>Ga0209212_1008463_pt1 | contig 11038 bp, 7 predicted proteins | sample RifGroC2_FD_183996 | JGI IMG/M metagenome (GOLD analysis project Ga0209212, IMG submission 183996) | Groundwater microbial communities from Rifle, Colorado, USA - Groundwater C2 (SPAdes) (version 2) | ecosystem: Environmental > Aquatic > Deep subsurface > Groundwater | place: Rifle, Colorado... | reverse complement strand
CCTTTAGCCGCTTGGCGGCGCGGAGCATCTCGCCCAACTGGTAGCTGCCGTTGGCGATCAGCAGCAATGCCTCACTGCCCGGCACCTCCTCGACCACAATGGCGCCATCGCGGGCCAGCTGCTCGGCCTGTTGCCGATTGAAGTAGCACGGCCGGTCGCGCTTGGGCATGACCATGCAGGCCAGTTCGCCACGCGCCTGATAGATCGAAGGCAGCAGCGCCAGAGCACTGTTGTGGTCCGCCGGGAAAAGCACGCGGACCATGTCGTTCATTTCGCCGAGCAGCGCCTCGCAGAAGGTGGTGTCCTGGTGCGACTGCTGATTCTTGCCGTTCTCCCAGGTATGCGACGTCGCGATCAGCGGCCACCCCAGCCAGCCTGCCGGCCTGCCGATCTCCTTCTGCTGACGGGAGAAGATGATGCTCTGGCGCACCACGCCGAGCATCTTCACGCAGAACGCCTCATAGCTGGCGACGAGGTTCAACCCGCCCTGGTTGGCCAGGCAGGCGGAGACCACGGCCTCTTCGTTGAGCGCGGTGATGACGGCGCCGTCGATCGCCTCCAGTTCGCTCTCCGGCTCAATCACACGGTGCTTGAGCGCCTTGAGCACGCCACCCAGCCGGTTGCTCGCCAGCTCGTCAGGGTTGCCCACCCGTGGTCGCAGCGAAGGGTTGGCCTCGGTCAGCTCGACGAAGAAGCGATCCACCGCGGCCATCGGCGAGCAGGCATCGTCACGATACTTGAGCTGCGGGATGACCGGCGCCGGCGGGCGCCGCAGAGCCAGCGGATTGTCGCGTTCGAGCAGGCGTCCCTGACGGCTGCGCACGAACAGCTCGAGGGCCGCCTGAAGATCGCCCTGCGGCACGAAAAGCCGCGCCGTATGCTCGTTGAACAGGTTGCGGGACACCTCGTCTAGGCGCGGGTTGCCCGGCAGCGGCAGGTTGTGTGCGGCATTGCTGCCGGCGCCATAGAAGCCGAAGCCCTTGACCGTCTCGGCAATGCCGTAGGGAATCGGCAATGGATAGTTGAGGATGCCGCGTGCCTTTTCCTCCACACGGCGCTCCAGGCGCAGCTCCATTTCCCAAAGGGTTGCCACGAATGCGGCCGGGTCGCGCCCATCGAACGGCATCGGATCGAAGCCGCATTGGCTCAGGTGCTGGCGGAAATCCTCCAGGCCCTGCTCGGTCCCCAACGCCGTTCGCTGCTCGATTCGCCGGCCGTTGGCGATCATCACTGGCAGCGCCACACCGCAATCCTCGGCCCGCCACCAGCGCGGAATCCAGTCGCTGCCGCGCTGTTCTTCGGCCGCACCATCGGACAGGAACGCCACCAGCGTCTCGCCGGGCAGCGGCATGTGGGCATATTGAAGCTCGGCGAAGCCCAGATAACCGCCTTCGGCAATCCCACCGGCGGTATGCGGATTGACATGACTGCCCAGCGGCGCCAGTGGGCTGCCATCGGCGGCCTGGCGATAACCGTAGAAGTCCTGCAGCAGGCGGTTGATGCCCGCTTCGCCGCCAGCATAAGCCTGCGCCTGCTCGGGGTGCAGATTGCCGGTCAGCAGGTTGAGTGCGTCGACCGCAGCCACGCAATGGCCCTGCCCCATCAGCCAGGCTCGGGTACGGCCGGTCAACGCATTGAGCGCCAGATAGCCGGCATAGGCAGGCACCATGTTCAGCGCGCCGCCGGTATGGCCTTCGGGATTGGTCTTGAAGTCGTCGGCCGCCAGCGGCGTGCCGTCCAGGTGCACCTGCTGCGCATAGGTCATGTGCACCACCAGCCAGAGGCCGGCGCTGGCAACGCGATCGACCGCCTGCAGCAGTCGATAGACGCTCGCCAGATCCGGCTGATGTCCTGCCTGTACCAGCTGATGGGCCAGACGGAACACCGCCGCCTGGGTCTCCAGCGCGTGCTCGAACGGCCCGAAGCCGCCACGCCAGGTGGCGAACTCCGGTTCGGCTTGCGCGTGTTGATCCAGCTCGACGAGGCTGGGCAGTAGCTGACTCATGGGTTCACTCCGTTGGTAAGCGGGATGTGCTGTAGTCTAGGCAGGGCTCGTTTGGTTATCTCTGATATGTATCAAGTGGTCGTGGCAACCGAGCGGGCACAGTGGACATCATCGTACGAACAGGAAGGCAACATGGCTTTGCTCAGTTTTCTCGGTGCCATTCAACAGGTAACCGGCTCCTGCTACCTCATTGAGACACACGACGGCGCAAGGGTTCTGCTCGAATGCGGCATGCATCAGGGCCGCCGGGAGGAGGAAAGCGACAACCGCGCCGCCTTCGCCTTCGATCCGAAGAGCCTGGACGCCGTGGTCCTGTCCCATGCCCATATCGACCACAGCGGGCTGCTGCCACGGCTGGTCGCCCTCGGCTACCGCGGCCCGGTGCACTGCACCGAGGCGACAGCCGAGCTGCTGGAGCTGATGCTGCTGGACTCGGCGCAGATCCAGGAGAAGGACGCCGAGTGGGAAAACAAGTGGCGCGCACGCATCGGCAAGCCCATGGTTCAGCCGCTGTACACCCGCGTCGATGCAGAGCGAACCCTCGGGCAGCGCGCCCCTCACCCCTACGGCGAAACCTTCGAGGTTGCCCGGGGCGTCGCGGTGACCTTCCACAACGCCGGACATATCCTCGGCTCGTCCATCGTCCAGATGGATGTACACGACCATGGCAGGACGCGGCGACTGGTCTTCTCGGGTGATCTGGGCAATGTCTGCTCACCGCTGATGCCCGCCCCGACGGTGCTCAAGGAGGCCGACGTGGTGCTGATGGAGTCGACCTACGGCGACCGCGACCACCGCTGCGACGAGGACACCCTCGACGAGCTGGCCGAGATCCTGCAGCAGGCCCATCGCGACGGCGGCAACGTGCTGATCCCCGCTTTCGCCGTGGGCCGGACCCAGGACCTGATCTTCCATCTCGGCCGCTTCTACCAGGAAGGCCGCTTGCCGCAGCAGGCGGTATTCCTCGACAGCCCGATGGCGATCCAGGCCAACGCCATCTACCACCGCTTCCACGAGCAGTTCGATGCCAAGGATCGCGCGCTGCTGCGCAGCAACGGCGTCACCAAGGTCGAAGACTGGCTGCCGATCCTGCGCTGCACGCCGAAAGCGGAGGACTCGATGGCAATCAACCGCATCCAGAGCGGCGCCATCATCATCGCCGGCAGCGGCATGTGCAACGGCGGACGCATCGTCCACCACCTCAAGCACAACCTCTGGCGCAAGGAATGCCATCTGGTGTTCCCGGGCTTCCAGGCCCAGGGCACCCTCGGCCGCGCCATCGTCGACGGCGCGCCGACCGTGCGCGTGTTGCGCCAGCGCATCGCGGTCAAGGCCCAGGTGCATACCCTGGGCGGCTTTTCCGCCCATGCCGGCCAGTCGCAGCTGCTCGACTGGGTGAAACACTTCGATCACAAACCGGAGCTATACCTAGTTCATGGGGAACTTGAGAAAATGAAGGTGCTGCAACAGGCACTGCATGATCGCCTGCAGTGGACTGCCAACATCCCGGAGCCGGGTGAGCAGATCGCACTCTGAGCGACAGATAACAACAAGGAGTACTCACATGCCTTATGAGTCGGATGACTACCTCTCCAGACACTTCCAGACCAGCGGCATCGACGTCGGCTTGAAGGTCGACGAGCTCGTCAGCCTCAGCGTGCCGCCCGGAAGCCCCAACCAAGCCCTGTACCGCGAGATGCTGATGACCGTGGTGCGGATGGCCGAGGCCGACCGCAACCGCTGGGACGCCAAGATCATGATGCAGACGCTGCGCGAGATGGAGAACGCGTTCAGCATGCTCGAGCAGTTCAAGCGCCGGCGCAAGGTCACGGTGTTCGGTTCGGCGCGGACCCAACCCGACCACCCGCTGTACCTGCTGGCCCGCGATCTGGGCCGCCTGCTGACCCATCACGAGCTGATGACCGTGACCGGTGCCGGCGGCGGGATCATGGCCGCGGCCCACGAAGGCGCCGGCCTCGAGCACAGCCTCGGGCTGAACATTTCCCTGCCGTTCGAGCAACGCGCCAACGACGTGGTGCACGGCACCGGCAACCTGCTGCCGTTCCACTTCTTCTTCCTGCGCAAGCTGTTCTTCGTCAAGGAGGCCGACGCCCTGGTCCTCTGCCCGGGCGGCTTCGGCACCCTGGACGAGGCGCTGGAAGTGCTGACCCTGATCCAGACCGGCAAGAGCCCGATCGTGCCGGTGGTGCTGCTCGATGTGCCGGAGGGGCGTTACTGGAAGGACGCGCTGCACTTCATCCGCGAGCAGCTGGAAGAAAACGGCTACATCCTGCCCAGCGACATGAACCTGCTCAAGCTGGTGACCAATGCCGAGGAAGCGGTGGTGGAAATCACCCACTTCTACCGCAACTACCACTCCAGCCGCTGGCTCAAGGGGCTGTTCGCCATCCGCATGAACCGGCCACTCAACGCCCATGCCCTGAGCTACCTGCACGACGAGTTCGCCGATCTGTGCCTGGAAAACGGCTTCCATCAGCAACCCTACTGCGAACTGGAGCAGGACGAACCGGAGTTCCGCCACCTGATCCGCTTGGCCTTCCGCTTCAATGGCCGCGACCATGGACGGCTGCGCGAGTTGATCAACTTCATCAACCTGCCGGAGAACTGGCAGCGCGAGCAGGCGCAGGTCTAAACCGGCATCCGTCAGACAGCAAAAAGCCCCCGGCGCGTAACGAACCGGGGGCTTTTTTCATCGGCCTGCGAAGCTATCCGCCGCGCAGCAAACGGCTAACCGCCTCATGGGCAAAGCCGCGATAGAGCAGGAAGCGCCCCTGCTTCGCCCGCTCGCGGGCATCCGCCGGCGGCGTAGCGAAGCGGCGCTGCCACAATTCGCGGAGGTTTTCCGCCCAGTCGATCGGACTGTCGGCCAGGGCTCGCTCCACCGTCGCGCGCGGCAGGCCACGCTGATTCAGCTCCTCGCGGATACGCAAGGGGCCATACCCGGCATTCGCCCGGCTGCGGATGAAGCTTTCCAGGAAGCGCTCGTCGCTGAGCAGACCCTCTTCACTCAAGCGCTCGAGCGCCGTGTCGATCAACTCGGCCCCGGCACCGCGCTGGCGCAGCTTGCGCGCCAGTTCGGCGCGGCTGTGTTCGCGCCGGGCCAGCAGATCCATGGCCGCCCGCCGTACCGCGGCAGGACTGTCGAGCACCACGGCCATGGCCGCTTAGATGTCCATTTCCGCGTCGACGTCTTCCTCGCTGGCCGCCGGCGCCTTGAGGCTGGCGTTCTGGCCGAGCAGCTGGGCACGGATCGCACCCTCGATGGTTTCGCGGACCTCGGCATTCTCTTCGAGGAAGCGTGCGGCGTTGGCCTTGCCCTGGCCGATCTTGCTGCCCTGGTAGCTGTACCAGGCGCCGGACTTCTCGATCAGCCCCTGCTGCACACCGAGGTCGATGATCTCGCCGTTGCGGTAGATACCCTTGCCGTAGAGGATCTGGAACTCGGCCTGGCGGAACGGCGGGGCCATCTTGTTCTTCACCACCTTGACCCGGGTCTCGTTGCCGATCACCTCGTCGCCTTCCTTCACCGCACCGATGCGGCGGATGTCCAGACGCACCGAGGCATAGAACTTCAATGCGTTGCCGCCGGTGGTGGTTTCCGGGTTGCCGAACATCACGCCGATCTTCATACGGATCTGGTTGATGAAGATCACCAGGCAATTGGCGTTCTTGATGTTGCCGGTGATCTTGCGCAGGGCCTGCGACATCAGGCGCGCCTGCAAGCCGACATGGGCATCGCCCATCTCGCCCTCGATTTCCGCTTTCGGCACCAGGGCCGCCACGGAGTCGACGATGACCACGTCCACCGCGTTGGAGCGCACCAGCATGTCGGTGATTTCCAGGGCCTGCTCGCCGGTGTCCGGCTGCGACACCAGCAGGTCGTCGACGTTGACGCCGAGTTTGGCTGCGTAGTCGGGGTCCAGTGCGTGCTCGGCGTCGACGAAGGCGCAGGTGGCGCCCAGCTTCTGCGCCTCGGCGATCACCGACAGGGTCAGGGTGGTCTTGCCCGAGGACTCGGGACCATAGATCTCGACGATCCGGCCCTTCGGCAAGCCGCCGATTCCCAGGGCGATATCCAGCCCCAGCGAGCCGGTGGAGATCGCCGGCACCGCCTGGCGCTCCTGGTCGCCCATGCGCATGACCGCACCCTTGCCGAACTGGCGCTCGATCTGACCCAGGGCCGCGGCCAGGGCACGCTTCTTGTTCTCGTCCATTGAAGTCCTCTCGTTTCAGAGCGGCCAGCCGGCCACGATTAACTGTATAATTAGCCAGTATTATTCCATAGGGTAAAGCACCCGCCTACCCCTCGCTAGGATTTTCGCCTGCCGTCAGTCGCAGTAATCCCTGCAACGCCAGGATCACCGTCTGCTCGCGCACCGCGCGGCGATCGCCAGCGAATCGACGACAGCAACTGAAACTGCGCTCTTCATCCTGCCAGGCCAGCCAGACCGTCCCCACCGGCTTGTCCGGGCTACCGCCGCCCGGCCCGGCAATGCCGCTGACCGCCACCGCCAACTGCGCGCCACTGCGCAGGCGGGCGCCCTGCGCCATGGCCTCGACCACCTCGCAACTGACCGCGCCAACCGTGTCGAACAGTCTCTCGGGCACACCAAGCTGCAGGCTCTTCTGCCGGTTGGAATAGGTGACGTAGCCGGCCTCGAACCATTGCGAACTGCCGGCGATGCGGGTGATGGCCTCGGCGATGCCGCCGCCGGTGCAGGACTCTGCAGCAGTGACTTGCGCCTGTCGGCCGAGCAAGGCCGCCCCCAGCTGTCCGGCAAGTCGGGTAATGCGATCCATGGATGTCTCCGGGGTTAAGCCTGTCCGGGCGATACCGTACACTAGGCGCTTTTGCGACTTGAAGCCGGACAGCGATGAGCAACAGCGATTTTTCCGCCCACACGCCGATGATGCAGCAGTACCTCAGGATCAAGCAGCAGCATCCCGACCAGTTGCTGTTCTACCGCATGGGCGATTTCTACGAGTTGTTCTACGCCGATGCGCAGAAAGCCGCCAAACTGCTGGACATCACGCTGACCGCGCGCGGCCAGTCGGCCGGCCAACCGATTCCGATGGCCGGGATTCCGTTCCATTCTGCCGAAGGATACCTGGCGCGCCTGGTCAAGCTCGGCGAGTCGGTGGTGATCTGTGAACAGATCGGCGATCCGGCCACCAGCAAGGGGCCGGTGGAGCGCCAGGTGGCGCGCATCCTCACCCCCGGCACGGTGAGCGACGAGGCGCTGCTCGACGAGCGCCGCGACAATCTGCTGGCGGCGCTGCTCGGCGACGAACGCCTGTTCGGCCTGGCCGTACTGGACATCACCAGCGGGCGCTTCAGCGTGCAGGAAATCAAGGGCTGGGAGCCACTGCTGGCCGAGCTGGAGCGCCTCAGTCCGGCCGAGCTGCTGATCCCCGACGACTGGCCGCAGGACCTGCCGGCCGAAAAGCGCCCCGGCGCACGCCGTCGCGCGCCCTGGGACTTCGACCGCGCCACGGCGCTGAAAAGCCTGTGTCAGCAGTTCGGCACTCAGGATCTCAACGGCTTCGGCTGCCAAGGTCTGACCCTCGCCATCGGTGCCGCCGGCTGCCTGCTGCTGTACGCGCGCGAAACCCAGCGCAGTGCCCTGCCGCATATCCGCAGCCTGCGCCACGAGCGCCTCGACGACGCCGTGATCCTCGACGCCGCCAGCCGGCGCAACCTGGAGCTGGACACCAACCTCACCGGCGGGCGCGACAACACCCTGCAGAGCGTGGTGGACCGCTGCATGACCGCCATGGGCAGCCGGCTGCTGTGCCGATGGCTCAACCGCCCACTGCGCGACCGAAGCATTCTGCAAGGCCGCCAACAAGCCATCGGCTGCCTGCTGGACAACTACCGCTTCGAGCACTTGCAGCCGCGCCTGAAAGACATCGGCGACGTCGAGCGTATCCTCGCCCGTATCGGCCTGCGCAGCGCCCGCCCGCGCGATCTGGCGCGCCTGCGCGATGCCCTCGCAGCCCTGCCGGAGCTGCAACAGCACATGTGCGAGCTGGAGGCGCCACACCTGCAGGAGCTGGCCGGCAACATCCGCACCTATCCCGAGCTGGCCGAACTGCTGGCCAAAGCCATCATCGACAACCCGCCGGCGGTGATCCGCGACGGCGGGGTGATTCAGCGCGGCTACGACAGCGAGCTGGACGAACTGCAGTTGCTCAGCGAGAACGCCGGCCAGTATCTGATGGATCTGGAGACGCGGGAGAAAGCCCGTACCGGTCTGCCCAACCTCAAGGTCGGCTACAACCGTATCCACGGCTACTACATCGAACTGCCGCGGGTGCAGGCCGAGCAAGCGCCGGCCGATTACATCCGCCGCCAGACCCTCAAGGGCGCCGAGCGCTTCATCACCCCCGAGCTCAAGGCGTTCGAGGACAAGGCGCTGTCGGCGAAAAGCCGAGCTCTGGCGCGGGAAAAGCTGCTGTATGACGAGCTGATCGAAACCCTCATCGGTCACCTGGCGCCGCTGCAGGACACCGCCGCCGCACTGGCCGAACTGGACGTACTGAGCAACCTGGCCGAGCGCGCGCTTAACCTCGACTTCAACTGTCCGGTGTTCGTCGACGAGCCCTGCCTGCGCATCAGTCAAGGGCGCCATCCGGTCGTCGAGCAGGTGCTCAGTACGCCTTTTGTCGCCAACGATGTCAGCCTCGATGACAGCACTCGCATGCTGATCATCACCGGCCCGAACATGGGCGGTAAGTCCACCTACATGCGCCAGACCGCACTGATCGTGCTGCTCGCCCATATCGGCAGCTACGTGCCGGCGCAGGCCTGCGAGCTCTCGCCGGTGGACCGCATCTTCACCCGCATCGGCTCCAGCGACGACCTGGCCGGCGGCCGCTCGACTTTCATGGTCGAGATGAGCGAAACCGCCAGCATCCTGCACAACGCCAGCGAACGCAGCCTGGTGCTGATGGACGAAGTCGGCCGCGGTACCAGCACCTTCGACGGCCTGTCGCTCGCATGGGCGGCAGCCGAGCATCTGGCGCGGCAGCGCGCCTTCACCCTGTTCGCCACCCATTACTTCGAGTTGACCGTCCTGCCCGAGAGCGAGTCCGTGGTGGCCAACGTGCACCTGGACGCCGCCGAGCACAAGGAACGCATCGTGTTCCTTCACCACGTCTTGCCCGGCCCAGCGAGCCAGAGCTATGGTCTCGCAGTGGCAAAACTAGCCGGCGTGCCCGATGCGGTGATCGCCCGCGCCCGCGAGCATCTGGCACGCCTGGAGCAAACGAGCCTCCCTCACGAGCCTGTTGCTAGCCCTGCGAAGAAGCGCAAAGACGTACCGCTACAACCCGATCTCTTTGCCATGCAGCCGCATCCGCTGCTGGAGGAGATTGAAAGCATCAATCCCGACAACCTGACGCCACGCCAGGCTCTGGAGCTGATATATGCTTGGAAGACGCAGATATAACCAAGCGAATGCCAAGCTGCTAGAATCCGCGCGCCATGCCGTGGCTGGCTGGCGCCTGCCCGTCTGAGGAGATAAAAGAACATGACCTTCGTCGTTACCGACAACTGCATCAAGTGTAAGTACACCGACTGCGTGGAAGTCTGCCCGGTGGACTGCTTCTACGAAGGCCCGAACTTCTTGGTGATCCACCCGGATGAGTGCATCGACTGCGCACTGTGCGAACCCGAGTGCCCGGCCCAAGCGATCTTCTCGGAGGACGAGGTGCCGGAGGACCAGCAGGAGTTCATCGAGCTCAACCGTGACCTGGCTGAAGTCTGGCCGAACATCACCGAAAAGAAAGACGCACTGGCTGACGCCGAAGAGTGGGATGGCGTGAAGGATAAGCTGCAGCACTTGGAGCGCTGAACCTCCCGAACTCGCGGAGCCCTGGCCAGGGGCAAATGGGATGTTCACCCCCTAAACACCCAGCGAAAGCTACGCTCTCGCTGGGTGTTTTGTTTCCGAGGCCATCATCATGAGTACTGCAGCACTGATTGGGATCGGCACAGCTTCCACCTGCGCGGTCAGGACCAAGTCGTGTGCGAGGTGTTCAGCAAGAAGCTATCGCACCTGCAGATGCTGCGCTTCATCGGCAATCTGCCGGCCTGCACAGTAGCTATTGAGGCCTGTGCCAGAGCCCACGTCACGGCGCGGCAACTCGACCAGCGCGGACATGTTGTCACGATGATTTGGCCGCCGTTTGTTCGTCCCTCCGTGATGCACCTATCCACCTCTTCACCTCTTAACGACCGCCACGCTGAAATGCATCATGCCGTTCGCCCTGAGAAATAAGCGTCGGCGATACATAGGAGGGTGATCGGATCATTTGAAGCGGCGTTTACGGAGCAATTGCCATCGAAGCGACCCAGCGACACCTCAGATACCGCACGCTGCAGACGGCCGGTACTTCCCGCCTTTTTCCGCGCACAAAAGCGAAACCCCGACCAGCGTAAGCTGGTCGGGGTTTCTGTATAGGTGCTTGACGATGACCTACTCTCACATGGAGAAGCTCCACACTACCATCGGCGATGCGTCGTTTCACTGCTGAGTTCGGGATGGGATCAGGTGGTTCCAACGCTCTATGTTCGTCAAGCAATTCAGTTGGGGCATCGTCTGGGACGCTACCCCGAATCAGGTATGTGATTTTCGGTAATTTCACGCGTTCTTGCAAGCTTTCGGCCTGTCACACGCAAACATCAAATTGTTTGGGTGTTATATGGTCAAGCCTCACGGGCAATTAGTACTGGTTAGCTCAACGCCTCACAACGCTTACACACCCAGCCTATCAACGTCGTAGTCTTCGACGGCCCTTCAGGGAGCTCAAGGCTCCAGTGAGATCTCATCTTGAGGCAAGTTTCCCGCTTAGATGCTTTCAGCGGTTATCTTTTCCGAACATAGCTACCCGGCAATGCCACTGGCGTGACAACCGGAACACCAGAGGTTCGTCCACTCCGGTCCTCTCGTACTAGGAGCAGCCCCTCTCAAATCTCAAACGTCCACGGCAGATAGGGACCGAACTGTC
>Ga0209212_1008461_pt1 | contig 11040 bp, 15 predicted proteins | sample RifGroC2_FD_183996 | JGI IMG/M metagenome (GOLD analysis project Ga0209212, IMG submission 183996) | Groundwater microbial communities from Rifle, Colorado, USA - Groundwater C2 (SPAdes) (version 2) | ecosystem: Environmental > Aquatic > Deep subsurface > Groundwater | place: Rifle, Colorado... | reverse complement strand
CGTGCAGTTCCAGGGGCAGGGCGTACGGCTTATGGCCGGCGCACAGGGTAATGTCCAGCTGGTAGCCGGCCACCTCGCGCAGGTCGGCCAGGATGCTGGGGTTAGCGGCCAGCCGCCGGAAGGCCTCCTCGCGCGTGGCCAGGCCTCCCGCGAGTACAGCATATTGGCCGCGGCCGCATCCTCGCCCGCAAGGCTAAGGCCGCTGGCCGGCAAATTGCTTATCCTGTTAAGATACCCCGGCGCGGTGATCTGGCAAGCGCGGGAAACAGCGGCGCCCAGCACCGCCAGGTCCGGATCGGCCGGGGCGGGCACCAGCCCCGCGGCGGCCTTCCACTGCGTCCAGGTGCGGTCGCTCAGCAGGCGCTCCAGCTCAATGGCATGCACCTCGAGATAGTTCTTTAAAGAAAGCTCTTTGCCCGTATCCTCAAGCCAAACAGCACCTTAGGGGCAAAGCCGGTTCTTAGAAACTAAAATTCTCGTGGAGTTCTTTTAACTCTGCGTTTGTTAAAACAGCTTGTTTCACCGCTATAGCCAAAATTGCGCCGGTATCCAGTAGGTTCCCGCTGCCCATTACGGACGATACTTCTCTTTTAACCGCTTTGTCGTCCGTGGCAACCGGCCATTTGCGGTTGCGCCCCACTGCCAGGCATGCTGACTCGCCTTTACCGAAGCGATGCCTGTATTGGGCGTATATCTCCATTTCTGCGATATCGGTGACCTCTATCTCTTTAAGCCAGCCTGCCTTTATAGCTTCCCGCAGCCTTTCGCGTTGCACTTTTCGGTGAATCTCCTCCACCACCTGGTCCGGCACATAGAACTCATACCCTTTTAATTCCGCCAGCAACTCAAGGCGGTTCATATTCAGCAGCGTAATCAGGATATTGGCATCCAAAGCCACACAAATATTCCGGTTACGCGGTGCGGGGGTCATGATGTTAGTTCACTTTCCCCTTTGCGTTACACTCAATGGTTTTGAGCAATACTTTCAATTCAGTCTCGCCGACACCTATCATTGCAAGTAACTCCTCCATTCTGCTATGGGAGATCAACTCCTGGCAAAAAGCGTCTACCGTTAAACAGAAGAATCGCATATTAAAATCATGCGTCTCGAACTTCTTGTCTTTCTCGGTATCCAAAGAGTCTATTTTGATAAGCCGTCTTAGCGCTTTGGCTTCCTCACCTTTGGTCAGCAATTCCTCACATTTCTCCTTGGTAATAACACCAAGATTCTGCAACCGGTACACAGTTGCGTTCCAACTCACTCCGTAGTGGTGCTGTAAATGAACCACGTCGTGCAATCTGATAGCAATAGACGTAGCAGTGCGGCGCTGCTCCGCCTCGTGTGGCTCTTTTGCGCCGCCTATAGCCAGGAACGTCCTGGTGCCGCCGGTTTTGCCTATGCTTTCAAAAAACTCCTCAACGCCAGCTTTAGGCAGCAGGAAAGCCGCCGCAAAGGCATTAGCGCGCACCTCCACAAGATCCTTGCCGGATTTCCCGCTGCTAACCAGCAAGGACCGGGCCCTGTCCACAAGGACGTGGCAATACTCGTGCGCCAGCGTGAACGCGTGCCTGAAAGCATGGTGTTTGGGATTGGCCAGTATGGTCAGGCCTGTCTCCTCATCACACATGAACAGCCCGGAGATGTCGGTATCCATGGCCATGTCCAGGAGCCTGATGCCCTGGATCTCCAAAAGACCCGCGATATCCTTGATCGGGCGCCCCCCCAGCAGAAGCCGCTGTCGCTCACTTTCCGCAATTTCCTGTCCGGCCTTAATAGCGTCCCATACAGAAGTAGGCTCAGGGAACTCATACTTAACAGGATGCCGGTATTTCGCATCCAAGCCAAGCAATTTCTCCAACTGAGTGTATTCCCTCAGCAGCTTTATAACTGGTTCAAATATGGATTTGTCGACCCTATCCATTAACGCCTCTGCAACCCTGAACCGGAGCGCCATCTTTTCCGCCTTGTCCTCGGCCACAAGAAAATCTTCCAGCCTTCGCCCGTACAACTCGGCAAGTTTTTCCAATTGCGTCGTGTTTACGGGACGCTTCCCGCCTTCAATAAGCGTAAGAGCCACCCGCGAAATCCCCAATTTCTTCGCGGCAGCTTCCTGGGTAATCTGCCTGGATTCCCTGGCGCTTTTAATGCGCAGCCCAAGTTCCTTTCCGGTCAAAGCCATTCTATCTCCTCCATTCCGCAGTCTTCCCTATAGCATAGCAGGCAGATACATGTTTGTCAAGAGTTGACATACATGTTACAGACCAATATCTTCCGCCTAAATTCACACCAATAGCATAGCAGACCAACCCGACAACCGTCTGTCGGGTTGAAAATGGCTATTTTTCTGGGAGTCCACATTTCTGCCACCCTTGGTGACAGTTTTATACGAAAGCCTGGCGGGAGCTATTTATGCAGCCAATGGTTGCACTTTTGTGTTTCTCGCACCATTGGTGCGAGTTTTATGGGACAGTGTCCCAAGAATTCCGTCTTTCAGCGTCCCCGATTCCCCTTTTAGAGCAGATCATCACTGACCGAGTCGTAATCCAATTCGGCAAGCACGGCGTTGGTCTCTTCCAGGTCGAAAAATTCCGGATCGAAGTCACCGCCTACCCAGTCCAGCATTTCTTTGTGCTGCGGATGTTTCTTGTCGCCTATCGCTTTCAGGAAATCCTCGTAGCCATATGGGCCGCCGCAATCTTCGGGCGGGCAGGCGCGCGCGCCGGCGAGGCAAAGAGGATAGGTCTTGCCGGCTTCCGCCGGCAGGGTCGCCTCCAGAACCACCGAATGCTTCCACCCGTCGCCCATGTCGTATTCGTAGGTAAACTGTTTCAGGCCCTTGGCGGCCAGCTTCCCAAGAACCATTTTGGAATCATCCTTTATCCCTTCCGAATCCTCATGCGGCGCCGAATATTCAGCGCCGCCTATGATGAACATATGAAGATGCCCGCCGCCCCACCCCATTGCGACCTGGATAATGCAGGACAACTGCCGCAGCGTCATGTCGCTTTCCACCTGCACGCGCCGCCAGATAGTCGGCTTAATCTCCCTAAGCGTTATCTTGAACTGGTAAACCGGTTTTTTAATTTTCGCCATATTATCCCCGCCGCCGGTACTTTTCTTCAAGTTTTTTCGCCGCCGCCACGCCTTCGGCGGTGAGATGAACCGACTTCGCGCCTTTGGAGTCGAACAGGAAGCCCTTGCCTGTGAGCGCGCGCAATATTTCAAAGCGGTGATTCTTCCAGGCACGGGGGACCAGGCTTTTCCCCTCGGTCCAACTGGCCAGGTAAAGCAGCAGGAGCGAGAGCTCCTGTTCGAACAGATCTTCGCTTATGTCATTTTCAGTCATAGGATATCCGCGACCTCCCTTATCAGTCCCAATATTCTGCCATACAGCGTAGGCAATTTCAACCCGTGACAGAATGTCACGGGTTCTTAGATTTATTATTTTCCCTCCCAAGTTCCGCCTCTATTGGCGCAACTCAGTTTTTGGGTGCCACCCGCAATAGGAATAGAGGGGGGAGGCAATTTGCCACCCCCCTTTGGAAAGCTCCGGGTCCCGGCGGCGCATGCCTTTAACGTCAGTTAAGCACGGGCAGGTGCTGGACGCAGGCTATTTGTGCAACCACTCCGGCAGGATGGGGTGGACAACGGACAGCAACTGCCTGGCCGTGGGCAGTTTGCCTTTAAGCTCAGGCGGGAGCTCGGTGCAACCGCGCTAAGAACTCTTTTCGATGAAGCGGGACCGTCGCCTGTTTTCTAGTCGGCCGCATTGAAACGATTTCATGCCATTCGTGATCGTCCTCGGTCGGATACTCAAACCCCTGGGCCTTAAATTTAGGCTGAAGATCCGGAAGCCCGGCCTGAGATGGGATGAAATATTCCCCGTCGATGAGCAAATGCCGAATGTCTTTTAGCGATATAGCCCCCTCCAGCACCGCGCTGCCGTGCTGTTTGTAATTGGAAGCATCGCGATATAAATATTCCAGCAAGGTGTTCATGGTCGTCTTTTACAATTGGTCAACAGCCTGCTGACCAATTCAACTCCTTTCTTATCCCCGCCTAGCACCACATACTTCGCGGCAGGTTCCCTGGAATCCAACTTTCTAATGCCCCCCGCACCAGCCAAAGAACGCATCTGGCTGATAGCCGTGTGATTCAACTGCCGCAGTCGCTGGTTTTGCGGCAATCCCTGCCGGATGAACACGGAATTGACGCTTTCCAGATTGGATAGGACCACCAGTTGCTCTATATTGGCGTAGTCGCGGATATTGCCGAGCAGGCCGGGATTCTGCTGCCGCCATTGCGCCGCGGTCTTTCCGAACAAGGCCACGTTAAGAATATCCGCCTCGCTGGCGTATACCGCGTCTACCTGCTTTTTAGTGAGCTCAGGCGGGATCAGGCTGTCCTTTATGGCATCGGTATGGATGCGATAATTAATCTTGGCTAACGTGCGCTGCAGACTCCAGCCAGACTTCAGCCGTTCCGCTTCGTCTTTTTTAAGGCGCTGGAACTCCTTTAAAAGATACAGCCTGAATTCAGGACTAACCCAAGCCGCGAATTCAAACGCGATATCATGATGGGCGAATGTTCCCCCTGTGTTGCCGGACCTGGTGATAATCCCTATAGCCCCGGTATCCTCTATCCACTTTGATGGAGAAAGCGTGAAAGAATTGGTGCCAGCCTGGTACATTAAGGAGTCGAATTCGGCCCCTTTGAACCCCGGGTTATGCAATTTCTCCCACAACCCCAAAAACTCTATGGTGTTTTTAGAGCGCAGCCAGTTTTTCACAAGGTCTCTGGGCTCTTCCGGATTTTTATAACGAGCTATATCCGTAATAGAGATGAAATCCTCCTCTTCTTTCGAAAAGAAAACGATCTCCCTCCCCTGAACTGTAATGCTTTTCTTATTCATAATCCCCCCCTTGTATCATAAATAGCATAGCAGACGAACCCGACAAGGGGCTGTCGGGTTGATTTAAGAATATTGGGGTGTGGTTCGGTTCAAAGAGGTCGAATTCGACCTCTTTGGATCGGGAGTGTATGGGGCAGCCCCGGAATTTGGAGCCGGGGTGGGGGCCGCGCTGGGCTACGCGCAGGACCAGGCGGGTTTTACAGACCGGGCAGACGGGATTCTCATCCTTGAAGGCCTGCTCTCTTTCCCTGGCCTCCAGTTCCGCGCATACAGTCCAAGGCACAAAATATCCTTATGGAATAAGGATATGTCATTTTACCGCGGCAGAATTTGAGCCCGGCTTCGTATATATATAGTATCGGGCGCGCAGGGAGACCATATGCCGAGGAAAGAATTATCTCCGGTATCACCGGACAACAAGTACGGGCTCAACTGGGGCAGCAGCGGCTGCATAGAGATCACCTCCATTGAAACCGGCGAAACCCTGGTCTGCCTTTTGGGGAACTACCCCATCTGGATAATCAGGGCGGCGTTCTCCCGCGATATGCAGCGCATCCTCTGCCTTAACTGGGGCGGCAGCGTAGGCGTCTGGCATATACCGCCCCTGGCGAAACGCAAGCCGGGAACACACACTATCGTGGATTTTCTCTGCACCGATCGCGAGCGCTATTCCCGGCGCCGGAATTACGATTAGCGCCCTCGCACCTGCGAGCCTCGCCAATTTCACAAAATGGGCATATAAAACAAGCACTTAGTGTTTTCTCGCGGCAGAATTTGAGGCCGGCTTCGTATATATAGGGTATGGGGCCGCGGCCGGGAGGCGATATGGAACTTTTTTACGGCATCTTGAAAGTGATCGACGAGAAAGATTTACGGAAAAAACGCGGCATCAGGCAGGAGTGGCGCCACCTGGCCTACTGGTTGGACGGCTGGCCGACCGTCAAGCCCTCTCCTCTGCTGGAAACGGTCTTTTATGACGCGAAGATCCGTACGCATGTTTTTACAGAGACTTTCGGGCCGGGCACCTGCCCCCAGCTGCTGGCGCGGCTGGTATGCGATATAGAGGAGATCCGGAAACGCGGCTTCGAGCGGTGGGAGCTGCATGTAAGCACCAGCGTAGAGGAGTGGCTGGCGGATGAAGAGCGGTGCGCCCCGTACGAGACGGAGAACCTGGTGGCTTGGCTGGAGGCCATGCTCTGCCAGTTGAAAGTGTTCGTTTCCGACCTGTGCGGCGAGGGCGCGGGCGGCAGGGTGTTTTACAACGTAGACGGCGAGTATTGCGGCCAGGAGCGCCAAAGCATATGCAAATTATTGATATCGAATCTCTGATCGGCGCCGCGGAGCCGGTATCCCCGGACGGGAAGTATTCCCTGGTCTGGTCTTCCGCCGGCGTGCTTGGGGTGCGCAAGCTCAGCAATAACGACCCCGTGCTGGCCTTCCGGGAGAACCACGGGAACATCCTCAGGGCCGGCTTCTCGCCTGACATGCGGCAGATAGTGGCCGAGAACGAGGACGGCAGCTTTTCCGTCTGGTTTACCACGGGGGAAATAGCCGGCGCCAAGTGCGTCTCGCCGGAAAACATCGTGCTCTTCATGAGCGGCAATGACCGCGTGCCGTACCTGAACGTCAGTCACCGCCGGAATTACAGATTCTTCCTGCGCGATTTCACCAGCACTACGCTGGACTACTATCTCTGCTTCCCGCGCTGATTTTAACCACAACTCAATATATTTATGAGTCAACATCAAGGCATCGCGATATAAATATTCATCGGAACCCGACACGCCCTTGTCGGGGTCGTCTGCTATGCTATAGATGGAAGTGAAGCCTGGGAAGGAACCGGCGGCAGGATCAGTTAGGAGAAGCAGCATATGGCGATCATAGCGATATTTATATTGATAGGCCTGGCCTGCGATGCTTTTGCCCAGCGAGCCAAGGTTGAGGTGGTGCAGATCGTGATAGAAGACCGCATTACTGGAAAACCCGCAATGCTGGCTGCTTCGCCGGAATATCTTGCAATGAAGAAAGTTATTGCCGAAGCCGAGCAAAATGCCGGGAAGCGGTCCACCGAGGATTAAACCGATATGGAATTCACAATGTACAGAGGCAGCAGGCAGGTGGGCGGCACTTGCATAGAAATAAAATCAGGCAATTCGAGGATACTGCTAGACCTCGGGATGCCGCTTAACGACAAAGACGGTAAGGATTTCCTAGTTGATTCGCTGAAAGGCAAAAGAGTGTGGGATAGTAAAGATATTTCAGACCTTAAGCACTCCGGTATTTTGCCGGACATCAAAGGTCTTTATCAGGATGATAAGAAATATTTCGATGCTATCCTGGTCAGTCATTCCCATGGTGATCATTATGGGCTTCTGCATTTTGCCAATCCGGACATCCCGGTAGTTATGAGCCCCGGGGCCATAAGAATGATAGAGACGCTTAACACTTTCGTCCCACGGAAGGTGCCGCTTTCAAATATCACACCGGCAAATCATAATGAAGATATTTCGATAGGCGGATTTATTGTTAAGCCGTATTTGATGGATCACTCTGCTTTTGACGCCCGAGGATTTTTCATTACGGAAAAGAGCACCGGGCAGAAATTATTTTATTCCGGAGATTTCAGGGCAAGCGGACATAAGAAAAACGCTTTTATGATGCTTATTAACCACCCGCCAATGAAGCCGGACTATCTTGTTCTGGAAGGGACATCAATTAATAGAGGTGAGGCCGAGCACAAAACAGAAAAAGACGCCCAGCGCGGCATCCGGGAAGTGCTTAAACATGGGCACCGCCTGGTGCTGGTCGCCTGTTCCGGGCAGAATATAGACAGGATCTGCTCTCTGTACGCGGAAGCGCAGAGGGCCGGCTACGAGTTTGTAATAGACCCCTACGTGGCCTGTGTGCTTGAAAACCTGAAGGACCTGTCATATGCAGCCAAGGTTCCATCCCTGGCATCACCGGGTGTCAGGGCATTAATTCATAATTACGGCCACGGAGATAAGTATGTGGGCCTGGCGGTTAAGGAAGGCAGCAAATTCACCGGACTTAAAAGATTGCTGGGGATGCGCAAGTTAAAGCCCGAGAGAATGGGAGACGGCAAGTATATTGTTTTAGTGCGGGACGGCATTGTGCCGGCAATTCAGGCGATCCCCGGCTATAAGGACGCCTTCCTGATATACTCGCAGTGGCAGGGCTACCTGAAAAAATCCCACATGAAGCTGACCGAATTTATTTTTGAGTCCGGGCTGGATAAAAACATGAAACCCATCCACTCTTCCGGCCATGCGGATGTCCCAACCCTTCAGCGCCTGGTCGCCGCCCTAAACCCCGGCAAAATCGTCCCTGTGCATACAGAACATCCCGAAGCATATGAACGGCTGTTTCCAAAACAGGAAATACTAAAAATACAGGACGCCAAGTGTTTACAATTGTGAAAAGCTCACATCGTCATTTAACCTGTACAGTTTCCTGTCTGATAAGTTGCTCGCACAGAACACTGGGTTATTTTTAGTACTAACAAACTCAATTATTAATTCATTGTCGCTTGCTATCCTGTTTGCCAATTCCTTGAGCATGTTACCGCTATCAGAGACCCCATCGTTCTTTAATATGCCCCAGTGCTTCCAATAGTCAAGGGGGGCCATTATCAGTATTTTATATTTCGGGGTATCTTCTGGTAGAGCAAGTCCGTAATCTATTAGTCTTTCTGTTAGTGGTTTTTTAAAGAGTTTCCAATTGTTATGTAAAACTTTAAAATAAACCATGCTTTCAAAAATAGCGAATAATGGAGAATCTCCAGTATTACGGTCTTTTTTTAACTCCATTATTGTTATGTGTTTACTAGCAACTTCATAGGCAAGCAAATCGATATTTTTAAAAGCGGCTCCGTCTTTGGGCACTAACGGTAATTGATAGGTTATAATTTTATAATCTGACTCACCTACTTTTAAAAGCTTTTTATTTGTTCTCATCCCATAAGTGTTATATATTGCCCGCTCAAAAGCGTTCTCTCCATCCACGTTGGAATCATTAATTCTTGTTTCATCTGTGTTACTCCTGCCAGGGAAAAATTCATATTCCCTTTGGGGAACGGTTGTATTAGTTGTAATTATTTTAAAAATTCCCTTTTCCCAGTTAACCATGCTTTCGAGAGCACTTAAATAATGCGTACTGGAATTCCATCCGCCCTTTTCTGCATTAATAGTTCCCGAAAATTTCAGTGTTTCCCAATCAAGGTATTTCGGTTTCAGGTCCAACACCAATCCTTGCTTAGACAATATTCGTTCGTCAGACATAAATCCCCCAGAAAAACTAAGTGATACTTCGAAACATCTAGTGTTACTAATATTCACATCCGCTCAGTATTGTTTAAGTACTCTATAATATTTTAACTTGCTGCTATTTCATTGCACTGCGGCGACAAGTAGATCAATAGCCATTTGTGGCGTTGTAAATCCATAATCGGGTTTAGCGCCCACTTTGGGAATCTGCCCCTGCAGACCCCATTCTGCGCGGCCGCTGATTATGCCTGCTTTGCGGGCGGCTTCTGTGTCGGCGGGCGAATCGCCGATGAAGATTGTTCTATGGCGCGCGGCGGGGATTTGGCTTAGGATGAGATTCAAGCCCTCGGGGTCTGGCTTAAAGCGTTTGGTATCGTCTCCTGTAATAATTACCTCGAAATAAGAGTTCCATCCCAGGCGTTTCAGGCTGATTTCCACAGCTCTCCGGCTTTTGCCGGTGCAGAGCGCCATGGGGATGCCCTGATTCCGCACCGCTTCAAGCAGTTTATCTATCCCCGGATAGACAAAAATGCGGTCATGCTCGCGCTCGTAGAGATCGTAGTACGCGTTCAGGCACGGCTGGACCATATCCTCGGAGACGAACTTCGCAATTATCTGCTTCTCGGTGGGGCCGAATACGCCGGTAATGGTCGCCGGTGTGACCGCCGGTGGGCAATGATCCTTCACTGCTCGATGGAGCCAATCGGCAAGGCAAGCCATGGAATCCATAAGGGTTCCGTCCATATCGAAGATAACAAGGTCGAAAGCGTTGGATCTCATACTTGCCCTGCCGAATGGGTGTTTCTCATATTATTTTAGCCTATTCAGCCATGCAAGCATAAATCACCCATCCAGCTCGCAGGTATCGCGCGGGATGTCCAGGTATCTTTCGCCGTGGGCAACCCACTGCTCCCAGTCGCAGTCAGGGGCTGTCGGTGGCGGAGGTATAAATGGTGCGGGCAATTTCCAGCAAGTTTTTGCGCGTGGGTTGTCTATGTGTTTCCCGTACGCACTAGATGTCTGGGTAATGAATTCCACAATGTTTCGCGGAGGTAATTTCGAAGCAGCACTCGACCAATCCTGAACAATAGGTAGCTGGCGCCGGTGGAAACCTTCGACAGGAACCGCAGATAATATCGTTCTGTCCCCTAGCCTATGGGTAACACTAATCTGTTGCATATCTCTACTGAAGCTAGCTCCACAAATTCCCTTGCAACGACTGGGATCGACCACGAAACTAATCACGATCGGGGGCCCCAAACCACCGAGATCAATTAGATATGCGGTGGCCGGGAAAATCTGAACCGATTTTTAGGCTGACTTAAGGTGTATTTTGAAGGTAAAATACCCTAAGGAGGCAGTATGCGCAAAAAGATAGACCCGGCAATCAAGGCCAAAGCGGCCCTGGACGCCCTGAAAGGCGAAATGACGATCGCCGAAATAGCGGCCAAGTATCAGGTCCATCCGAACATGATAACCGGCTGGAGGCGCGAGCTCTTGGACAACGCGTCCGGCATATTCGACCATGCCAAGGAACGCAGGGCCGAGGCCGACATCCAGGAAAAGATAGATGATTTGCATAAAACCATCGGCGAAATAACGATGGAGAACGACTGGCTAAAAAAAAAGCTCGATCTCTTGAAGTAGAAGCTAGGAAGAGGCTCTTTGACAAAAACGGGCAGTACAGCCAGAACAAGCAATGCGAACTGCTTGGGATAAGCAAGTCCTCGCTGTATTACGTGCCGGTGCCGGTAAGCCAGCGGGACCTGGATATAATGTCCCTGCTGGACCAGAAGTACACGGACCGGCCGTATTACGGCGTGCGGCGGATGTGGAAGTATCTT
>Ga0209212_1008460_pt1 | contig 11040 bp, 5 predicted proteins | sample RifGroC2_FD_183996 | JGI IMG/M metagenome (GOLD analysis project Ga0209212, IMG submission 183996) | Groundwater microbial communities from Rifle, Colorado, USA - Groundwater C2 (SPAdes) (version 2) | ecosystem: Environmental > Aquatic > Deep subsurface > Groundwater | place: Rifle, Colorado... | reverse complement strand
TCGTTTATAGTAACATTTGTTATTTATAAATTGGTAGATCTAATTATCGGGGTGAGGGTAAGCGATAAAGAGGAATCCATGGGGCTGGACCTGACTCAGCATCAGGAGAGGGCGTATACGGTATTGGAATAAAATAATGGTAAACTCTAAACCCGAAATCCTAAATTCTAAACAAACCCAAATGTTAAAACTCAAAATCAAAAACGGCTGTTTAGGGTTTAGGATTTCTGGTTTAGGATTTGTTTAGAGTTCAGGATTTTTTTTAGAGGAGGTATTTATGAAACTAATTATTGCTATAATTCAGCCTTATAAATTAGATGATGTTAAGGAGGAGCTTTATAAGGCGGGGGTGAATTTGATTACGGTAAGCGAGGTTTTGGGCCACGGCCGTCAAAAAGGAATTACTGAGGTTTATCGCGGCTCAAAAGAGAGCGGTAACCTTTTGAGGAAGGTGCGCCTGGAGATCGCGGTGAACGAGGAGTTTGTTGAGCCGACTATTAAGGCCATTACCAACTCAGCCAAGACCGGCGAGATAGGCGACGGAAAGATTTTTGTCTTGGACCTGAAAGAATGTATCCGTATCCGCACTTCAGAGAAAGGCCCGGCGGCTATCGGGTAAATGAGCTGTTTCGAAAGGACTAAAATTACTGTTTATTAAAATAAGGTTGTGATATAATAATCACCAAAGAAAAGAAGCCATTAACCATTTAAGTTAATGACAAATAACAAAATTCAAAGCACAAAATAAATCCAAAGGTCAAATACCAAAACACAAAACCTTTGTTTTTGAATTTGTTATTTAAATTTTGGATTTATTTTGTCATTTGTGCTTTGACCTTTGAATTTAACGGGAGGATGTCATGAGTATCAGGGAAGAAGTTTTATTTAGAATCAAGAGTATTGATTTAGAGAAGAAGCCTCAGCCTAAGAGTGTTTCCAGTTATTTTGGCGAGAACACCTTTAATATCTCCACAATGAAAGAGCACATCTCCGAAAGCACTTTTAACGCTTTCAAGCGCTGGATGTCCGAAGGCCTGACCATAACTATTGACCAGGCTAACGAGATTGCCGAGTGTATGAAGAGATGGGCTATCTCTAAGGGAGCTACTTATTATACCCATTGGTTCCAGCCGATGACCGGCTTAACCGCGGAGAAGCACGATAGTTTTATTTCCATAACCGCTCCGGGAAAGGTTATGGAGAAGTTTTCCGGAAGCAAGCTTATTCAGGGTGAGCCTGATGCCAGTTCCTTTCCTTCCGGAGGTATACGCGCTACTTTTGAGGCCCGCGGTTATACCGCCTGGGACCCTTCCAGCCCGGCCTTTATAATTGAAAGTACGCTGGGCAAGACCCTGTGCATCCCGAGCATTTTTATTTCTTATCACGGAGAGGCCCTGGATAAGAAGCTCCCTCTTTTGCGTTCTGACGAGGCTGTGAGCAAGGCGGCTATAGGCCTTTTGCAGCTTTTCGGGCACAAGGATGTCAAGAAGGTATTTTCTACCTGCGGCCCGGAACAGGAATATTTCCTGATAGACAAAAATTATTATAACTTAAGGCAGGACCTCTTATTGACCGGGCGCACCTTAGTGGGCGCGAGTTCTCCTAAGGGACAACAGCTTGAGGACCAGTATTTCGGGACAATCAAGGAACGGGTGGTTAATTTTATGTTTGAGGTCGCGGAGGAGGCTTATAAGCTGGGTATTCCGGTGATGACCCGGCATAATGAGGTGGCTCCGCACCAGTATGAGTTCGCGCCGATATTTGAAGAATCCAATATCGCCGCCGACCATAATCAACTGCTGATGGAGTTGATGAAAAAAACCGCCCTGCGGCATAACCTGGTGTGTCTTTTACACGAGAAGCCGTTTGCCGGGATAAACGGAAGCGGCAAGCACCTGAATTGGTCTTTGGCGGATGACAAGGGTAATAATTTACTTAATCCCGGGGAGACTCCTGAGGATAACCTGCAGTTTCTGGCGGTATTGGCCGCGGTGCTCAGGGCGGTCTATAATCACTCGGATCTCCTGCGCTCGAGCGTGGCTATGGCCGGCAATGAACATCGCCTGGGAGCCAATGAAGCGCCTCCGGCGATTATGAGCGTATTCCTGGGAGACCAGTTAACTTCTATCCTGAATATGATTGAGAAGGGCGCTAAAAATAAGGTTTCTAAGCGCGACATTATTGATTTAGGTGTTACCAAGCTTCCTAAATTTAATAAAGACTCCACCGACCGTAACCGCACTTCGCCTTTTGCCTTTACCGGGAATAAGTTTGAGTTCCGGGCGGTAGGCTCTTCTCAAAACATCTCTACGCCGATCGCGGTGATTAATACTATTATTGCCGAGAGCCTGGATTATGTGGCGGATAAGATTAAAAAGGCCTCCGCGGGCAAGGATTTCAACACGGCAGTCTTAAAGGTTATCGCCGAGTTGGTTAAAGAGACCAAAGATATCCGTTTTGAGGGAAATAATTACTCCGAGGATTGGGTTAAAGAGGCCAAAAAGAGAGGCCTGCCTAATGTGGCCTCTACCGTAGGTGCCTTGAAGGCTCTGGAGAAGAAGGAGAATATCGCGCTATTTGAAAAGTATAAGGTTTTCACTAAAGAAGAGCTTCTGGCCCGTCACAAAATCTGGGTTGATTTATATAATCTCACCCTGGAAATCGAGGCCAATACCCTCAATGAGATGGTTAATTCCTGCGTCGTTCCTTCAGGATGTGAATATGAGCGGCTTTTAGCGGATAATCTTTCCAGGTTAGTCAGCCTCAAGAAAGAGGTTAAGTTGAAGCTGGAAGAGGCAGTGTTAGACGACCAGAAAGAGCATTTAAGCGAAGTGGCCCAAAAGATTTATTATGTGCGGCGCAACTCCAAAGAGCTGGTTAAGCTTTTAGAAAAAGCCGCTCAACTCCACCATGAGGAAAAAGCAGAGCTTTATTTTAAAGAGCTCAAGCCTCTTATGGAGCATATCAGGAGGCATGTGGATGCCCTGGAGCGGGTTGTTTCCGATGAGCATTGGGATCTGCCTAAGTATCGCGAGATGCTTTTCATAAAATAATTATCGCGTTTGTAAGAAAAATGAGGGGGGGGACAGGAGTTTTGGTCTCCCCTCATTTTTTTTCTTGCCTAAAACCCAAGTATGAGATATTATAGAAAGTCATTGCTGTCCAAGTTAGCCATTACAGCGTCATTCCCGCAATCTTTTAGCGGGAATCCACGACGAGAGTATTTTCTGGATACCCGCTTTCGCGGGTATGACAAATTTAATATCTCAAAACATAGTTTCAGGCGATAAGTAATAGCTAATTCGGACACGAGTGATAAGAAGTCAAAAATTAAAATGAACAACCGCCAGACTTTGGAAAAATACGGTTTGTATGATTCTCGTTTTGAGCATGATTCCTGCGGGGTGGGGTTTGTCTGCGATGTTAAGGGGAGAAAATCCAATACTATCGTCAGACAGGGCCTAAAGGTCCTCAAGCGGCTTTCCCATCGCGGGGCAACCGGGGCTGACCCTAAGACCGGTGATGGCGCCGGTATCCTGATTCAAACCCCGCATCAATTCTTCCTTAAGATTGCTCATAAGGATAAGATACGGCTTCCTGATTATGGAGAATATGGCTCCGGGCTGGTTTTCCTGCCGGCTAATTCTAAGGAACGCAAGTTTTGCAGGGATGCCTTATCTAAGATTATTAAGGATGAGGGGCAGTCTTTGCTTGGTTTTAGGGCTGTGCCGGTGGATAATTCGGATATCGGTATCAGCGCTCAAAAGACCCAGCCGGTTATTGAGCAGGTTTTCATAAAAAGAGTCACCAAGGGTTCACCAAGTCACAAGGTCACAGGTAAGGATGATTTAGATTTTGAAAGAAGGCTTTATATTATCAGGAAACAGTCTGAGAATATCATCCGTGCCTCTAAATTAAAGCAGAAATCTTCCTTTTATATCCCCAATCTTTCCAGCCGCACCTTTTCCTATAAAGGCCTGTTGATGCCGGAGCAGGTGGACAGTTTCTTCCCGGACCTGCGGGATGAGGATATCCAGAGCGCGATTTGCCTGGTGCATTCCAGATATTCCACCAATACCTTTCCTACTTGGGACCTGGCCCAGCCGTTTCGGTTCCTGGCCCATAACGGCGAGATAAATACCTTGCGCGGCAATATCAGCTGGATGTCTGCCCGCGAAGGCCTCTTAAAGAGCGGGATTTTCGGCAAAGACATAAATAAGCTCAAGCCGGTAATTGTCCCGGGAGGCAGTGACTCCGCGGCTATTGATAACGCCTTTGAGCTTCTGGTATTGGCCGGCAGGCCCATTGAGCAGGCGATGATGATGCTTATTCCCGAGGCCTGGGAACAGCACAAATTAATGGATGAGAGGCTCAAGGATTTCTATAAATACCACGCCTGTTTTATGGAGCCTTGGGACGGCCCGGCGGCTATTGCTTTTAGCGACGGGATAAGTATCGGGGCGGTCTTAGATAGAAACGGCCTGCGCCCGGCGCGTTATATTGTGACTAAAGATGACTTGGCGGTGATGGCCTCGGAGGTGGGGGTCCTGGATGAGATTAAGCCTTCGGACATCGCGCTCTCCGGCAGGCTTGAACCGGGGAAGATGTTCTTTATTGATACCCATCGGCAGAGAATTATCCAAGACGATGAGATTAAAGAAAAGGCGGCCAGTCAACAGCCCTACGGCTCCTGGCTCAAAGAAAATCTTCTGGAGTTTGACCAGCTTCCCGATAAGCCAGAAGGCGATGGTTTAGCTTCCAATAGCCAAAGCCATAAGCCAGAAGGCGATGGTTTAGCTTCCAATAGCCAAAGCCATAAGCCAGAAGGCGATGGTTTAGCTTCCAATAGCCAAAGCCACAAAAAGCCAAAAGCCGCGGCGGACATTTTAACTCAATTGAAAGCCTTTGGCTACACCCGTGAAGACCTGAAGGTTATCCTAAAGCCTATGGCTGAAGAGGGCAAAGAGCCCATTGGATCAATGGGCAATGATGTGCCGCATGCGGTGCTCTCCAAGCATCCCCAACTGCTTTATACCTATTTTAAACAGCTCTTTGCCCAGGTAACCAACCCGGCCATTGACCCCATAAGGGAAGAACTGGTAATGAGTCTGTTTAGCTTTGTGGGCGCGCAGAAGAATATTCTGGAAGAAACCCCCGGGCACGCGCGTAAGCTTTTAGTCAAAAAGCCTATCCTTAGCGACGAGGATTTGGCCGGAATCCGGGGCATCAAGGAAAAAGGTTTTAAGAGTAAAGGCATTTCTATACTTTTTAATGTCGAGGACGAAAAGGACTTTCTTGAGACCTTGAATAAAATCTGCCAGGAGGCATCTGCCGCCATCCGGCAGGAATACAGTTTTATTATTCTGAGTGACCGGGGGGTAAATAAAAAGCGCGCGGCCTTGCCGGCACTTTTGGCGGTGGGGGCGGTGCATCATTACTTAGTCAAAAAGGCCCTGCGCACCCAGATTGGGATTATTCTAGAAACCGCTGAACCCCGGGAGGTGCATCATTTTGCTTTGTTGTTTGGCTATGGAGCGGATTGTATTAATCCTTACCTGGCCTATCAGTCAATCGCCTATTTAATCTCCGAGGGGCAGTTGAATCCGGATTATGCCAAGGCCCTGCATAATTACCGCCACGCTATTGATACCGGGATACTCAAGATACTTTCCAAGATGGGTATCTCTACCCTTCAGAGCTATCGCGGGGCCCAGATATTTGAGGCCTTGGGGGTAGCGGGTGAGGTTATTGATAAATGTTTCTGTGGGACTGTTTCGCGCATTGGGGGGGCTGGTTTTAATGAGATTTGCGGTGAGTCTTTATTAAGGCATAAAGAGGCTTTTGGCGAAGGATCTCTCAAGGCTCCGTACCTGTCAAGCGGAGGCGTTTACCAGTGGAAGCGCGATGGTGAATACCACCTTTGGAATCCGGATACCATTGCCAGCCTCCAGGATGCCGCCCATCTTGGCGATTACAAAAAATACCGGGAATTCGCCGATCTTATTAATGACCAGTCTAAAAATCCGGCTACCTTAAGAAGTCTGCTAAAGTTTAAGGCTGTCAAACCTATTCCGATTGAAAAAGTGGAGCCGGCAGAGAATATCTTTAAACGTTTGGCTACCGGGGCCATGAGCTTTGGCTCAATCTCTAAGGGCGCGCATGAGAATTTGGCCATCGCCATGAACCGCTTAGGCGGCCGTTCCAATACCGGCGAAGGCGGCGAGGATCCGGCCCGGTTTAAACCGCTTCCTAACGGAGATTCCAAAAGAAGCGCTATCAAGCAGGTGGCCTCCGGACGCTTTGGGGTAACCACCAATTATTTAGTTAATGCCGACGAACTTCAGATCAAGATTGCCCAGGGGGCCAAGCCCGGTGAAGGGGGACAACTCCCCGGCCACAAGGTCAGCGTAACTATCGCCAAGACCCGTTATACTACACCAGGAGTCACCCTAATTTCTCCTCCTCCGCACCATGATATTTATTCCATTGAGGACCTGGCCCAACTCATCTTCGATTTAAAAAACGTTAATCCCCGGGCGCGTATTAGCGTAAAATTAGTTTCAGAAATCGGCGTAGGCACTATTGCCGCCGGGGTAGCCAAGGGCCACGCGGATATGATTTTGATTTCCGGTGGAGACGGAGGCACAGGAGCTTCTCCGATGAGCTCCATCAAGCATGCCGGGCTTCCCTGGGAGCTGGGGATTTCTGAGACCCATCAGACCTTGGTGTTGAATGACTTAAGGAGCCGGGTGCGCCTGCAGACCGATGGCCAGATGCGCACCGGGCGTGATGTGGCCATTGCCGCGATCCTGGGGGCGGAGGAATACGGTTTTTGCACCGCGGCCCTGATTATATCCGGATGCGTGATGCTTAGGCACTGCCATTTAAACACCTGTTCCGTGGGGGTGGCTACCCAGGATGAGATCCTGGAAAAGAGGTTCCGGGGACGTCCGGAATACTTAGTGAATTATTTTCGTTTTGTGGTTGAGGAACTGCGGGAGATTATGGCTTCTTTGGGAATAAGCCGGATAGAGGAGATGATTGGCCGGACCGAGCTCCTGGAGCTTAATTCCGGTATCCTTCCCTGGAAGGCCAAGAATATAGATTATTCGCGCGTCTTGTATAAGCCGAAAGTGCCCAAGACCATAGGTACACATTATCAGATGAAGCAGGATCACGGGATAGCTCTGGCAATAGGAAGCCAGACTATGGCCTGGCGGCCAATAGACAAGGTCCTGGACCGTAAGTTAATTGATCTGGCTAAGTCCGCCTTGAAAGAGGCCAAGCCGGTAAAGATAGAGCTTCCCATAGAGAATGTTAACCGCGCTGCCGGGGCCATGCTAAGCGGAGAGGTTTGTAAGCGCTATGGCGAAGAGGCCTTGCCTGATGGCACGATCCACTGTAAATTCAAAGGCACCGCCGGTCAGAGTTTCGGGGCCTTCCTGGCTAAAGGGATTAGTTTTGAGCTGGAGGGAATGGCCAATGACTATGTGGGGAAGGGCATCTCCGGAGGCCGGATCATTATTTATCCGGACAAATCCGCCGGATATAAACCGGAGGAAAACATCATTATCGGCAATACCACTTTTTACGGAGCTATTACCGGCGAGGCCTATATCCGGGGGGTGGCCGGAGAAAGGTTTTGCATCCGTAACTCCGGGTTGTTCGGGGTGGTGGAAGGCATAGGCGACCACGGCTGTGAGTATATGACCGGCGGACGGGTGGTGATCCTGGGTAGAACCGGGAGGAATTTCGCCGCGGGGATGTCCGGAGGGATTGTCTATGTGTATGACGCCGCGGGTGATTTTAAAAATAAATGTAATATGGAGATGGTGGCTTTGGAGGCGGTTTCGTTTGAGGATGAGTTGACGATTACGGATTTATTGCATAACCATTATAAGTATACCGCGAGCCCTTTAGCCAAGAGGACGTTAGATAATCTTAAAGAAGAGTTGAAGAAGTTTGTTAAGGTGATGCCTCTGGAATACAAGCGGATCCTGGAGCAGAAGAAGCTGGAGCAGAGGATGGATTTGGCCGAGGTCTCGGATTAAAGATGGCAGTTGATATCAAAGGATTCTTAAAGGTAAAGAGAAAATATCCTGAATACCGCCCGGTCTGCGAGCGGGTTAAGGACTATCAGCCGGTTTTTGTCTTAAGGGATAACTCCCAGAGCCAGGAACAGGCAGTGCGCTGTATGGACTGCGGCACGCCCTTTTGCCACTCGGGATGCCCCATTGGTAATTATATCCCGGAGTGGAATGAGCTGGTTGCCGCGGGCAAGTGGCAGAAGGCCTTTGAGCTTCTGAATGCCACTAATAATATGCCGGAGATTACCGGCCGTCTTTGCCCGGCACCCTGCGAATACGCCTGTGTCCTGGGGATTAATGATGACCCGGTAACCATCCGGGAAAATGAATTAGCCATAATTGAGAATGGATTCAAAGAAGGTTTTATTAAAGCCCGGCCACCTAAGAAACGCGCTGGTAAAAAAGTGGCGGTAATCGGTTCCGGGCCTGCCGGACTGTCTTGCGCCGCCCAGTTGAACCAGGCCGGGCATAAGGTAATGGTCTTTGAGAAATACGACCAGCCAGGGGGGATACTGCGTTACGGCATACCGGACTTTAAATTAGAGAAATCAGTGCTTGAGCGCAGGATAGGGATTTGGAAAAAAGAAGGGATAGTTTTTAAGTGCGGGATAGATGTGGGCGTGGACTATCCATTCAATAAATTATTAAAGGATTTTGACGCCGTCTGCCTGGCCGGAGGCTCGCGCTCGCCCCGAGATTTAAAGATTGAAGGCCGGGAATTGTCCGGGATACACTTCGCGATGGATTATTTGATCCAGTCTAATAAAATGATTTCGGGGGAGAAAATCCCGCTTGATGAGCTTATTGACGCTAAAGGTAAAAGAGTGCTGGTTATCGGCGGAGGGGATACCGGGGCTGACTGCGTGGGCACTGCCAACCGGCAGGGGGCTTGCTGTGTGGTCCAGATAGAGGTGATGCCCAAACCTCCGGAATGCCGCAGTCAGGAGATGCCCTGGCCGAAATACCCGATGATTCTCAAGACCTCAACCAGCCATGAAGAAGGGGGCGAACGCCAGTGGGCGGTCCTGACTAAAAAGTTTAGCGGCGAAGGCGGCCAGGTAAGAAAGGTTTCCTGCGTCCGGGTAGAATTCTCTGGGAAAGATTCCCAAGGTTGTCCGCTGATGAAGGAAGTTTCAGGCAGTGAATTTGAGATTGAGGCGGATTTAATCCTCTTGGCGGTGGGTTTCCTGCATCCGGAGCATAAGGGCCTGCTGAAAGACTTGAAAATAGAGCTTGATCCCCGCGGTAATGTCAAGACCAACGATAATTATATGACTTCCCGAAAGGGCGTATTCTCGGCCGGAGATATGCGCCGGGGACAATCCTTGATCGTCTGGGCCATATCCGAAGGCCGCCGCTGTGCCCGGGCCATTGATATATATCTTACCGGCAAAAGCATCCTTCCTTCCCTATAATTGCTCGATTTTACCAATTTTCCAAACCCGGCATGGGAATTTCTCTGGACGGGTTTCGCGGCAGCCAACAAAAAAGGCCCTATTTTTTAGGGCCGTTTTTGGAGGCTATAGACCTCAATTTGCTTTCGCTATATATCTCCTCCTTTTTAAGGCGGAAACAAATTTCTTGTTTCCGCTAATATGCCGTTTTTGTCTTAGGATTTTTGATTTCTAAGTAAAGTATGCCACAAAAAATCAAAAAAACAAGGGCCAAACCCGGTTTTTGAGAAAACGCTTTCTTCTCGTCGGAGAATCAGCAAAAACATAAGAAAATATTTAAAATTATCTCAAAAATATATTTTTTAGCGGCAAAAAAGGTTTATATTGACAGCAAAATAATGGTATGATATATATAAAAGTAAGATGCCAACAGTGTTTAAATATGGACCATATCGGTGCTTCTTCTACGCTAGCGATAAGGAAGAACCACAGCACATCCATGTTGAACGTGAAGACAGAGTTGCGAAATTCTGGCTTGACCCCGTAAGATTGCAAAGGAACGGTGGCTTCAGCCGGGAGGAAGTATCACGAATACAGAAGGTTATTCTAGAGCATCGGGAATTATTGAGGGAGGCCTGGAATGAGTATTTCTACGGTTGAAGTAGAGGTTCCGTTAGCGCGTAGACTAATAATAACTGATGATACACTAAGTGTTGACTTGAGCGATGGCAGGACTATATCCGTGCCCTTAGCTTGGTTTCCTCGGCTTGTTCATGCCAACTCAGCAGAACGAAAAAACTGGCGGCTAATCGGTAAAGGAGAAGGCATCCACTGGGAGGACATTGACGAAGACGTTAACGTTGAGGGATTGCTGGAAGGTAAACTCTCTGGAGAAAGTCAATCATCTTTCGCGAAGTGGCTGCAAAAACGGAAATCGGCTCATCTAACCAAACGCTCCCGGCTAACCAGTGGTAGACATACGAAATAATTTTCATTTATAACTATTGTAGGGGCGAACGGCAGTTCGCCCCTAATGATTAGGCATGGTTAAATATATTTTTATTACCGGCGGGGTGATTTCAAGTTTAGGCAAGGGTATTGCCACGGCCTCTATTGCTAAAATCCTGGAGTCCTGCGGCTTCCGGGTAAGCCTGATAAAATTTGACCCTTATTTGAATGTTGACCCCGGAACGATGAATCCTTATCAGCATGGCGAGGTCTATGTAACCTATGACGGAGCGGAGACTGATTTAGATCTAGGCCACTATGAGAGATTTACCAGCGCCCGGCTGGGGCGGATTAATAATGTAACCACCGGACAGATTTACAGCACGGTGTTGGCCCGGGAGAGGAAAGGGGATTATCTGGGAAAGACCATTCAGGTTATCCCGCATATTACCAATGAGATTAAAGACCGCATCAAGGCCGTGGCTAAGGAAACCAAGGCCGAAATTATTTTGATGGAAGTAGGCGGCACGGTCGGCGATATCGAGTCTTTGCCGTTTTTGGAAGCGGCCAGGCAATTCGGATTAGAAGAAGGCCGGGCCAACGCGCTTTAT
>Ga0209212_1008459_pt1 | contig 11042 bp, 9 predicted proteins | sample RifGroC2_FD_183996 | JGI IMG/M metagenome (GOLD analysis project Ga0209212, IMG submission 183996) | Groundwater microbial communities from Rifle, Colorado, USA - Groundwater C2 (SPAdes) (version 2) | ecosystem: Environmental > Aquatic > Deep subsurface > Groundwater | place: Rifle, Colorado... | reverse complement strand
GTGCCTGGCTTGCATTATTGCGTTTTGGGCAACTTTGTAGTTTAGCTCGCTGACAGCGAGGGCTGAGCTAGAGGGCCAGCCCGCTGAGCCTCACCGTGGCCTTCCGAAGGAGAGTGCGCAATGGAAACGCAGATGCTGACAGAACTAATCGACCGCTACAAGTCTGAACCAGAATCCGTGTACAACACCTAGTTTGTGAGCGGTGAAGAGCGCATGAAAGCTTTCCGCGCTATCCGACGTGGGACTGGAATTCCGGGGACAGTATACAGCAATTGACAGATAACATGAGACAGAGGCAGAATCTCCAGCCATGGCAAGGATCGCCCGAGTGGTCGTTTCGGATTTCCCGCATCATGAGACGGGAAATGGACAGTTAAATAAAGAACTAAGATGGCCTGGAAACCGGAAGATGCTAAAACTTGAGGCGCCAAGATCAGGCTCGGGGAAGACGAAAGCCCTTTGATCCTGACGTGGAAGCGGAAGAAAGAATCCGCGAAAAAATAGCGACCCTACTTCTTCAAATAAAAGACGAGCACAGGTTCAGGGAAGAACTCGGAGGAGTTATTAACGATTACGGGCTACGAATCGGGCCGGAGGAAATGAGGCAGATTCTCCAGATTTGGCGACAGCATCACTCTCGCTAAGGCCACCTTTAGAAAGCCTAGAGACAAGTCGTTTATATACCCGTTCTGTCCTTTTCTTTCTCTCTAAAGGAGAGAGTCTTTTTAAATGTTTACCAAGGATAGTTGCTAGTTCTTTCGTCGCGGATTTTAGCGTAAACTTCTTTTTCTTTTTTGCCTTCATGGGTATTCGATCACTTAATTGCTTAGCAAATATAACGACTATAACAGTTTTCAATGATTTGACAAACAATAGAAAACATCCCAAGAGCGAGATATTTTCCCCTTGACAATGCTTGGGAATTCCGGGGGAATTCCGGGGACAGTATACAGCAATTGACAGATGATATGAGACAGAGGCAGAATCTCCAGCCATGGCAAGGATCGCCCGTGGGGATGAAAAGGGTCGGGATGAGCTAGCCCGGGTTTGACGGACACCTTAAAAGGGGACGCGAACCTTTTCCGCAGTCACAAGAAACAATGAAACGAAGAGGCAGCGGCATCCTGCTCCATATCACCTCCCTGCCGTCACGCTATGGCATCGGCGATCTCGGCCCATGGGCCTACCGCTTTGCCGACTCGCTCGCCGAAAGCCGACAGCGCTATTGGCAGATTCTGCCGTTAAACCCGACCTCCGTTGCCTGTGGAAACTCTCCCTATAGCAGTTGCTCTGCTTTCGCTGGAAATCCCCTGCTCATCAGTCCTGATCTGCTCTTGGAAGAAGCACTGCTTAAGCAAGATGACCTTGAGGAACTTCCCTCTTTTCCCAATGACCGCGTTGACTATAAGGTTGTCACCAGACATAAATTGCGGCTCCTCGACAGGGCCTACCAGCGTTATCAGAGTCGGCTCTCCAACGACCGCGAATTTGCCAGCTTTTGCCATGACAACGCTGACTGGCTTGAGGACTACAGCCTGTTTGTGGCCTTAAGAAGCGCCTTCCGCAAAGAGAGCTGGAGCGACTGGCCCAAGGAGTTGAGAGATCGGCAAGAGGAGGCGGTGCGCCAATGGAAAACCCGTTGTCAGGAAGAGATTAGAAAAGAGCAGTTTTTCCAATACCTCTTTTTCAAACAGTGGACTGCGCTCAAGCGGCACTGCAACAGGAAAAACATCCTTATGATCGGCGACCTGCCTATCTACGTGGACTACGACAGCGCCGATGTCTGGGCCAACGCGGAAATTTTCAAACTCGACGACGAGAAGCGTCCAACCGTTGTCGCCGGAGTCCCGCCGGACTATTTCAGCGCAACCGGACAGCTCTGGGGAAATCCGGTTTACCGGTGGGACGCGCTTAAAACTACACAATACGCCTGGTGGATCAAGCGCATCCAACACAACATGAGGTTTTTCGATAAAGTCCGGTTGGACCACTTTAGAGGACTTGTCGCCTGTTGGGAGGTCCCGGCCGGAGAGACCACCGCGATCCATGGGCAATGGGCGGAGGCGGCCTCTGAAGACTTCTTCGCCACCATAGTAGAACAGCTTTCTCCCCTTTCTATTCTGGCTGAAGATCTGGGCGTGATCACACCGGATGTGCGTGAGGTAATGGAGCGGTTTGGCTTTCCAAGTATGAAGGTCCTGTTGTTCGCCTTCGGGAAAGATTTGCCGAGCCACCCTTACGCCCCGCACAACTTCAACGAGAATTCCGTCGTATATACTGCAACACACGATAACAATACTGTGAAGGGCTGGTTTCAAGGCGAGGCCCACCCTGGCGATCACGAGCGGCTTTTCGCCTACATCGGCCGAGAGGTGACAGAAGAGCAGGTTTCCTGGGAACTGATACGGCTGGCGCTTATGTCGGTGGCTGATACAGCGATCATTCCCATGCAGGATCTCCTGGCCCTTGGCGCGGAGGCCAGAATGAATCGCCCGGCAACAGCAGAGGGGAATTGGGAATGGCGCTTCACCCCCGAACAGATCGCGCCTCCGATAATCGCAGAGCTTGCCAAGATCACCGAGCTCTCTGGCAGGTCCTCAGCCTAGTGCCAGCGCTAAATTGACTCCCCTCCATTCCGGCGGTATAGTCCACGACACGAGTCGGGAGGAAAGATTGTGGAAGTCCTCGGAATGGTCCTGGCCGGAGGCCGTGGCGAACGGCTCTATCCGTTAACCAGGGATCGGGCGAAGCCCGCAGTTCCCTTTGGCGGCAAGTATCGGATCATCGACTTCGTCTTGTCCAACTTCGTTAATTCCGGGATCTACTCCATATATGTCCTGACACAATTCAAAGCCCAATCCCTGATGGAGCATCTCCAAGAAGGATGGCAAATCAGCGGCCTCCTTCGTGATGACTTCGTCATCCCGGTGCCGGCCCAGATGCGCTCAGGGATCGACTGGTACCGGGGAACCGCCGACGCCGTCTATCAAAACCTCCATCTGATTCGGCGCGCCGATCCCAAGTCCGTCGCCATCTTCGGCGCCGATCACGTCTACAAAATGAACATCCGCCAGATGGTGGAATACCACTGGCAGAAGGAAGCCGAGGTAACCGTCGCGGCGCTGCCTGTGAGGCTCCATGAGGCCACACAGTTCGGTGTCATGGAGGTGGACGACCAATGGCGCATCCTCGGCTTCAAGGAGAAGCCTGAAAGGCCAAAGTCCATTCCGGCGGAGCCGGACTGGGCCCTTGTCTCCATGGGGAATTATATTTTCGAAACGAAACTCTTCCTGGAAACGCTGGAGGACGACGCCGCAAAAACCCAAAGCACCCATGATTTCGGCAGGGACATCCTCCCCCGCCTGGTAAAGGAAGGTAGAAGGATCCATGCTTACGATTTCAGGAAAAACCGTATTCCGACTCCGCTCAAAGGGGAGGAGCCCAGCTACTGGCGCGATATCGGGACCATTGAAGCCTACTACGAAGCGAATATGGAACTCAGGGCCGTGGACCCATCGCTTAATCTCTACAACCAGAGCTGGCCGATCCGGACCGTCAGCTACAGCGACCCGCCTGCCAAGTTCGCTTTTGATGAAAACGGGCGACGGGGGATGGCGCTAAACTCCATCGTCGCAGAGGGGGCTATCATTACCGGGAGCCTCATTCGGAACTCAGTTATCGGCCGCAACGTCCGCATTCACAGTTACTCGATTATCGAAGATGCCATCATCATGAGCCGGGTGGAGATTGGAAGAGATTGCCGGCTCAGGCGGGTCATAATCGATAAAAACGTCCATATCCCCCCGGGAACCGAGATCGGCTACGACTCCGATAAGGACCGGGAGAGCTATTCGGTGACGGATAGCGGGATCGTCGTTATCCCCCGGCAAGAACCCGGACATGCTGTGCCCTGATCCCACGAAATCTCTTTAGCGCTTTAGGATGGGCGTCTCGGCGAGCTTGCGGTAAAGAGCGAGATATTCCTTAGCGGACTTTCCCCAGGAAAAATCGCACGCCATGGCTTTAGCCATCAGTTGACGCCACGCCTTCCTGTTGTAGGTGACGGCTATGGATCTCTTTACCGCTTCAAGGAGGGTCGCACCGGAATAGCCGCTGAATTTGAACCCGTTGCCGCTTCCCGATGATGGGTTGTAATCTTCAATGGTGTCGTCCAGTCCTCCCGTAGCGCGAACGACGGGAATCGTTCCATATTTGAGACTGTACATCTGGTTCAGACCGCAAGGTTCAAATTTAGAAGGCATAAGGAAAATATCGGCCCCAGCCTCGATCTTATGGGCGAGGGCGTTGTCAAAACCAATCTTGACCCCTATCTTTTCAGGATATTTGCCGGGCAGCCCGTCTAAGAGCGCCTGGTATCTCTGATCCCCGGCTCCGAGGATAACAAGCTGCAGGTCGAGGTGCAGGAGATCTTCCATCGCCTCAATAAGGATATCCAGCCCCTTTTGATCCGCCAGACGGGAGACCATTCCGATCAAAGGGACCGAAGCCTGAACGGGTAAGCCGTAAATCTCCTGCAGATCCTTCTTGCAGATCTTTTTGCCGATCAGGTTCTTGGCTTTATAATTTTTCTTGATATGGGGGTCCGTCTCAGGATTCCATTCCTGGTAATCGACGCCATTTAAAATTCCGTAGAGGTCCTTCTCTCTATCGCGGATGACTCCATCGAGGCCGCATCCCCACTCGGGAGTTCTGATCTCGCCGGCGTATTTCTGGCTCACCGTGGTAAGGGCATCGGCAAAGAGCATCCCGCCTTTGAGCAGATTGATATTCCCGTAAAACTCCAGATAGCGGGGGGTAAAGTATTGCATGTCCAGATCCAGGAGGTTCCAAGAAGAGAAAGGGAAGTCCCCATGATGGGCGAGATTGTGGATGGTGAACAGAACTTTGGTTTTCTGAATTTCGCCGTATGACTGGCTATGAACTTTTTTGAGGACAGGGATAAGGGCCGTTTGCCAGTCATTACAATGGATCACATCCCAAGGGGCCGTTCTACGCGCCAGCTCCAGGGTAGCCTTACCGAAAAACGTGAATCTCTCCGCATTATCGGCGTAGTCGCCTTTAGCGTTACCGTAGAGCCCCTCGCGCAAAAAGTAGGAATCGGCCCGGATTAAAAAAGCCGGGAGTTTCTTCCCGATCCAGGTTCTTAGGATAACCCCCCGCATGCTCCGCCCCGCAACCGGAACTTCGACCTCCATCCCGGTTTCTTCCAACTGGGAGTTGTTTTCCAGAATGGTACGATAGGCGGGCATAACCAGGGTCACTTCGCAGCCGAGATCAACCAAGGCGCGAGCAAGGGCGCCGACAGCATCTGCCAGCCCCCCCGTCTTGGCCAAAGGGGCGATTTCCGGGGAAACCAATAGGACTTTCATCTTTAATTAAAAATTCCCGCAGCCGTGGGCGATGAACGGAATCGTTTTACAGCGCGATCTCCCGCAGGCAGATCGTGGACTCCTCGGGAGTGACCGGGTTGATATAAAAACCTGTGCCCCACTCGAAACCGGCCACCTGGGTCAGCTTGGGCATAACCTCGACGTGCCAGTGATAGTGGCCGTTGTCCGCTTCCTCGAAGGGCATGGAATGGATAATATAGTTGAAAGGCGGATCATTCAGCGCTCTATTGAGCCGGATGAGGGTCTCCCTAAGGGCGCGCGAGAGATCGATATATTCCTGCTTTGAGGCATGCTCGAAATAGGAGGAATGCTCTTTCGGCAGAATCCACGTCTCAAATGGAAATCGTGGCGCAAAGGGGCAGATCACCACGAAGTTCTCATTCTCGCTGACGACCCTGGCTCTCTCCTCCAACTCCTGTCGCACAATGTCACAGTAAATGCAGCGTTCCTTGTATCTGTAGTATTCCTGGGCTCCCGCAAGCTCGTCAATAACATTGCGCGGAACAATGGGCAGGGCGATAAGTTGGGAATGGGTATGCTCCAAGGTGGCGCCGGCCGCAGCGCCCTGATTTTTGAAAATCAAGACATAGCGAAAGCGTTTGTCCTCTCTAAGATCCAAGATCCGGTCCCGGTAGGCCCAGATGACCTCTTCAAACTGCTTCTCGCTTAAGGCCCCCATATTCGTTTCGTGGTTGGGAGTCTCGATGATTACCTCATGTGCGCCCACACCGTTCATCAGGTCAAAGACCCCGACGCCGCGCCGATCCAGATCCCCTTCGATCATCAGGGCGGGAAATTTGTTAGGCACGACTCTGAGCGTCCACCCCGGGCCGCCTCGATTGGTTTCCGCCGGCCGATAGGCCATGATCTCGGGCGGGGTTGTTTCTTCGTTTCCCTCACAGAACGGGCAGGGACCATTTCGTGGTGGGTTCTTAGGGTGTTCATAGTGGCCGGGCCTTTTCCCCCTCTCGGTAGAGATGATAACCCATCGGCCCACCACGGGGTCTTTTCTTAGCTGAGGCATGTTGAGTGGATGTCGTCCGAAGAAAATTTTTATAGCACCTTCGGTGGGATTTGTCCATTCGGATTGCAGGAGAACCCGCCTTTCCGCATCCTGCGGAGATCAGAGCATATCTCATGCCAAGGGGAAAAAAGAAAGAAACAAGGAAAGATCGTCCGGTTCGGCGCGGTTTTCCGACCCATCCATTTTCATAAATGACCAAAAAAAGTCTGGAATCGCAAAATTGCAAAGATTTATCGCCAGTCTGAAGAAATATTTGCTCTGATTTAAGCGTCTGAAAGAGGCACACTTTTTGCTTTTCTGATAGTCAGTGGTTTGCAAACAGAGAGGTGGGAGGCGCGGGAGTGTAACCGAGAAAGTCGTGGGCCGGGCTCCTTGTCCGGTGCTTTCAGTCCCGCCGGCAAAAAGAACAAATCTGGCTAAAGCTGCTGCGTGAGAATCCGGAGATCTGAGACAAAAATGAAGCAGGAGCGTATGTGGGATGGTGCGGGGCGCAGAACAGATAGGAGGATCAGACGATGTACCGAAAAATCATGGTGCCGCTGGATGGGTCGCAGCTATCGGAGGGAATAGTGCCCCACGCCCGCTCCTTTGCCGAGGCCCTCAAAGTCCCGGTAGAGTTGCTGCATGTGATCGACCCTGAAATTATCACGACGTTTTCTGATCCCGAGCACGGTCGCTATGTTGACGTTGTTGAGGCTGACATGCAGCAGCACGGCATCCGTTATCTCGAACAGGTTGCACGCAAGCAACTGGAACGACGCTCCTCAGACGCGTTCGCCGTCACGTGCTCTGTGGTGATAGGAAAACCGGCAGAGGCAATTATAGACAGGGCGGCGGCCGAGCCTGGCGCCCTGATCGCTATGGCCACGCATGGGCGTTCCGGGGTCCAGCGCTGGCTTTTGGGAAGCGTCGCCGATAAGGTTCTCCGTGCGGCCGCTAACCATCTCCTTCTTGTGCGGACGACCGGGGAGGCTAAGAATACCGGGGCGGCGCCGCTGAAAGCGGTCATAGTCCCGCTGGACGGCTCTACGGTGGCAGAGAGGGTGTTACCGAGTGTATCTTTCCTGGCCAAGAAGATGGATCTCGAGATAGTCCTGCTCCGGGTATATTCCCTGCTAGGATCGGCTTACTACGGCGTCGAAGGGTACGCGCCTGACCTTGGGGAACTTGAGGGGCAAATCAGAGGTGAGGCAAGGGAATATCTCGATATGAAGATAAAGCAGTTGAAAGGGGAAGGGCTGGAGCGAGTATCCTCTGTGTTGCTGCAAGGATTCGGCGCTGAGGAGATCATCGGCCTTGCCCGGAAAACGCCGGAAAACTTGGTCGCGATGTGCACCCATGGAAGGTCGGGAGTTGGCCGGTGGGTCCTGGGAAGCGTCACCGACCGCGTAGTGCGCCACTCGGGCAACCCGGTGCTGGTCATGCGCGCTTCCGCCGAAGGGAACTAAGAGTAACTAATACAAACGTCTTTACAGATGTTACATGAGGCTGTCTTGAGAGGGGGACGAGCCTGAAGGCCGTAGACGCAGGAGCGTGAAGGTTCCGGCAGGCCCGAACTGTAGGAGTAAGCACCCTAAGGGGTCGGCGCGGGTGGCCCTCTTGTCATGCTGAACGCAGTGAAGCATCTCACGCTGGATCGACGATAATGTAACATGACTTAAGTCGTTTGTATTAGCTCCACAGTATTCGCAGCTTCCCCGGCAAGGTTTGCTTGACATCCTCGATTTCACCTTGGCTGATGTGCTTTGAAAGCACTTTAAATACCGCACGGACCACTCTTTCCGGCTCAATTTTCTCATCGTTCTTGAAGTAGCTTTTGACGTGGCTAAGGAACTCCTCTTGGTGCCGCTCCTTCAGCGGCTTTCCCGAAGGATCCCAACCTTCATAATAAAAACCACGAATAAGCATGGGCAGTTGAGCCGCCAATTGGGCAGCCTCTTCTACTGTGAGCCGATCACGCAGCACATGGAGTACGGCTCTGAGCGCCAGGTACGCCTTGTGCGGCTCTTCCCAGTCCAACTCTTCCATTAGATCCTTAAGCCAGCCTCGGGTCTTTAGTAGGGTCTTGTTGAAGATCTTTACCTCGATCGTTTCCATGGTATCTCCTCCCTTGGGGTAACCTATCTCCTCCTACGGACTTTCCCTTTCCTTCTCTGGTAAACGCACATTCCATGCCAAGATAAAGACAAGATTTGTATTGGCTCATCGGCGCGGCTTCCCACGCTCGCTTCTCATCAATGAAAAAAAAGCAACCCCAAATGGCAAGTATGCAAAGATCCGTGAGCCGGCAGCAGAATGGTTGCTGTGATTATAGGAGCATGGTAAGGGCACAAATTTTGCTTTCGAATACAAGGTGAGTGTCAGACGGGTTCCCGGTTGAGGGACGGTCGGAATATTGCGTCTGATACAATCCACCGTAAAAGGAGGAATTCGCAAGAATGCGACAGCTATACCTAAATATTGTTGCTGGTCTTGCGCTTAGTGTTGGCATATGGATTCAGCCGGATTTCGCCACCTCGGCTACTGTTTTGCCTGCGGATGATGCCTCTGAGATCATTGTTATTCGCAATTTAGTGATCAAAGACGGGGCGGTATCCTGTGATTTGGTCAACAAGTCAGACCGGGCGATTCGCGACGTGCAGTTGCTGATTCGCCATGTCTGGCATTGGAAGAACGAATTCCGGCCAAGCGACGATAGCCCTGGAGAGGCCGTCTTTCAGACGGTTGAGAGGGAGATCCTTCCTGAGAAAACTATTCCGTTTACGCACAGTCCCTCAACTCCTTTACCCGCGCTCCCCGGCGGCTATTTTGAAACGAAGGTTTCCGTTGCTGGATTCACAGCAGTGGTTCCGTAGAACGTTCTCATCACGCCACTAAAGCCAGCAGTGGCTGATAAGAATTGAGCGAGGATAAGATGTTGGTCGGCAACCGCATGAGCACTAACGTAGTAGCGCTGACTCCCGAAGATTACTTGTCCACGGCGCAAGCCAAAATGTGGCTCGGCGGGTTTCGGCGTGTGCCTGTAGTTCAGGATGGAGACCTGGTTGGAATCCTCACCGATCGGGATATACGCGAACACCTGGGGCGCCTGGAGCGAACCAAGATCAGCGCGGCGATGACTGAAGATCTAGTGACGGTCACGCCTGAGACAACGCTGGAGGAAGCGGCGCAGATAATGTTGAAGCACAAGATCGGCGGCCTTCCTGTGCTCACAGCGGGAAAAATAGCCGGCATGATCACGACCAGCGATATTCTGCAGGCTTTTCTCGACGTGATGGGCGCCTCGGTGTCCGGCACAGCGCGCATTGATTTAGTCCTTGAAGAAGAAGAGCACACCGTCGCCGACGCCGCAAAAATTATCGCTGAGCAAGAAGGAGAGATCCTGGGGGTAGGGACTTACCTGGATAGGTGGGACAAGAGTCCGGTCTGCTACGTGCGCTTTCGGGCTGCCGACCCCGAGCGGGTCACGAATACGCTCAGGCAAAAGGGCTATAATGTCTTAGGAGCGCACCTGTAAACGAAGAAGGAAAGGAAACCGATCTGTCCTGCTTCGGCATAGGGCCGGTAATTTATCCCTTGTTCGATCGACGCGTTCGCCTTTTCGGCCTGGAAATCTGCCTGCCCGACTGGGACTTGAGCTCGGCAAGCACCAATCGCTCTGCCTCAAGCCAATCCTCGAAATCCCTCCCGTGCATCTGGCCTTTTTTCTCGTACAATTCATAAGCCTTAGCGGCAATCTGTTCTTGAAGCGCCTTTTGATTCATGGTTATCTCCTCACGGGCAAAAGAGGGAACTGGTCGAGGCAAGACGCGAGCCTTGCGGACTGCCTGGTCGCCCACGGTCGATTCGGGAAGATAAGGGAGTGGATTCTTCGTCATAGGAGCTCCTTTGATTCATAACCAGGCAAAGCTTACGCCATAGATATAATCATATCTCCTTGAAGAAATACGGTTTTAGCGGTGTTAGTTTCTCCTCGTAGGAATCGGGATAGAGGAACCAGAGGGCGGCCGAGATGCTGCTGATCAGCGAGTTGCCATCCTGGGGTGTAAAACACATGCCGATGACTTCCCGGTCCCCCTTCAACGTCAACGTACGGGATGCGATCACGGTCTGGTTGAGAATGCGTCCGAAAATCCCATGGTCCCGACCGAAGGAGAATACCGCCGCCGACGACTTCTTGTTGGTCAGGGCGATCCTCCCGTTGCTCTTGAGCCGGCGCATCACTTCGTCCATCCCCAACCCCCGGCGCAGCTTCAAGTCGAAATGGATCGTGTGCATGTATTGGGTGTTGAGTTTCAGGGCCGAAGAGAAAATGTCCAGGTCCAAGTCCAGGGTCTTGAACAGGTAGTGCGCGTCCCTGCCCTGATGCGTGCCGAAGCGGGGGTCGTCATGTTTGCCTACCTCCGGCGCCGGAATGAAGTCTCCCTCCTGGCTCAAATCATTGGCCCGGCGCATGCAAACGAACCGTCCCTCTTCGAGGTTATCCTCTTTCTCGGGACCCAGGGCGATGGTGTCGATCAAAACCGCCAGGTTATGGGTGTTGCAGCTCACCACCTGCACGAATTGGTCGCTGTCTTTTTTTAGCGCCTTGTCGTTAATCCCCCGCG
>Ga0209212_1008458_pt1 | contig 11044 bp, 9 predicted proteins | sample RifGroC2_FD_183996 | JGI IMG/M metagenome (GOLD analysis project Ga0209212, IMG submission 183996) | Groundwater microbial communities from Rifle, Colorado, USA - Groundwater C2 (SPAdes) (version 2) | ecosystem: Environmental > Aquatic > Deep subsurface > Groundwater | place: Rifle, Colorado... | reverse complement strand
AGGCCAGGTAGGCCTCCTTGTTCCAGAAGTCGTGGATGACGTGGTCGGCCCTGGTACGAAGTTCCTGCACCAGGTTGTCGGCCGGTTCGCAGCCGACCCGGATCGCCCGGCCCGAGAGGTTCATCAGCAGGGTGCCGTCGTTGGCGCCGATGTCCAGGAAGACGTCGTCGGGCTTAAGTGCCACCAGTGCTCCGGCCGCCTCGGCGATCCCCTTCAGGTCCTGCCTGATGGTGCTGTTGATGCCGGACTTGTACCAGTAGTGGCGGGCGTAGAGAAGCTCTTGGGGCGCGGTGTGACGCAACTGGAAGAGCGAGCAGTTCTCGCACAGGACGACGTCGAGGGGGCATTTGCCGTTGCGCCCTTTTTCTTCGGGGGAGGAGGGGAAGTCGTTTATGTACTGCTCACCGATGGAGATGATGTCCTTGAGCCTGCTGGAGCCGCACAGGCGACAGGTGCTACGCGTGACATTTTTCATTTTTATCCTGTATAAGGGAAGGATTTCGGCCGTTTGCCATCTTAAAGCATCAGCCTGCCTCAATCAACTCTTTTATCGCCGCAACGACCGTCGCCTGTTGCGCGTCGGTCAGCGCCATGCCGCTCGGGATGTAGAAACCGCGCCGGGCGATCCGCTCGGCAACGGGGTGACGCTCCCCCTGGAAAAGCCCCATCCCCTGGAAGACCGGCTGCTCGTGCATCGGCCAGAAGAAGGGGCGGGTTCCGATCCCCGCCTGCGCCAGCCGGCGTATCGCCTCTTTGCCGTCGAAGGGGACGCTCTCTTTCAGGACCAGGGCGAAAACCCAGTAGATGTTTTCGGCGTAGTCGGTCCTGGCCGGCATCAGCTCCAGCCCCTCGACCGCCGCCAGCATCTCGGTGTACCCGGTGCCCATGCGCCTCTTGCGGGCCACGAACTCGTCCAGCCGCTCCAACTGGGCGACACCGAGCGCCGCCTGCATGTTGGTCATCCGGAAGTTGTACCCCAGCTCATCATGGACGAAGCGCTTGGCCGGCTGGAAGCAGAGGTCGCGCAGCGACCGGCAGCGCTCGGCCAGGTGGTCGTCATCGGTCAGCACCATGCCCCCCTCGCCGGTGGTGATGTGCTTGTTCGGGTAGAAGCTGAAGGTGCTCAGGTCTCCGAAGCCGCCGCAGCGGCGGCCGCGGCAGGTCTGGCCGTGCATCTCGGCCGCGTCCTCGATGATCTTCAGACCGTACCGGTCGGCCAGTTCCTGCACCGGGTCCATCTCCACCGGCAGGCCGTAGATATGCACCACCATGATCGCCTTCAGCTTCCGGTTCCCCTTCCTGCCGATCTCATCCTCGACCTTCGCCTTGAGGTTTGCCAGGTCCATGTTCCAGGTGGAGGGCTCGCTGTCGATCAGGACCGGGACGCAGCCGCAGCGTACCACCGCCGCGGCGCAGGAGATGATGGTGAAGGTCGGCATCAGGATCTGGTCGCCAGGCTCCAGGCCGAGCGAGGCGATGGCGAGCTCCAGCGCGGCCGTGCCGTTGCTGACGGCGATGCCGTGCCGCCGTCCGACCGCCGCCGCCATGTCGTGCTCGAAACGCTTCACGAAGGGACCTTCCGAGGAGATCCAGCCGGTGTCGATGCATTCGTTCAGGTATTTCTTCTCGTTGCCGTTTAACAGCGGCTCATTTACCGGAATCATTGTGGCATCCATTGTTGAGAGATGAGGGTCGAGAGCTGAGAGTAGATCCAGAATGAGCGGAAGGTTTCAACGGTGCTCTCAACCCTCGGCTCTCAACCCTCAACAAGTTTGTATCCATCTACCAGTAACACCCCTTCTCGACACGTTCACTGCCTGCGGGGGTTTCCGAGCCAAGCGGTCGGATCCAGTGTTCGTTGAACAGCTTCGCGGTGGAATCCGCGTACTCCTTTTCCCATCTCCTCCCCTTTATGCCGAAGAGGATCTGGGTCACCCCACCCATATGGATCGCCTGCTTGCCGAGTCCCTTGGCGAAAGAGGCGAGAGGGAGGCCGTAGGCCCCCGCTCCGATGAGGCAGATATCGAAATCGGTGTCGGCGATCCGGTCGCACATGTGCCGGTAGGCGTCGAACCAGGTGCCGAACCGCACCGGGGAGCCGGCGATCGATTGCACGGCCTGGACGGTCTTCAGCTCGAATTCGGGGAGCACGTCGGGGTCATCGAAAAGCAGCCGCCGCTTTTCCGCGTACTGCTTCCGGATCGACTCGACGAAGGGGTGAACCACCAGCACTTTCTTCCCCTCAAGCTTCCCGCTCCACGGGTTGGCGAAGCGGAAAGGCTCCAGGCAGCCGTTTTCCACCAGGTCGGCCTGTGGGCAGTAGCTGTTACAGAAGAAGTCCTCGTGCTTGTAGAACCAGACTCCCAGGACATCGCTCTGGGTCAGGTGGTCCAGGTACATCTCTGAAAAGCGGTCCAGGGAAGCGTTGTCGACCGGAAAGAAACCGGCGTTACAGGTCATGGCAGTTCTGATATTTTCGCTGTAGCCTTTTTCCCTGCCCCTTTTTCTCTCCAGGTAGACGCGCAGGCATGACATTTCCACGCCGCCCAGCCTGGTAATCATGAGAGGGTTCCCTCTGCCGATCAACTCGCCGATGCGGTCTTGCCCCTGCTGGTCGAACAGGATGGGGCGCCCAAAGCCGGCCCTGCGAAACTTGATTCTGTCCTCGTAGGTGACGAGATTCAATCGCTCCAGCGTTCCTTGCAGGCGGTTACAGTAGAGCAGAGCACGCTTTACCGAGTCTGTTACCAGGTTCACCGGGTTCCTCTCCGTTTAAGGGCACGTCTGCTCATCTGGTCTCTTTAAGAAGCGTCTTGTCAGCCGCCGCAAAGCGGGTCTTGTCCTGGTCACCGGCGTAAGGCCCCTGCTTTACCTCGATCATCTCCAGCTCTTCAAGTACCTCGAAACCGTGTCCTCCCGTGGCCAGCAGGATGGCATCGCCTGCTTCCAGAACGCGGCTCTCCAGGTAGTTGCAGTCGTCATCGTAAAAGTCAACCCGCAGCTTCCCCTTTCTGATGAAGAGCACCTCCTGGGTGAAGAGCACTTCGCGCGGCACCGGGTTGTGGAGATGAGGCGCTATCTCCTTGCCCGCCGGATGTTGCATGTAAGCCAACTGTTGCGTCAGGTCATCAGAGGTGAGGAAATGTATCCCCGGCTTCCTGAAGGTGCTCGGGATTATGATCGCTAGCAGCTGTTCACGGTGATAAATGCTTTCTGTCATAGCTTTCTCGCTTGAGTTGCTCTGCCCGCGTCTGAACTGCAACGGTTACCAGATCTTTGGATAGAGCAGGGCTCTCGTCATCATGGTGCCGGTCCTGAAGAGAGGCTTGAACGCGAAGCAGAGCCCGTGCACTGTGAACCAGTAGGAAATGAATGAGGCAGCCACCGCACCCATGCCGCCGTACCTTGGTATCAGGATGAAATTGAGCGTCACGTTGAGCACGCAGCCCAGAAAGTCGATGACGAAGTGCAGCCGGGTCCAGTTCATCGTGGTCAGGTAGCTGCTGCGGGCAATCATCAAGTTGATGAATACTCCCGTCCAGACGAGCCCTATCAGCATCGGCGCCGATCTCGCATAGCCGGCGCCGAACAAAAGTGGAATCAGCCAGCCCGATACGAGAGTGACCGGCACCGCGACCGCGTAACCGAGAAAGACCATCAGGTTGTACAACTGCTGCAGCCTTTTGTGGAAGAATTCCTCGTTCGCCCCTCTCGCCTCTACCATGCTGGGGAACAGTGATGAGACGATCTGCGCCGGAATGAAGTACAGCATTTCGGCTACCAGCGTGGCTACAGAATAGATTCCAAGTTCGGTCTCACCTGCAAGCTGGCCCAGTATGACCTTGTCCACCCGCATGTAGATCAGGACGAGGATGTCGGAAAACATGAGCGGCCAACTGTCATGCAACAGTTCCCGCGCCATCGTGCTGCTCAGACGCCAGGAACTGATTCGGAGACCGCTGGCGCGATACGCGATGACCAGCCCAAACGATCCCAGGGCGATATCGGCGACGCCTGCCCAGGCAAAGGCGGTTAGCGGAGCGTGCAGCAGGATGAGCGCTACCTTGGCCGCTGAGACTACCAGGTACGCGGCGCTCCTGGCATAGACAGAATACTTGGATCTTACCTGCGACTGGAACCAGAAATCAATAGTGGTGAATGTCTGAAAGAGCAGGCCAAGGGCGGTGATGCCGACCAGCAGTTGTGTCGGCCGGTCACCGGGGCGGACTATCACGATGGCGACGAGAATCAGGGCTACCGCGGCCGCTGCCCCGAGAAGCTTGAGCAGGAAAGCGCTCCCCAGCGCCTCGTCCCGGCAGGACGGGTTGCGCACCATGTTCCGGACCACCACCGCGTCGAGGCCCAACTGCCCGATCGAGGAAAAGAGCATGACGAAGGCGGTGGCGTAGTTCAGAAGTCCGAATCGCTCCGGCCCAAGGTAGCGGGTTACCGAGATACTGACGGCCAGGCCGACGACCATGTGCAGAACCCGGTCGGCGAAAAGCCAGCCGGTGTTTCCGATCGCCTGCTGCAGGGCAAGCCTCCCCTCAAGCTTCTGCCGGAGGAAGGCGGGCAGATATCGGGTCCAGGTCCGGTTCATATGTCTATAGATACCCTACCCGTTTGTTTTACTGGGCTGTTTGCCACCTATCGAAGTCAGGAATTGCTTGGGTGGTCAGGATGCGTCGTCTGGGGCAACAGTCGTAGTACGAAGCCATAAACATAGTCTGCAGCGGCTAAAGCCTCACGAAACTCTTCGGGCTCAGGTTCGACATATTCTCCCGTCTGACGGGGTCCCCCAAGCATAGGAACCGAAAAGTATCACCTGCTCAGGATGAAACTCTGCAATAAGCCGGTTCGTCATCTCTTTAATAAGATTTTCATCAACTGTTTTCATTGCGATCTCCGGCTGCCCTCAGCCTCCCATCGTGTACCGGGCGGCAGAGAAGTCATGGCTGGGTCGGATTGTAGTATCAAAAGGAGCTTCAAGCAAGGATTAATGCACGATTACATATTCTTTACTGAATGTCTTCGCGCCACCGGTAATGGTTCTAAAGGTCTTGCTGGTAGCTTTTTGCAGCGGATTGAGGTAGGATGCGACATTGGCGAAAACCCATGCTAACTCGGGACGACTTTTTTTAACTGGAAGCGCCGCAGATGCGCTCCGGCAGATTGTGTGGCAGGCACAGGGCGAGATTTGTTCAAGATGACCCAGAAACGCATCCTTTTCGAACCCTGGGCCTTGGGTGATGCACTGATCGCTGCATCGGCTCTAGCTTTGAGACCGGATCAATTCGTTCTTGTGTGTCAGAACAAATGGCATCCGATAATTCTTGATGCAGTCGGAAGCGCCAAGGCACTGGACTTGGTCGGAATAGAGACTTCGTACGAAGCAAAACTTAAAAAAAGTGGCGTTGCATGTACCATCGACGACCGCTTTAAAGAATTCGATGGCTGCCCCGTGTACAGCATACGCGGCGATCTCAGGGATTATTATCTGGCCAGGACGATTTTCAGGAACTCCGCAGTCCACATGAACGGCTGGATCCCTTTCTTTGCCAGGAAGGTCGCACTCTTCGACCTTCCCTTCCGGTACGGCCTTTTCGAGGCCAAAAACAGGTACCGGATGTGGATGGACTTGCTGAAGATCGACTGCTCCGAACTGCAAGGCTATTACCGCTCCTTGGCGGCCGGCAGGGAGAGCACCGGAACAGCTGCCATACATATCGGCGCCCAGTGGAAGTCCAAACAGTTCCCGGCAGTCCGGAAACTCGCCGCACTGCTTCGGGAATCGGGAAAGGGCGTCGAAATCCTGTCCGGGGAGGGGGACCCGCTTCCTGAGGGCGTATCTGCCTCGCAGGTGCGGGTTGTCATGGGCAGGGAACTGGTGGCGAGGCTTAGGGAGTATGATTTCGTGGTTGCCAATGACTCCGGCCCGATGCATCTGGCTGCCCTGCTCGGTGTCCCGACCGTCGCTGTCGGTTGTTCCTCGAACCTCGACTGCTGGGCTCCTCCATCCGTCTTGAAGGTTAGCGCTGAAAAGATGCCCAAGGGGTACGCGCCGGTTTCGGATTACTTTTCCGAACAGGATGCCAAGGGGTGGCCCGCTCCTGAAAAGATCGTCGAAATACTCAGGAACAGGGAACTCCTTTAGCCTATGAAGATCTGTCTGCTGACCACTTCGTACCCGACCTGGCATGAGGCCCCCGAGCAGATTATCAAGGGGAAGTTCGTGCACGACATGGCCAAGTACCTGGTGCGGGCCGGCGTCGAGGTGCATGTCGTCACCCAGCACGAGCCGGGTACGGCAAGCTTCCAGGAAAAAGACGGCGTCGCCATCCACAGGTTCCACTATTTTCTCGGCAGATACGAAACCCTGACCAGGGGCGCCGGCATCCCGGAGAACATAAAGAAACTGAAGAACAAGCTGCTGGTTCCTTTGTACGTCCTCTGCCTGATCGGCGCCGCGCACCGGCTGATAAAAGCCCACGGCATCGGCATCATCAATGCCCACTGGGGTTTCCCGACCGGGTACATCGGGCTGCTGCTGAAAAGGGTCACCGGGAGAAAGCTGATCACCACCCTTTACGGAGCGGAGCTTTTCCCGATCCTCGCGGGGAAGCACCGCTCCATCAGGGGGCTTTTGAAGTGCGCCCTGATCGGTGCGGACGCCCTGGTCGGCATAAGTTCTGAAACGGTCAACGCGGCGAAGGCCATCAGCGGCAGGCAGGATATCCATGTCGTGCCAGACGGCATAGACATGGAGTACTACCGCCCCGGGGCGAGAAACGGCGAGCTCCTTGCCAGGTACAACTGCGCCGGCAAACGGGTCATTTTCTTCACCGGGCGCATGGTCGAGAGGAAGGGACACCGGTTCCTGGTCGAGGCGATGGCCGCGGTGAAGGGCAAAGGGCTCGACGTCAAACTGCTTCTGGGCGGCAACGGCCCCCTCTTCGCGGAACTGCAGGAACTGAGATCGCGGCTGGGGCTTGAGGACGTGGTAGAGATGCCGGGCTTTCTTCCCGAAGAAGAGCTGGTCGGCATCCTTCAGTCGGTCGACCTGCACGTCCTCCCCTCCTGCGTCGACGCCAACGGCGATACCGAAGGGTCGGCAACCGCGGCCTTCGAGGCGATGGCGTGCGGAACGCCTTCCATCGTGAGCCGGGTCGGCGGCAACATGGGAGCGATAGAGGAAGGGATGGGCGCCTGCTATTTCGAGCCGGGCGACGCCGGGGATCTGGCCGACAAGATCATCTCGCTTCTGACCGATGCCGCACTCCTGGAGCGAAACGCAAGGGAAGCGAGGCGATTCGTGCAGGAACATTATTCGTGGGAACAAAGCATCGTCAAATACCTCACCCTGCTGGACGGAGCAAGCTTTCGATGAATGACTTCATCCCCATATCGCAGCCATCGATCACGCAAAAGGACATCGATTACGTAACCGACGCCGTAAAATCAGGGTGGGTTTCTTCCCTCGGGAAGTACCTGGAGATCTTCGAGGAGAAGTTCGCCCGGTTCGCCGGCACCAGGTACGCGATCACCACCGCCAACGGCACCACGGCCCTGCATCTGGCACTGGTCGCGCTCGGGATCAAGGCGGGGGACGAAGTGATCATCCCCGACTTCACCTTCGTCGCCACGGCCAACGCCGTGAAGTACACCGGCGCGACGGTCGTCTGCGTGGACATCGAGGCAGGGAGCTTGTGCATCGATCCCGAATGCATCGAGAAGGCGATCACCGACAGGACCAGGGCGATCATTCCCGTCCATGTCTATGGGCACCCGGCTGACATGGTTCAGATCATGGACATCGCCAGAAAGCACAACCTGTATGTGATAGAAGATGCCGCTGAATCCCATGGTGCGGAGGTGCTGGGAAAGCGGGTCGGCTCACTGGCGGATTGCGGCGTTTTCAGTTTTTACGGCAACAAGATAATCACCTCCGGCGAAGGCGGGATGATAACGACCGATGACAGTGATCTGAACGAGCGCATCAGGGTGCTGAGAGATCACGCCATGAGCAAGGAAAAAAGGTACTGGCACGACATGCTCGGCTTCAACTACAGGATGACCAACCTTCAGGCGGCCTTGGGCGTGGCGCAGCTGGAGAGGATCGATGAGATAGTTGCCAGGAAGAGGGAGATCTTCTCCGCCTACCGGAAGCGCCTCTCCGGCGACAAGCGGATCAGGATGAACCAGGAAGCCGACTGGGCCAAGAACGTGTACTGGATGGTCTGCGTCGAGATCGACGGTTTCGGTGAGGCCGAGAGGGACCTTTTGATGCAGCGGTTGAAGCAGAAGGGGATCGATTCCAGGCCGTACTTCTATCCGGTATCGGATCTGCCGATGTACGAAAAGGCGCTGACTCCGGTGGCGCACGCCGTTTACCAGCGCGGCATCAACCTGCCGTCCTATTTCGACATCGAGGACGCCGCCATCGGCTATGTCTGTGACACCCTGCTCGGCATATTGGACGAGATGAAGGCATAGCAAAACCAACGTCAAACCTGTTGCCACAAAAAGGCACAAAAAAAGGCTTCTGGAAGCGGTTTGGTTTAACCCAAAAGAATTGGTTTCTCTTAGCGTCCTTTGCGTCTTTGCGGTGAACAGGTTTCAGGATTTCCGAGGGGGAGTTTCCCCCGTTTCACGGTTTACCTTTTGTGTCTTTTGTGTCTTTTTGTGGCAATGGGTTCTAATGTTTTGAAGTTGTTTTTGTTTCTTTTGTGCCTTTTACTCCGCGAAGACGCGAAGAACGCAAAGAAGGCGAACCGGAACTTCAAAACCTATTGCCACAAAAAGGCACAAAAAAAGGCTTCTGGAAGCGGTTTGGTTTAACCCAAAAGAATTGGTTTCTCTTAGCGTCCTTTGCGTCTTTGCGGTGAACAGGTTTCAGGGTTTCCGAGTTTCCCGATTTACCTTTTTGTGTCTTTTGTGCCTTTTTGTGGCAATAGGTTCTAATGTTTGAAGGTTTTCTCGTACCTTTTTGTGGCGATAAGTGGGAGTAGCGCATGTTGAACATTGCATTGGTGGGCTGCGGCAGGATCTCGGTGCGGCACGCAGAACTTCTGGGAAGCGGCTTGATCGGGCACGCGAGGCTTGCTGCCGTATGCGATATCGATCAGGATAAGGCAAGATCCGTGGGCGAACAGTACGGCGTCCCGCACTACACGGACATGTTCGAGATGGCCCGAAACGAAAAAGATCTCCACATCATCACCCTGCTGACACCAAGCGGCCTCCATGCCGATCATGTCATCAACCTGGCGCCCTACGGAAAGCACCTCATCGTCGAAAAGCCGATGGCCCTTTGCCTCGACGACGCCGACACCATGATCCAAAGGTGTGACGAGTACGGCATCAAGTTGTTCGTCATCAAGCAGAACAGATTCAATCTCCCGGTGATGAAGCTGAAGGAAGCGATGGACAAGAAGCGCTTCGGCAAACTCGTCATGGGGACCATCCGCGTCAGGTGGTGCAGGGAGCAGTCCTACTACGACCTCGATCCCTGGCGGGGCACCTGGGCTTACGACGGCGGGGTGTTCGCCAACCAGGCCAGTCACCACATCGACCTCCTGGAATGGATGATGGGAGGCGTCGAGTCCGTCTTCGCCAAAAGCACCACGGCGCTGGTCGATATCGAGACGGAGGATACCGGCATCGTGGTCCTCAAGTTCCGAAACGGCGCGCTGGGAGTCATCGAGGCAACCACGGCGACCAGACCCAAGGACCTGGAAGGTTCCATCTCGATACTAGGGGAAAAAGGGACCGTCGAGATCGGCGGTTTTGCGGTGAACAAGATGAAGACCTGGAACTTCCTCGACAGGGACGCCGATGACGACGACGTAATGAGCAACTATTCCGTCAACCCCCCGAATGTCTACGGTTTCGGCCACAAGGCCTATTACGAGCACGTCGTGGACTGCGTCCTGAACAACAAGAAGGCGCTGATCGACGGCCTGGAAGGAAGGAAAAGCCTGGAGCTGATCTCGGCGATCTACGAATCGATTGAGACCGGCAGGGAAGTGTTCCTCAGGTTCAAGCCGCAAAAGTGCAAACTGGGGCTAAAACAGTGATAGCGAAAACTGCCATCATCCACCCGGGCGTGCAGTTAGGCGATGACGTCGTCGTCGAGGACTTCTGCATCATAGGCGCGCCGTTCAAGGGACAGCCCGACGGCACGGTCACCAGCATAGGGAGCGGTGCCGTGATCCGTTCGCACACCGTCATCTATGCCGGCAATGTCATCGGCGACAACTTCCAGACCGGCAACAAGGCGAACATCCGGGAATGCAACACGATCGGCAACAACGTCAGCATCGGCACCCTTTCCGTCGTGGAGCACCACGTGCGGATCGCCGACGATGTCCGCATCCACACCCAGGCCTTCGTGCCGGAATATTCCATTCTCGAGGAGGGGTGCTGGCTGGGGCCGCAGGTGACGGTCACCAACGCGAAATTCCCCCAATCCCCGGACGTGAAGAACCAGCTTAGCGGAGCAATTATCAAGAGGAAGGCGAAAATCGGCGCCGGTTGCACGCTGCTGCCGGGAGTCACCATCGGCGAGAACGCCCTGGTAGGCGCCGGCAGCGTGGTCACCAGGGACGTCGAGCCCGGCTCGATCTGCGCCGGCAACCCTGCCAAGTTCGTCAGGAAAATACATTACTAAAAAAGCTGTTTGCCACAACAAGGCAGAAAACACACAAAGCAAAGGCTCTTAGCCACAAAAATGCACAAAACGCACAAAAAGTTTAAGAGACAAAGAACACGAAAAAAATCTGGTGCACGCCGTTAGTTTATACCCAATTGATTTGGACCTTGACCTTTGTAGTTATAATTCCTTCGCGACCTTAGCGTCTTTGCGGTGAGTGACTGTCATTTCGGTACAAAGAGTTTCAGATCGTTTTTAGGATTACTTTTTGTGTCTTTTGTGCCTTTTTGTGGCAAAAGGGTTTTCAAGGTTCTGGTTTATTTTTTGCTCAGCTGAGTATTTAAAGGAAACGGCATGATTCCGTTAGTCGACCTGGAGGCACAGTACCGGCAG
>Ga0209212_1008457_pt1 | contig 11046 bp, 5 predicted proteins | sample RifGroC2_FD_183996 | JGI IMG/M metagenome (GOLD analysis project Ga0209212, IMG submission 183996) | Groundwater microbial communities from Rifle, Colorado, USA - Groundwater C2 (SPAdes) (version 2) | ecosystem: Environmental > Aquatic > Deep subsurface > Groundwater | place: Rifle, Colorado... | reverse complement strand
CATGCCTTCCGGAGGTTCTATCTGCGGCCTTCCGCTGTGGCACGTGTATTATCGATGGCGGAGCCGGGCGCCGTCGCCGGCCTGACGCCCCTTCTGCGCCGTTTCCTGAGATGGATCGGCTGAAAACTCGAATCTTGACATTACACATTGCTGTATGCTTTATCATGCACCGTAGAAGGGATGGGACGATTATTATAGGACCAGCGCCGTCCCTTTAATCTCATTTTAACAGGGTGTTGGCTTTGAAAGATCGGCTGGTACTGGGAATATGGGATGGGCACGACGCGGGTGCGGCGCTCGTCGGGGGCGATAAAATCCTATTTGCCGTCAACGAGGAGCGGCTCACGCGCCGCAAACAGGAGGTCGGCTTTCCCGTCCGGGCCATCGAGATCTGCCTGAAGGCCGCCGGCATTGTCCCCGGGGAGATCGCGACCGTTGCCGTCTCGACGACCGACCCTGCCAAGACCCTGACCCGCCTCTTTCCCGGCCTCAAGGAGCAGTACTACCTCATCCGCCGCCGAAAGCTGGCGCCCCGCCGCGCCGATCCCTTCAAGAAGGCCTTCAAATACCGCTTCACCGAGCTGGGATCCAACGTTCTCTCCCGGATGCTCAGCCGCATCACCCTCGAGAGACAGTTAAAGACCCTGGGGTTTGCGGGCTACCGCCTGGAACTTGTCGACCACCACGCCGCCCATGCCGCCGCAGCCGCGATATGCAGCGGGTTTCCCGAGTCGCTGGTCCTGACGCTCGACGGCGTCGGCGACGGCCTCTGCGGCTCGATCTGGACCTGGAGGGGGGGCGAACTCGCGCGCCTGGCCGCCTTGCCCTCCGGCCGCTCGCTTGGAATCTTCTTCGAGCACGTGACGAACCTGATGAATATGCGCGAACTGGAGGACGAGGGGAAGGTGATGGCGCTGGCCAACTTCGCCTATCCGATCCCCGACGCCGAAAACCCGCTGCTGGAGATCATCGGGGTCGAGGGGCTCGAAATCGTCTCCCCCTATAATTCCACCGAGATGTTCCGGGCGCTGAAGTCCGTCCTCTGGCGCTACCCCTCCGAGCAGTTCGCCTACATGGCCCAGCGCGCCCTCGAGAAGAGCGTCGTCGCCCTCGTGGAGGAGGCGCTCAAGCGTACCGGCATGAAACGTCTCGCCGCCGCGGGGGGCGTATTTTCCAACATCAAGATGAACATGCGGCTCATCGAGCTGCCCGACCTCGAGCGGATTTTCGTTTTCCCCCATATGGGGGACGGGGGGCTCGCGATCGGAGCGGCGCTGGCCGCCAACCGGACGCTGCACGGGGTTAACTCCTGCCGCCTCCCCCACCTCTACCTCGGTCCTGAAATAGGGGGACGGAGCCCCTATTTCCCGTCCGAGGTAATAGGGGCTCCGTCCCCCTATTTACTAAAAGATCCGGCGGCGGAGGCGGCTCGGCTCATCCTCGCCGGCGAGATCATCCTCTGGTTCCAGGGGCGGATGGAGATCGGCCCGCGGGCGCTCGGCCACCGGAGCATCCTCGCCCGCCCCGACGACCGGGCGATCAAGGACCGCCTGAACCTGGTTCTCAAAAGACGGGTCTGGTATCAGCCGTTCTGCCCCAGCATCCTTATCGAAGACGCCCCCGCGCTTCTGGAAACGGAGGGGCAGGAGATCCGCGACAACCGATTCATGACGATGGGATTCCGGGTCCGGCCGGAGCGGCTCGCCCTGATGGAGGGGGTCATCAACGTGGACGGCACCTGCCGCCCCCAGTTCGTCGGCGACGAAGAGCCCCGCTACCGTTCGCTGCTTCTCCATCTGAAAGAGGCGCAGGGATTTGGCGTCGTCCTGAATACGAGTTTCAATTTGCACGGGGAACCGCTGGTCTGCTCGCCGGCCGAGGCTGTCGAGATGCAGCGCCGTACGGGGATCCGCTACCTGATCATGGAGGATTGGCTGATTGAAAACACGAGCACGAAGATTCCTTGAGAGTCGTTCTTTCCTCATCCTGACTGGGCTTCTCTACCTGGCCCTTGCGGGCGTCCTGGTCTATGTGATCGGCGCCCGGCCGAAGCCGGAGATCGGGACTCTCCTCTCGAAGCTGGTCCCGAAGGTCCTCTGGGTGAATTTCCTGCTGATCGCCTTCGGGGTCGTCCTGTGCCGGCACGATATCGCCGGGGCCTTCCGTGACCTTTTCAAAATAGGGGGACGGAGCCCCTATTTCCCAACTTCCGCCCTGGGGCGTGCGAATGCAGGTAACAGCGCATCGCCTGAAGCAGTAAATAGGGGGAATAGGGGCTCCGTCCCCCTATTTTCCCTCCTGTCTACCCCGGGCGTCCGGCTCCTGCTGATCGTCATCGTCGGCGCGCTGCTCGTCACGCTGGTCGCCCCGCAAATCCACCGAATTTACTATGACGAGGACATCTACGCCAACATGGGGCAGAATATCGCGTATACCGGCCAGGCGGGGATGGCGAACTACGGCACGTTCGAATATGGGGAGTATTTCGTCAACTGGCTCCTCTACAACAAGGATCCGGCCGGCTGGCCCTTTCTGATGAGCCTGGTCTTCCAGCTCTTCGGGACCGATGAGACGCTCGCCTTTTACCTGAACAACCTCCTGTTCGCGGGGGGGATACTCATCGTCTTTTTCATCACCAGGATGATCGTCGGCGGTTCGCCGCTTCCCGCCCTCCTGGCAGCCCTTGTCTACGCGCTGATTCCGCACAACCTGATCTGGGCAAACACCATCTCGGCGGAAAACGCGGCCGCCGTTTTCGGGGGGCTTGTCGTATTATGCGCGCTGGCCTGGCTCCGTACGAGGGAAACGAGGCGCCTCTTTCTGCTCGCCTCGCTCCTTCCCCTCGCCTGCGCCATGCGGCCGGAATCGTCGTTGATCGCGCTTTGGGTCTTCGCGGCCGCGGCGATCAACCTGTTTGCCGACGGCGGGCATCCGGTTGCCGTTTCTCCGGACCCCGCACGACATTCCGGGGCCCGTTTCCGTCATCCGCTGGCGACGCGGGGCTTCTGGGCGATGGGACCGATCGCCTTCGCGCTCATCCTCCCCCTCGTCTGGCACTTTTACGCCATGAGCGGCGAATCCTGGGGGGCCGAGGGGGCTAAATTCGCAACCTCCTTCTTCATTGGAAACATCAAGGTGAACGGCTTCTATTTCTTCAGCAACAATGAGTTCCCGGTCCTCTTCACCCTCCTGGCCCTGATCGGTCCCGCCGCCTGGAAAGGGTGGCGGGGACCGGGGGGGCTGGAAGCGCCGAAAGGGTCACGAGGGACGGAGGGGCTGGAAGAGCCGAGTGCGCCGCGAGCGAAGAATGGATTGCTGAGCGCAGATGAGATGGGGGTGCAGGAGGAACGGTGGGGGCCAGAGGGAAGGCAGGGACAAGAGGGGCTGCAGGGCATAGAGGAGCCGCGGGTGCAGGAGGAACGGCGGGTGGATGTCCGGTCCATCCTACTGATGCTGCTGTGGTTTCTGCTCTTCTGGGGAATATTCCTTTTTTTCTACGCGGGGAGTTACAAGTACGGCGCCGATGTACGTTTCGCGCTCGTCTGCTTCATGCCGCTGGCGATCCTGGCAGGGCTTGGCGGGGGCGTCCTGTGCGGGTGGACGCGCGGACTATGCCAAGCCGTTTTGTCGCAGCCGGGGCAGGAGCGGACCGGGAAAACGGGTGAAGGCGCTCCGGCCGCAGAAACGGGGAAAAGCAACCGGACCGGGAAAACGGGTGAAGGCGCCCCATTCGGCAGAGGGATATGTTTCGTAGGAGGAAATCGCCTCCCGGTCGCCGGTCTGCTGGTCATGCTGCTGCTGATCTCCTGGCTGAAGTTCGTTCCGCTGATCCGCCTGGTAGGGCAGGAGGCGTGGGGCGCCCGCTATGACCACAGTAACGCCCGCGAATTCATCCGGGAAATTCCGAACCGCTCGGTCGTGCTCACCCATATCCCGACGATGTTTCTTCTATGGGGACAAAGCGCCATCCAGACCTTTGCGGGAATCAACAACCCCGACCTCATCCGGGACCTGATGCACCGTTACAGCGGCCATGTCTATTTCCACAAGAATTACTGGTGCAATACGGTGAACGATGCGAACCGGTCCATCTGTGAAGGGATCGCGCAGAAGTACGACCTCGAACCGGTGGTCGTCGCCCGCGAGCAGTCATACGAGTACGGCCTCTACCGCATGACGTTCAAGAGATAATGTAACGGACACGGGGGAGGGATGCATGATGTACATACGGAATAAGGAAAATGGCGCGCCCGGTAGGATTCGAACCTACGACCAACAGATTCGAAGTCTGCGACTCTATCCAGCTGAGCTACGGGCGCCTCATTCCCCTTCACCGGACGGCGGGGCTGTAACGAAATAACCGTTGCGTTACAGCCCCGGATGAAAAACTGGGGTGAGTGAAGGGATTTGAACCCTCGGCCTCCGGGGCCACAACCCGGCACTCTAACCAACTGAGCTACACCCACCACCCATGCATGGTGCGCCTGGAGGGATTCGAACTCTCGACCAACGGATTAGAAGTCCGTTGCTCTATCCAGCTGAGCTACAGGCGCTTATCCTCGCGACGCACAATCTTGAATCTTCTCAATGAAAGAAGGCGGTTTATACCCCCTTTGTTTTCGCTTGTCAATACGTTTTAAATAGGGACAGCGCCCTATTCATTCCGAATTAATAGGGCGCTGTCCCTTTCTGAAAAATCAGCGGACGAATCCCGCAATCCCGTCAAAACGATACCCCTTCTTGACGTGCCCCTCCCCGGCTTGATCCGTCGTGTAGAAATGGCGCCCACTGGCCGGATGATACCAGCGATAGAGCTCCCGTGTCCCCGCCAGACGGAAGGTGGCGATATTCCCTATCGATCCTTCGAGGAGATAACCGGCCAGAGGCTTCCCGCCCCCCGAAGGATCCGAGGAGTAGAAATGGTCTCCCTTGACCGGATTGAACCAGCGGTAAAAATCGGTCGTCCCCGGCGTCCCGGGCGTAAAGAGCCGAAAGGCGATCCCGAGATTCCGGTACCCCTGGACCTGCAGCCGGGATGCTTCGGCCTGGGGATTGGTGGTGTAGAGGTAGTCGGAACCGCCGAGATAACGATAGACATCGATCACCAGGGTATGCGTCTCCGTGCCCACTTCGACAAATACCTCCACGCCTGCATCGCCGCCGTTGGAAGCGAAGGAAATGATCTCTCCAAAAAAACCGGGAGTGACTTTTGGAGTATTGAGCACGATGTTGACGTAATCGGTTTCCCGCGTGGTTGTGCCGCTGTCGGGAAAGACGCTGATCCAGCCGGGAGGTCCTTTCTGAAGTGGCTTTCCGAAGATCCGAACCCCCTCGATGATCACCCGCCCTCCGTCGCTGACTACGGCAAGAAGATGCGAAGTATCAGACTGGTCCTCTGCAACGCCGATTTCCACCCATTCCCGACGTTCCGAAAAACCATCGATGAGGGTGATCAACTGGTCATCGAGGTAAATCATGAGAGGATCCCCTTCCGGTGTTTTCTGGATAAGAAGGCTGATCCCCGTCCCGGTGAACCGATATCGTAGAATGCCCTGCTCGCCTGGCTGGGTGGCGGGATATCCCCCCTCTTCGCCCCACATCCCTGAAAGCTCCAGATGATCATTGAGCTGTCCAACCACGGAATAGCCGCCGGTCGCGGCGGCCGCCGGATTGAGAAAGGAGAGATACCGACCCCGGGGGATCTGCTCCGTCAACGGCAGCCTCGCTTTTCCCGCCGGAGTAGCCTTCCATTTCAAGGTTTCCTTTCCCCTGTTCTTTATAAGCACCCGACGTGTGATCTGTTCCCCCAGACGGACCGTCCCGAAATCGATCCGGAGCGGCTCAACATTGAGCAGCGATGCCGAAGACCGCTCGGAAAGGCGGACGTTGAAGAATAGCGTCCTTATCCCTCCCCGCGAGTTGATCCGCATCTGCTCTCTCAGAGAGCCCACAGGCACAGTCCGTCGGTAGGCGGCTTTTTGTCCGCCTCCTTCGAGGCTGAGGATCAATGTACAGTTCAGCAGCTTTCCCGGCTCTTTTTCATTCAGAAAAACGAGATGAATCTTTACCGGTTCGGGTGATTCACCGACCACACCGGATATGCTCCCAGTCTCTATTTTGGTCCATTCCGTCGGTCCTTCGATAAACCAATCCAGGTCCCCCGAGCCAACGTTTTTCAAGTAAAATACGCTCTTCGCCTCCTCCCCCGGTCCGAGGGCGCCGAGGTCGATCTCCCGCGGGGTGATGGTGAGAACCGGCAGAAGGTCGACATCGCTGCGTCCCGGAGACAATCCCGACCCGCCCGCCTCCGGCGCCCCCGCCCAAAGCAAGGCCGTGCCGAAAAGATACGAACACAGTATGGCTGTAAAACCCGCTATGGTAAGAAAACGTTTCACTATGAGGGCTCCCGATGCGAGACCTGTGCAGCTTGGAAATCATGTCCCAAAAGCGCACATTCGTAATGTCTAACCCAAAGCAAAAAAGAACGCAACGGTTTTCCACCCATGAAAAAACTTGACACCTTTCGGACATCCGATATATCTTCCACCCCCACTTTGACCCTTGTCAAGGGGGAGGGATTTTCGCGAGAAAAGATGGAAATGATTCATGAATGAGGAATCGCTGAAATACTGGATCGCCCTGAAGGCCGTGGAAGAGGTGGGCTGCGTGGGGTTTAGGACCCTGCTTGCGGCCTTCGGAACTCCGCAGGCGGTCTTTCGCGCCTCGACCGCGACCCTCAAGGTTATCCCCGGCATCGGTCCGAAAACGGCCGACAATATCCGATCGTTTTCCGGCTGGGAGACGGCCGAGCGGGAGGTCGCCCGTGCCGGAGAACTCGGCATCGCCGTCGTGACGTCTCAAGATCCACTCTACCCCGCGAACCTCCTGAATATTTACGACTACCCCCCGCTTCTCTATGTGCGGGGATCCTTCGCCCCGGAAGAGATCGGCGTGGCGATCGTCGGATCACGCCTCGCCTCGACCTACGGGAAATACATCACCGAAAAACTCGGTCGCGAACTTGCCATGCAGGGGATCACGGTGGTCAGCGGTCTCGCCCGGGGCATCGACTCCGCCGCCCACCGGGGGGCGCTCGCCGGCAAGGGAAGGACCATAGCGGTCCTGGGGTGCGGCCTCGACATCGTCTATCCTCCGGAAAATGAAGCGCTCGCCGCCGAAATCGCCGCCCACGGCGCCATAGCCACCGAATTTCCCTTCGGGACCCCGCCCAACGCCCCCAACTTCCCCGCGCGGAACAGGATCATCAGCGGGATCTCGCTCGGCGTCGTTGTCGTCGAGGCGGGGGAGAAGAGCGGTTCGCTGATCACCGCGCGGATCGCCTCCGAACAGGGGCGCTCGGTCTTTGCCGTCCCGGGCGCGATCGAGTCCGCCGGCTCCCGGGGAACCAACCGGCTCATCAAGCAGGGAGCCAAATTAATCGACAGCGTGGAGGACATCCTGGAGGAGATCCTCCCCCAGGCCGGCCTGTCGCAAACCCTCCCGGAACAACGCCCCCGAATGTCGACGATCGGGGTGATGCCGGCCAAACCGGAAGCTCCACCCGTCTCTCCCAGGACCAAAGGTGCGAAGCCCGGCGATACGGAAAGCAAACTGCTCCCCTTCATCACCCGGGAGCCGGTCAATGTCGACACCCTGATCGCCGCTTCAGGTCTGACCGCCCACGAGGTGCAAAGCTCCCTGCTCGTCCTCGAACTGGGTGGAATCGTCCGGCAGTTGCCGGGTAAACTGTTTTTACGCAAGGAGTAACAAAATTTGAATTCATTAATCATTGTGGAATCGCCCACCAAGGTAAAAACCATCCGCAAATACCTCGGTGCGGAATACGATGTCCGTGCCTCCGTCGGTCACGTCAAAGACCTCCCGAAGAGCACACTCGGTATCGATACCGAAAACGGATTCGAACCCACCTACCTGGTCATGGAGAGCAAGAAGAAGGTGATCGCCGAGCTGAAGAAAGCGGCGTCCCGGGTAAAGCAGATATTGCTCGCACCCGACCCGGACCGCGAGGGCGAGGCGATTGCCTGGCACATCGCCGAGGAGATCGGCGGCAAGGGAAAAATCATCCGGCGGGTCCAGTTCAACGACCTCACGCGCGAGACCATTCTCGACGGGATCGCACACCCCCGCGACCTCAACTTCAACCGGTACGAGGCGCAGCAGACCCGGCGGACCCTCGACCGTCTGGTCGGCTACCAGATCAGCCCTGTCCTCTGGGACAAGGTGAAGCGGGGGCTCTCCGCCGGTCGCGTGCAGTCGGTGGCGGTCCGGATCATCTGCGACCGGGAGGCGCAGATCCGGGCGTTCGTTCCCGAGGAATACTGGAACCTCACCGCCGTCCTGGAGGGGTCCCACCCGCCCCCCTTCGAGGCGAAACTCTTCAAAATCGACGGGAAGAAGGCTAAAATCGACAATGCCGAACGCTCCGCCGAAGTCGTCGCCGCCCTGCAGAGCGCATCCTTCACAGTCTCCTCCGTGGAGAAGAAAGAGGTAAAGCGCCAGCCTCCGCCCCCCTTCACAACGAGCAAGCTGCAGCAGGAGGCCTCCCGCTGGCTTCACTTTTCGGCGAAAAAAACGATGTCGACCGCCCAGAGGCTCTACGAAGGAATCGAGCTAGGCGCCGAAGGCCCCGTAGGGCTGATCACCTACATGCGGACCGACTCGGTCCGCATCGCCGCCGAGGCGATCAACGACGCGCGGCAGTACATCGGGAAGAACTATGATACGCCGTTTCTGCCGCCCAAGGGCCGGGTGTTCAAGGTCTCGGGGGACGCCCAGGACGCCCACGAGGCGATCCGGCCGTCGTCGCTGGCCTATCCGCCCCAGGCGATCAAGCCATTCCTGACCCCCGATCAGTTTCGCCTCTACCAGCTCATCTGGAACCGGTTCCTGGCATGCCAGATGAATCCCGCCCTGCTCGATCAGACGACGGTGGACATCGCGGCCGCAAACTTCCAATTCCGGGTGCAGGGATCGGTGATGAAGTTCCCCGGTTTCACCATCGTCTATACCGAGGGAAAGGAGGAAAACGGCGACGAGAACGGCTTCGGCAAGCTTATCCCCGAGGTCCGCGAAGGCGAGGTTCTGAAACTGATCGAGCTCAAGCCCGAGCAGAAATTCACCCAGCCTCCACCCCGCTTCTCCGAGGCCTCCCTCGTCCGTGAATTGGAGGAAAACGGCATCGGCCGCCCCAGCACCTATGCAACGATCCTCACCACGATCCAGGAGCGGGAATACGTTCTGCTGGAAAAAGGGAAGTTCATCCCCACCGACCTCGGCACCCTCGTCACCGACCTTTTGGTGAACAACTTTCCCCGGATTCTGGACGTGGCCTTCACCGCGGGGATGGAGACCGAGCTCGACCGGATCGAGGCGGGAAAGGCAAAGCGGTTGGACACGCTGAACAATTTTTATCTCCCCTTCAAGGAGGAGCTGAGAAAGGCAAAGGCGAACATGACAAACATCAAGCGCGAGGAGACCCCGACGGACCTGGTCTGCGAGAAGTGCGGCAAATCCATGGTCATCAAATGGGGGAAAAACGGTCGCTTCCTCGCCTGCACGAACTACCCGGCCTGCAAGAACACCAAGAACTTCACGCAGGACGAAAAAGGCGAGATACTGCTGGAGGAAAAGACAACCGACATCCCCTGCCCTCTCTGCGGGAAACCGATGCTCGCCCGGCAGGGGCGGTTCGGAAAATTTCTCGGCTGCTCCGGCTATCCCGAGTGCAAGCATACGATCAACCTTGCCCCGGATGGAACGCCCGTCGGCGCAAACGTCGAGGGAGCCCCCCCCGAGGCTCTCTGCGAGAAGTGCGGCAAACCGATGGCCCTGAAGAGGGGCCGCTACGGCGCCTTTTTAGGCTGTACCGGATACCCCGAGTGCAAGAATATCGTCAAGACCGCCCCGTCGGGAATGCCGGTCAAATCGGCGGCGCCGCAGGAAATCTCGGATGTCGTCTGCGACAAGTGCGGCAAGCCGACCGCCGTGAAAACGGGGCGCTACGGCAAGTTTCTCGGCTGCACGGGATACCCCGAATGCAGGAATATCATGAAGTACAAAGCCCCTTAATCCCCTCCCCCTTGACGGGGGAGTGTCAGGGTTCAAAATTCCCTCCCCCTTGACGGAGGAGGGTCAGGGTGGGGGTGGCCCCCTCCCCTTAATCCCCTCCCGCCAGGGGAGGGGAAATTTTGATTTTTTTCGGGGTTGTCAAAAATGATTGAATCAACAATATGATGATACAGGATATGCCCGTAACGGTCATCGGCGGGGGGCTGGCCGGCTGCGAGGCGTCCTGGCAACTCCTCAGGCGCGGTCGGCGGGTCCGGCTCTGCGAGATGAAACCGGCCCGGTTCTCTCCCGCCCACAAATCGCCGTTTCTCGCCGAGCTCGTCTGCAGCAACTCGCTCCGTTCCAACACCCTGGATAACGCCGTCGGCCTCCTGAAAGAGGAGTTGCGACGGATGGATTCTTTGATCATGGCGGCGGCCGACGCTACGGCGGTTCCCGCCGGGAAGGCCCTCGCCGTCGACCGGAACGCGTTTTCGCGCTTCATCGAGGATCATCTCGCCGCGCAACCGGGTCTGGAGCTCGCCCGCGGGGAGGTGACTGAAATTCCCCCGACCGGGATCACCATCGTCGCGACCGGCCCCCTCACCTCCGATCTCCTCGCGGCGGCAATCGCCTCGCTGACCGGCAGCGCGCATCTCTATTTCTACGACGCGATCTCGCCGATCATCGAGGGGAGCTCCATCGCGATGAGCAGTGTTTTCGCCGCCTCCCGCTATGGTCGCGGCGAGGCGGACTACCTGAACTGCCCGCTGGATCAGAAAACCTATGAGTATTTCTGGAAAGCCCTCACGGAAGCCAAAGAGGTGCCGCTCCACAGCTTCGAAGCGGTAAAATGCTTCGAGGGATGCCTTCCCATAGAGGTGATGGCACATCGGGGAATCGAGACCCTCGCGCACGGGCCGATGAAACCGGTCGGCCTGATCGATCCGCGGACCGGCTGCCGGCCGCACGCCGTCG
>Ga0209212_1008454_pt1 | contig 11048 bp, 7 predicted proteins | sample RifGroC2_FD_183996 | JGI IMG/M metagenome (GOLD analysis project Ga0209212, IMG submission 183996) | Groundwater microbial communities from Rifle, Colorado, USA - Groundwater C2 (SPAdes) (version 2) | ecosystem: Environmental > Aquatic > Deep subsurface > Groundwater | place: Rifle, Colorado... | reverse complement strand
TGGATACAGAAGGCATATGTGGAGGCCAATAATTCTTTAAAACTAATCCCACAGCATTACATGGGTTTTTTTCATCTGGGTATGATTCAGCAATTTCTGTCCGAACATTTTGGACGAAACACGGCAGATAGCGCTATTGATTATTATAAAAAAGCCATTGAAGCAGACCCATTTCAGGCCCCTTTTCATAGTAACCTTGCTTCTCTATATATTAATAAGGGGAATCTGGATCAGGCGATTGAAGAACTCTCTCAGGCATATCTGATTCGTCCTGACGACGTAAATCATGCAGATCGCCTGGCCAATGCCTATTTGCAAAAAGGTGATTTGGATAAGGCTCTTTTTTTCTCAAGGAAGACCGTTGCGCTTAATTCTTCTGAATCCGGTTATCACAATAACCTAGGAGCCATACTAAGTAAAAAAGGTATGTATGAAGAAGCCATTAATGCATTCAAAACGGCTATGGAAATAAACCCGAAAGAGCCCATTTATCTCGATAACCTATTAAAACTATATCTGTCATTAGAAAAGTATGATGAATTAATACCTTATTATAAGAAACTCATTGTCCTCGACCCTTCGGTGGCAGATTACCATAATAACCTCGGTGCAATCTATAAGAGGAAAAAACAACCAAAAGATGCTATAGAATCATTTCAGAAGGCTGTAACTCTAAAGCCAGATAACCCCATCTATACCCATAATCTGGCCAGTGGATACGTTGATTTGGGTAAATACGCGGAGGCAAAAGATATCCTTCTAACATTTAATAAAACATATCCCAATAACAATTATATAAACATTCATTTGCTTCTAGCTGATTTGTATTTAAGAGATACCGATTGGGAAAAAGTTATCTCTGCGTGTGAACAAGCAATTAAACTAGATGAAAAATCCATTGCAGCGTACAAGATGCTTGGTATGGCATACTATAACATGCATAAATATGAGTTTGCGGAGAAAATGTTAAACAAGACCCTTATGCTCGATCCCAATGATCAAGGGGCGAAAGATTTAATTGCAAAGATTTCAAATAAGGTAAAAAAAGATTTATAAGACGAGTAATAAGTAACGATATACAACTTCAACAAAATCTACCATAAATTACTGTTGCGGCATAATGACAAACTTACATGGACACCTTTTTTAATCCCTCCTCAGTTGCCATTATTGGCGCCACCGAAAAACCAGGCAGCCTGCCCGGTATCATCCTAAAAAACCTCCTCGATATGGGATTCAACGGTAAGATGTATCCCGTAAACCCAAAATACCATAATGTTTTTGGCCTGAAATGTTTTCCCTCGATACTTGATATTCCGGATGAAATAGCATTGACCGTGATTGCCATACCTGCCCCGTTTGTATTGGATGTGTTGAAACAACAGGCGCAAAAACGAATTCGACATTCCATAATTATCAGCGCCGGTTTCCGGGAAATGGGTACAGAAGGTATTGAAATGGAAGAGAAGGTCAAACAGGTTGCAATTGAAAATAATATTCGAATCCTTGGCCCTAACTGCCTGGGTATTTTGGATAATTACACAAATTTTACTACATCCTTTTTACCTTGGGAAAGGGTAAGCAAGCCTAAGAAAGGGGCGCTATCAATACTATCGCAAAGCGGCGCCTTTGCTATTGCCCTGCTAGATTTAGCTGCTCAGGAAGGGTTGGGCATAGCAAAGATGATAAATTACGGAAATAGAATAGATATAGGGGAAACGGTCCTTTTACCATATTTGACAGATGATGTTAATACAAAAGTTATTGCAATATATATGGAATCCGTTGATCATGGCAGAAGGTTTATCGAGGCGGCTAATGCCTGTTCAAAGAAAAAGCCCATTGTGGCGCTAAAGGTTGGAAAAGGTGCGGCTGGCATTGCCGCAGCCAAATCTCACACAGGCGCCATCGCAGGAAAATATGAAATCTACAAAGCAGCATTTTTAAAATCAGGTATCATTGAAGCCAATGGTCTGGAGGAATTTATCGATGGTGTAAAGGCCCTTTCCATGCAAAATCCGCCGAAAGGGAATCGAATCCTTATTGTTACAAATGGCGGAGGTTTTGGCGTTATGGTAACTGACTATTGCACAGAAAATGGTTTACAGATACCCCATCCATCACCTCAATTGAAAGAAAAGTTAAAAAACAAATTCTCAAGATTCTACGTAGTTAATAATCCCATTGATTTAACGGGAAGTGCTTGCGATGAAGACTATCGAATAGCCTTAAGTACATGCATGATCGAAAGCGATGAATATGATGCCGCTATTATCATACCACTTATGTCTCCCCAGGGTATGACAGAGAATGTAGTTGATCTTGTCGATGAAACGATGAAACTATCAGGGAAGCCGGCGGTTATCTGTACCGTGGGTGGATCGTTCACCATGAAAATCAAGCAATTATTTGAAGATCGTATGTTTCCTGTCTATCCTTCTCCTGAACGAAGCGCAAGGGCTATGTCTATGCTGTTGAAAAGGAACATATTACAGGGAGGAACTGTGCATCCGATACTATAAAAATTACTTGCATTTACCTGGAATGCCGTTATAGTAGTCATTTAAAAATATTCACTTCTTCCATTAGATAAACTCCTCTTTGGAGAAAAGATGAGTGCGAAATGCATCTTAAAAAAGGTGTTACAAGTTCTGGTTCAAGATCATTTAGTAGTATGCATTTTATCCCTCTCGATTTTTTTTCTCCTTACCCCTCAACCAAGTCATAGCCAGGAAGCAAATAAAATAGCCGAGACCTCCAGCCATTTGCAGCAACAAGGCACGCTTGTTGAAAACCGGAATGGACAACTAGCTCCTGATTCCCAGCCATCTGCCTCTACCCGGGGTATGAGAAAAATTGCAAAAAAAAGAGGTGTAAAAAAAGCATTATCTTATGCTCCTGTATTCGACAAAAGCGGCAATATTTATCTCGCTTCCTGCGACGGCAAACTCTCCGCCATTGATCCTGCCGGGAACACAAAATGGTATATTCAATTAGCCGATAAAATTAATACAAGTTTAGCGATCAGTCCGGACAGTACCTTATATTTTTGCTCAGAAAAAACACTCTATGCTATTGGTTTAAACGGTGCACTCAAATGGATATTTAGCGCGGATAATGTAATCGATTTCCCGCCTGTTTTAGATAATCAAGGGAACATCTGTGTTGTAACTAAAAATGATGACTTTTTATATGCCATCAGGCCTGATGGGAGTTTGTACTGGAAGTCTCATATAATAAATGGCCATATTTCCACGCCGCCTTCCATAACGACAGATGGTAGTATTTATGTTACAACACACAACAATATACTTTATGCTATAAACGCCGATGGAACGCTGCGATGGCGGCGTGAAATTTATTGTAGACAGGCAGACCAATCCGTCTCTGCTGCAAAAACAGCCAATATTGCCGGGCTCAATTCTCCACTTCAATCCGGGACAAAACCTATTCATGAGTCACAAGGACAGACCTCATCACAAGCGCTACGAATTACTCACATAAAACCAGAAGAAATACAAACTTCTTCTAACGAGACCGATAAACCTGCAAGCACTTCTTTTACAGCATCAACAGTAACAGGCGCTTCACCGCTTACGATAAAATTTTCTGATAACTCTACGGGTAAAATTATCGGTAGATGCTGGGATTTCGGTGACGGGACGCCGATAAACTCTGAACAGTATCCTGTTCATACGTATACAGCGCCAGGGGAATATAATGTGCGCCTTATTATAAGGCGGCCGGATAATACTTCGACTATCATCAGGCAAAGTTATATTACCGTAATAAATGTTTCAAACGGCAGTAAAGAAAGTACGACAAACATACAGGGGGAAAACAATAATTTGCCATCGGCACTTACCGCAGTTTCAAATATTCCTGACGATACGAAGTTGTCGGATAGTGAAACCCGTGTATCCATTGCAAACAGCAAAGAGCCATAATTTTTAAATTTTCATTCACAATAGCCTATTTTTTGGTTAAAATAATAGCGCGTTGGTGTCGGGGAAAAGCCTTGGTAGTGACATGCTCAGTTTTGGGCTTATCTGAGCAGCTTCGACACCGACGCTCTTTTTGTTTTTATTCATGCTGGTTTTGGGGTGGCATGGGCAATTCCACAAAATAAGGAAACCCACCCCCAACCCCTCCCGAGAGGGGAATTGTGGAGTCCCCTCCTGGGAGGGGATAAGGGGTGGGTTATCAACGAATAAATTTGTTGGCTAAATTATTACATCGTTCTTATGACTTCCACAGAAATTGAAAAGACAGACCTTCAGGCTATCGATAAGATAGTCGAAGGACGCGCCAGGATAAAAAAAGAAATCGCTAAGGCCATCGTTGGACAGGAGGAAGTTATTGACGATCTCCTCATAGCCCTCTTTTGCAAAGGACATTGTTTGTTTGTGGGAGTGCCTGGACTTGCAAAAACGCTCCTCGTGAGTACCCTTGCAGACGTCTTAAACTTAAGGTTTAATCGCATTCAATTTACACCCGATCTGATGCCTGCCGATATTACGGGTACTGATATATTGGAACAGGATCACGCCTCCGGGAAACGGTTCTTTAAATTTATCAAGGGGCCTATTTTTTCGAATATCCTTCTGGCCGATGAAATCAACCGTACGCCGCCAAAAACACAGGCGGCGCTGCTTCAGGCAATGCAGGAATACAAAGTCACTGCCAGCGGCACCACCTATTCTCTCGATCTTCCTTTCATTGTCTTTGCCACCCAGAATCCCATTGAGCAGGAAGGCACATATCCTTTGCCCGAGGCGCAACTTGACCGATTTATGTTTCAGATTAATGTACAATATCCCGCAAAAGAAGAAGAAATCGAGATTGTAAGAACAACCACTTCCACATATAAACCAACGATAAATAAGGTTTTCAGTCCTGAGGAAATAACGGATCTTCAAGACCTCGTTACAAGGGTGCCAGTTGCTGATTATGTGCTGGAATATGCCATCAGATTAGTCCGGGCATCAAGGCCAACTGACCCCAGCGCAACTGACTTCATAAAAAAATGGATCAGCTGGGGGGCAGGCCCTCGTGCCTCTCAATATCTCATCCTCGGAGGCAAGGCACGCGCATTACTGGACGGCAGATATGCAGTTACCTGCAATGATGTCAGGGCGCTCGCCAAACCTATCTTACAACACCGTATTATCACTAATTTCCACGCCGAAGCCGAAGGAAAAACATCTTTGCATATCATCGACCAGTTACTCGATACCATAAAAGAACATACGTGATAAATTTACGATTTCGGATTTGCGATTTTAGATTTATAATTCGTTTTTTACCCATTAAAATCGTAAATCACAAATCGTAAATCTAAAATCATTTTTTTGTGGTTAATTCTATGCCAGAAAACCCTTTTGATCCAGTAACACTGTCCAAGATTGCCAGCATGGAACTCCGTGCAAGGCTCGTGGTAGACGGGGTATTATCAGGTATTCATAAAAGCCCTTACAAGGGTTCGAGCATCGAATTCCTGGAACATAAAGAATACTCTCCTGGAAACGAGATAAAACACATTGATTGGAAGGTGCATGCAAGGACGGACAAGTATTACATCAAGGAATTTGAGGAGGAAACGAATCTCAAGTGCTATATATTCCTTGATACCAGTGGATCGATGGAATATAAATCTACAGGTATCAGCAAATTTGAATATGCCGCAACACTTGCAGCCTCCCTCGCATATTTATTGTTGAAGCAATCAGACATGGTGGGACTGATCAGCTTCAGTGACAGGGTATTGCAATACATACCACCAAGATCCCGCGTCACACACTTACATGTCCTCCTAAATACCCTTGCAAAATTAAAACCTTCGGGTAAGTCAAATACTAGTGTCATCCTCAACGAATTTATCGAAAAGATAAGCCGGCGGTCATTAATTATCATCATATCTGATTTTTTTGATGATATAAACAAGGTAATCAAGCAAGTAAAGTATTTTCAATTCAAGAAAAACGAGGTTATTTTATTTCATATACTCGACCCCTACGAACTGACATTTCCTTTCGAGACAATAACGTATTTTGAGTCGATGGAAGATGAGAGGCGTATCCTGGCAGACCCGAAGTCCATAAAAGACCGATACCTTTCCGAAATGAACCGTTTTCTTGAACAATTTAAACAGGCATGCTTTGAAAATCAAATAGACTATTGCCTCATTGATTCCTCGACACCGCTGGATCAGGCGTTAATCCGGTTTCTGGCAAGAAGAGAAAGCACTCTTTAAACAAATAACCATGTTTGATAAAATTTGTACCGTACAATAAAAAATTGTAATTACTCAGATTAAGCAGAATAGCTCGAATTGGAAAACGTACAACAAAACCCACCCCTGACCCCTCCCAAGAGGGGACTCTCTTTATTTCCCTCATGGGAATTCTTTATTCCCCTCTTGGGAGGGGATTCTGGGGTGGGTAGGGTGGGTAAAAAGTTCTACTCGAAAAATAGAAAATAAAGAAAGCTATTTGAATGAAGCGAAAAATAGTTATACCTTACAACCAAAAGTTAAAAGAACTTGCGAGGCATCTGAGAAAAAGCAGTACTTTATCAGAGGTATTGCTATGGAGATATTTAAAAAGAAAGCAAATGCTGGGATATGATTTTGACCGACAGAAGCCGATAGATAATTATATTGTTGATTTTTTTTGTAATGAGTTAATGTTAGCGATTGAAATAGATGGAAGTACCCATAATTACAAATCTGAGGAAGACAGGAAAAGACAAACAAAATTAGAATCTTTAGGCGTAAGATTTCTGAGGTTTAACGACCTTGACATTAAGAAAAACATGAGCGGTATTTTGAGTGTTATTGGAAATTGGATTCGGGAACATACAAATAAATCCGCTCAATGCATTTCTTGTCTTTCTCAGGAAAAAGAACCCACCCTATAAAATCAAGTTGGAGATATCCCCTTTGACCCCTTACAAAGGAGGGAATCAGAAAGTCCCCTCTTGGGAGGGGTTCGGGGTGGGTAAAAAATTTAATTGTAGTGATAAATGAAAGTTCACTAAAAAAGTTTTACAAGGTTATAATTTTGTGATTTCCTTTCTTAACCCCATTTTATTATTTGGTATTCTGGGTGCAATCATCCCCATCATCATCCATCTTATCAATAAGAAGAAGGCCGTTTCACATAAATTTGCAGCTATAGACTTTATATTACAAACAAATAAGCGCATCTCGGTAAAATTCAAACTTCGCCAACTAATCCTTTTAATCCTCAGGGCATCCCTGCTTGCCTTCCTTGCTATGGCGCTTGCCAGACCGTTTATAAAAAACTTTATCGGTGGAACGCCGGAAAAAGACGTGCCTGCCAGCAATGTTATTATCGTAGACGATTCGTACAGTATGCAGTACTCAGACAATCACGAATCGTTTTTTATGTCTGCCAAAACAGCGGCAAAGGAAATTATCAATAATCTGACGAAAAATGACGATGCCGCTGTAATTACCTGCTCAAGTTTTGGATCACAAGTCCTGCCGGAACTCGATTATGATAAAAAGAATCTTTTAAATTTCATAGAACAAACACAACCCAGTTTTGCTACTACGCATATTACGCCTGCGTTGGATGCGGCAGTAGAAATATTAACCGCCGCAAAGCCGCCTGTTAAACGGATATTTCTGCTTACAGACCTGACACGGAACGGTTGGGATACCGACTGGTTCAAGAGTGGAAATGAGAAACTCCGTAAGCATGTGTCCAACATCCATATCATAGACTTGTCGGAAGGCGGAGAACTCAAGAATACAGCCATTACGCATATTGAACCGCAAATTAACGTGTCAGAAAGGAGCGCTGAAAGCACCATCAAGGTGACCGTATCTAACTTTACACCTACAAGGATTAAAAACCTCCTGGCACAAGTATTTTTAGATCAAACAAAAGTAGCTCAGGGATTTTTCAATATTGACACTCATGCATCGGAAACAAAGGAGTTTTACTTTAGCGTGGAAAAAGGGAAAGGTCATACCGGTTGTGTTGAGATTTCTGAAGATAGCCTGAACGTGGATAATAAACGATATTTTGCCATTAATACATCAAACAAACTGGATGCTTTACTGATCGATGGCGACCCCAAAACTAATATCTATGAGAGTGAAACGTTTTATCTGGAGAAGGCGTTAAATCCTGGCAGAGAACATGCATCCTCTATCAAACCAACGATATGTTCTGTACACGAGGTTAAAAACTTCGATTTTGCCAATTTCGATGTTGTCTTTTTGTGTAATGTTGAAACCTTGCCGCCCGAAAAAATTCATGAACTTGATAAGTTTGTCAAAGAAGGTGGATCGGTTATTTTTTCGCTTGGGAATAAAGTAGATTCGAATTACTACAATAACTCATTTGGCACACTACTGCCCCATAGACTCCATACGGCAAGGACTTTTTCCAGCGATAGCCCTCTGTCAGAAGAGCAACCTCTTCATCTGAAGCCCACAGAACCCCTACACCCTGCTTTACGTATTCTTTCTGAAACGAATATGAGTACATTGTCTTCCGTGAAATTTTATCGTGTATTTTATGTCGACCCATCACCACTGGGGAATTGCAAAACCATATTGTCATTTTCGGATGATACCCCTGCCCTTATCGAAAGACAGGTTGATCGGGGAAGGTGTGTGCTCTTTACATCATCGTTAGACAGAGACTGGACTGATATGCCTGTAAAACCCTTTTTCCTACCGCTCATGCAACAACTGTGCAGATTTTTAACAGGAAATACTGCAGAAGAAATACAAGGTGAAACGCTGGCCAGGCACGAATGGCAATCTCCCTGCCCCGAAGACATTAACAGCTTAGAAATAACCAATCCGGAAGGTACAAAAGCTGTTTTACAACCTCGACTGATTAACAACGAAAAGTCTTTTTTATACAACGAGACAAATTTTCCGGGGATTTATGCTGTTACTGTGGATGGGAAGCCACATCCGCACTTCCCCCAGAAATTTCCTGTGAATGTCAACGCCACTGAATCCAACCTGGACAAGATAAGTCAAAAAGAACTTGCCGCACTTATGGGGGGTATAAATCTTACCATTACAACATCCCCTGTGAGCGAAGGCAGCGAAGTACTCATGGGCGAAGCCAAAAAGACTCTGTGGGGAACCCTCCTCTTTCTCACCATCTGCATCCTCTTTGTTGAATCATTTGTTTCGAGAAAATAATTTTTATTGACATCTCTGGATATTTTAACTAACATTTTACGTTAAGTAATAATCATTTTTGTTTATTATTTAGTAACAGTTCAGCACCCCCACCTGACCTCCCCCATCGAGGGGGAGGAAACGTTTTTCCCCCGCCCCTGGTGGGAGGGGTTAGGGGAGGGGGGGGAACTGATACATTATTTAAAATAAACATGGAAACGGTAGAAAAATTAACTGGTATACTCAGAAATCACGGCATGAAAATCACGCCGCAGCGGTTGATGATCTTCAAAGTTTTGGAGAATAATACTACCCATCCATCCGCAGAAGAGGTCTTTAAACGGGTAAAAAGGGTTTATCCTACGGTGTCTTTTACCACGATTTACAAAACCCTGGAAACTTTACGGGATCTGGGAGAGGTGAAGGAACTTATCATAGACGAAGACCGCAAACACTACGACCCTAACATCAATGATCACCACCACGTCATCTGCTCTTCCTGCAAAAAGATTCATGATATCTTCGAAGACTTTTCACCCCACGTCAAATTACCGGACTCCCTTAAAAAGGATTACACGGTCTCCGGATTTCAGATATCATTCCACGGCACCTGCAAGGAATGCGCTTAGGTCTGTTTTTAAACCACAGATTTATTTTTTGTAACAATTTAGCTCCTTGAAAAGGTAGCGCCGATCCCTTGTGGTCGGCATTGGCCTGCCTCATATCAAGTATTGAGGCGGGGGATAAACCACCCGCGCTACACATTTTGTTTTGTGTGATTAAATTCAAATGTACGGATTTTTCAAAGAGCTACAGTGAAATATGGATTTTAAGAAGAATCTTTTTGGTACACGAAACAAGCAATTCAGTTAAAAGAATACCCTATTTCACCCAATTCATTCCCTTCCCTCTTCGCCTCGTATAAGACACTACGGAAAGAGAGAAGGTTTAACGCTGTTGTGTTCGGCATGCCTTTTCCCCGTTCCCTAACACAACATTCTTTCATCTTCTAAAAACCAGAATATCAAAGAATGTTGTGTTTTTTTGCTGCATGATTCACGCCATAGACGCTTAAATAAATATTTTTACGCTTTTTTGACTATGTATCTGTGTTTGTCATATTCAGTACATTTTGGTAATACATATTTTTAAACGGTGTCTTATCGTCCGTGCTTCGTTGCGCTCCCGCACAGCTTCCGCTCCACTCAGCACGTGTTTACCTGAACTAAAATAACATTGTAATATGTTATTGAATGTTTTATACTCCGCATTAAATCTATAGAAAATAGCCTAAATAAATCAAGTATGGAGGCTGCCATGATACAAAGAAATTTTGTTGTTTTTACAGCATCAGTATTTCTTTTTCTGATAGTATTTTCCATCCCATCTTTGATAGCAAGCCAGGAAAACTCAAACAAACCTTCAAAAACAAAGATAATCCAAAAGACCAAAAGCTTCAGAGCGGTTTAGTTTTTTATCGAAAAGGAGAAGGTTATGAAAAATAAATTATTTGGTATTATTGCAGGGAAACATCGGTATTCCACACACCTTGTTTGTTTCATCATGTTATGCGTAATATTAGCAGTTCATGCCACATCGTTGGCATCGGTCACGCCCCAGATTGCAGGTGGAGGGTATTACACCCTAGCCCTGAAGTCAGACGGGACGGTCTGGGCGTTGGGAAGTAATTTTCATGGGCAATTAGGAGACGGGTCTGATACGAATAGAACTACTCCGGTACAGGTAATACTAAGTTGCATTCAAAGGAACACTAACAATCCAGTCGAAGCCAGCTATCCCGGCGATTTTTTTCTTGTCATTTTCCAGTGTCACCAAAGCGTCCATTAGTATGTCCTCAACCGCATCCATACTA
>Ga0209212_1008453_pt1 | contig 11049 bp, 8 predicted proteins | sample RifGroC2_FD_183996 | JGI IMG/M metagenome (GOLD analysis project Ga0209212, IMG submission 183996) | Groundwater microbial communities from Rifle, Colorado, USA - Groundwater C2 (SPAdes) (version 2) | ecosystem: Environmental > Aquatic > Deep subsurface > Groundwater | place: Rifle, Colorado... | reverse complement strand
GGGCCATATGGATTTTTATATGAATCTGTCGTCCTTGTACGATTCCATCGATAAGACCGAAGCCGGACTTGATCTGCTGCTTGAGGTTGAACAGCGTTTTGAGAACGAGCCACGCTTTCATTTTCGCCTGGGTGTGCTTTACGACAAACTGGGCAAAAAACCTGAATCCATAAAGAGGATGAAGAGGGTTCTCCTCCTGAACCCCAAGGATGTTCAAGCGCTTAATTTTCTCGGCTACACTTATGCAGAAATGGGCATCAATCTCGAGGAGGCATTGGGATACCTCAAGATGGCTGTCAGCTTGCGCCCCAACGACGGCTTTATCCTGGACAGCCTCGGCTGGGTTTACTACAAGCTGAAAAAATATGATGAGGCTGCCAGGTATCTGGAAGAGGCTATGAGCCTGGTTGAAGATGATTCAACCATCGCCGAGCACCTGGGGGATATCTATCACGCTTCGCGTGACCATAAGAAAGCCCTTAAAGCTTATAAAAAGGCGCTTGAGATCGATCCTGGCCGCAAGGATCTTGCAGAAAAGATCCGCAGGATCAAAGGGGAGCATGGTGATCGATGAGTGCAGCCCGTTGGTTCATGCTGCTGCACCTTTGCTCCGTTCTTTTCCTTGTTGCCTGCAGCCAGCCTGTTACTCAGCAAAAACCGGCCGGCGCCAAGGATAGCAAACCAGCTTACGGTGATGCCATTGTTGAAGGAACAATCGGCGAAGCCTCCACCCTGATCCCGATCCTGGCTTCGGATTCCGCTTCTCATGCCGTTGCCGGCCAGATCTATAACGGTCTGGTCAAGTATGACAAGAATCTGAACATCGTCGGCGACCTGGCCGAATCCTACGACATATCCGCCGATGGCCTTACCATCGTCTTTCATCTTCGCCACGGTGTTAAATGGCACGACGGTGCGCCGTTCACCTCCCGCGACGTGCTCTACACCTACCGGGTCGTCATCGATCCCAAAACCCCCACCGCCTATGCCGAGGATTTCAAACAGGTCAAAAGCATATCAGCACTTGGTGCCTATACTGTAAAAGTGACCTATGCCACCCCCTTTGCGCCTGCTCTGGCTTCCTGGGGGATGAATATCCTGCCTGCCCATCTGCTGGAAGGACAGGACATCACCAAGAGCCCCCTGACCCGTAAACCGGTCGGTACCGGTCCCTACCGTTTCAAGGAATGGATTGCCGGTCAGAAGATCGTGCTGGAGTCCAACCACGACTACTTCGAGGGACGTCCCTGGATTGACCGCTACATCTACCGCATCATCCCCGATACATCCACCATGTACATGGAGATGAAGGCCGGGGGGGTGGACCTGATGAGCCTCACACCGGTCCAGTATGCCCGCCAGACCACAACGGAACGCTTTACATCCCGGTTCAACAAATACCGCTATCCCTCCTCCGGTTATCTTTACATGGGCTATAACCTGCGCCACCCCCTGTTTACGGACCAACGGGTTCGCCAGGCTCTGACCGCTGCCATCGACAAGGATGAGCTCATCCATGGGGTGCTGTTCGGTATGGGACAGAAGGCCCACGGCCCGATTGTCCCCGGCAGGTGGGCCTACAATCCGAATGTCAAGGATATCGCCTACGATCCTAAAGTCGCGTCCCGTTTGCTGGCCGAGGCAGGGTGGAAGGAAAAGAATTCGGATGGTATCCTGGTCAGGGACGGCAAGCCGTTCCGGTTCACCATCCTCACCAATCAGGGTAACCAGCAGCGCCTGCTGACAGCGCAGATTGTCCAGCAGCGCTTGAGATTCGTTGGAATCGACGTCAAGATCCGGATCGTGGAATGGGCCACGTTCCTCAAGGAATTCATCGACAAGGGGAATTTCGAGGTGGTGCTGCTGGCATGGAACATCTCCCAGGATCCTGACATGTACGATATCTGGCATTCCAGCAAGACCAACCCCGGCGAGCTCAACTTCATCGGCTACAAAAACAGCGAGGTGGACCGACTGCTGGTGGAGGGGCGCTCTACCTTCGACATCGAAAAGCGCAAGCGGGCTTATTTCCGTATCCAGGAAATCCTGGCCATTGACCAGCCCTACACCTTCCTGTATGTCCCGGATGCCCTGCCGGTCGTCAGTGCCCGCATAAGAGGCGTGGAACCGGCTCCGGCCGGAATCGGGCACAACCAGATCAAGTGGTATGTGCCGAAGGACGAGCAGGTGTACTGATATGACGACCTATCTTGCCAAACGCATAATAATGCTGATTCCCCTGATGATCGGCATCTCCCTGATCTCCTTTTCTGTTATTCACCTGGCGCCGGGAGAGCCGGTGGAGATGCAGGTCGCCATGAATCCCAAGGTCAGCAAGGAGTCCCGCGAACGCCTGCGCAAGCTCTATGGCCTGGACAAGCCGCTGCATGAACAGTATTTCTCCTGGGTCGGCAAACTCGCCCGCTTTGACCTTGGCCGCTCCTTTTCCTCCGACAGCCGCCCGGTAGTGGAGAAGATCAAGGAGCGTCTGCCGGTTACCCTTTCCCTGAATATCATTGCCCTGCTGCTGGAATTCGGACTGGCCATACCGATCGGCATCATGGCCGCTACCCACCGTGACAGCTGGCTTGACAAGGGGTTGACCATCTTTGTCTTCATCGGTTTTGCCGTGCCCACCTTCTGGCTGGCGTTGCTGCTGATGTATTTTTTCGGAGTGAAGCTGAACTGGCTTCCCATCTCGGGCCTGCATACCCTGGGCAGCGAAAGTTACGGCACCCTGCACTATCTGTGGGACATGGCCAAGCATCTGGTCATGCCGATCATGGTGGCCTCCTTCGGCAGTCTGGCCGGTCTGTCGCGTTACATGCGCTCATCCATGCTCAACGTCATCGGTCAGGATTACATCACCACTGCCCGCGCCAAGGGACTTTCCGAGCGGGTCGTGATCTATAAGCACGCCCTGCGAAATGCCCTGCTGCCGTTGATCACCCTGCTAGGTTTTTCCATTCCGGGACTGATCGGCGGCAGCGTCATCTTCGAGTCCATCTATTCCATTCCCGGCATGGGGCAGCTCTTCTACCAGTCGGTCATGTCGCGCGACTACCCGGTGGTGATGGGTATCCTGGTCATCGGCGCCTTCCTGACACTGATCGGCAACCTGATCGCCGATGTCTGCTATGCCGTGGCTGATCCGCGTATCCGCCACGGCTGAAAAGAGAACAGTAAGATATGGCTTATAAACATTCATATTTCCATGCCGTATTCTGGCAGAACCTGAAACGCAACCGACTGGCGATGGCGGGCGGCTTCGTCGTGGGATTGCTGTTTGTTGTCTCAGTGCTGGCCCCACTGCTCGTGCCCTACGATCCTAACGGGATCAACGCCTGGCAGGTGCTGTCGCCGCCATCCTGGCAGCACTGGTTCGGCACCGATGAGTTGGGGCGCGATGTGCTCAGCCGGGTGATCTACGGCGCGCGCATCTCGCTCAAGGTCGGTTTTGTGGCGGTGGGAATCGCTGTTGCCATCGGTACGCTGGTGGGGCTTGTCTCAGGTTATTACAGTGGTATCATTGATACGGCATTGATGCGCTTCGTGGATATAATGCTCTGTTTCCCGGCCTTTTTTCTCATCCTGGCAGTGATCGCCATCAGGGAACCGTCTATCTGGAACATCATGATCGTCATCGGCCTGACCGGCTGGATGGGGGTGGCCAGGCTGGTGCGGGCCGAGACCCTCTCCATCCGCGAGATGGACTATATCATGGCTGCCCGCTGTATCGGCTGCTCGAATCTGCGCATCATCTTCCGTCATATCCTGCCCAATGCCATCTCGCCGGTGCTGGTCGCTGCGACATTGGGGGTTGCCGGAGCAATTCTGACGGAATCGGCCCTGTCGTTTCTTGGTATCGGCGTTCTTCCACCCACACCCAGCTGGGGCAACATCCTGACCTCGGGCAAGGATTATATCGAATTTGCCTGGTGGCTGTCGCTCTTTCCCGGTCTGGCTATCCTGGTAACCGTGCTGGCCTATAATCTGCTTGGCGAGGGGATAAGGGACGCCCTGGACCCGAGGGTGAAGCGTTGAAGACCGTGGCTGCGCGCCAGAACTTAATCCGTAGCGAGGCAAACATGTCAGTTAATTCCGACCACGTTAGATACCTGGAGCTGCTGGAACGCACCAACTCCGAGTTGAATATAATGGTTGAAATCGGTAAAACCCTTACTTCAAGCCTTGATCTTCAAGAGGTGCTTGAAATCATAATGCAAAAGATCGGTCAGCTGCTGAAACCCAAGGCCTGGTCGCTGTTGCTGGTTGACGAGAAAACGAATGAACTCTATTTCGAGATTGCCGTGTCGCCGGTCAGCGACCTTCTCAAGGGGATTCGCCTGAAGATGGGCGAAGGGGTTGCGGGCTGGGTTGCCCTTCATGGCAAGCCGCTGTTGATCGAGGATGCGCGGAGCGACGAACGTTTTGCCCTGTACGTGGATGATCTGGTTTCTTTCACGACCCGTTCCATCATCTGTGTGCCCTTGATGATCAGGCAGAGGGTACTGGGTGTGGTGGAATTGATCAACAGTCTGGACGAGCTGGAATTCAATGATGCCGACCTGAAGATCCTAGGGGCGATTGCCGATTATGCCGCAATTGCCATTGACAATGCCCGCAACTTCAAGATGATGAATGAACTGGTCATAACCGATGACCTGACCGGTCTCTTCAACGCCAACCACTTCCACAGCCTGCTTGACAGTGAAATCGACCGCTCGAAACGATACGGCTCGGAATTTTCCCTGGTCTTTCTGGATCTGGACCACTTCAAATTAGTCAACGACACCCTGGGGCATTTGGCGGGAAGCCGCTTGCTGTCAGAGTTCGGACGTCTGCTGAAACAGCTGCTCCGGGCTTCCGACTTAGGCGCCAGGTATGGCGGCGATGAGTTTGTCATTATTCTTCCCAACACCACCAAAAAGGGCGCCTTGTCCCTGGTTGCCAGTTTACGGAGCATCGTTGCCGGGCATCATTTCCTGACTGACACGGGCGAACGGATCGTAGTCACGGCAAGTTACGGCATCGCCACCTTTCCCGAAGACGCTGATTGTAAACGTGTGCTTATTCAGGCTGCCGATACTGCGATGTATCAGGTCAAGGAAACGACTCGCGACGGGGTGAAGGCATTTGGTTCATGTGTATGACGCCCTGAAATATGTACTGTTCTTTCTTAAGATAAAGATCATTTCCGCATACGGTAGCGGCGTCGCACCTTGAGCATCAATCCGAACAGCGGCTGTTTACGGGGAGAAACGGTTACAGCACCCATTTCGCCGATTGCCCCGCCGGTCGGCACATTGAATTGTCCGCTCTTTTGAATGCCGAGCAGCTGACTTGGGTAAATGCTGCGGTAGCCGACGATCAGAAAACTTACCATGCAGGAAATCGCCGCAAATGGGGCGATCTCCGGACCAAACATCTCCATTGCCATAACCGATGCGGCAATTGGCGTATTGGCAGCACCTGCCAGGAGCGCCACCATACCGATGGCTGAAAAGAAGGCAAGGTAAGGTTCATTCAACAGCTGGGCAAACAGGTTGCCGACGGAGGTTCCAATGACAAAGATTGGCGTAACTACTCCACCGCTCCCGCCGCAACTCAATGTAATTGAACTGGCAAGGATCTTCCAAAAAGCTGATCCGGCCGGAATGGTCCCACCATTAAGTGCAGTTTCCATCGTTTCAAGCCCCAACCCCAGATAACTTTGCGAAACCAACCCACCAATTGCCGCAAGCAGCAGACCTCCAAAGATCGCTTTGAACGACCAATGCCAGGGAATACGATTAAAGATTTTGTGTCCAAGCTTCATGACTTCGATAAAAAGCAGCGCCATCAGTCCGCAGCAGACACCCAGCGCAATAACTTCTAAAAAACTCCAGCCGGAAAGATTGGGAAGCAGGCTGGCGGTTTGATGAGGGTACTGTACCCCCAGGGCGATGGCGACATGGTAGCCGATTATTCCTGCTACAAAGGAGGGGAAGAGCACCTCATACAGCATATGTCCCAGTACCAGTACCTCTACCCCGAACAGCGCTCCGGCAATCGGCGTACCGAAGACAGTGGCAAAACCGGCGCCGATACCGCAGATAACCAGTTTTCGCCTATCCTCATCAGAAACCTTCAGCAGATCGGCAAACGCAGATGCCAGCCCCGCGCCGATCTGGGCGCATGGCCCCTCTTTACCTGCAGAACCACCACCGGCAAGTGTTATGACGGTTGCAGCCAGCTTTACCGGAACTACAGCAAAGGGGATTTTGCCCATCCGTTTGTGCACCGCTTCAATGACCTTTTCGGTGCCGTGACCGGCTGCATCGGGCGCCAGCCAGTGCACCAGTGCCGCACTGGCAAGCAACGTGAGAGGCAGGAAGTAGTAATAGTAGGGATAAGCGGTTGCCTGGCTCGAGGCAGCAGCAAGCAAACGCAGAAATAAAGCGGTACCCAGACCAACCAATGCTCCGACAATCGAGGCGTACAGAGTCCATTTGATCACCGATGCAAAGAGGGTGACCTGCTCAGTGATATGTTTTCTCATTGTTCTCTTTTTTAGTTTTGTAATTGTTCGGACTCAAAATGCCAACAATTTTTTATAATGAATTCATTTCTTATATAATGCAAGTTAGTTTGCTGTCATCACCGCTACCCGATATGCAGAACCGTCAGCTTTGAGCGTTACCGATCCAGATGGTATTCCATGCTCTTTTACCAGATACTGTTTAAGTTCATCCGCTTTTTTCTGGATGCTCGACCTTGTTCTGCGGTTTCCTCTCGGGTAGCTGACTACCAACTGAACCGGAAGATTGCTGGCTGTAATCGTCTTAAGGATCGCCAGCTCCTTTTTGCCGCTGTCGTCCGGAAGCCCATGTTCTCCGACCTGCAGAGCAGTCAGAAGCGGTGTGGTGGCTGTTTTCAGCACAACAGCATCACCCAGTTTTTTCGCAACAGCCAGGGCAAGCCAGCGCTGTTCCAGGTCGCTCAGGGGAAAATCACGACCAACAGTCAGCTGCAGGGTTGCAGCAGTGTCGCTGAAGCTTACACCGCAGCCTCGCACCGGCCATGGAGCAAGAAAAGCACCAGCTTCATCACAGGCGTCTTTGATAATTGGCAAGGTTTTGCCCCGCAGGGTGGCCAGAGACTCTTTCGGTGGCGGCGGTGATGGCGCGAGGATTTTCTTTGCCAGAGTCGTCTCGGGCGGTTTAATGGTCCCGGCCTTGACCACAACCTGTTCGAGTTCAAGAACGACTGGCTGGCTCAATCCGCTGGATAGCTCTTTATTAAGCATCTGCTCGGCAATGGCGTTGATCCCGTCCACGGTATTGACCGATGCCAGCACCTTTATCTCCCCTTGCTCACGTTGTATGGAAAAGCCGGTCAGCCTCGAATGACCTTCCACGTTCAGGTGCATCTTGAGGGCGTTCTCGACCTTTTTGGATAGGTTGAGCGCCCGGATATCATTCACCAGGGTGATTAGCAGTGGGATCGATATCACGACCAGGGTCACGCCCAGAATTTGCAGCCTGAGCCGCAACGGATATTTGCTCTCCTCCACCATGGAAGAGCGGAATCGCAGTAGCATGAATACGATATCGGAACTGATAACGATCGCCACCAGGTTGGTAAAAAAAAGCAGAAAACCGCCCAGCGCCATGCCCAGTTGCAGTGTGCCGATACCGTATCCGACAACGCTCAAAGGGGGGATGACCGCTGTGGCAATGGCGATGCCGGTGGTGGTGAACAGGTAATTTTTACGGGTGCAGAGGGCAATGGCGCCGATTGCCCCGGCGAAGACCGCCACCAGCAGATCAAAGATATTTGGATGGGTGCGGGCCAGGATTTCCGGTGTCACCTCCTTGAGCGGCGAGATGAATGTAAAGAAGGCCGCTGCGATGATCGTCATCAAGACACTGTAGGCGATGATCCTGCCGGCCTTGCGGGCCAGCACCAGGTTTCCCATGGCAAATGAGAGACCGAGTGAAAAGATCGGTCCCATTAGCGGTGAAATGAGCATTGCGCCGATCACGACCGCCACGCTGTTGGAGAGCAGGCCAAGCAGTGCGATCATGTTAGCGAAAACCAGCGCAGCCACATAACTGCCGCTCATGTCTGTGCGACTGTACAGCTCCTTTATGACCTCCCGATGTTGAACATCTGCCGATTTGTTGTCAAGATAACCGGCAATCGTCAGCCGCATTTTATTAACTACTTCCCGTAATGGGGTAAGTTCTGATGGAGGCATGCGTTCGCAATCCTTTCTTTTCAATTACACCACAGTAGCAGATGAAGGATCACATGCTGATGAACGATGACGTACCTACATCGTCTGGCCAAGCTGGTAGCGACTACCCACTCGTTTCTGAAAAGACCGCACTCCTTCCAGCGCGGCTTTCAGGCGTCCCTGCTCCATACGGTTCAGCCCTGCAAGCGCGATCAGGTTGTCCGGCTGTCGTCCGGCGCTGATTGCTTCAACCTGGGTACGCAGCCGGAAATGTACCAGCGCGTAAAAACTGGCGATCAGATCGTCAGCCTCTTTTTGTTCGAGCACCCCCAGTTCTGCCAGTTGCTCGATCCTCTGTACGGTACCGGTTTCCTGCACTCCATTCCCCAGGGAAAGGATCTTGACCCCCTCGGTGATGGCGAAAATTCCCGCCCTTTTCAGGTCAACCCGTCCGGCATTCGCACCCTTTTCAACCTTGATTCGGCCGAACCACCCCAGCGGCACGGCAAAGCGGAGCAGGTTGGCGGTCATATGTCCGAGAAACAGCTCACTTCCCTGCAGACGTCCGGCGACATGTTCCTTCAGCGCCTGCTCCAGGGACGGGTCGCCACTCAAAATGCGCAGGTCGGAGAACATGCTGATATTCAGGATGTTCTCCGGGGTCGGTGTGCTGAACCATTGATCCAGTACGGCTCGCCACTGCTCAAGGCTGCGCCGCCACGGATCGTTTTTAGCCATGATGCCGCCCGGGCAGCTGGGTACTCCGATGGCGATCAGGCTGTCGATCAGGGCCGTGCTGAACTCTTCCAGCAGTTGGAGGTCCCTTTCAGAAAGATCATCAGCAAAGATCAGCGCATTATCCTGGTCGGTGGTCAAGGTCTGTTCGCCCCGTCCTTCGCTCCCCAGAACTACAAAGGCAAACCGTTCCGTCAGCCCGGCAAAACGTTTCGCCCGTAACAGGCCGATCAGGCGGATCACGATCCGGTCGTTCAGATGGGCGATCAGGCGCACCATGTCCCGAATATGGACACCGGTGCCGATCAGGTGCCGGACCAGCCCCTGTACCCGCTGATGAAGCAGTTTCAATTCTTCCAGGGTAGGGGCTTCCTCGATCTCCCGCACCATCTGCTGCGGAGAACGGGTCTGCACGCGCAGGATATCAGAATCGGTGATAATCCCTGCCAGTACACCGGCAGGATCGGTCACCACCAGACGGTGAATCCGGTGGCGGGTGATGAGATGGAGCGCTTCGAACAGGTAGTCATTCTCGGAAATCGTAATCAAGGGGGTGTTCATGACGTCCGCAACAGTGAGGGTTCCAGGATCAATCCCTTGAGCCACCACCTTGTTGCGCAGGTCCCGATCCGTCAGGATCCCCACCGGATTTCCATCATGGCAGACCACGAGGCTGGAAATATTTCGGCGCTGCATGGTCTCCGCGGCATGGATCAGCCGATCTGACGGGGCGCAGGTGATCACCTCGCGTCGACAATAGCTTCCCACGTTCAGAAACAGTGAATTCAAATCAGGCATTGTATCCCTTCAGCACAAAGGCAGTTCCGGACAGTTCTCTATTCACTTTCCGCGTCTAAGAGCCTCGATCCTCTCCTCCAGCGGAGGATGGGTCATGAACAGCCTTTTCAACCCCCCGCCGGTTGTTCCTGATATTCCGAAGGCGCTCATCTGATCAGGCAGGTGGGGCTGCTCTGTGGTCTTGCGAAGTTTTTCCAGGGCTGCCACCATCTTGTCCCGTCCCGCCAGGGCGGCTGCGCCCGCATCAGCCCGGAATTCCCGCTGGCGGCTGAACCAGAAAACGATCATGCTGGCCAGGATGCCGAACAATATCTGGGCTGCCATGGAGGTGATAAAGAAGGCTGGCCCGTGACCCCGCTCGGTTTTGAATACAATCCGGTCCACCAGATGGCCGACCACCCTGGAAGCAACAATTACGAAGGTGTTCACCACCCCCTGGATCAGGGCCAGGGTAATCATATCGCCGTTGGCAACATGGCTGACCTCATGGGCCAGCACCGCTTCGGCCTCGTTACGGTCCATTGCCCGCAGCAGACCGGTACTGACCGCCACCAGGGCGCTGTTGCGGCGCATGCCGGTGGCAAAGGCGTTGACATCCGGCGCGTCGTAGATCGCAACTTCGGGCATGTTGATGCCGGCTTTCAACGCCTGACGCCGTACCACCTCCAGCAGCCAGACCTCAACTTCGTTGGCCGGGCTGGTAATCACCCTGGCGCCGGTCATCCGCTTGGCGGTCCACTTGGAAATAGCCAGCGAGATCAGCGAACCGCCGAATCCGAACACGGCAGCGAAAATAATCAGACTGGTCATGTCCAGTCCCTGTTGAGTGAGCATCGGGCCGACATTCAACAGGTTCAGGACGATACTGAGTACAAAGACAATTGCCAGGTTGGTAATCAGAAAAAGGGAGATTCGTTTGAACATGATGCACCTCCGCGTAGATGGATCGGCATTACCGATCGTTGCTCAACAGTTGACGAGCTGCCGTCTGAACCGGATCCCAGACCGGCGAAAAGGGTGGGGCATAGGAAAGATCCAGGTCAACCAGTTGCTGCACGGTCAATCCTGCGGTGATGGCGGTGGCCAGTACGTCGATCCGCTTGGCCGCTCCCTCCAGGCCGACGATCTGTCCCCCCAGCAGACGGCCGCTGCCCTTTTCAGCCAGTAGTTTCACCGTGATCCAGCCGACGCCTGGATAATAGCCGGCCCTGGTTTTGCTCTTGGCGGAGGCGGTGTCGTACTGCAGGCCCAGGGCGCGAATCTCCCGTTCCATAAGGCCGGTGCGGGCCACCTCG
>Ga0209212_1008452_pt1 | contig 11050 bp, 9 predicted proteins | sample RifGroC2_FD_183996 | JGI IMG/M metagenome (GOLD analysis project Ga0209212, IMG submission 183996) | Groundwater microbial communities from Rifle, Colorado, USA - Groundwater C2 (SPAdes) (version 2) | ecosystem: Environmental > Aquatic > Deep subsurface > Groundwater | place: Rifle, Colorado... | reverse complement strand
TCGACCAATAGCCTCCACCAATCTGGAGATTCTGCATTTTTTTCTTTTTTCCCGGCCGGCCGGCAAAGAAAATTATGCAGAATTCTCCAGTGATTTTTATATTCAAACGCGATTTTTTTCTCGCGCATCCGGAAGTTCGAACCGGTTTTTTTGACAAAATCGCGGATTTCTTCCGGTTTTCCCGCCTCAGCCAACTCTCCGACGTGGGAAGCCTCCGCAAAAAAGTCTATGACGGGTGTGAACCGGTCATAGTCTTTTTTGCGGTAAACCTCCAGTTTCTCCTGGATCGCTTTCTTTTCGTTTATAAGACTGCCCTTCTTTAGGGCGTATTCCTCCTGGTTTAGCTGGCCGTTCAGCGCCATGTCCAGCAGAGCGTCCAGTTTCTTTGCAAGCGGTTCCAGGCTATCCTGCAACTCTTTTACAAAAGCGTTCCCGGCCTGGGCCGATTCCGACTTTTCCTTTCCAAGGTGGGCTATTATTTCCGAGGCCCAGGCCGAACAGAGGGCTACACTTTTTATCTCTTCGCGCAATTGCAGCTCTATGTCCGTCTCGCGCGAAAAGCGCTGCGAGCAGGGCGTTTTGCGCTTGGTGCACCGCATGTAGCTGCGACCTTTCTTGAATTCCATGGTTATGCCGCAGCCGCACTCCCCACAGCGGAACATGCCCCGGTAAACAAAAGGCTTAAGGCCGGGAGTCTGCGGCTTGCTTTTGGTGAGCATCACCTCTTGGCACCGGTCAAAAAGTCTCTTGGAAATCAGCGGCTCATGGGTGCCTTCGTAGATTTCGCCTTTGTATTTAAGAATCCCATAGTAGATTTGGTTTTTTAGGATATGCTGGTAGTTGGAGGTGGTAAGGGTTTTGTTCTTCTTGCCCATTACAACTATCCCATTTATCATGTTTCTTACCTGCGCTATGGGATAGTTGCCTGTAGCATACAGGTCAAAAACCCGCTTAACAAGCGGGGCCTTTGACTGATCCGGCAGGATGGTCCGTAGGTTCTTGTCGTTCAAGTAGCCGAGCGGCGCCCAGCCCGGCCAGACGCCATTGCGAAGTTTCTGGCGTATGCCGCGCTTTATGTTTTCCGAAAGGTTGTCCACGTAATACTTGGACTGGCCGAAGGCTATGGACAACATGAACTTTCCCTGCGGTGTGGGGTCGAACCAGAAGGTGGGGAACTTAAGGGCGGTTATCTTGCCGGTGTCCACAAGGTAGACAATTTTTCCGCCGTCGATACTGTTGCGAGCCAGGCGATCAGGATGCCAAGCAACAATGCCCTGTGCCGCGCCCTTCTCCATGGCGGCTATCATCTCGTTGAAGATTTCGCGCCCCGGCTCCTTGGCGGTTTTGCTCTCGATGAATTCTTTAACGATTATGAGGTTCTGTTTTACGGCGTACTCGCGCAGCTCGGCGAGCTGCGCCTCTATGGATAGGATTTGCCGGTCCGGTTCATCCGTGGATTTTCTGGCATAAAGAAAGTATCGCATTTGGTTTTGCATAAGTGCACCTATACCTTGCTCTTCAGGCCGGCTTGGCTTGCAAAGCGAAGCCGGAATGAAGGGCCTATCTTATTCTTAAAGCTATTCGGACCGGGTCGGCTCAGCAGAGCGGAGCCGGTCCGAATGGCGTATAAATGGGTTTGTCTTCTTTCTTGGCCCGCAAGTCCGCCTTAGCTTGAGCACAAGCGAAGGCGGTCTTACGGGCCTCGGCCTCGGGAAAAAAACCGGTTCGGGAAGCAGTGCTATGCTTCCGTTTGGCGCAAGCCAAACAACTTCCGGATGCGCGGGAAAAAAATCGCGTTTGAATATAAAAAACCATGGAGAATTCTGCATAATTTTCTTTCCCGGCCTTCCGGAAAAAATCAAAAAAATGCAGAATCTCCAGATTGGTGGAGGCTATTGGTCGAAGTTCGTACTTTTTTTGACGAACATCCAGACGGGATCGAGTGAGTTCCTTATCCGCGAGATGTCGTCGCGGGCGTGGCCACGCAGCGCGGCCCCGCTCCGCTCCTTGCCGCACGACCGCGAGAAGCCGCTCGGTCGGCCACGCGGCGCGGCCGCCCAGGCTTGCCGCGAGAAGTCGTTCGCAGGGCTTGGCACTACGCGCCTTCGCACCTGCTCCCAAGGTATGGGGAATCCCATTGTTTATCATGGCATCACCTCCTTTCCGTCCGCCTTCGGCGGCCGGTTTTCGGCTTCGCCGTACAAGCCTATGGCAGTGCCGTATTAGGCCTCTGGCCATGCCGTAACAAGCGCTATGCGCAACAGACGGCCAAGAGCTATGCCCGGCAAACGGCCAAAACAGAAAATTATTGCCCTCGCCCACTGCAAAGAGTTGATTTTGATTTGTTACAGATTTGCCCGCGCAGCCTGCGGGATAAAACCCGCCCGCAGCGCGGGCCTGTTCCTGTTAAGATTCAACAACACTTATGCCGGTGGCCCCGGATTTATAAAACACCACCAGGGCGTCCGCTTTGCGGCCGCCCCTGTGGTATTTTCTGCCATTGTGTTGTCGCCACCGGCAAGAAGAAGAAACCGCAAAGACCATAAGGTATAGCCAAGCCGGTCGCGGTCTTGCCTTGGTGGGCAGCCCGCCTCCGGCCTGGCCAATCTTATGTTTTTTAGAAAAAAGGAATCTTTGAATCACATAAACAGAAAAACTAATTATCTAAGAACGTCCCCACTACCTCTTCTCTTAAAACTGGGGGCCGGGCTGCTTCGGTACACTGGGTACCTGGGGTTTGGGTTGGGGGGTGGGTAGCAGCCCGGCCCGCAATTTAATTTTTTAAAGCTATAATTTTTTAAGCATACACCTCTCAAGCCTATGGCGGGGCCGCATCAAAGGCTATGCCCATTAAACGGCCAATTTATAAAGACCCTTTCCCCGCCTTTCTTGCCAAGGCTTCAACGCGCGCCAGAAATACCTGCACCTCTATGGGTTTAGGGAGATATTCATCCGCCCCGGCTTTATAGCCGGTAAGCTGGTCTTCCACAAGCGCCTTTACCGTAAGCATTATTACGGGCAAACCGCAGAACCTGGCGTCGGAGCGCAGACGCTTAAGTAGTTCTATGCCGGTCAGGCCGGGCATATCCACGTCAAAAATGCACATGTCCGCCCCATCCCCGTCAAGCTGTTCCCAGGCGTGCAACCCGTCGGGCTCCGCCACCACGTCATAACCGGCCTCAAAAAGAATGGTGGCCATTAACAACCTAAAGACATCATCGTCTTCGGCTATCAGTATTTTCATTTAACCTCCCTGTAGCAGTAGCCGGCGCCATAAACAGTCTCGATGTTCCTGCCGAAGCAGGCCAGCTTCACGCGCAGCGCCTCTATATGTTTATCCACGTTCTGGAAGTTGACCTCCTTGCCGTGCCAGATAGTTTCCACAATAAACCGCCTGTCCACCACCACACCTTCCCTGGCAACAAGGAGCGCAAGTATCCCAACTTCGATCTGGGTCATACCTGATATTTCCAGGAAACCGCCGCCCTTTTTAATAATGACCCTGCGCTGTGATTTGTTGACTTTTATTCCTCCGGAGCGCGACCTGACCTCTTCCATGGTCCGCGCCGCCGCGGGCAGTGCCCAGCGCAGGTTTACCAGCAGCTTAGCCTCCAGTATCCTTGGGTCTATGTCCGACGCGATAAAATCATCAAAACCGCCTTGCAGGTATTCCGCTATTTTTTTATTGGGCAGGGTTCCCGGCTTGGAGAACAGGATCATCGCCGCGGCTTTCCCCCGGTTTTTAGACGGAATTGCGGGCAGTTCGCCGGTTAGAGCTTCGTCCGCCAGGACCAGGTTCAGGGAGTTGCCGCACGCGCACTGCCGCAACTCCCCGCCGCTGCGGCAGATCTTCACGTCCCAACCGCGCCGCACGAGAAAGGCGGCCCAACTGCTACCGGGCTCGTCGCATTGGCTTATTATCAGAACCTGAACGTCTTTCATTTAAAAAATCTCACACTCCAGTAAATTCCGGGTAAGCGAAGCCGCGTCGGCATGTGAACTGTAGGCGCAGAAGCTCATAATGGACTGCTTAATATCCGGCACATGAATCCGGCCGCGTTTAAACAGCGCGCGCAGTTTGCGGTTGCGCAGCCTGAAACGAAAAATATTGCGCCGCCGGACCCTTACACGCTCCGGGAACACCATATAGCCCACCCAGTCAATACCGCAGTTTACAGGCGTGACCGTGCGCTTTTTCGGATGAACGCGCAATCTTAATTTTTCCGCCAGGAACGCCTCTATCCTGGAAAGAGCAAGCCATAGATCTTTTTTATCCGGGCCGAAAAGCAGAAAATCGTCCATGTAACGCAGGTAAGGTTTCCACCGCAATACCTGCTTCACGAAATAATCCAGTTCGGTCAGGTAAATATTGGAGAACAACTGCGAAGTCAGGTTCCCTATCGGAATGCCGGTGGGCCGCTGAAGAGCGAATAAGCCGTCGCCGGGGAAATACTCCCGGAAGCGGCTATCCTCCGACGAGGCCAGTATTTCGGCGATAAGCGCCAGCACCCGCTTGTCGGCTATCCGGCGGCTCAGCGCAGCAAGCATAATGCTATGGTCCACACTATAAAAGAACTTGGAAATATCCGCCTTAAGAACATAACCGCCGCAGAAACGCCGGGAGAGAGCGCGGCATCTTTCCAGAGCGGCAAAGGTTCCCTTGCCCTTGCGGCAGGCGAAGCTGTCGGAGATGAAACGGGCCTCAAATATCGGCTCAACAATATTGCATAGGGCGTGATGTACCACCCTGTCCCTGAACCGCGCCGCCTTCACCTGGCGGCGTTTGGGGTCTTTTACCTCAAATTCCCTGTAAGGCCCGTGGCGATATGTTCCGTCCAGTAATTCCGCCTGGACCCGGAATATTTCCCGTTCCCTGTCATAAGCGAACCCGGCGCAGTCCAGACGCAGACTTTTACCTTTAGCCGCCTTAAGGAAAGCCGAATGCAGATTTTCAAATGAGCATACCCGCTCATATAACCGCTTATAGGTATTCATGTAAAATTGTCCGGCTTCGCCTTTCGTCCGAAGAAAACACTAAAGACTACCGGGCGTCGCCGGGATACTTCTCTTTTCCCCCGTGCTACTCACGCGAGTCGCACACGGGGAAGGAGCAGGCCTGCCGTAGGGAGGGTTGCGCGGGGCGCGCCTCCGTAAAGGCGAGCCGTCTGGCCATACCCCTCTGCCGCAGCGGAACCCGATGTTGTCGTTCCAGTTGGACGGGCCGTTGTTCGCGTTGAAGGCGAACACCCCGGCGTTGGCGCCATTGTCCCAGTTGCCGCCCCGGATCACCGCTTTCTTTCGGGCCTGCCCCTCTTCGCGCCTTTTTACTTTACTGCGCTTTTGGAGCGAATCTTTTATTCCAGCCGCCCAGCAGGCGGCCCGCCTCGTCGGCCAGTTTCGCGCCGTGCTCGTAATGCTTAATGGCCACATATCTCAGTTCAAAGGACAGGCGCAGCCATATCCGAAGTTTTTCGAGGGCCAGAACGGCTTTTTTCAGGGGCGCGGTCTTGTCAACGCTTTCATTGGCCTCGATAACCGCCTCAAGAAAGTCCAGCGCCGCGTTCTCCGTTCTGGCCGCCAGCACGAACTTCTCCGCTTTCGGGAATCTGGCCGTCACCACATGTATCCATTTCAAAAGCTCATACGCTTTCTGGAAAACTATCAGGTCTTTGAGCATTTGATCGTTTCCGAAACTTCTCTTTTAACACCGCCGCCGTCCAGTTTCACCTGATGGCAGACGGCCACTGAAAAGCCCGCCCTGACGAGTTTGCCGATGTATTTATCCAGCCCGCTTTTGGGGAAACCGCAGAAGCGCAACGGCGCGTCCGCGTCGCCCTCAACGCGCAGTTTCAGCCCCAGCACTTCGCTTACCTTTTCGGCGTCGTCGAACATTATCCTGTAGAAGATCCCCGCCTGAAAAAGCAAAATCCCGTCCGCGTGTTTTTCTTTGGTCGTTTTATATTCTTCGCTGATGCTCATAAAAATACCGCCTTTTTAAAATAGAATCCCCCAATGAGATAACCAGAAAAACAATATCTCATGGGGGATTTGACAAAAACCTTAAAAAATGCCAAAAGAATTTAGCAGTCCGGCAGTCCGGCAGTCCGGCAGTCCGGCAGTCCGGCAGTCCGGCAGTCCGGCAGTCCGGCAGTCCGGCAGTCCGGCAGTCCGGCAGTCCGGCAGTCCGGCAGTCCGGCAGTCCGCGGTTTTCCACAGTTTCCACGGACCACCGGATGATTGGCCGGCACCGCAGGCCACCTTTGGGTCGGGTAGACTAAAGGAAGCCGCGCGGCGCCGGTTAAATTCAACCTATTCTTTCCCATATTTTTTCTTTCCGCCCGCCTTCGGCGGGCGCTCAACCTGCTACTGCGGGGAAGATTCAAGATTTTAAGATTCCAGATTTCAGATTATCTGCGCCTACCGCAGCGGAACCCGACGGTGGCGCCCCAGTTGGACGGGCCGTCGTTCGCGAGGAAGGCGAACACCCCGGCGGCGGCGCCATGGACCCAGCCGCCGCCCCGGAGCACCGCCGGGGCCTGGCCTGCTGCCCACGCGGAGCCGTTATAGGCATTGCCTCCGATATTCCACATCTGATCGCCATTATAACTGGCTGAGACCCATGGCACGGCGGTTCCCATAGCATTCGAGGCCCCGGCCCCGGCAGTACCCCAGTCGGCAACCCACTCCCAGACCGAACCGATCATATTCTCCACACCATAGCTGGACCTGCAAGTTGTACCCAGCCCTGTAGTCATAGACTGAGTTCCTGAAGTATTGCATTGGGGTCCGCTGTCCTGGCTGAGCTCGCCCGGGTCCGGCGTCCCGGCGGCAGCCGCCTGCCACTCGGCATTTGTTAAAAGATGCTTCCCCGCGTTGGCGCACGCTATATTTGCCTGAAACCAGGTCAGCGAGGTAGACGGCTTCACGCCTGATACGCTCCGGGCATATATCATTGTCCCAGCCGCCGCGCAGGTCTGCCCGGACCCCGTCAGCCCGTTTCCACACGGATAATCCGCCGCGCCATTTATTCCGTACTGCGTTCCACCCGTGGCAGTGGACCAGACGGAGGTTTCATATTTATCCACGCACACATCGCCTACTGGCACCATAATATCGTTCACGTCGCCGGGATTTACGCAGGGCCGGGTCCAGGAATCCACATACTGTTTGGTGGCCGCCTGCAAAGCGGAAGACGGGTCGGCGGGAAGCGTCAGCGCGCCTGTCATGGTATCGCCAGATCTAGCCACTTTACTGCTGTCCGTAACAGGAATATTGTTAAGGCTGGACCCGTCACCGTAATATTTGGCGGCCGAACTGAAGCCGACTATATACACGTTACTGGATATCCGTACCCCGCCGCCCAGGGCCGCGCTGGTTTCCGAGGATATTATCACGTTAGCCGCCAGCCGCAGCTGCGCCGCACTTACGCCTATTCCGGTTGCCGTAACCGAAGAGGCTGTAAGCGGGCCGGTAAAGGTATTGTCCGAAGCGCCGGTCTGCGTATACCCGCCGTCATTGGCTATGCCTGATATACCTGTCATGCCGCCGGTGGTCGAAATATCCCAGTCCGAGGTGTTCACCGAACCGAGGCCGCCGTTATCACCAAGGGTGAAGGCCGCGTTGACGGTCAACGCGCCATTGGCCGTAAGCCCGGAGGTCGCGGTAATAAGGCCGGATATTGTCGGTACGGCAGTCCAGGCCGTAGGCACTATGGTCAGCGCCGAGCCGGTCAGGGTGGCGCCGTAGGAGGCATTGCCGAACGTGACCGCCGCGGATACCCCTTGGAATAGCGGCGAATTTGCAGACGTGGTAAAGTTGGGCGCGGTGTTGAACACCAGCGCGCCCGTGCCGGTTTCGTCGGTTATAACGGCCGCAAGGTTGGCAGACGTATCCGACAGGCCGTAGCCCGCGAAGGTGGTGGGATTGGTTCCGGCGGTCACGCGCCCCTGCACATCCGTAGTCACCGACCGGTATGTGCCGGAGGTGCCGGTATTTTTAAGGGTCAGCGCGCCGGTATTGGCAAGTGTGGCATCACCCGACATAGCCACGGCCGTGGCAAAATTTGAACTATTGCCCACCCAAATATTGGCGCTCGTCAGCGCCGACCCGGCGGGAGAAGCGCGGATAAGTCCGAAACCGTCGCCGTAATACATGGCGGCAGAACTGAAGCCGACTATATACACGTTAGTGGATATCCGTACCCCGCCGCCCAGGGCCGCGCTGGTTTCAGAGGATATTATCACGTTAGCCGCCAGCCGCAGCTGCGCCGCACTTACGCCTATTCCGGTGGCGGTCACGGAAGAGGCTGTAAGCTGGCCAGACATGGTGTCGCCAGAAACGTCAACCCAGCGGTTTACAGATTCGTCTATATCGGCCGCCAGCGGGGAGGCCCAGCCAAAACTGTTTGCGCCCGAGGCCCGCATGGCCTGGCCCGCCGACGCCGGGCCGGCCAGGGCGGAAAACACATTTGAGCCGGACCCATAAATAAACTGCCCGGCGCTTATGGAACTAAGCCCGGTGCCGCCATTAACCGCGCCAAGAACCGACGCGCCCACGGCAGCGTTTTTGCTTAAATCAAGAGAACCGAAAGCCGGAGCTCCGCCCGCGCCCGGCACCCTCAATATCTGATCTGCTATGCCCAGGTTGGTGGTGGCAATGGGATTGGAGCCGTTGCCCATCAGCACCGTGTTGCCTGTAAGGCCGGTGCCGCCGGTGCCGCCGTAGCTGACAGTAAGAGCGCTGGCAAGCTGCAGCAGGCCGGCTGCCGTAAAGGTACTCTTGGCCGCCCCGGCCCCGAACTGTGCGCTGCCGCCCACATCCAGCATTGACTGCGGCGCGGCAACACCCACGCCCGCCTGGCCGGTATTATCTATCCTTATACCCTCGCTGCCGCCGTCGTTTGAAAGCCAGTAGCCGTTCAGTTGGATATTCTGCGTGGCGATGTGGTTCCATGAGGACTGGCCCGTAGCGCCGGAGATATCGCCGTAGAATTTATTAGCGTAGATTTCGCCTGCGCCGGTCATGCGGATAACATTCGCCGTTCCGGTGGAGATATAAAAAAGATTGCCGGAAAAACCCGCCGGGTTCCAGATTTGCAGCGACGCGGCAAAAGTGGACCTGCCCGTTACGTAAACGTCGCTGGAGATCTGCACCGCGCCATTGAAGACGGTGTTGCCGGGAGCGGTGGAAATGTAGGTCAGAACGTTGGTAGAACCGAAGACGGAAAAGCCTTTTATTTCAACGTCGGGGTCCGGCACCGTTCCCCCAGACCCGAAAACCGTCAAATCGTCCTGCACACCCAGTTCAACCTCCTGGTCGGCGGCAAAAGCCAGGCCGCTTACAAGCAGCCATAGGGAGACGGAAAAGATTACAGCCACTTTATTTTTACAAAGGCTCCTGCCTAACGGCAGCATATCACACCCCCCGCTTCGCCATTATCGGCTTTCCACACCCCGGCGGCGTAATAGCCTTCTTCGCAGATGGCCGCACCTTCTCGGTTGTATTTTACTTTGCGGCAATCCCTTTGGCGATAATTAACACGCCCGGTTATATTCAGGTCCCCCTCCACTAATAAAGCGCCTTTCACCTCAAGCTTTGCCCTGGGGGACCGGGTCCCTATTCCGACATTGCCCTGGGCGTCGCAGAAAAGGCCGGATTTTACGGCATCACCCGGAGCCGGTTCTGCCACCACCGCGCCAAGCATACCGGCGGTGGAAACGGCAGCGATAACATATAAGAGCATCTTCATATAATCCTCAATTAGGGTGCGGATAATATCAGAAACCGTTCATACGCACAAAGGACGCGTCGTTTCAATACCTGATTAATAGACCCCCCGTCTTAAACAGATTCAACAATAAACAACGTCTATAAGTCAATAGCGTTATTCACTAGTATATTATGGATTTCCACTTATATATGCCCTAGAATTGCCTAGGCAACATATACGCTGCAACTTCATTGTCAGGCTACAGGAGGCACCTTGCAGAAAAGTATTTACGATATTGTCGGGGAAAAAGTACGCGAAGAGCGGAAAAAGGCGGGGCTTACCATGGAACAACTGGCCGAATTGGCGCAGATAAGCGCGAGTTTCCTGGCCTATATAGAAACCAAAGGCAGAAAGGCAAGCCTTGAAACCATACAGAAGCTGGCGCAGGCCTTAAGAATCCCCGTCTCCCGCCTTTTTGAGGACGCCCCGCCGCAGGAAAAAGACGCCGTGTATGCGGCCACGCAGAAGTTCGCGCAGTTGCTGCGCGGCAAAAGTCCTGCCGAAACCTCCGCCATACTGGAAATAGCAAGAACCGCCGCCCGGCATTATAAATGAGGGGACGCTGTTAGTTAATCAGCTTTCTCGAAGAAGCCGTGTTGTTTCTAAAAAGGGCCGCCTCTTTATCAGCCCATCAGGCGGTTCCGTGGCATTTTTAAAGGGGCAGGGGCTTTAAGATCGCGGCAGGAGCAGAGGAAAACCAGTTAGATAAACAAGGAAGACAACACAGCACGACAAGACACGCAATGTGTTTTGGGATTTCAGAAAACTAATACCTTAATTTGACTGGAGCCGACGCCCTGGCAATTTACGAACAGTATTAAGGATTTGAATAACCTTATTTGCCGAAGAAATCACTCAGCCCCTTCTTGTATATCTTCAGGAACTGTTGCAGTTCCACAATATCTATCCGTCTCTCCCCCCGCTCAATCTTTGAAACATAAGATTGCGGCTTTTTAAGTTTTTGCGCAGCCTGAACCTGGGTCAATCCAGCCTCTAGCCGAACTTTTCTAAGTCTTTCAATGAAAAGCCTGTATTCCCTGGAATAAATAGATTCGCCCATGTGAATAGTATATAACCTATTTAAGGATAGCCCAAGATAGGTTATAATATATAACAGCCAAACGGTAGGGTGAACCTTACAACAGCAAAGATTGATGGGCGAGGGCAATAATTTTCTGTTTTGGCCGTTTGCCGGGCATAGCTCTTGGCCGTCTGTTGCGCATAGCGCTTGTTACGGCATGGCCAGAGGCCTAATACGGCACTGCCATAGGCTTGTACGGC
>Ga0209212_1008451_pt1 | contig 11050 bp, 7 predicted proteins | sample RifGroC2_FD_183996 | JGI IMG/M metagenome (GOLD analysis project Ga0209212, IMG submission 183996) | Groundwater microbial communities from Rifle, Colorado, USA - Groundwater C2 (SPAdes) (version 2) | ecosystem: Environmental > Aquatic > Deep subsurface > Groundwater | place: Rifle, Colorado... | reverse complement strand
GAGCCGATGGCCCCGCATAACCTGCCGATGACCATGATCGGCGCTTCGCTGCTGTGGGTGGGCTGGTTCGGCTTCAACGCCGGTTCCAACCTGGAAGCCACCGGCGGCGCGGCGCTGGCCCTGCTGAACACCATCGTCGCCACTGGCGCCGCGGCACTGACCTGGATGTTTGCCGAATGGGTGTTGCGCGGCAAGCCTTCGATGCTGGGCATCGCATCCGGTGCGGTTGCCGGGCTGGTTGCGGTGACACCGGCAGCCGGACTGGTTGGCCCGATGGGCGCGATCATCCTCGGCGCGATCGCCGGTCCGGTCTGTCTGTGGGCGGTGTCCGGCCTGAAGATGGCGCTCGGTTATGACGACTCGCTGGACGTGTTCGGCATCCATGCCGTCGGCGGCATCATCGGCGCCATCGGCACCGGCATCTTCGTCTCGCCGGCACTGGGTGGCATAGGCGTGGATGGCTACAGCATGGGCGGTCAGGTCATGACGCAGGCGACCGGCGTGCTGGTGACGGTGGTGTGGTCCGGCGTGGTCAGCTTCGTGTTGTTCAAGCTGATTGACGTGGTGATGGGCTTGCGTGTTTCGGAAGAAGCGGAACGCGAAGGGCTGGATACCGCGACCCACGGCGAGCGCGCCTACAACTTGTGAGCACCTTTCATCGTTCCCCACGCTCTGCGTGGAACGTATCTCTCACCGCTCTGCGGTAAAGCATTTTCGTAGGGCGGGCTCTGCCCGCCGATTGTTGAATGATTGTCGGGCGTAGCCCGACCTACGGATTATTGTGCCTTTGAAATGGAATAAGCCCCTGCCGAGATGTCTTTTTTATTGTGAGGATTGTATGACGGCCATGAAAAAAACAAGATTGGTGGTGATCGGCAACGGCATGGCGGGGATGCGCACGCTGGAAGAATTGCTCAAGCTTGCCCCGGACCTGTACGACATCACCGTGTTCGGCGCCGAACCACACGGCAACTACAACCGCATCCTGCTGTCACCGGTGCTTGCCGGGGAATTAACAATCAAGGACATCATGCTCAACGATGTCGACTGGTACGCGCAAAACGGTGTCACCCTGCACATGAACAGCAGAGTGACGCAGATCGACCGCATGCGGCGCAAGGTGATCGCGGCCGACGCCACCGAAACCGATTATGACCGCCTGCTGCTCGCCACCGGTTCCAACCCGGTCATGCTGCCGGTGCCGGGCAGGGATCTGCCCGGCGTGGTTGCCTACCGCGACATCAAGGACACCGACGACATGATCGAAGCCGCGTCGCATTACCGCCATGCGGTGGTGATCGGCGGCGGCCTGCTCGGGCTGGAAGCGGCAAACGGCCTCAGGCTGCGCGGCATGGACGTGACCGTGGTGCACCTGATGCCGTGGCTGATGGAGCGCCAGCTCGACCGCGCCGCCGCCGGCCTGCTGCAGCAATCGCTGGAAGCCAGGGGACTGAAATTCAAGCTGGAAAAGCAGACCTCAGAACTGGTCGCCGGAGAATCGGGGCGGGTCTGCGCGATCAGGCTCAAGCCTGCCCTGAGCCCTTCGGCAAGCTCAGGACAGGCTCCGCGTAGCGGGGTCGAAGGGGACGGCGAAACGCTGCCCGCCGATCTGGTGGTGATGGCGGTCGGCATCCGCCCCAACACCGGCCTAGCCGAAGCCGCCGGGCTGCATTGCGAGCGCGGCGTGGTGGTGAACGACACCATGCAGACCTACGATCCGCGCATCTACGCGGTGGGCGAATGCGTGTCGCACCGCGGCGTCACCTACGGCTTGGTGGCGCCGTTGTTCGAGCAGGCCAAGGTGTGCGCCAATCATCTGGCACAGTTCGGCATCAGCCGCTATACCGGCTCGGTGACGTCGACCAAACTCAAGGTCACCGGCATCGACCTGTTTTCCGCCGGCGACTTCATCGGCAGCGCTGGTGCGGAGGAAATCGTGCTGAGCGATCCGTCCGGCGGCGTGTACAAAAAGCTGGTGGTTAAGGACGACAAAATCGTCGGCGGCGTGCTGTACGGCGACACCGCAGACGGCTCCTGGTATTTCCAGCTATTGCGCGACGGCCAGAATATCCGCGAGTTGCGCAATCACCTGATGTTCGGCCGGAACCATCTCGGCAATGCCGGCTACCAGGGCCGCAGCAATGCCGCCGACCTGCCCGACGATTTCGAAGTATGCGGCTGCAACGGCGTGTGCAAGGGCACCATCGTCAAGGCGATCAAGGAGAAAGGGCTGTTCACCCTGAATGATGTGCGCAAGCACACCAAAGCATCCGCCTCCTGCGGCTCATGTACCGGGCTGGTGGAACAGATCCTCGCCTCTACCGTGGGCGGCGCCTACCAGCCTGCGGATGTCAGCAGAAAAACCCTTTGCGGCTGCACCGACTACACCCATGAAGAAATCCGCAAGGCGATCGTCGAGCGCAAGCTGAAATCCATTCCGGAGGCGATGGGGTTTTTTGAGTGGCGCAACGTTAACGGCTGCGCTTCCTGCCGCCCGGCGCTCAATTACTATTTGTTGTGCGCCTGGCCGCATGACTACCAGGATGACCCGCAGTCGCGCTTCATCAACGAACGCGCCCATGCCAATATCCAGAAGGACGGCACTTACTCGGTCATGCCGCGCATTTACGGCGGGATGACTACCCCCGCGCAGCTGAAGCGCATCGCCGAAGTGGCGGAGAAATATGCCGTGCCGGCGGTCAAGGTCACCGGCGGCCAGCGCATCGATCTGCTCGGCGTAAAGAAGGAAGATTTGCCGAAAGTATGGGCCGAACTCGACATGCCCTCCGGCTTCGCTTACGGCAAGTCGATCCGCACAGTTAAGACCTGCGTCGGCTCGGAATGGTGCCGTTTCGGCGTGCAGGATTCGACCAGTCTGGGCATTGCCCTGGAGAAGGCGCTCGACCGCATGTGGGCGCCGCACAAGGTCAAGCTTGCCGTGTCCGGCTGTCCGCGCAACTGCGCCGAGGCCACCATCAAGGATGTCGGCATCGTCGGTGTCGATTCCGGCTGGGAAATCTATGCCGCCGGCAACGGCGGCATCAAGGCGGAAGTGTCGCAGTTTCTCGCCAAGGTGAAGAGCGCGGAAGAGGTGATGGAATACGCCAGCGCCTTCATCCAGCTCTACCGCGAAGAGGCGCGTTACCTTGACCGCACCGTGCACTGGGTGCAGCGCGTCGGCATGGACTATGTAAAGAAGCGCATCGTGGCGGATGCCGCGGGGCGCCAGGCTCTTTATGAGCGGCTCAAGGATGCGCTGCGCGACGAAAAAGATCCCTGGCAGGAGCGCGTGCGCGGCGCGGCGGCGCGGGAGTTCGCGCCAATCAGGTTTCAATCGCAACAATTACATTCAGGAGAAGACCATGAGCGAATGGACAATGGTATGCCCGCTTGAAGAAATTCCCCGGCTGGGTTCACGGGTGGTGCAAACCGGGAAGGGCGATGTTGCGGTGTTCCGCAATGGTGCTGATGAGGTTTTTGCGCTGCGGGACCAATGCCCGCACAAGGGCGGGCCGCTGTCGCAGGGCATCGTCTTCGACCGGCGCGTTGCCTGCCCGCTGCACGGCACGACCATCCATCTCGATACCGGCGAAGCCGCCGCGCCCGACACGGGCTGCACGCACAAGTACCGCGTGCGGGTGGACAAGGGCGACGTCTATCTGAATCTCGGCTGACCATACTCGAAAGGAAACCTGCCATGTACCTCGAAACCATTGACCATTTCGCCGCCCTCGCCGCCAAAAAGGCGGCCGCCGCGCGCGCTTCGCTGCCGGCCTTTGCCGTCGCCGCCATGATGGCCGGCGCTTACGTGGGCCTGGGCATCATCCTGATCTTCAGCGTCGGCGCCACGATCGACCCGGCATGGCAGCGGCTGGTAATGGGCGCCTCCTTCGGCATCGCCCTGACTCTGGTCGTGTTTGCCGGCTCCGAGCTGTACACCGGCCACACCATGGTCATGCCGATCGGCCGGCTGCGCGGCCGCATCGGCATGGCCGACCTCGGTCGCGTGTGGGCGCTGGGCTGGACTGGAAACCTCGCCGGCGCCGTCCTGCTGGCGCTGGTCTTCGTCGCGGGTGGCGGTGGCGTGTTGCTCGGCGACGGCGCGGCGCTATTGCAGAAAGTGGCGGCGGCGAAAATGAATGCGCCCGCCGGCGAACTGGTGGCGCGCGCCATCCTGTGCAACTGGCTGGTTTGCCTGGCGCTGTGGATGTCCGCCCGCACCAGCAGCGACGCCGCCAGGCTCGGCGTGATCTTCTGGTGCCTGTTCGCCTTCATCGCCAGCGGCTACGAGCACAGCATCGCCAACATGACGGTTTTCTCCATCGCCTTGCTGGCCGAGCACGGCGAAGCGGTATCGCTCGGCGGCATGGCGCACAACCTGCTGTGGGTGACGCTGGGCAACACCCTCGCCGGCGCCCTGTTCATGGCCACCGGCTACTGGTTCGCCTCGAAGCCGGCGCTGGCGGCGCTGCCCGCAGCGGCAGCCGAAACCGCACCGGCACGATAGAACGGCCTGCAACCCGCAAAATATCTCCTCCCGCAGCCTCCCCGGCTCCCTTCCAGAGGCACCGCAAGGTGCCTTTTTTTGCGCCTGCGGCATACCCCAAGCCAGAAATACGCTGATTCGGTACAATGGCGCCCTATATGACCGATCCCATCACCGAAAAAACCCTGTTTTCCTCTCTCGACCTCGACCCGCTGATACTGCGCGCCATCGAAGAATCCGGCTACACCGAGCCGACACCGATACAGCAACAAGCCATCCCGCATGTGCTGGCAGGCCGGGATTTGATGGCGATGGCGCAGACCGGCACCGGCAAGACGGCGGCATTCACCCTGCCGCTGTTGCAGCGCCTGCTGCCCTACGCCAGCACCAGCGCCTCGCCTGCCCGTCACCCGATCCGCGCGCTGATCCTCGCTCCCACGCGGGAACTGGCGATCCAGGTCGGCGAGAGCGTCGCCACCTATTCGAAACATGTGCCGCTGCGCTCCACCGTGGTCTATGGCGGCACCGATATCAAGGCGCAGAAACCGGCGCTGATGAAGGGGCTGGAGATACTGGTGGCAACGCCCGGGCGTTTGCTCGATCACGTCGAGAGCCGCAATCTGATGCTTAACCAGGTGCAGATATTGATCCTGGATGAGGCTGACCGCATGCTGGACATGGGCTTCATGCCGGATTTGCTGCGCATCCTTGCGCTGCTGCCGAAGCAGCGGCAGACCCTGCTGTTTTCGGCCACTTTTTCCGACAGCATCAAGAAACTCGCGCAGGACTTTTTGCGGCACCCGGTCACCGTGGAAACGGCGCGCATCAAGACTGAAAACGAGAGTGTCAAACAATCGGTCTACATGGTCGAACATGAGCATAAGTTCCACGCCCTGACCGAGATCATCCGCTCACGCGAAGTCAGACAGGTGCTGGTATTCACGCGCACCAAGCTGAGCGCGGCACTGGTCGCGCACAAGCTGGCACGCGATGGCATTTCTGCCGACGCCATTCACGGCGACAAGACCCAACTGGAGCGCATCAAGGCGCTGGAAGCGTTCAAGGCCGGCAGTATCGTTGCGCTGGTGGCCACCGATGTGGCGGCGCGCGGTCTCGACATCGACCAGTTGCCTCTGGTGGTGAATTACGAATTGCCGATGCACGCCGAGGATTATGTGCACCGCATCGGCCGCACCGGACGCGCGGGCGCATCCGGAGAGGCGGTGTCGTTGATAGACAGCCAGGAAGAGCGCAAGCTGGACGACATCGAAAAATTGCTGAAACGCACCCTGCCGCGCGAACGGCTGCCGGAACCGGCACACAAGCGGCTCTATACCGGCCACGGCCCGCTCAAGGCGGTCACCGCCCATGCCCGCAAACCGGCGGCGGATGACTGGTTCAGCAAGCCTTATGAACCTTCGACGCCGGCACAGCAGATGGAAGCGCAACCGTCATCGGGCGCGCCCGCCATGCCTGTGGCCGCGCTGTTCCGGCGCCGGACCGAACCGACCGGCTGAATCCGGAACTGCCCGGCGTGAAACCTCCGGGCGCGCGCTAGCGGAACACAATGGTCTTGTTACCGCAGATCAGCACGCGGTCTTCAATGTGATAGCGCAGGCCGCGCGCCAGCACCGTTTTTTCGATGTCGCGCCCGTAGCGCACCAGATCGTCCACCGTGTCGCCGTGATCCACGCGCACCGTGTCCTGCTCGATGATCGGTCCCGCGTCCAGCTCGTCGGTCACGTAATGGCAGGTCGCACCGATCAGTTTCACGCCGCGGTGATAGGCCTGATGATAGGGTCTCGCACCGACAAAGGACGGCAGAAAGCTGTGGTGAATGTTGATGATGCGCCCGGCGTAACGCTGGCAGAAATCCGCCGGCAATATCTGCATGAAGCGCGCCAGCACCAGTGTGTCGCCCTGATGCTGTTCAAACAGGGCGCCGATTCTGGCGAATGCCGCTGCCTTGTCTGCCATGTCAACGTGGATGAACGGAATGCCGTGCCATTCGACGAAGCTGCGCAGGTCTTCGTGGTTGGAGATCACGCAGGGGATATCCACCAGCAGTTCGCCGCTGCGCCAGCGGTGCAACAGGTCATTCAGGCAATGGTCCTGTTTGCTCACCAGAATCACCAGCCGCTTCTTCCGCGCGGAATCGGAGAGTTGCCAGGTCATTTCGAACTCATCGGAAAGCTGCGCGAAACGGCGGCGAAACTCGTGTGCATCGAACGGCAGCGAGTCAGCCAGGATTTCCTGGCGCATGAAGAAGCGCTGCGTCTCCAGATCGGTGTGGTAACTCGCCTCGACGATGAATCCGCCATGCTGCGCGATGAAGCCGGTGACGGCGGCGATGATGCCCGCGCGATCGGGGCAGGAAATGGTGAGCGTGTAGCGGTGTTTGTTCATGTCAGCTTCCCATCAGACTCCGCGGAACGGATATGAAATCCTACGAAGCCACTCCCTGGTCGCGCAGGTATTCTTCATAGGTGCCATGATAATCGGTCACGCCCCTGGCGGAAATCTCGAAAATGCGCGTCGCCAGCGATGAGACAAACTCGCGGTCATGACTGACGAACACCAGCGTGCCTTTGTACAGGTCGAGCGCGGTGTTGAGCGACTCGATGGACTCCATGTCCATGTGGTTGGTCGGCTCGTCCATCAGCAGCACGTTGGGTTTTTGCAGCATCAGCTTGCCGAACAGCATGCGTCCCTGCTCGCCGCCGGACAGCACCTTCACTTTTTTCTTCACGTCGTCGCCGGAAAACAGCAGCCGCCCCAGTGTGCCGCGCACCACCTGGTCGTCATCGTTAGGGCCGCGCCAATAGGTCATCCAGTCCATCATGAGTTCGTCTTTGGAAAAATCGGCGGCGTGATCCTGCGCGTAGTAGCCGAGTCTGGCCTTGTCCGCCCATTTGACGGTGCCGGTGTCGGGCGCGAGTTCTCCTGCCAGAATGCGCAGCAGCGTGGTCTTGCCGATGCCGTTCGGGCCGATGATCGCAACCTTTTCACCCGCATCGATGCGGAAGTTCACGTTGGAAAACAGCATGCGGTCGAAACCCTTGGCCATTTTCTGCACTTCCACCGCGACCCGGTGCAGCTTGTCGCGCTCGTCGTATTCGAAGCGGATAAACGGGTACTGGCGGCTGGACGGCTTGATGTCCTCGATCTTGATCTTGTCGATCTGCCTCGCGCGCGAAGTGGCCTGCCTGGCCTTGGATGCATTGGCCGAGAAACGCGCGACGAAGGCTTTCAATTCGGCGACTTTTTCCCTGGCCTTGGCGTTGTCCGCCGATTGCTGCTCGCGCGCCTGGGTCGAGGCCAGCATGTAGTCATCGTAATTACCCGGGTAAACGGTGATCTTGCCGTAGTCCAGATCGGCCATGTGGGTGCACACGCTGTTCAGAAAATGGCGATCGTGCGAGATGATGACCATGGTCGAGTTGCGCGCGTTGAGCACATCTTCCAGCCAGCGAATGGTATTGATGTCGAGGTTGTTGGTCGGCTCGTCCAGCAGCAGGATGTCCGGATTGGAAAACAGCGCCTGCGCCAGCAGCACGCGCAACTTGAAGCCCGGCGCAACTTCGCGCATCGGCCCGTTGTGCAATTCGATGACAATGCCGACGCCAAGCAGCAGCTCGCCCGCACGCGGCTCGGCCGTGTAGCCGTCATATTCGGCAAAGGCCGCTTCCAGATCGGCGGCGCGCATGTAGTCCTCTTCAGACGCATCGGGATTGGCATAGATCGCATCGCGCTCGGACATTGCCGCCCACATCTCGGCATGCCCCATCATCACCACGTCCAATACACGCATGTCCTCGAAAGCGAACTGATCCTGGCGTAACTTGCCGAGACGCTCACCCCGGTCCAGCATCACTTCGCCGGCGCTCTGCTCCAGATCGCCACCGAGGATTTTCATGAAGGTAGTCTTGCCGCAACCATTTGCGCCGATCAGGCCGTAGCGGTTGCCGTCGCCGAACCTGACGGAGACGTTCTCGAATAGCGGCTTTGCGCCGAACTGCATGGTGATGTTTGCGGTGGAAAGCATGTAAAACTCAGTCTGTACAAAATTTTTGGAGCGCGATTCTAACATCGCATGCGCCGCCGGCCGAATTATTGAGGTTTTCATAAATCAAGACAAACACCTTCCCTCATCCCCACCCTTCTGGATGGAACAACTAGCCATTCGACTAGGCTGCAAGAAACCGCAGCCAAGTCGCTGGTTATCCCGGAGGGAGAAGGGCTTTGCATCCCTCCCCCTCCGGGAGAGGGAAAGAGGGTGAGGGAAATAATGCGACGCAGGAATTCTGTCATGATTTATGTAAAGCTCAATAAACACTGGCGCATTTGTCAGAATGGCGGGACTATCGGCTAGAATGCACCGAGCAAATCTTTACCCGACATCATGGTTCCTCATCTCACCACCGCCCTGACCGGCCCGCTGCTCGACCTGGAGCGGCGCTTTCTGGCTGCCATGCCGACCATCGAGCACTGGCTCCGCTCACAGTGGCTCGAACATGCCGTGCCGTTCTATGCCTCGGTGGACCTGCGCAACAGCGGTTTCAAGCTCGCGCCGGTGGACACCAATTTGTTTCCCGGCGGCTTTAATAATCTCAATCCGGATTTCTTGCCGTTGTGTGTGCAGGCGATGCAAAGCGCGGTGGAGAAAGTGTGCCCGGAAGCGCGCGGCGTGCTGCTGATCCCGGAGAACCACACGCGCAACCGCTTCTACCTGCAGAATGTCGCGCAGCTCGTCACTATTCTCAGGCAGGCCGGCATGGCTGTGCGCGTCGGCAGCCTGCTGCCGGAAATCGCGGCGGCCACGCCGATTCAATTGCCAAATGGCGTCACACTCACGCTGGAACCGCTGAAGCGGCACGGCAACCGGCTCGGCTTGGCAGATTTCGACCCATGCGTGATATTGCTCAACAACGACCTCTCCGCCGGTGTGCCGGACATCCTGAAAAGTCTGGAACAAGCGGTTTTTCCGCCACTATCGGCGGGCTGGCATGTGCGGCGCAAGTCACAGCATTTCGCCGCCTACCGCCAGGTGGCGCAACAGTTCGCCGAACTGATCGGCATCGACCCCTGGCTGATCGATCCTTATTTCGCCGTGTGCCATCAGGTCAATTTCCGCGAACGCGTCGGCGAGGAATGCCTCGCCGCACAGGTGGACGACATCCTGCAACAAATGCGCGCGAAGTATGCCGAGTATGACGTGAAGCACGATCCCTTCGTCATCGTCAAACCCGATGCGGGCACCTACGGCATGGGCATCATGACCGTGAAGGATGCCAGCGAGGTCATCGGCCTGAGCCGCAAGCAACGCGGCAAGATGTCGGTGATCAAGGAAGGCCTGCATGTCACCGATGTGCTGGTGCAGGAAGGTGTCTATACCTTCGAGAATGTGAACGAGGCAGTCGCCGAACCGGTGGTGTACCTGATCGACCATTATGTGGTCGGTGGCTTCTACCGCGTGCACACAGAACGCGGCGTGGACGAGAACCTCAATGCGCCCGGCATGCGTTTTGAGCCCTTGGCATTTGAATCCGCCTGCACGTTGCCGAATCCGGATTGTGCGCCGGACGATACACCCAATCGCTTCTATGCCTATGGCGGTGTGGCGCGGCTGGCGTTGCTGGCGGCGGCTCTTGAAATCGAAGCGGCAGAGAATCCCTGAATGGGCAGGCTGGCTCGGCTCATCGCGCTTGCGACCGTTTTGCTGCTCACTGCCTGCAGCAAGGAGCCGCTGTATCAGGAGCAGGGCTACGTGTTCGGCACCCTGGTCGACGTCAGCATCTACGGCGAGGATGAAGCGCGCGCGCGGCAGGCGGCAAACGATGTGCTGCATGAGTTCCAGCGCTTGCATGACATGCTGCACGCCTGGCGGCCGAGCGAATTGAGCGTGCTGAACGCGGCATTCGCCAAGGGCGAAAATAAGGACATCTCGCCGGAACTCGAAGCCATGCTGCAGGATGCCGCGCAACTCTCGCAGCAATCCCGGGGGACCTTCAACCCGGCCATCGGCAAGTTGATCGAGCTGTGGGGTTTCCACGCCGACGAGTTCAAACCGGCGCAACCCGATGAGACACAAGTCGCACAACTGGTGGCAAACAATCCGCAGATGAGTGACATTGTCTTCGGGCAAGGCAAGGTGCAAAGCAGGAACCCGGCCGTGCAGCTCGATCTGGGCGGCTATGCCAAGGGCTATGCGCTGGACCGGGCGGCGATTTTGCTGAAACAGCGCGGCGTCCACAATGCGCTGATCAACATCGGCGGCAACATTCTCGCGCTGGGGCAGCACGGCAAACGCGCATGGCGCGTCGGCATCCAGCATCCGCGCAAATCCGGCGCGCTGGCAACACTGGAACTGCATGACGGCGAAGCGATTGGCACTTCCGGCGATTACCAGCGCTACTTTGAATCGGGCGGCAAGCGCTACTGCCACCTGATCGACCCGCGCAGCGGTTATCCCGTGCAGGGCGTGCAGGCGGTTACCGTTCTGACGCGCGGCGTACGCGCCGGCGTGCTGTCCGATGTTGCGTCCAAGCCCCTGTTCATTGCCGG
>Ga0209212_1008446_pt1 | contig 11057 bp, 12 predicted proteins | sample RifGroC2_FD_183996 | JGI IMG/M metagenome (GOLD analysis project Ga0209212, IMG submission 183996) | Groundwater microbial communities from Rifle, Colorado, USA - Groundwater C2 (SPAdes) (version 2) | ecosystem: Environmental > Aquatic > Deep subsurface > Groundwater | place: Rifle, Colorado... | reverse complement strand
GACGAGATTTGGGTTTTGCAGGCAAAAAAATGCCCCTGCGCCAAAGGGGAGGCCAGGGGCAAAGTCTTAACAGGGTTAAGACACCCGCTCAGGGAGGAGAAACGGGGAGTGACTCGCGCCACTCACAACATCAGATAAGCGATTTCTAAAATAGTTCAACGGATAGTGAAAATTTAGGAAAAATCATGCAGACACTCGGGCAATACCCCCAAACCAGAATGCGCCGGATGCGCCGCGACAAGTTTTCACGGGACTTGATGAGAGAGTATACACTCACTCCGGAAGATTTTATCTACCCGGTTTTCGTGCTGGAAGGCAATAACCGCACCGAAGATGTCAAATCCATGCCGGGGGTGCAGCGCAAGACGCCGGACCTGCTGCTCAGGGATGCCGAACAATGCGTCAAGCTGGGCATTCCGGTGATGGCGCTGTTTCCGGTGATCGACGCGCCGCTGAAGAGCCTGGATGCGCGCGAGGCCTACAACCCGGATGGTCTGGTGCCGCGCGTGGTCGCCGCGCTGAAAAAGAATTTTCCCGAGCTCGGCGTGATGACCGACATCGCGCTCGACCCCTACACCAGCCACGGCCAGGACGGCCTGATCGACGACAGCGGCTACGTCATCAACGACGAAACCGTCGAAGTGCTGGCACAGCAGGCGCAAGTCCACGCGATGGCCGGCGCGGACATCGTCGCTCCTTCCGACATGATGGACGGGCGCATCGGCGCGGTGCGCGCCGCGCTGGACCGCAAGGGCTGCATCCACACCCGCATCATGGCCTATTCTGCCAAGTACGCCTCCAGCTTCTACGGCCCGTTCCGCGACGCGGTCGGCTCCAGCGGCAACCTCGGCTCCGGCAACAAGTACACCTACCAGATGGACCCGGCCAATTCCGACGAGGCGCTGTGGGAAGTCGGGTTGGATTTGCAGGAAGGCGCGGACATGGTGATGGTCAAGCCCGGCATGCCCTACCTCGACATCGTGCGCCGCGTGAAGGACGAATTCAAGGCACCGACCTTCGTTTATCAGGTTAGCGGCGAATACGCCATGCTCAAAGCCGCCGCGCAGAACGGCTGGCTGAATGAGCAGGCCTGCGTGCTGGAATCGCTGCTGGCGTTCAAGCGCGCGGGGGCGGACGGGATATTGACTTACTTTGCGCTGGATGCGGCGCGGTGGCTGAAACAGCAGGATTGAGGAGTGATATCTGTTAATTATCGTGCCCTACGCTGACTGATAATTTGAAATATGTGTGAGGAGTCAAACAAGGTTTCCAAGGTTAAATGGCGAAGCCTATATACATGGCTTTTAGTTGCACCTCCTCTGCTTATTGCAGGCTATGTATTTGCGATCATTTTCATCACATGGCCCATTCAGGAGTTATCCGTAGATAAGGCAGGAGTTTTTGGAGACAGTTTTGGTGTTCTGAATGCATTATTTTCTGGTTTGGCATTTGCAGGGGTAATTATTACTATGCTGCTGCAAAAAGAGCAGCTCGAACTTCAATTGAAAGAGTTGATTGAAAATAGAGAGCAGTTTGCTCGTAGCGCAACGGCGCAGGAAGATGCAGCAAGGCTTAGCGCGTTATCAGCACTGCTAATTGAATATAAGCAGCAACTAGCCGAAAATGAACAGGCCATAAGCAAAAGCGGCTACCGTATAGGTGGAGATAAAGTTGTTACGCGCTTGCAAGATGAGAATACTGAACTTCTAAAAAAGAAGAATGAGCTTGTCAAAGAGATTGAAAATATCCTCCAACGCAATATCGAGTCAGCAAAATCATAACGGCTGACTCAAGCAAAGGATAGGTAGCGTAGCGATACCCATCGAAAACCGCCGGGGGTAGCCCGGCAGCTAGTCACTTTTTCTTGCGTCGCCAAGAAAAAGTAACCAAAAAGAAGGCGACCCTAATCCAGGGTGAGATAAATACTAAGGGAAAGTGAGATAAATGTGGGAAGAATAGAAATGTGGCGGGATTATATGAGATAAGTTATAAAAAACACTTGCCACAGGTAAAACAAAAAAACGCGGCAAAAAACACATCAGTTTCATGTACCCAGCGCATTTTCGAGGGCGGCGCGCAGCACCCTCACAATCGCATCTTCGTCGTCCGCCCCCAGCGTCCCGGCCACCGGGTCGGCGACCAGCAGCCCGCGCCTATCCATCTTACTGGTGCCGAACTCGTGATATTGCGCGTAGGGCTGGCCGAAGCCGACGAACACGCTATCGCCCTCCACCTGGCGATTGAGGCTGCCCAGCATATCGCTGTAGCGGTCGAGCAGCCGGTTGTTCGCGCCGCTCTTCGGGTAACTCTTCACAGTGGAGGTCTTCCACGGCGCCCAGGGGCTGCCTGCCGGGTCGGTCTTGGTCTCGAAGCGGTTGGATACGCGCGCTTCCATTTCCTCGCCGATGGCGTCCAGGAGCGTGCGCGGCTCCTGCCCGGCGGCGATCAGGCGGTTGAAGGCGTCCAGCACGGGTTGGCTATCAACTTCGATTACAATCATGACGCACCTCTCAGAAACGGCGGGCGTTCGGCATTTTGGGCAGGCTCACCGCGTGGGCGCTTGGTTATCGCGCCATCGTCGGCAACATCAACGCCCGATAAGGTCAGCCATTCATCGAAGCCGATACCGTAGAACGTCTCTCCAGCGCGCAGCCGCTGGCGGAAATGCCCGGAACTGCATTCGGCATTGCGCAGGCGCCCGGTCAGAAGCACGCTTCCGTCTGGCTGTGGCGAAACGAAACAGGTAATCATTTGATGCGCTCCAGCATTGATTCGACCACTTTAGCGGCATTTGGAAAGGCTTGCAATGCGTCGATGCGTGATGCAGTGCCGCCGCCGTGAAGATAAGCAAATATCTCCGCAAACGCCTCTTGACGCCCGGCCTTGCCGGATTGCAAAAGATAGCCCAACTGTTCGAGCGCGTCTCCGGGCATATCCCGAGACAGCCATGCACGCAATACGGTAGCGTCCTTGTCGTAGGCCGCAATAAATTCCTGCGTATCCGACAGGCTCGCGACCAAATCCCAGGCATGTCCGTATTCGTGCCGCATCAATTGCCCGGCGCGTGCTGTGCCGGTTGCAACATACCCCCCACCTTCCAGTGCCGTGCTGGCGATAACGATCAATCTTTCGCGGCCGAACAGCCCACCGTCAAGATTCTCCCATACCGTCCCAGCTTCGTGCCCGCGCGGATATTTGCCAGTTAGGCGCGGCAGGATATCCGTCAATTGAGGCGCGATGCGCAGCTCGTATCCGGCGGCCATCACCGCCACGCGCACCGGATCGGGTATGCCAGCGAGCGCCTGATCCACCGCCTGGCGAAAATCTGCCGGCACCGGCTTTACTTCAACAGGGCCGAGCGCGGCGCGGCGCATCGCGGCAGGCAGCGCGTCCAGCTTGCCGCGCGCCACAACAGCAAGATTCGCCGCCCGCGCCATACCGGGGTTATAGCCGAACCCAGGATCGATGCCGACCGGAACGCGCTCCACCACGCCGGTGCGCTTGTTCACCCAGTCACGGTATTTCACCTCGGGCGCGGCCTTGTTTAACGTTTCGCCCAGTGGCGATAGCCCCTTGTCGTATTCGGCCTGGCTGATGCTCGTCGCGCGGCAACGGCAGCGCCAACCGTTGGGCGGGAAGTGCGTCTGCCAGAACGGGTGATCCACCGGCAGGGTGAGGTTGTCCCAGGCGCGGTGGGTGAGCCGCACCCTTTCGTCGCGCTTGGTGATGTAGCGGATGTACGGGTGCGTTTTCTTGCTGCGCTCGATGCGCTGCCACAGCCCGGCGGAGTAGGCCATGCGCGTGTTGGTGTCGAAGATCAGCTTGAGGCGCGCGGGGTCGAAGGTGGTCGTCACCGTCTCGTCGGTGGCCGGGTCGAGCACTTCCTTTTTACCCCACCAGCCCGCCTGTTCCAGCAGCGCCTGCGTGTTCTTCATCCAGTCGCGGCGCGACAGGTCGCCGTTGACGGATTGCGTGATGCCGTCGCGCATCACCTCAAGAATATCGAGGTTGGCCAGGCGCGACACGGTGAACTGCGTGGCGTGCTCTTCCTGCCACACGTCCTGCCAGTTGAAGGTCTGCGCGAGCTGCCCGCGCCCTTGCAGGTAATCGACAGCCTCCTGCGGGGTGAGCTTGAACAGCGCGGCGATGGGCGTTTTATCGGCCATCGTCGGCGGAGGGTATGCCTGCCTCACCGGCCAGCCGCGCCGCAAATGCGGCCTGCGTCAGCTTACCATCCAGCGCCAGCGGGCCGCCCGCCTTGAGCAAGCCGGGCAGGCGCTCCAGGAACTGCGCCGCCGTCTCGCCCTTTGCGGCAGATTCATCCATCAACGCCTGGATGGCTTCGGCTGCCGGGGCCAGATCGGCCTGCCACTCGGACATGGCTGCATCGACCAGGTCGTCGATGCTGTCGCCGGATGTTGCGGCTTCGGCGAACTGCGCACCCTCACCCCCAACCCCTCCCCCGGGGAGCGCTACATCAGGCGTGGCGGCCCGCTCCACCCACTCGCCGCCATAGGTGTCCTGCACATATTTCAACGTCGGCTTGAAGCCCATCCCGCAGATCCGCTCGTCGCGCTCGGCGGTCTGGTTGGCATCCTCTTCATCCTCGCACTTGCGCCACACCTGCGGCAGCGCGGCGCCGGGGAAATTCCACTCGACCAGCCACTTCACGATCGTGGCGTTGAAACTCATGCACACCAGATCCGCATCGGCCCTGACGATGTCGTCGCGCACGTTGCCTTGCAGATCGTCGTTGCCGAGCCTGCCGGGCGTGCCCTGCGTGCTGGCGGTCTGGCCCAGCGTGGCGCGGGCGATGGCGGCATCCATGCGGTCGTAGAGCGCGGTATAGTCCGCCGTGCCACCGCGCGTCGCCTCCAGTAACTCGGCGGTCATACCCTCAGGGATGATGATCGCGCTGTCGGTCTGGATCGCTCCAAGCGCTTCCAGCAGCTTATCCTGGTCGGTCTTGGGTGCGCCCGGCTGGTATTTACCCAGCGCCGTCGGCATGCCGAACTTCTCCAAAAAGATCAGCCAGAATTTCACGCCGCTGCGCTTGAAAAATACCGGCCAGTAGAGCCAGTGCGCGAGGCCGAGGCCGTAAGGCTCATCGTCGTGATCGCTGCCGGTGGCGAAGTGCCAGAACTTTTTCTCCGGCAATATTTCACCCATCGGGTTGACGGACGTGCGCAAGCGCAGCGACATATCCGGCGCGAAGCCGAAGCGCCTGCGGTCGCGCACCTTGATGCCGCCACGGCTGGTATCCAGCACCACCTTGCCATCCACCACGGCATACATCGCCTCGCCGACGCTGTAGCCGTAGAACACGCCGTAGAGCATCTTCTCGGTGATGCTGTCGAAGCGGATCGCCTTGAGCTGCTCGTCGATGAATTCCGCCGCCTTTTTGTCGGCCAGCTTTTTGCCGCCGGGGCGAACCTCCCACGGCTTCGACACCACCGCGCGGACGCGCTGCTCGAAACAGGCTTTCACCTGCTCGTCGCGCAGCACCTCCTGGTAGATGGCCAGGTCGCCGTTACCCTTGAGCGCCAGCAGCTTGTCGGTGGTGGGTAACAGCGGCAGCCCGTCCACGTAGCCGCGCGTGATGTCGCGGCCGTCGCGCGTCGTGGCGATTTCGTTTTTCTGTTCCTTGCCCGGGGTTTTAGTCATAGTTCACCTCACATATATCCCGCCATGCGGCCTGATGAGGCGACACGGTGGCCGGATGATTGAAATTCGATCGGTATCACCTCGCGCTTCATCGCGTAATGCCCGAGGAATAGACTGATAGCCGAGTCGCCGTGGCGCTGCAGTTTTTCGCCTTCGCCGTTCTGCGTCTTCGCCTTACCCAGCTTGGGGATGCCGTCGATCAGCTTCAGCGCGCGCAAGTCATCGCGCACCTGGTTGTCCTTCGGGATGTCGATCAAGGTGGCATCCTGCAAGGCTGTCTTGAAGCGCGGCATATTGGCCAGGTAGAACGAATCGCTCAGCATCACCTGCTCCACCCGTGCCTGGCCGAACTTCTGCGCGGCACGCTCCGCCAGATACTGGCCGTTGCCGCGCGCATCGAATGCGGCTGAGCGGAAGCGCGGCAGGCGGCTGAGGATGTAGAACACGATCTGCTCCTGCTGGGTGAACGGACAGTTGGCCAGCTCGATCTGCCCACGCACGCGCGTGATGAGGTCGCAGCCTTCCTCCATGATGTCCAGCACGGTCAAGTCACCCGATCGCGCGAAGTCTTCGCCAAAGCCGTGGTGCAGATCCTTGTTGAGCGCATCCAGTATCGGTTTCAGGTGTTCCTCGCACCACTCGGCCACCTCGGCGAACCGCTCCCAGTCCGGCAGGTACGCGAACTCCGATGCCCACTTGCCGCGCACCAGCGGCGTGTCGATGTTCATGCGCGCCTCGATCAAGCCCATCGTCAGGTAAGCGCCGCCGGATTGCGACGGCACCACGTCCAGCTCTTCGGCTGCATCGTCTCCGTAGAAGGCATAGGCGTCTTCCACCCACTGCGCTTCGCCTGCCTGCGTCCACTCGGTGCCCCGGCGCAGGCACACGCGCTGATACAAGCCCTGCGCAACCGCATCGCCGAAGGTGAAGCGGTGCACCGAGCCTTTGCGCTTCCTGGCGCGCACTTCCTGAATGAGTTCGTTGAAGGCGTTGTCCTGGCCGTCGTGCGTCGAGATGATGCGTACCTTGTCGCCCCACAGCAGCATCGCCATCGCGGCCTTGAGCAGCTGCGCCAGGTCATTGTGGAACGCCGCTTCGTCGATGACCACCACGCCCTGTTTGCCGCGCAGGTTGGTCGGGCGCGAGCTGAGCGCCACGATACGGCGGCCGGTGGACGGGAAGTCGATCTTGAAGCTTTTGATTTCCTTGTCGCCGTCGACGAAGATGCCTTCCTCGATCTCTGAAGCAGCGTAGTCGAAGGCGCGCGCCCACATCGCGCAAGCCTCGATGTATTCCAGCGCCATATCCTGCGTCGGGCCGATGTAAAAGACGTTGGTGTTGTTTTCTTCCTGCGCGGCCAGCAGCACGTCATCGGACGCCTCCGCCCAGGTCAGGCCGATCCGGCGCGACTTCTCCGCGATCTTGAGCTGGCTTTCGTCCGCGACCCATCGCTGCTGATAGGGCAGCAAAACGACCGGCGGCGCATCTTTGCGCGCCGCATCGCTCGGTATGATGACCTGCAGGGGTTTAGCTTGGGATGCCAAGGATTCGCCTCTTGATCTCGCTGACCGCAGCGGGCGACAGACCGCCCTTCTTGGCGATCTTTTCGACGGCATCGGCGGCGGTGGCCGCCTTCTCGCGCACCTCGGCGGCCCACTGCTTCTGCTTCACCGTGGCGTTGGACAAGCGCGCCACCATCAGGCCTATATCCTTGATGGGTGCGCCTTCCTGCATATCCACCAGCACCTTGAATGCCCGCTGCTGCACCATGCTGATGAGCGCGTTGTTCATCGCGCCCGCGTCATCCGGTGCGGCCTCGGTGATCGCCTTGGCCTGCTCGGCTGACAAGATGAGCGTGATCTCGCTGTCGGCGATCAGCGCAACCATCGGACTGCTTAGAACGGCAGAAATCGGCGCGCGGATGGAGGTCTCAGACAACATCATCAGGGTGTTTGATTCATCCGGCGCGCTGCGGGTGAAAATTGGGGACTTGACGGCATGAGTTTCGGATTGGAGGTAAAAGATGCGGCAGGCGGCGTTGTTTTGTCTGTGTCCGACAGGATAACCAGGTTCATCACTACCATAACCGTAAGCAGCCTTGGCCCGGGAGCGTCCACCGCAGTAAATGTAAGCGGCATTCAGAACGATGGGACATGGCTGATTGTGGCGCGCAATATTCAGTCTTACAGATGCTCGGTAACGATTTCAAGCGGACAGGTGACGATCCAAAATTTGGAGCCTTACGCCACATTAACGAATCTTTCGTTCGCGGTATTCAGGTACTAACATGACGTTCGGAGCATTTTTTGCAAACGATAGTGGCATCGTGCAGATAGACCAAGACTATCTGAATCATAAGGTTGTCGCATCTGGGGTGGCCACGATAAACACCGACGTGACTCTTCCCAATAATCCCGACTGTTTGATTTTCATTAGACCGCATTCGTATGGGGGCTATCTTTATTATTTGGATAATTGGGATATTTCGAGCCAGTTTCGAGTGGCAGCGAAAGATGAGGCAAACGAATTCGCATTTGTATCCGGGCTTCAGTTTGACTACATTATATGCGCTCCGCAGGGTAGCGGTCCGCAAGGCAGCGGGTACGGAATGGAGGTTTACGACGCAAATGGGAATGTTGTATTTTCGAGTGAAGAAAAGTACCTCAACATTCTGGCGGTGGGTGATGTAACAGCGGCAGCGACTATGGAACTTACTGCCGGAGCATCAAGTAGAAGCAGATATTTTTTATTGAACCCATGCGTTATATCCGGGTATGTCACATCAGAATCGGCTTCGTATGAATATGATTATTGGGTATTGGCGCAGCTAGCCTCAAATAATTCGGTTGTTTATGTAGATATGAGCATAAATCCACGGACACCACTGGGGGGGGAGTTCGACTATTCGTACTGTGGAAGCAGGACGTGCATTTTTGCGGAATTTTGATAAACGCGCAGATGGGGCTGTGATGTGCTATCCATCCATAACCCTCTACACCGACAATCTCCCTCCCGATGTCGGCGGCTGCGCCAACGGGCCGATCGTGCGCATCCGCCCGAAATACCGTAATGACACGGGAATCCACGCCCACGAGGCGGAGCATGTGCGGCAGTGGTGGGTGGGCGTGCTGCTCGGGGCGCTGGCGGCGCTGGCCATATCGAGCATCCCCTCGCAATGGTCGGACTGGTGGACGCTGGCGCTGATCGCAGGCCGCGCTACCGCCTCTGGGCCGAGGCGCGCGCCTACCGCATCCAGCTCGGGCATTACCCGGACGACCGTACGGCGCTGTTTGCAGGGTTTATTGTAGCGAGGTACGGGTTGAGCGTGAGTGTGGCCGAGGCGGCGGAGGCGATTAAATGGGGAGAATGATGACCGAACAAAAAAACGCCTGCCACCAGCGGTGAGTTTTACTATGTGCAATTCTATTTTATATTGGGAAACGTAAAGCGGTGTGCATTTATCTCACATTCAAGCGCAATTTATCTCACGCCGCTTCACGACCCCGGTTTGCCGCCGCTGCGCGGTTCCCTGCGTTGCTCGGTCGGTCAGGCGGCTGCGGAACTCGCGCTACGCGCTCAGACAGTCCTCGCCGACTACCCCTGACCAGCCTGCGCTACTCGGCGGCGCTCAGGGGAAAATGAAATGCGGTTTTGTGTGCGCTGCGTGCACGTCTTTTGATAGCAACGGCGGGTTACGCCTGCGGCTAACCCGCCCTACTTCAAATCAAACAGCAACACCTCCGCCTCTTTCCCCGCCGCAAGACTGACCCGCGTTTCATCGACATACATCAGCGCATCCCCCGCACTCAGATCATGCCCATTGGCCTGCACGCTACCGCGTGCGACATGCAGGTAAATCCTGCGCCCGTCGGCGATGGGATAATCCAGCGTCTCCGCGCCGTCCAGCAGCGCCGCCGACAGTCTTGCATCCTGGTGGATGCGCAGCGAGCCGTCCGCCGCATCGGGCGAGACCAGCAGGCACCAGCGCCCGCGCTTGGCCTCGTCAGAGAAACGCTTCTGCCAGTAGCCCGGTGCAAGCCCCTGCTCGTCCGGCATGATCCAGATTTGCAGCAGGTGCACCGGCTCATCGGATGACGGATTGAATTCGCTGTGCTGCACGCCGCTGCCGGCGCGCATCAGCTGTATTTCGCCGCTATGGATGTCCTCGCCGTTGCCCATGCTGTCGCGGTGGCGCAGCCGGCCGGACAGGATGCAGGTGATGATCTCCATGTCGCGGTGGCCGTGCGTGTCGAAACCGGCCCCGGGCTGCACGATGTCTTCGTTGATGACACGCAGTGCGCCGAAGCGCACATGCGCGGGGTCCTGGTAGTCGGCGAAGGAGAAGCTGTGCCAGCTTTCCAGCCAGCCGTGATTTGCATAGCCGCGTGCGTCTGCCTTGCGTAACGTGATCATGACGAACCTCCACCAAGTGTAGGGCGGGACGCAACGCGGTTCCGCCATATTCACCAATCAACCTGCCAGCAATACCTCCAGCGCCGCAATGTCCGCATGGGTCTCCGGGTGGCGGCTGCCGCTGTGGTGGGCGTTTTCGGGCAATACGACGATGTGTATCTGGATGCCGGATTCGCCGGTCAGGGTATAGCTCGGCACTTTTTCATCCCGCCCGGCGAAATGAACCTTCCACTCGCCGTCTGCGAATTCGATCTTGTGCTTGAGCAGGAACAGCAGCACGGCTTTTGCGTCGTCGGAAAACAGCATCAGGTTGATGTCCGAATGCGCGCCCGCCGTGCCGCTCAGCACCGAACCGGTCAGGTAGGGGTGGAACTCCGCCAGCAGGCGCATGGCGGCGAGCGCTTCTTCGCGCAGTCGGCGCAGGATGCCGGGATGGCTGTCGTGCTGGTAGAGCGCGCGGTAGCTGTGCAGCGCTTCATCCACCTCCTGATTGCTGGGCAGGTGCTGCGTGTCTGCCGCACCCAGCTGCCGCGCGGCCTTGCGCTTGGCGAAGGCGTGATCGGTGATGCCGTCTTCGGCCATCAACTTGGCGGCCTGATGCGCCAGCTGCTCGCGCATCAGGCCGCGTTTGTAAGCATGATTCCTGGGCGTGTGTTCTTTGGTCATTTTGAGGGTCAGAGCAGTTGGTCCTTGATGGCATCCACCGGTTTGCTTACCTCGTTTGGCGTCTGCGGCAAAGTTTGCTCGGGAGGAATATTTTCCTGATAGAAATACTCGATTAGCGAGCTGTTTGCATCGCGAAATCCCTCCTCGTTGATAGGCACGGCGGCCATATTTTCCGGCATGGTGTAAACGGCTTGCGGCACGTCCTTGAGCATTTTCTCCATGTAGCTCATCCAGATTGGCAAGGCTGCGCCGCCGCCGGTTTCCTTGTCACCCAGGCTGCGCGGCTGGTCGAAACCCATCCAGGCAATGCCGAC
>Ga0209212_1008444_pt1 | contig 11061 bp, 9 predicted proteins | sample RifGroC2_FD_183996 | JGI IMG/M metagenome (GOLD analysis project Ga0209212, IMG submission 183996) | Groundwater microbial communities from Rifle, Colorado, USA - Groundwater C2 (SPAdes) (version 2) | ecosystem: Environmental > Aquatic > Deep subsurface > Groundwater | place: Rifle, Colorado... | reverse complement strand
TTGCATCTCGGGCATCGGGCTTTTTTGGGTCAAGCCAAACGACACGGAAAAGAAGTTATTGCGGTAGTAGCGCGCGACAGCGCGGTAAAACGATTAAAAAATCGTAAACCGATGCAGAACGAAAAAATCCGAATGCGCAATGTGTGCCGTGTGTCCGAGGTCTCCCGCGCGACTTTGGGAGATCGCAAAGAAGGGGAGTACGGCGCCTTAAAAAAAATTAAACCGGATGTGATTTGTCTCGGTTATGACCAGCAGGCGCTTGAAAATGACCTAAAAAAACGCATGTGCCATAAAAAAATTCCCCGGATTCGTCTTGTCCGTCTTCGCGCATTTATGCCGAAGAAATATCATTCGTCTATTTTTTCCAGGCTAAGCCTTGACGGAAAAAAGGTGTAGCCTGGAAGAGCGGCAACATAATGAAATGAATTCTGAAACTAAAATTTGTCAGAACTGTAAGCAAAACTTCGTAATTGAACCCGAGGACTTTTTATTTTACGAAAAAATCAAAGTTCCGCCGCCGACCTGGTGCCCGGAATGCCGACTGCGACGCAGATTACTTTGGCGAAATGAAAAAACTCTTTACAAGCGGAGCTGCGATGTTCCGGGACATACGGAGCAATTACTTTCTACATATTCGGCCGAAAAACCGTTTAATGTATATGATTAAAAATATTGGTGGGGTGACCAATGGGACCCCCTACAGTTCGGTAGAAAATACGATTTTACGCAGACGTTTTTTGAACAGTTCCGGCAGCTCATGAAAACGGTTCCGCACCCCATACTTCTTACCGAATATACCACATGTATAAATAGTGATTATTCCAATTGGGTCGGAGAGCTCAAAAATTGTTATTTAATCTCCGATGCGGATGTCGTGCAGGACTCTGCATATGGTTCAGGGGTGTTTAACTGTAAAGATTGTTTTGATAATGGGAATATAGCGGAGTCCGAATTGTCAGCGCATAATTTTAGGTAATTAGTTGGATTCGTAACTGCGCATGATAGAATATCAGCATGGTTACAAGACGAAAGAACGTTTTTGGGTGCGCGGCCAACTTTTTGAAGGGAAAAAAGTGCGTGTGGTGCGGTTCATACAAAGTCACAAGGACCGCCCGGGGATATGTAAAATGTCGATTGTGCCGCAAACAGAAAAGCTTAAAAATGATCCGCCAGGAGATAGCAATCGTCACCGGCTTCTACCAACAGCAACCGGCATACCGACTGGCCAGCGATCTCGGCAAGAACTATCAGGCAGTAACTCGGGTCTACCAGAAGCTTCGTCTCTCCCTGTATCATATTACAGAACTTGAAGGAGCAAAACTCTCGGGTGAAATCGAAATGGACGAATCATATTTCGGCGGCAGAAGGAAGGGGAAGCGCGGGCGCGGGGCAAAGGGTAAAAGCATTGTATTCGGCCTTTTAGAGCGCGATGGGAGGGTGTACACGCGCGTTGTGGAAGGGGTCTCGGCTGACGATCTCATGTCTGTTATCCGGAAGAAAACAAGAAAAGGGTCGGTGTATTATTCAGACACGTTCAGGAGCTACAACTCGCTAAAACGACTCGGGAAGCATCTCACCGTCAATCACTCAAAAAGCATGGTGGACAAGAAGACGAAAAACCATATCAACGGCATTGAGGGATTCTGGAGCTTTGCCAAGCATATTTTATACAATTACCGCGGAGTTTCCAAATATCATTTTCCGATGTATCTTAAGGAAGTGGAGTATCGATTCAATCATCGCAAGGAGAATCTTTTCAAGTTATTTCTAACAACCTATTTTGGTTACGTTTCCAACTATAAAAATAAAATTATTTATTGGGTACCGATAAATACTTCTGAAGACGTCAAATTATTCGTAGAACTTTCGCAAAATTCTGCCGAGGCCGTACAAAATCTGCCGCATAAGATCTCAATGCCCTCTGGCGCGGAGTATATCGCAGATATTGGAACAATTCGCGAAGCAGATATTGCGTTTGTCGCGGTTGCGGCCAAATACGCCGGAACCAAAGGATGGCTTTGTAAAAGGATTTGCGATTGGATTGTATACACTGATTGCAAACCGATTCTTGTTATGCTCTCCAAGGGTTTTGATGCGGATTCAGCAATGCCGCTGGGAATGGCTTGGGTAAAAAAACTGGAAGAACGCACTGGTGGAAAAGCAAAATTTGCCGTTTTGTCTGGTCCGACATTTGCGCATGATTTAGCAGACGGGAAGCTATGTGTCGCGTCAATCGCAAGCCGCGGTCCGGCAGTTATTCGTGCCATAAAACGCATATTTCGTAAAACAAATCTGCGTTTGATTGGGACGGATGATGTCAGCGGTGTTAGTTTGGGCGGATGTTTGAAAAATGCTGGCGCGATCGGCGATGGCTATATGGATGTAGTTGCCCCTTCGGAAGAATTACCAAAGTACCGGCGTATGTGGCTTGGCGAAATGAAAACAATTCTTGATTTTTTTGGAGCGGCGGAGCGCACCCTTCATTCTCCGGCTGTTAAGGATGATTTTTTGTATACGGTTTCGGGTTCTTCGCGTAACCGCGAATTCGGCAGATTTATTGCTGGAGCAAAAACGTATTTTAAGGATGATGACGGAAAATATCGGAGCAGAGCAGAAATAGAGGAGGTTGCACGCGCGAATACGGTAGAAGGATTTGAATCGGTGAGGGTGTTGTATAAAATCGCGCAGGAAAATTCGCTTAGAGTTCCATTGCTTTACGGGATTTATGCGTTGGCTTGTCTTGGCGCATGCCCGCCCCGACTTTTTTATACGATTTGGTATCAAAATGCCAAAACCCGCTATTTAAACAAAAGAACCAAAGAGGCCTAAACCACCTCTTATTTAATTTGCTTTTTTTTGGGGGGGGTGGTATGTATATAAAAGAACACATAAATTCGAGAAATTTTATGCCATATATTCTAAAAAAGGACTATGGACCGTTTCAGGAGCCGGTGCAGGCATTGGTTAATAAGTTGTCCGAGGATACGGATTCATTTGTTGACCGCAAAAAGTTAAGAAATATCTTCAAGTATGTTTATTTTGAGGCAAACCGTAAATCCATGCCCGGACTTCGATACTGGACGCTGGCGATTGCAGGCGGCGTTATGCATAACATCCCGGACGAGGTCCGGCGCCGGCTCAAGCTCATCAAAGCCCCGCGGCTTCCTAAAAAATTCAAAAAATATGACCCGTTTATTGACGGTTTGACATCGGCCATCTCCAAAGTGGGGAATGATTATAATGATGCTGCCAATCCGCCCAAATCATATCCCGGGGCGTATGCGGGTATGGAAAATTTTTCTATTACCACTGTTTTTTTGCGTGTGATGCTTGAGATCGCGCACCTGGAAGGAAACAAAGTGGATCTGCCGTTTTTGAGAACCTGCCTGAAGGACATGGATAAAATGACGCTTGCCTATTATTTTCATATCGCCGGTCCATACGAGGATGAACAAATCGGGAAAGATACCAACGGTGACCTTCCGGAATACATTGAAATCCGCCGACTCCTCGGAATATCCGATTAAATTCCCACAAAATATCCTCAATTTATACACCAGCAATACACTATTGTTGGTTTTTTATTTGTAGCCGCACTTGAGAATGCAATAAAGGTATGAGAATATAGAAATATGCGTGAAGGCAAAGCCAAAGGATCGGAACTGGTAATATATCCCGACGGGACGCTGTATCATATTGATCTGAAACGCGCGGATAATATCCCACCCAATATTTTTTTGGTAGGCGCGGCCGAACGGGCGGATTCTTTTGCCAAGGCGTTTGATTCGGTTTCTTTTCGCCATCGTAATTCCGCGCGTCCCGAGTTTTACACTGTTGCGGGATTTTATAAAAACGTGCCAATGGCGGTCATTTCAACCGGTATCGGGCCGGATAACACTGAAATTGTGATGAATGAATTGCATGCGCTTTTTGAATATGATCATCAAAAATCAGAATGGACCAATGTTTTGCCGCGCGTGAACATTATACGGGTTGGAACCTGCGGCGCGTCTTTAAAAGAAATTCCGGCAGGTGCCTTGGCCATCTCGCGCTATTCCATTGGGCTTGATAATCTCGGCGTGTATTATCCGGCGCTGAATCGCGACGCAGTTGCGGAAAAAATTGAGAAAGAGTTTCTAAAAACAATTGTCGGTAAAACCAATCCGTTGTCTTATGCCGCGCCAGCGTATGCGGAAGTTATTGTGGCCCTTGAAAAATCCGCCCAAGACGCCGGAGAAAAAGCCCCCATGTTAATTTCCGGTATAACTACCGCCTCCCCGGGATTTTTTGCGCCCGAGGGACGTAATATCGGACGCATAAAAACCGCATTTTCGCTCGAGCAATTCGTAAATCTTATATATGAGTTTGAAGCAGAAGGTTTAAAAATCATAAATCATGAAATGGAAACCAGCATTCTTTTCCGCCTGGCCAATGAAATTTTGGGATACCGCGCCGGAGCAATCTGCGTGGTGGTTGATAATCTTTCATCCGATGAATTCATTGATGCCAACTTTGCCAAAGAGAGAACGGAGAAGTGTATTAGTATCGCGCTGGAAGCGATGGCGCGCCTTGCGCATGTATGATGCCAATCTACAAATCTTATGCCAATCAACAAATTGCTAATTATGCGAATATTCGCAATTGGTAAATTGGCATTAAATTCGCATAGGATTGGCATCACATTTATATGTCCACTTACGCAATAAACGATGCTGTTCATAAATCCATAATCTTTACCGATCGTGAAAAGGCGGTTATTGATCATCCGTATTTACAGCGTTTGCGTTCAATCCGCCAGCTTGGGTTTGTGTCATTGGTGTATCCTTCGGCCACGCATGATCGCTTTTCGCACGCTTTGGGCACTATGCATGTAGCCGGGCTTTTGGCGCGCCAATTTTTTTACAATGATTCATATTCCGCGATCGCCCGCATACTTAATGAAAAGGAGCGTGAATTTTTATTGCGGATTATACAACTGGCTGGACTTTTGCACGACGTTGGACACGCGCCGTTTTCGCACCCGGCCGAACCCATCATGCCGCCTCTGCGCCAGCTTGATATTCCCAAGTCATGGCTTATAGATCCCGGGGAACAAAGAATGGCGACGCATGAGGATTATAGCGTACTTTTGATTGCCGGAATGTCGCGGGGTAAAGACGCGGTACTGGAGCCGGATGAGGCCGCCATTATTTCGTCCCTGATTCACCATAAAAAAATAAAAATTCCGTCCGCTTGGAGCAGATATTTTTCCAAAAGAGTGGATCCTAAAAATTTGCATCTCCTGGCCCGTTCCCTGGTGTCTTCCAACATAGACGCGGATCGCCTTGATTATTTGTTGCGTGATTCGCATTTTGCCGGAGTGTCTTATGGCAGGTATGATCTGCCGTGGCTGGTTTCAAACCTGGGTGCGATTGAACATAAAGGCGAATACCTGATGGGAATTTCGGACAGCGGCATACATGCGCTGGAACATTATCTTTTTGCCCGATATCACATGTATGTGCAGGTGTATCTGCATAAAACCGTAAAATGCTTTGAGCATTATTTCCATCAGGCCTTGCGCGAGCGCGAAACAACCTATGTTTTGCCGCCGGAGCGCGAGGCCTACGTTGCTTTGCGCGACTCCACGCTTTCCGAGCAGATTTTTGAAGCGGCGCGGAAAAATCCGGGTTCTTGGTCCAGCCGCCTGGTGCGCCGCGCCCCGGCCCGGCGAATCGCCAGAATCTGGAAAGACCGCGCAGAATTGGATAAGATTTTTGTAAACCTGCAGAGGGAATTTGAAATAATTGGCGTGCACCCTTTTATGGTATTTTCCCAGACCAAGTTTTTGGATGTTCCGGAGGCAAAGAAAGAATCGCGAGGGCGTGGACAGGGCGCTTTGCTTTTCGGCCTGGCCGCAATTCCTATGGTGGTCATCCGCAAGCAATTTGGCATCGTGTCTGCCGCATCGCTGGATGATTCTTCGTTCATTTTGAAACATTATCATCATGACATTTCAATCGGCGACATTTATATTCTTCCCGAGGAATACCACGGGAATGAAAAAAAGATTATTGAGATCTCCAGAAAATACCGCACTTTCGGCCCCTCGGAGATTGAATTGAAAGAGGAATTATAATATTTACATCGTGTTAAGGAAGGATCACATGCAAAATCGCGTGATTCCAGGCGCGCGATTTTGAATTTGACACAAGCAGAAGTATTTGCTAATTAGTATTTAGTTCATCATAACAAGGGACAAGATGGAACCATTAGAACGCCCTAGAACCGTAAGAGAATTTCAGAAGATGTTTCAGCATATTTATCATAAGACGAACAAACAGCATTATACCGATAGTGACCTTATCCGTGTTCTTATGGAAGAGATTTCTCTTGTAATGGAATCGGCGCGTAAAGACAGGCGGAAGGAACTTCTGCGGCAACTGGCACGAACGTTTTCTTGGTTTAATGCGGTGGCCAGCCGTTTTGACTGCGACTTGCAAGAAATTCTTTGGTATAAATATCCGGCGGTTTGTCCTTATTGTCTCCTAGAAAAAGATTGTATTTGTGGTACTGAACATCCCAAAATTCCAAACAAAGAAGAAGCTTTAAGGAGATTGCGACGAGATCGCCGTGGCCATGAACCCGAAATTCTGCATGATCACCAGCTTCTTCACGCGAAACTTTATGGTTGGCAAAATGACAGAATTTTATTGATTCAGACTGCGGCCCATTTGGCGGAGGAGGCCGGAGAAATGAGCAAAGAGTTCCGCCATAAAAATATTGATCAAGCCAAACATGAGCTTGCTGACATTGCTTCCTGGATTTTTGCGCTTGCTACGCGACTCGAAATCAACCTTGAAGATGCTGTTTGGGCGATTTTTCCTTATGAGTGTGAAATCTGCAAGGAAGAATCCTGTCGATGTGAAGTAGTGCCGTAAAGGAACTCGCAGATAAATTCTTTAACAATGTTGAGCAATAATGCCCAACTTTTTTTATTGGATAAAACGTGGTATGTCTAGACTTATAAAAATTCTTGCTATTGAAACCAGTTGTGATGAAACGTCGATTGCTATCGCGGAATTTTCCGGAACAAAACGCGTGCCCCGCGTTCGCGTTTTGTCGCACATCATACTTTCCCAAATTCCTTTGCATAAAAAATTCGGCGGGGTAGTGCCGAATTTGGCGCGCCGCGAGCACGAAAAAAATCTGGCGCCGATTTTGCTGCAGGCGCTGAAAGAAGCGAAATTATCAGTATCAAGTATTAAGTATCAAGTATTAAGGAGCGAAAAGTCAAAAGCCCTTAATACTAAATACTTAATACTAAATACTATCCTTGGGCGCGAACCGGAACTCTTAAAACAATTTATCAAAAAAATTCTGCCATTGAATCCGCCCCCGATAGATGCAATCGCCGTTACTTACGGTCCGGGCTTGGCGCCGGCGCTTTGGGTCGGAGTGAACTTCGCGCGAGCGTTATCATATTTGTGGAACATGCCGCTAATTCCGGTGAATCATATGGCGGGGCATTTGTATTCGGCGCTATTACAGGAAAATCCGAAATTCGAAGCACGAAATCCGAAACAAATTCAAAATTCTAAATCCCAAATTCAAAACCGTTTCGAATTTCGAATTTCGAATTTCGAATTTCCAGCAGTAGCACTGCTGGTTAGCGGCGGACATACGGAATTGGTTCTTATGAACGCGCATGGAAAATTTAAAGTGATTGGTGAGACGTTAGATGATGCGGCCGGAGAGGCGTTTGATAAAGTGGCGCGAATTTTAGGATTGGGATATCCCGGCGGCCCGGAAATTTCTGCCGTAGCAGAAATACTATCAGCTATCAACTACAAACTACAAGCTAAATTACCCAGGCCCATGATACATACGAAAGATCACAACTTTTCATTCTCGGGTCTTAAAACCGCGGTTCTGTATTTGACGCGCGACTTGGGACCAAAAAAAACCAAACTCTTGCGGCCGTTTATTGCCAAAGAGTTTCAGGATTCGGTGGTTGAGGTATTGGTTAAAAAAACCATCCGCGCCGCGAAAGAATATAGAGTCAAAACAATTCTGCTGGGCGGCGGAGTGGCGGCGAACAAACATCTGCGTCAGGAATTGACAAAAATCGTCAGTAGTCAATCGTCAAATGTTAAGTGTCGGTTGTCAGATGTCGCGTTGGCTGGCGACAACGCCCTCATGATTGCCACGGCGGCGTATTTCATGGATAAAAAAATCGCCTGGAGAAAACTCCAAGCGGATGCCAATTTACGGCTTGATTGAGCGGATGTTACCGATGCCACCAGTGGTTTTTGCGGCGTTTGATCTCTTTCCGACATTCGGCCCAGCTCTGTTTTGGCCGGCATGCGGGATTTGCACATTGATGCTCGATTTTGTAGCCGCGATAACAAAGACTGTTAATGGTTGTGTTGCCACTTAGCGAAACGTTTGAAGCTTTAACCGGATTATCTATCAGTTTTTCAAAACGATCAATCGGATGCAAAATAACGAGCGGAATATCGCAAAAAATCCGACGATAAAAATCTTTCAATCTTTCTTCTTTGGCAAGCGAATTAAGATATTTACAATCCCAGAGCGCCTTTATGCCGGTAAAAATATAGTTTACCGACACTTCTGCTCTTGCTTGTGAAAGCATACGGGAAATATGCGGCGTCAATACGGAGGACAGAAAGAGATCGTCATTGTAGTACGGTTCTATCCGCGCCGGATCCTGGGCTATGCCGTCTGGCATTGACCCGCCATGGAAAACTACCAGATCAATATCATGGATTTTAGGCTCAAGCCGCGCCAGCGATCCTGTCAGGGCAACGCCAATGACTCGCGAATCTAATTGTAGTATACAAGAAAGTAGTTCTGCTTTTGGAAGAAGTTCTTCTGGTTTCCATCTTTTGCAAAACATATCAGCTCCTTCCTACTTCCATCTCCATTCGCCGCATTGATTCTTCGACGGATTTTAATATTTGCCGGAACGACTCTTCAGCTTCTTTCCTGATCCGCTCCCGCTCACTATCGGAAAGTTCTGGAGATTTTGCCAGAAGTTCACCCACATTCAATTTCTTCATTGTAATTCTCCATTTTCAAAGGCCCAATTTTATGTAATAATTTATAGCATATCACTGCAGCCATGGCAAGCGAACTCCCCGCGCCACAATATAATCCCAAAGATGTTGAGGAAAAAATTTATAAACTCTGGGAAGAGAGCGGCCTTTTTAATCCTGATAAGCCGCCTACAACCCACAACCTAAAATCTAAAACCTTTAGTATTGTTGTGCCCCCCCCTAATGTGACCGGCTCCCTACATATGGGTCATGCCTTGAATGCTGTGATCCAGGACATTTTGATACGTAAAAAACGGATGGAGGGATTTAAAACATTATGGCTTCCCGGCACAGATCACGCCGGAATTGCCACGCAAAATGTGGTGGAAAAAGAGCTCCGTAAGGAAGGGAAATCGCGTCATGAGCTCGGCCGAGAAAAATTTTTGGAGGCGGTTTGGCAATGGAAGGAAAAATACGGGAATATAATTCTGGATCAATTCAAAAGAATCGGCTCTTCCATGGATTGGTCGCGTACGCGTTTTACCATGGACGAGGCATATAAAAAGGCGGTGGAAGAAGCGTTTATCCATTATTATAAAAAAGGTTTGATTTATCGGGGCGAGCGCACTATTAATTGGTGTACGCGCTGTGCGACTTCTCTTTCTGACTTGGAAATTGAATATCGGGAAGAAAAAGGAAAATTTTACTATATAAAATACGGTCCGGTTGTTTTAGGAACCGTGCGGCCGGAAACGAAATTAGGCGACACTGCGTTGGCAGTTAATCCCAAAGATAAGCGGTATAAACAATATATTGGGAAAGAAATTACGATTCAATCGGTGGATTCGTCGGTACCCCGCGAAGAACCGTCCCAGCTCAAAGATATAAAAATAAAGATGGTTGCGGATGAAGCGGCTGATCCGGAATTCGGAACCGGCGTTATTAAAGTCACGCCCGCTCACGATGCAACCGACTTTGAAATTTATCAACGCCATCCCGACATTCCGATTTTAAAAGTCATTGGCGAAAACGGCCGCATGACCAAAGAGACCGGCGCGCGTTATGGGGGGCTTAAAGTCGCGGAGGCGCGAAAACAAATTATTGAAGACCTGGAAAAATTAGGACTCATGGATCACATTGAAGATTATACGCACAATGTTTCGCTGTGTTATCGCTGTGGAACCGTGATTGAGCCGCTCCTTTCCAAACAATGGTTTTTGAAAATGGATGTGCTTGCCAAGCAAGCCGTTGTTGCAGTCAAATCCGGAAAAGTGAAATTCCATCCCAAACGCTGGGAGAAAGTTTATTTTGACTGGCTGGGCAATATCAAGGACTGGTGTATATCGCGCCAAATCTGGTGGGGGCATCGCTTGCCCGTTTGGTATTGTATGGGCGTGCACAGTCAGACCGAAAAAAAAATGGGATTTGCCGGAGACGTTGTCCCGCAGATATTCATAGATAAAACGCGGACTTACCGACTGCGTGATCACGGATTTAAAATCGGGGATCGTGTGGCATTTGAAAATAGCGCTACTGGAGAAATTTTTGGATTTGCGACTATTACTGAAATTAAAAAAACAACCGCGGGTGAAATAGATCTGAAAGACCCGAAACATCATAAAATATATAATACGCGGGAGGAACTTGTGGTGGCATTTAAACGTCATCCGCAAAAAATAAGCCTCAATACCATAAATGAAAAAACTCCAGTGTGGGTTTATACATACGATTTTAAACCCGTAAGTGATCGAGAATTAATAGAACAATTTATTGTTTCGGCGGAAAAACCAAAACAATGTCCGTTTTGTAAAAATTGCGACGTGGAACAGTCGGCCGATGTTTTGGATACCTGGTTCTCATCCGCGCTCTGGCCGTTGGCGACACTCGGTTTTCCCGACAAAACAGACGATTTGAAAAATTATTACCCCACCTCGGTTTTATCCACGGCGCGTGATATAATAAATTTATGGGTGGCACGGATGGTTTTCTCCGGACTGGAATTTACCGGGAAAGTTCCTTTTCA
>Ga0209212_1008443_pt1 | contig 11063 bp, 12 predicted proteins | sample RifGroC2_FD_183996 | JGI IMG/M metagenome (GOLD analysis project Ga0209212, IMG submission 183996) | Groundwater microbial communities from Rifle, Colorado, USA - Groundwater C2 (SPAdes) (version 2) | ecosystem: Environmental > Aquatic > Deep subsurface > Groundwater | place: Rifle, Colorado... | reverse complement strand
CTTCGACCGCCACCCGCAGGAGCGCTACGTGAGCGACGGCGACCCCGCAACCATCACCATCCCCCAGGGCCAGGCCCCCAGGGTCCGCCCGCTCTCCGGCGTGCGAGTCGTGGAGCGTTGACCTGCGATCGCTTGATCGCGACTGACGACGCGCGAAGGATGAACCCGGCGCGGAAATCCGGCGGGGCTGGGCGGGCGACAGCCCGGGTGCCCAGCCCGGGTCAATACATCAAATACGACGCGCGGCGCTTGAGGAAGCTCGCGCGTTCGGCCTCGGCCCAGCTCCAGATGCGCGCCAGCGGGCTGCGGAGCAGGAGAGTCCAGATGGTCGCGCGGTTCACGAGCAAGTTCTGGATGGCCGCCGGCTGGAAGTGGGCCGGATAGCGCTCCATCAGCTCGCGCGCCACGGCGAGCCCCGTGGCCACGGGCCTGAAGGCCTCGCGTTCCGTCACCACCAGGCGAATCCCCCCGAGCGGCTGACCCGAGTAGATGCTCGCCGAGGGCGTGTAGGCGATGGGCTCGAAACGCACCCCCGCGAGCCCGCGCGCGTTCAGCGCCGCAGCCAGCCCCGCCGGATCGTCGATCCAGGGCGCCCCCACCACCTCGAAGGGCATGTCCGTCCCGCGCCCGACGGAGACATTGGTCGCCTCGAGGAGCCCCACGCCCGCATAGAGCAGCGCCTGGAGGGGTGAGCGGATATTGGGCGACGGGTTCACCCACGGGAGCCCCGTCTCGTCGAACCAGCGGCCGCGGTCCCAGCCCTCCAGCGGGATCACCCTGAGCGCCACCGGCAGCTTCCGCTCGGCCACCACCATCCGCGCGAACTCGCCGATGGTCATGCCCGTCCGCACCGGGATGGGGTGCGGGCCCGTGAAGGAGCGCAGGTCGGGATCCATGAGCGGCCCCTCGACCATCCGCCCCGTGAGTGGGTTCGGGCGGTCCAGCACGATCACGGGGATGCCCTGACGCGCGCCCTCCTCGAGGAGATAGACGAGGGTCGAGAGATAGGTGTAGTAACGGACGCCCACGTCCTGGATGTCGAAGATCAACGTGTCCACGCCCTGGAGCATCGCGGGCGACGGACGCCGCTCGGCCCCGTAGAGGCTCCAGACCGGAAGCCCGGTGGCCGCATCGCGGCCGTGGGGGACAGTGGTATCGAGCTGCCCGGCGAGCCCGTGCTCCGGCGAGAACACCGCGCGCACCTTCACACCGGGGGCGGCAGCCAGGAGATCGAGCCCGCGGCGGCCCTGGGCATCCACCCCCGTCTGATTGGTGACGAGGCCGATGGAGCGCCCCTGAAGGGGAGCGAAGCCCTGGGCGACGAGCTGGTCGAGCCCCGTCCGCGTGCGGCCGTTCGGAGCCGGGGCGGCGTCCGCCGCGGGCGCCGAGACCTCCGCGAGCACGGGCCCCGCCGCGGGCGGATCGCCGGGTGGGAAGAGGAGCGCCCCCACCACGGCACTGATGCGCCGGCGCAGGTCCACCACCTTCCCCTTGCCGTAGGGGTGCACGCGATTGGTCAGGACGATGGCGTAGGTGCGGCTCGGCGGATCCATCCAGATCGAGGTGCCGGTGAAGCCGGTGTGCCCCACCGAGCCCACCGGGAAGTAGGAGCCCAGCGCGCGCGAATAGGCCGAGGCCATGTCCCAGCCGAGCCCCCGCGTCGTCTCCCCGATGAGCCGGGGCTCGAACATGGCAACCACCGTGGCCTCTTTCAGATAGCGGTGGCCGGCGAACGTGCCCCCGTCGAGCAGCATGCGGCAGAAGCGAGCCAGGTCGTCGGCCGTGGAGAAGACGCCCGCGTGCCCCGCCACGCCGCCGAGCAGCCGGGCATTGCCGTCGTGGACCACCCCCCGCAGCATGGTCCCGCCCAGGGCCTCCGTCGGCGCGATGCGCGGGCGCCAGGACTCGGCAGGCCGAAAAGCCGTGGCGCCCATGCCCAGAGGCGCGAAGAAGCGGCGCCGGGTGAACTCGTCGAGGCGCTCGCCGCTCACTCGACGCACCACCTCGCCAAGCAGGATGAAGCCCGTGTCGCTGTAGTGGAAGGTCGTCCCCGGGTTGTACGCCAAGGGCTCACGGGCCAGGAGCGGCACCGCCTGGGGCATCCCGTTGGGGATGGCTCTCGGCGACGGCAGATCAGGGAAGCCAGCGCTGTGGGTCAGGATGCGCCGGATCGTCACTGAGCGAAACGCGGGCCCCGCGAACTCGTGAAGGTAGCGACCGAGCGGAGCATCCAGATCGATCTTGCCTTGCTCCCAGAGCGCCAGCACAGCGGGGGTCGTGGCTACGACCTTGGTGAGCGAGGCGATGTCGAACACCGTCTCGAGTGTCATGGGCTCCACGGCCGGCGTGACGGCGCGCGAGCCGAACGCCTTGCGGTAAAGAACGCGGTCGTCCTGGCCCACCAGGACCACGGCGCCCGGCAGGTCCCCCGCGCTCACGGCGTCCCGGACCGCCTCGTCCAGCGCCGTCCACTCCAGGGCCTCGGCAAGAGCCGCGGCAGGCGCCGCCATGGCGAGCCAGAGGAGGGCCAGCGCCAGTCGCATGGAGTGCCGGGGCATGCGACCATGATACCCGTCGCACGGACCGCCCCCGCGGAAGAATTTCGGTCGGGGGACGTGCTACGATTCGAGCGCATGATGAAGCGGATCTTCGTGACGGGCGGCACGGGCTTCGTCGGCAAGTCCGTGATCCGGGCCCTCCTGGCCCACAGCTTCCTGGTGCGCTGCCTGGTCCGGCCGGGGTCGGAGGCCCATCTGCGCGGGTTCGAGGCCATCGACCGTGTGCCGGGGGACGTGCTCGAGCCCGACGCCCTTGCCGGATCCGTCGAGGGCTGCTCGGCGATCGTCCATCTCGTCGGGATCATCCGCGAGCATCGCCTCCAGGGCGCCACCTTCGAGCGCCTCCACACCCAGGCCACGGCCAACATGCTCGCGGTGGCGAAGCAGGCCGGCGTCACACGCTTCCTCCACATGAGCGCGCTGGGGACGCGGGCGGACGCGCGCTCACGCTACCACCGGACCAAGTGGCAGGCCGAGGAAGCGGTGCGCGCCAGCGGGCTGGACTGGACGATCTTCCGCCCCTCGGTGATCTACGGTCCGGGGGACGAGTTCGTCTCGCTCTTCGCCGCGATGATCCGGCGGCTGCCCGCCGTGCCCGTGCTCGGCGACGGCCGCTACCGCCTCCAGCCCGTGGCCGTCGAGCACGTGGCCGAGGGGTTCGCCCGCGCGTTGAGCGTCCACGAGACCATCGGCCAGACCTACGAGGTGGCCGGCCCGGTGGCGCTCCCCTTCGACGAGCTGCTGGACCAGATCGGTCGCGCCCTGCGCAAGCCGAAGGTGCGAAAGGTCCACTCCCCCATGGGACTCGTGAAGCTCTCGACCCGGCTGCTCCACTGGCTGCCCGGGTATCCCGTGACGATGGACCAGCTCCAGATGCTCGAGGAGGAGAGCGTCACCGACCCGTCGCGCTTCTATGCCGACATGGGCCTGCGGCCCGAGCCCCTCCCCGACGGCCTCAACCGCATGCTCGCGCCCCCCCGATGAGCGCTTGCGCGAAGAGGCCCAACCGCCGCGTGATCTCATCCACATTCAGGCGAGAGGGAAAGAGGCCCGTCAGGGCGAAGAGGCCCAACCGCCACCCGACATCATCCCCGTTCAGGCGCGCCGAAGAAACGGCCGGAGGCCCGAAGAGGCCCCGGTGATGCGGGCGTCCCGATGAGCCCCATGAGGGCGAAGAGGCCAAGCCGCCACCCGATGTCACTCACATTCAGGCGAGAAGAATGACCGGCCCGTTCCCCCACCAGCACGGCGACCCGCGCGGACTCCAGGAGCGCATCGACGGGCAGCTCCAGGAGCGAATCGAGGAGGCGGTGGAGATGGCCGGCCTCGAGCTGCTGGTGGCGCTCAGGAAGAAGCAGCGCCGCCCGGCCCCCGAGGAGCACAGCGCCGCCGACCGCCAGGAGTTCGAGGCCCTGGCGGCCGACCTCCTGGCCTCCTTGCGGGAGGTCCTCCGCGGCGAGCTGTCGGCGGCGGAGCTGACCGCGCTGGACGCCGCTGAAGCCTCGGCTGGCGATGTGCGCCCACAGGTGCTGGCTGGCCAGGCCTTCCTCGCCAAGCGCCTGCCCGACTACTGGCAGCGCTTCGAAGCCCACCGGGCAGCCCATGCCCAGGCACGCCTCTCGGAGACGGTGGAGAGCGCGGGCTGGCTCAGGCGGCTCTTCGCCCGCTACTAAGCGGCGCGCAGCACCTCGATCTCGACCGGTTCCTCTGGCGCGAGAGCCTCACCGGCCCTGAGCCGCGACAACGCCCAGAGGCTGTCGCATTCATCCATCGCCTGGCGCCACTCCGCGTAGTCCCGAAGCAATCGGAGCCGCACCTCGGAGAGATGGCCCTCGGCCAGGTCCATCAGCAGCCGCAGCCGGTCCTCCTTGGGCGGGGCCGTCGTCCCCGGCGTCTCCAGGGCGGAGGCGACAATCCGGTCGAGCAGTCGGTTCAGGTCGTCGCGGAGCAATCGGTCCAGCGAATCCATGGGGCACCTCCTCAGGAGCCTGATACTACTCAACACCTGAAGAGTGACACAGTCAAGCCATTTCTCCCAGCCCTGGGGCCTGGCTTGACAGGCCTGGAGGCCTCGTCCAGAGTCCCCAGGGTGAGCGCGAACGGCTGGCTCGTTTTCGCCGCGAAGACCACCCGAACCTTCTGCTACGGCTTTCTGGGGGTCCTCTTCCCGATCTACCTGACCCGTCTCGGCCTGGATGCCCGCGGACTGGGCGTGGCGGTGACCCTTACCCTCCTGGCCAGCGCAGCGCTGACCCTCGCCATCCGCCGCCCGGCCGAGCGCTTCGGCGCGAAGACGATGCTCGTGGCGCTGGCCGGGCTCGGTGTGCTGTCAGCAGGAATCTTCCTTGTCTCGCAACAGCCGTGGATCGTCGTGGCCGCGGCCATGGTGGGCAATCTCGCCGTGGGGACCGGCGAGACCGGGCCCTTCCTGGCGCTCGAGCAGGTGGCGATCACGCGGGCGACGTCGCGCGAGGGCCTCACCGGCGTGCTGAGCCTCTACAACCTGACGGGCTACGTCTCCTCCGCTCTCGGCGCAGCGCTCGTGGCCCAGGCCGCGACATCGCCCACCACGCTCTTCGTGATCTTTCTGGCGGGCGGCATCCTCCAGATGGCTCTCTACGCGCTCCTGCGCTCCGCCGCCGCCCCCCGCCCCGCCGGGGGAGCGCGGGGGGAATTCCCGTCGCGGCCCCTCGTGAGGAGAATCGCCGCGCTGTTCGCGCTCGACTCCCTCGCGGGCGGCTTCGTGATCCAGAGCCTCGTGGCCTACTGGTTCTACACGCGCTTCCAGCTCGACCTCGCCACGCTCGGCTGGATCTTCTTCGGCGCCCAGCTCCTCTCGGGACTCTCCCTGCTGCTCGCCGCGTGGCTCGCCCCGCGGCTCGGGCTCGTCAACACCATGGTCTTCTCCCACCTCATCTCCAACGTGCTGCTGATCGCCGTGGCCTTCGCGCCCACCGCGGTCCTGGCCGCCGCGCTGCTGCTGGCCCGGCACCTCCTCTCGCAGATGGACGTTCCCACGCGACAGACTTTCCTGATGCTGGCGGTGGAGGACCACGAGCGCGAGGGCGCGGCAACGCTCACCAACATGAGCCGCACCGTCGCGCAGTCGGCGAGCCCGGCGCTGACCGGATGGGTGATGCAGGGGGTGTCGCTGTCGGCGCCGTTCGTGCTCGGGGGCGGGCTGAAGATCGTCTACGACCTGCTGCTCTACGCGACGATCCGGAACGTGCGTACGCGCTGAGCGCGCGAGTCAGGCGTGATCAGCGCTGCAGACGAGCCATCACGCGATCGACAAGACCGGGCGCCGCGGCACTCAGCACCGCGAGGAGCCTCACCGGCCAGTAGGGGTACACCTCGGCGCGCGGGCGCTTCACGCAGCGGACGATGGCCCGCGCCACCTGCTCGACCGATTGCACGGGTCCCATGCGCGGGAAGACGACCCGCTTCGTCTCCACGTCATGGAACTCGGTGGTCGTGTAGATCGGGTAGACGAGGCTCACCGCGATGCCGCTGCCGCGGAGCTCCATCCTCAGCGACTCCGTGAGACCGCCGAGGGCGAACTTGGTGGCCGCGTACGCGGCGCGGCCCCGGATCCCCCGCCGGCCGACGACGGATGAGATGTTGATGATGTGCCCGCGCCCCTGGCGGCGCATGAGCGGGAGCACGGCCTGCGTGGCGGTGAGGACCGCCAGCACGTTGAGCTCCAGCAGGTCCCGGAACTCCTGGGGCGCGGTGTCCTCGAAGCGGGCGGCGAACCCCCGGCCGGCATTGTTGATGAGGACATCGACGCGCCCCCAGCGGGCGGCCACGTCGTCGACCATGGCCCCCACGGCGGGCGCGTCCGTCACATCCAGCGGATAGGCTGCCGCCTCGGCGCCGGCTCCGCGCATCTCGGCCGCGAGGGCTTCGAGCCGCTCACGGCGCCGCGCGCAGAGCGCCACCCGCATCCCCGCCCGGCCCAGCGCGCGCGCCGTCGCCTGGCCGATTCCGGCCGAGGCCCCCGTGACGATGGCGACGCGCCCGGGCAGATCAGCCACGGGGAGATCCCGGCAGGCAAGAGATCCAGTGGCGGTGGCGCGCAACCCAGCGGTAGAGGGGTCGGGCGAGGAATCCCACGAAGGGCAGCCAGAACAACGGAGCCAGCCAGCGCCAGCCGCGGAGGCGGCGCAGGATCTCCGGAATCGCCGCCGCCCCGTTCAGGGCTCGACCGTCCGGGAGCACGAGCTGGATGGCCTCCAGGCAGGCGCGCTCCTCCATCCACGGGAAGCGCGCTCGGCGCTCGGCGGCCTGGCAGGGCAGGAACTCGAAACGGCCGCGCACGGCCCGCCGCGACAGCCAGACCACGCTCCCCTGGCAGAGGCGGCAGCTGCCATCATAGATCACCACCGCGGCGGTCATGGCCGGCTCGATTGCACGCGAGCGCGTCCGGGGCTCGCCGCGGAGGCCCGCCCGCGGAGCCGCAGACCTCCGCGAGCGGACCCACAGCGCGGACTACTTGCCCGTGACAGCCTTGACCGCGTCTCGCGTCGCGGACACCAGCCGGTCCACCTGGGCCTCGGTGATCACGAGCGGCGGCGAGAAGAAGATGTGGTCGAGCCGGTTGCGCGTGATGATGCCCCGCTTGGTCATCTCCTGGATGACGCGGTTGCCGACCTTCTTGTCGGCGGCGAAGGACGCCTTGCTGCCGCGGTCCTCGACCAGCTCGACGGCGGCCAGGAGCCCCTTGCCCCCGCGGATGTCGCCCACGTGCGGGTGATCACCCAGCGCCGCCTTGAGCCCCTCGTGGAGCCGCGTGCCGAGCGTCGCGGCGCGCTCCCAGAGCCGCTCGCGCTCCATGATCTCCACGTTCTTGAGCCCCACCGCGCAGCAGGTCGGGTGCCCCGAGTAGGTGTAGGCGTGCATCCAGCGGTCATCGGGCTTGACCGAGTCCATGGTCTCCTTGATGGCCTTGGAGACCATGATGCCGCCCAGCGGGAGATAGCCGGAGGACACGCCCTTGGCGAAGGAGAGGATGTCGGGCTGCACGTGCCAGTGCTCCAGCGCGAACCAGCGACCCGTGCGGCAGAACCCCGTGATCACCTCGTCGGCGATGAAGAGCACGTCGTGGCGGTCGCAGACCTGGCGGACCAGCGGGAAGTAGTCGTCAGTGGGGTAGAGGACGCCGCCGCCGCCGTGGATCGGCTCGGCGATGAAGGCGGCCACCGTGTCGGCACCCTCGCGGAGGATTGCCTCCTCCAGAAGCCGCGCGGCGGTCTGCCCCGCGGTCTCACCAGGCCGCGCCCCTTCCTGGCGGTACGGGTAGCAGGTGGGGATGTGGAGGAAGTTCGGCACCCGCGGCTCGAACATCTTCCAGTAGGGCGGCATGCCGGTCGCGCTCATGGCCTGCAGCGTGACGCCGTGGTAGGAGAGCGTGCGGGCGATGATCTTGACCTTGTCGGGCTTGCCCTGGGCCTTCCAGTAGAAGCGGGCGGTCTTGAACGCGGACTCGTTGGACTCGGCGCCGCCCGAGGTGAAGAAGACGGCCCGGAGGTTCGAGTAGGCGAGCGAGATGAGCTTGGAGGCGAGCTGGATGGCGGGCACGTTGGAGGACCCGCTGTACCCCGAGTAGTAGGCGAGCTCGCTCATCTGCGTGGCAGCCGCCTGGGCCAGCTCCTCCCGGCCGTGCCCTACGTTGACGTTCCACAGCCCCGCCAGGCCGTCGATGTACTCGCGCCCCTGGATGTCGGTGAGCACGGCGCCCCGGCCGCGCACGTAGATCATCGGCTCCAGGTGGTCGCTCGGATGATGCAGCGGGTGGATGAGGTGGTCCTGGTCTTCCTTGACGAGCACGGCGGGGTCAAGCGTCATCGGTGGCCTCCTAGAGTCTGCGCCTCTGGTGATAGGTGAAGAGGAGATCAGCGGCCAGCGGAGGGAGCGTCCGGCTTCGACTCGGGGGCTCCGGGCTCCTCACGGGAGCAGGAGGCGGGCGCCGCTCAGGTGGAGACGCCGAAGCGCGGCAGCACCCAGCGCATCACCGCGAAGTAGACGACGAAGAGCCCGACGAAGACCCACCCTTCGGTGCTCATCTACCCTTCCGCCTGGCCGCCGTTCACGGCCTCGAGGACCTTGCTCAGGAACTGCGGCTCCGGCAGCGCCCCCTCGAACTGGACACGGTCGTTGATGACGATCTTCGGTACCGCCATGACACGGTAGCGCTGGGACAGCTCCGGAAACTCGGTGGCCTCGATGCACTCCGCCGTGATCCTCGGGGAGGCAACCGCCATGTGCTGAGCCAGGCGCACGGCCCGGGGGCAATGCGGTCAGGTGGGCGTCGTGAACACCTTGATCGTGACGTCCGACTGCAGGCCCGCGAGCGCCGTCTGCGTCGCCTCGCTGAGCCTGGGGGTGGCCGAGGAGGCGACGAGGATCGAGTCGATGAGGTTGGCGAACTCATAGCCGCCCGGAAGGCCGAGGAAGCGAATGCCGTAGTCCTCGGCGCCCTCCACGACCACCGCCGGCGTCACCTCCACGCCATACGCCGCGGCTCGCTCCTTGTCGATGAAGGGGTTGAGGATCTCCACCGACAGCTTGTCGGAGAGCGCCGCCACTTCCTTCACGAGGGCCACGGTCTGGCCGTTGGTCTCCGGCCCCAGCTCGGAGGCGAACACCGTCAGCTTCACCGGCCCCGTCAACTTCGCGAGCTCGTTCCGGACGGCCTGCTCGTCTTGCGCGGAGAGGGATGCCATGACGGAAGTATACCTTGAGGCGCGTCACTTGGCGACCGCGGGCCCGCCAGGCGGTCCGGACGGCGCGCCCCGGACGATCTCGAGCGTGCGGCGGTAGCCCGAGGCGTCGATGCGCGCGGCGATGAGTGCGGGGCCGGCTCCACTCTGCGCCGCGACCAGCGCGCTCCCGAGCTCCGCCTCGGTCCGGGCCACCCACGCCCGGATGCCGAAGGCGCGCGCCAGCGCCGGGAAGTCGGGGCCCGTGTACTGCATGGAGGTGCCCGCATGGCCCCGCTGCTCCTGCTTGACCTGGATCAGGGACAGCGCCGCGTCGTCGAAGACCACGATCAGGATGGGCAGACCGAGCCGCGCCGCCGTCTCGAGCTCGGCGGCCACCATCATGAGCCCGCCGTCGCCGGTGAAGCAGAGCACCCGGCGTCCCGGATGGACCAGCGCGGCCGCGATGGCCGCAGGAAGCGCGAAGCCCATGGTCGCGAGTCCGTTGGAGATGAGGCACTCGCCCGGCTCGACGGCGTGCCAGTAGGCGGTGACCGGGAACATGTGCGCTCCCGCGTCCACCGTGGCGATGGCGCCGATGGGCGTGAGGTCGCGCGCGATCTGCACCACGCGGTGAGGCGCCAGCCCCGGCACGGGCACCTGGAGCGCGGCGAGGCGCTCGCGCTTCATGCGGTCCACCCACCCCACGTCCCAGTCGGCCGCGGCGGCCCCCGCGAGCCGAGGCGCCAGCGCCTCGAGGATGCCGCCGAGGTCTCCGACAACCTCGAGCGCCGGGGTGAAGTAGGCGCCACCGCCCGGTGCGCGCAACCCCGGAGCCGTGGACGGACAGCGCGCGAGGCTCAGCACCGGGTTGCCATAGGCCCAGGCCCGCGGGATCAGCTCCACCGGGTCGAGGCCGAAGGCGATGATCAGGTCGGCGCGGCTGACCACGGGCTCCTCGAGCACGCCGCCGGTGAACACGCCCAGTGCCAGCGGATGCGGCTCGGGAATCGCTCCCTTGGCCTTGTACGTCGTCAGGACGGGCGCCGGCAAGGCCTCGGCGAAGGCGCGCAGCCACTTGCTGTCCTCGATCCGGCACCCGAGCCCGGCCACGATGAGCGGCCGGCGCGCGGCGCGGATCAGCGCGGCCGCCCGATCGAGCAGGCCGTCATCCGGAGCGGGAAGCGGCGGCGCCACCGCGTCGAGCGGCCCGGGGGCGCACTCCTGGGCCGCGACGTCGGCGGGAAGGTCCAGGTGCACGGGTCCGCGCGGCTCCCCGAGTGCGAGCCGGAGCGCGCGAACCGTCTCATGGCTCGCGGAGCCGGCGCCCAGAGCCGCGCTGTCCTTCACGATCGGTCCCAGGTGCCCCCGATGGTCCACCGTCTGATGGGTCGTGAATCGGAGGGCGGCCGCCGGATGCCGGTCGGTGAAGAGGAGCATGGGCGCCCGATCGAGGAACGCGTAGGCCAGGCCGGTGGCGCTGGCCGTGACGCCTGGGCCGAGCGTGGCGAGCGCGGCGCCTGGGCTACCGGTCAGCTCGCCCGTCACGGCCGCCATGATGCAGGCCGCCGACTCCTGGTGGCAGAGGACGAAGGGCAGCCCCTGGGCGCGCGCCGCCTCGAGCAGATCGAGGTTGGAGCCACCACCCGGGACGCCGAAGAGACGCGGCACGCCGGCTCCGCGCAGGGCCTGGACCACAAGGTCGGCGACGGTGGGCATCAGCGGCGGGCGGGCAGGATGACCGTGGCGCTGCCGGGAACGGTGACGCCCTTCTCGGCGCTCTCGATCCACACCTCGTGGCGGG
>Ga0209212_1008440_pt1 | contig 11065 bp, 8 predicted proteins | sample RifGroC2_FD_183996 | JGI IMG/M metagenome (GOLD analysis project Ga0209212, IMG submission 183996) | Groundwater microbial communities from Rifle, Colorado, USA - Groundwater C2 (SPAdes) (version 2) | ecosystem: Environmental > Aquatic > Deep subsurface > Groundwater | place: Rifle, Colorado... | reverse complement strand
TTTTTCTCCTTTCTTAAACGATTGCGCCGTAGTAGTTGCCGTTCAAGCAGAAAAGTTGTGGTTGTCGCTGATAACGCAAGATATCATCATGCAGTTATGCACAAGGAGTGGCGAGAACAAAATAGACGGCAATTTGCACTGGAATTTTTACCTCCTTACAGTCCAGAGTTAAATCCAATTGAGCGAGTGTGGAAGTTGACGCGCCGCCGAGCAACACATAATCGATATTTTTCAACTTTGCAAGAATTGACTCACTCTATAGAAAAAGTTTTTAATACATGGGGCAATGGCAACAATATTCTTAATAAAACATGCGCAATTATATAAGACGCTGTGTATATACCTATTTGTGTTTTTATAAATTCTGATAATCTCTTTGAGCATTCTACTAAGTCATCAACAACTTGTCTCTGGTCTGACAAACGCTCAGAAATTACCACATCACTAGTTTTGTAGCTCTCCTGCAGAGTTCTTACGTACGAAAGCCCTTCAATAATAAATCTGTCATGATTCCAATCAAGCAATGCCGGTTCAACACTACCAATTATTTGGTTCTTAGAAATTCTGATATTTTTAAAAAGGGAAAAGGTTCTAATAACTTCTTGTATAAAGCCACCCTTTATATGTATTAGATTTATAATATTTCGCCGAATATCAGGCGCAAATAACTTCATAATTTCTTCAGAACCATGATCATTGATTTGTTCCATCAAAATGTATATACGATCATACTGTCTATAGAGAAGCCCTTCTAAATTGCGAAGCGTATTTTCATTTACTTTAGTTTTATGACTAATGTATTCAAAAATTGAAAGAATTTCTTGGGCATTGTCTATGATGTCTTCTAGCGAAAGTTGGATTTCAATGATTTTTCTTTGAAGTGCTTTTTTCTTAGTAGATTTGATAGTTTTAGTAGCTTTCGTTAAACCTTCTAATATAAGCTTGAACAGAGTTACAACTGGACCGAGAGATTCTAGCATAATCCCCTCTTTCTATTATTTTCAACCAAAATTGCTATCATAATATGGGTGAATTGGCGGAGCCAAATCTTTATCGTTGACAAACGTTGTCAATTTGGAAGATTTAATCCCTATTCTTTTCCCCGCCCATAGCTATTCCCTTCCCGCCCCTTCATTTTCCGGTGTTTGTTTTTTCATGTGCCAAGCTCCTTCTTGAGCGCCTGCGTGCTGTCCCATATCTGTTTATACCGTTCTTTTATCAATTTCGTATCCTTCACGGTCGTAAGCGCCATCGCTCACACAGAGTGTTATTACCCAAATAAACTCATGGGTTCAGATTGCAAACCTGAACCCGCCTGGGATAGGTAGTTTTACTCATAGAAATCAACAGGGCATTGGGTTATCGGGTAAAAGTAGCACCAGAGTGCAATGGAAAGACCAAAAACTGTTAGTGCCCATGCGTACCACGCAGTATGTCCTGTTAACAACAGAACTAGACCCGGGATTCCGATAACAAGGAAAACAAGAGAAACAATTTCCCGTTTCACTTTTAAACCTGGATTTGATAGTGTGCTTTCAAATTTCCCAAACCAGCTATCGGGCTTTGTCCGCGTTGGGTCAAAGGTTTCGAAGCCTATAATTTGTTCTACACCTTTTATCTTTCCATGCACGCGTATCTTTGTCTCGTAATTTCCTGTATGCACAATCCGTATGAGAGCTGCGTTCCGATAATCGACGTATTCAAATGAGAGCGGTATCTTGGTCGTATCTAAGCCATTGGCCGATTTCTCGATCGGTCCTAGGTAGAATTTGTTTGAAGGTTCATTCTGTTGGAGTAATTTGGTATCCAGTACACGTGCGTCTGCTGGCACCTCAATTCTTAATATATCCGTATCCACAATGTCGACTCTATTAATTGTTTCTCTCCCTGCATTCCAAAAGGCAAGTTTAGTAACCGTTACTCGTTTCTGTGGTTTATTTTTATATAGAACCTTGAGATCACTTAACTCTGTGTGCACACCTTCGATTAAGGTACGGTTATAAACTCGGTAGGTTGGTCGTTTTTCGCGTTTGCTCCTTAAATAGAAGACGATTGCTAGGATCACACCGATAGTTGCCAAGATGTAACTTAAAATCATCAGGTAAGGGTTATTTGCTATTTCGTTTATCTGCATGTGTTCCTTCCTCCCGGCTGGCTGATTTCTTCTGCCATTATTCGTATCTTTCATTCACTACGGCTTTTCAATTTAAGTTTTATTTTTGCAGGATTTTATACAATTCGGCATCGCTTTGTCAATTAGATATTTAGCCACTGCCATTCTGTGAATGGTGCACAATCTTCCTCACCATACCCTCGGTAATGCCGAAACGGACTGAAAGCTCGGCGTAGTTGCCGCCGTGGAAGGCGTTCCGAATCCTTGTGTTGAAACCAAGAATGGGGGTCGAATCTTTCAATGACAAATATGGATACAGATGCGAAATAAATGCAAAATCACAACCCCCTCGCCCCCTTTTCGTTCGACTGAGCGCTCACGACGAAGTCTAAGGGGGATTTAGTGGGTTGTCTGTGCCATTAAACTCTTATACGTGAACTGTTACACAACAGCTAATAAGACACCGTTGATAAAATGTTTTTCCATTGATTGTCCATGCCTTTTTTGATTCAATTTCTATCACATCTGTAATTGGTTCTTTAACGATTAGTAATTTCAATCTTTTGGATTCCCCTCTAAAAAGAGGGGATAAAGGGGTGTGTAAATTTTCCGCAAACACCCCCCCCAGCCCCTCTTTCTAGAGGGGAGCTTAAAAATCGCTGCCAAAGGCAGCCTAATTTAATTGTATAGGAATTTTCATTTTAATTAAGTGGGTTTTGGAGTGGCATGGATTATTCCCCTCTTGGGAGGGGTTAGGGGTGGGTTCCTTGTGATTTTATCTGTGTTTGTCCGTGTTCATCTGTGGTTAATTTCACGTCGTTGAAACCCGCGGAAGTAACAAAAATATATTTTAGGTTTGTCCATAGAATATCCCTGTTTTTTTAGTTATTTTTTACTTTTGACAGATGAGTTTTCACTCATTAAAAACTTGACATTGTTTTGCCAATTACTTACTATACTGGCAAGTTTTCTACAAACTTTATTATATGCCCAAATGGGCGTATAATAAGTCACCTGTAAAAGTATTATATATATTAATAGCCGTAAAATAAGACGGCTATTAGTACGCCTAATTCATGTTAGGCAAATAGTCAGCGCTCCAGAACCATGAGCGAGCAAAAATCCTTACTTGCTAAAGAACCTACATTACCTTACCAGGCTACCGCCAATTTTACATTACAAACTCTAAAGGGAGATGCTTATGCGTTGCTTAACCGTCATTGTGTTGTACATGCTGCTCGCCAGCTTTACCTCGCTTTCCGCGCAAGGTGCGCCTGGTGAGGAATCTGAAAACAAATCTGAATTTTCCATCGTCGGCAAGAATGAAGGCCACAAGTACGAGGACTTTCGTTTCCAAATGGGAGAAAGCTTGCAGATCAAAGCGACCGGCGAGCTTGTAAAGAAGGTCGAGACTGAATGGGGCAAGACAATGTTACTTACACTGTATTTTGATGGTGAGCGCATCGCCGATCTGAAATCCCCTCCCCAACAGGTCGAGGCAGGTAAAGAACTCCTTTTAAATTTCGCTCTTGTCCGCAATGCAGAGAACGATGCCAACCGACAGGCATGGGATAGGTTATTCAAGAAGAAGCATGAGTATCGGATGACGATACAGCCGTCCCTTGCTATAGGCAATGATCTGCCTTTGGTGGTACAATCCTCCCAGCCGTTCCAGTTCTATGTCGCGTCGGATTTAGCCATCTGGCTGACCATCGGCGTCGGTTTGGTGATCCTACTGACCTCATACTGGTACTTGGTGAGAAAAACAAAAATGCTATGCGATGCAGACACGAACTATTACAGCTTAGGCAAGAGTCAGATGGCTTTCTGGGGGCTGTTGGTAGTGCTGTCATTCTCAGGGGTTTGGATATTGACCGGCACTATGGAACGCATTCCCCCGCAGACACTCATCCTGCTTGGCATCAGTGGTGCCACTGGGCTGAGTGCCATAGTGATCGGGAATAGCAAGAATGCTGAGATTCAAACCCAGCTCATCGAGCTTCGGCAGGAGAAGCAGAAACTCCAGGGGCAGAAAGCCAATGCTCCATCTGCCTTTTCGCAGGCAAGCAAAGACCGCTTGGCGGCAATCAAGCCAGAGATTGCCAAATTGTCCAAAAAGCTCGAGGTCGGACAATCCAAAGGGTTTTGGCGAGACATCTGTGATAACGGTAACGGCGCGAGTTTTCACCGTCTTCAGGTCGTCATCTGGACTATGGTCTTGGGCGTTGTCTTCGTTCAGACCGTTGCACAGGTGATGTCTATGCCGGAATTTTCGGAGACTTTGCTCACTTTGTTGGGCATCAGCAACGCAACCTACTTGGGATTCAAAATTCCTGAGAAGTTGTGAACAAGACGGGTAGGAGGGCAACTTCTTTTCGTTGTCCACCGTAACAGCCTAACAATCGCATAAACTCGGGCTGCCAACTACGCTGCGCTTCGTTGGCAGCCGGTTATGCGGCACGTTCGACTGAATAATTATGAAACAAATTAGTTAGGGAGGGGTGAACTGTTACACAAAAGCTAATAAGGCACAGTCGTTAAAATGTTTTTCCATTGATTGTCTCTTCCTTTTTTGCTTCAATTTCTATCACATCAGTAATTGGTTCTTTAACGATTAGTAATTTCAATCTTTTGGATTCCCCTCTAAAAAGAGGGGACTTCGTCGTGAGCTCAGCCGAACGATAAAGGGGTGTGTAAATTTTCCGCAACACACCCCCAGCCCCTCTTTCTAGAGGGGAGCTTAAAAGTCGCTGCTTCTGGCAGCCTAATTTAATTTGCTAACTAAAAGCAGTATGGATTACATCCCAAATACCGAACGTGATAAAGAAATAATGCTCAAAGAGATGGGAATACCTTCTTTTGAATCGTTCTTAGAGGACATCCCAAAATCCCTGCGAAATTTCTCCTTAACCTTGCAAAATGGCCTTTCCGAGCCAGAGGTATTAAAATTATTACAAGATTTAAGTAAAAAAAATACCCATACAGATAATTGCATTTCATTTTTAGGCGGTGGCGCTTATGAACATTACATCCCGACTATTGTGGATCATCTGGCGTCGAGGAGTGAATTTTATACCTGCTATACCCCCTACCAGCCTGAAGTAAGCCAGGGCACACTTCAGGTAATTTACGAATTCCAAACGCTCATGTGTGAATTGACCGGTATGGACGTAGCCAACGCATCCATGTACGACGGCTCCACTGCGTTGACGGAAGCAGCGCTCTTAGCAATACGTTTGAAAGAAAGGAACAAGGTCGTTTGCTCACGGGCAATCCATCCGGAATACCGACAGGTGCTCAAGACCTATTTAAAAGGTTTTGGGGCAGAAATCGTTGAAATAGGCTCGCCTGAAGGGATAACAGACGTCAATCAATTAGAAAAGGTTTTCAGCGACAAAACCGCTGCCGTGCTTATCCAAAATCCAAACTTCTTCGGCTGTATCGAAGACATGGAAGCCATCTCGAATATTACTCATAAGTACGATGCGCTTTTTATAGCCTGTGTAAATCCCATTTCTCTGGGCATCCTGAAACCACCTGGTGAATACAACGCCGACATCGCCGTTGGCGAGGCGCAGGTTTTAGGGAATTATTTGAATTACGGTGGCCCGTATCTCGGTTTCTTCACGGTTAAAAAGGAACTGCTCCGAAAAATGCCAGGCAGGATAGCCGGTGAGACTGTAGATAGTAATGGGAAGCGATGCTTCGTCCTTACATTGCAGGCACGGGAACAGCACATCAGGCGTGAAAAGGCAACTTCTAACCTTTTTTCCAATCAAGCGCTTCTTGCACTCAGGGCATGCATCTATTTATGCGCATTGGGGAAAAAAGGTATAGTGGAAGTTGCTAACCTGAATATACAAAAAAGCCATTATGCCTACGAAAGACTTTCTGCACTGGATATTTTTGAGCCGTCATTTAAAAAGCCATTCTTCAATGAATTTGTCCTAAAAGCGAAAGGCAATTTCCGTATAAATAAAATTAACGAACATCTTCTGAGAAAAGGGATTATAGGCGGATTGGACATCTCCGCATTTTATCCCGAATTGAGTAACAGCATGCTCCTGTGCGTAACCGAGACGAAAACCAGGGAATCGATTGACCGCCTGGTTAATGAATTAGCACAAATAAAAGTGTAGGATGGGTTAAGCAAAGCGAACCCATCGTTCTGTCTTTTCGTATCTTTGTGCCTTACTGGCAAAATAGTTTCAATAAATATTATGAACCCAATTGAACCACTCATATTTGAAAAATCGTCCCCTGGCAGACGGTGCTATAGCCTGCCCGCCTGCGATGTGCCGGAAAAATCAATACAAGACCTTCTCCCAGCAAAAATGCTGAGAAAAGAGGAGGCAATATTACCAGAGGTTTCTGAAATTGACGTCGTACGGCATTTCACACGAATATCTCAAATGAATTTCTGTGTTGATACGAATTTTTATCCCTTAGGCTCCTGCACCATGAAATACAATCCCAGGATTAATGAAGAAGCCGCGCGCATGGAGGGTTTTACGAAATTACATCCCTATCAGCCAGTCGAACAGTGTCAGGGTATCCTGAAACTGCTGTATGACCTTGAGCAAATGCTCAAATCTATTTCCGGGATGTCTGCCTTTACCTTACAACCTGCTGCAGGCGCACATGGTGAATTAACAGGCATGCTGATAATCCGTGCCTATATGGAGAAAAAGGGAGAAACACGACACAAGATCATCGTTCCCGATTCCGCGCACGGAACCAACCCTGCATCTGCCGCCCTTTGCGGCTACGAAGTCGAATCGATCCAATCCAATGCCGAAGGGCTTGTGGATATAAAGAAGCTCAAAGCCTCCTTTACCCGCGATACTGCGGCGCTCATGATTACCAATCCCAATACCCTCGGTTTGTTTGAAAAGGATATTTTGGAAATATGTAAGATTGCCCACGATGCAGGCGGACTCGTTTACTGTGACGGGGCAAATATGAACGCCCTCATGGGCATAGCCCGACCGGGAGATATGGGAGTAGACATCCTGCACCTGAACCTCCATAAGACTTTTTCCACACCTCACGGTGGAGGTGGTCCTGGTGCTGGGCCTATTGGCGTTACAGAAGAACTGAAACCATTCTTGCCTATTCCACGAATAGAAGTATTAGCCACAGAGAGCACAGAGAAAGACAAAACAAATACATATGTTTTAAATTATGACTACCCAGACCCAATAGGAAGGGTCAGGGCATTTTATGGCCATGTCGGTATGATGATCAGGGCATATACCTATCTGTTGTCCTTAGGCAAAGAGGGTGTATGCAAGGTGGGAGAATATGCCGTTTTGAATGCAAACTATCTTCGATACAAACTCAAAAAATATTACGGCATCCCGTATGGAAAAACCTGTATGCATGAGTTTGTCATTTCAGCTAGGAAGCAAAAAGGAAAAGGGGTTTCAGCCCTGGATATTGCCAAGAAACTGCTGGATTACAGTTTCCATGCCCCGACCATTTATTTCCCATTGATTGTGGAAGAGGCCATGATGATAGAACCTACCGAAACAGAATCACGTGAGACACTGGATGCCTTTGCCGATGCCATGATCCAGATAGCTAAAGACATTGAGCAGCAACCGGAAACAGTACACAATGCGCCACAAACCACTCCCATTGGCCGTCCGGACGAAGTCAAGGCCGCCCGTGAACCAAAGCTGAAATGGGAGAAAAATAAAAGTTCATAATAATTCACCGCAAAGGGCGCGAAGAACGCAGATTCCTCCCCCCTGTCCCCCCTCACGGAGGGGGATAAAGGGGGAGGAAAAAATCCGCATAAATTCTCTGTCTATTCTTTTGCTGGTTCAATCGTCCTCGATTGAACCGAAACATTTGTTACGATTCATTCTCAAATCACGAGTTAAAGCTGTAGGGTACCGTTAAATATATGGTTCAATTTGCAAAATTGAACCAGCCTTGAGCCTCAAACATCCCATTAACTTTAACCTTGATTTAAGCTATGAATGATATTATATTCACCGCATAATAACTTTCTGTAAAAAATGAAATATTGTGATATGCAGAATTTTTTCTGTATAGTTAATAGTTATGCTCACACGATCACATTCTTGAGAAGAGGATAACATGGCAACATTACGCGAGTATTATGAAAAGGACTTCCGTTACAATACAAAAGTACATATCAAAGTCCCATCAAATGGAGAGTTAATTGAAGGAGTTATCTTGTATGATTTTGCAGGCTATTTCGCTTTCTTAGCTCTCTATATTCCGCAAGCAGATAAAGAGTTGAGCTTTTTTACTGATTTGATGTCCAACCTGCAATATGGAACTGACAAATTTATATTTGATTACAAAGTCACTTTACCATCTGCTAAAGAGTTTTCCGGTCGACTGAAGATTGAGAATAAAGAAGATTTTGAAGTCTTAGCTCAATATTTTGGTGATACTGAGTGGATCAGTACCAAGGGTATGCAGGCATCAAGAAGACTCTTCATTTATTCCGAAGCAAATCTAACCGCTAACGAAATTAGTCTTCTGAAAGCTAAGGCAAGAAAAATTGGCCATGAGCTACAATTTCATTCAGAGGTTTTTAGGCAAGAGAGGAGTAAGAATGAGAAACCGCTTGCTTTTATCAGCCATGACTCTAGAGATAAGGAAATAGTGGCAAAAAACATAGCAATTAATCTTCAGCGTCGATTGTGTCCGGTCTGGTATGACGAGTTTTCTATAAATATTGGTGAGAATATACGCGATAGTATCGAAAAAGGTTTAAAGGAATGCAAGAAATGTATTCTTGTGCTGAGTCCTAATTTTATCTCTAATAAAGGATGGACAAAGATAGAGTTTGACTCAATTTTTACAAGGCAGATATTGGAAGAGCAAAAGCTTGTATTGCCAGTCTGGTACAAGGTTACCAAAGATGATGTTTACAATTATAGTCCAAGCCTTTTAAATATCAAAGGTGCCGTTTGGGAGACACTAGGCGAAGAAAAAGTTTGCATACAATTGTACAAGGCAATAATGAGTGACTAATAAGTTCGCATAACGAGTCGCTCCAGCGGACACGACAAGACTGTGCCGCAAAATTTTGACATTAGGCACCATTGTTGCCGTCTCATAGCTGATGTGGTGTTCTTATGAAGAAAAGAAACATCAAAAATAAAAACCATCCTGCTAGAATAAAATTCTATGCCGATGAAAATGTAGATTTCGCAAGGCACTTTCACAAGGTAAATGTAAAAACTGCTGTAGAACTGGGCTATTCAGGCAGAGATGATCATTTCCATTTTTGCAAAGCAAAGCGACTTGGGCGTTTTCTACTAACATCAGACAGGGACTTCATCGAGCACATAAAATTTCCGCTAAAACAAACCTACGGCATTGTAATTCTAAATGGCATTAAAGAGTCTCTGGACTTGGGTTACATGAGCTTGTGGCTTACTAAGTACATTGTCCAATCGAAAAAAGAGATTGAAGGCACAAAGATAGTTGTATACAAAGATCATCTTGAGATTTATTCACTCGATGAAACAGGAAAGGTTGTGAAGCAACGCCTTCCATAAACCGTGTGCCCAATAACCGATCAAGTAGCTTATAGGGTCGGACATTCATATTTCGATTGCCAAAAATGAGACAAATAAAATATTGATTTATGAAGGTCTTATTGATTATTGACCCTTTAAAAGATGAGGTTGACGAGATACTCAATTTACAGCCGAAGGGGAGTAAATCAAAATCTTATCAAGTCAAACAAGTCCGTAATGTAATACTAAAATATAAATTAGGAGTATTGAAAGATGAGTAAATATGAAATAATTATTTATTGGAGCGAAGAGGACCAAGCTTTTATTGCCGAAGTTCCCGAGTTGCCTGGCTGCGCTGCTGACGGCGCTACATATAAGGAAGCGCTTACCAATGTTGAAGTTATTATTAAAGAATGGATTGAGACTGCAAAAGAACTAGGGCGTCCTATCCCTCAACCTAAAGGCAGGTTGGTTTTCGCATAAAAATTACGGCAATTTTACCCCATAGTCTAATGTTACCGCAGTATTTGCAGATTCTTTATCAAGCTTGATCGGCTGGTTCCAGACCACTGCATCAACGAAACACGCTCCCTGATTGTCCTCCCTGCAATAATAGAAGCTCACAGAAATTTTTACATCTGTACTTTGTACATCAGACGTTGTCTTACCAGAAATTTTTATAGGCAATTCAGGCTTCTCTAACCTTACATCCCGATTGGACTGTTCAACCTGAATGCCACTGCCAGCATCGATACGATATATCAGCGGGGCGTTTGGATTCACATGATACCCTTTGGGAAGTTGTATGTTTAATGTTAGTTGTATCTCCGAATCCGCCTTCAAGGTTTTTAGGGGCAATTCTACCGACCTTGCAAATGAAGGTATTGCGGACTGTGACATATCTTTTGAAACCTCTGTCTTAAGCCCCTTAATTTGCAGAGTACTTACCTCTTTTGTTTTCATATCTACCACACGAATGGCGTGGTTATTGGTATCTGCAATGTACAGTTTATTCTTGGCAAAGCTGAGACCTCCGGGTTCGTAGAATCTTGGTTCTTTACCGTCAGTGAATCCTGGTTGCCCATCCCCTGAAAAAGTGCTACTCGTATTATCAATCGGATTTACTATCTTAATTTTATGATTATACGTGTCTGCAACATAGATAAGACCATTATAATTTGTTACACCAAGAGGATGCTGTAAACGTACTTCTCCGCCCTTACCGTCTTCGTCCCCAAAAACAAAAAGGTCCTGACCAACGACCGTCCTTACTTCTTTTTTTTCTCTGTCTACGTAACGAACCGAACTCACTTCACTGTCTGCAAAATAGAGCCTCGAACCGGAGGCTGTAATACCGCTGGGTTGAGCCAGTGCACAACTATCCAGAGGTCCATCGATGCGGCCTTCTTTCCCACTACCTGCAAAAGGCTGGAAGACAGTGGTT
>Ga0209212_1008439_pt1 | contig 11066 bp, 7 predicted proteins | sample RifGroC2_FD_183996 | JGI IMG/M metagenome (GOLD analysis project Ga0209212, IMG submission 183996) | Groundwater microbial communities from Rifle, Colorado, USA - Groundwater C2 (SPAdes) (version 2) | ecosystem: Environmental > Aquatic > Deep subsurface > Groundwater | place: Rifle, Colorado... | reverse complement strand
TCCAGACCTTGATCCGCTTGATCGACGGATTGAACTTGAGGTGGGAAACTCTCTTTTGAAAATCCTCGTACCGGGAACCGGTCATGGGGAGGCTGAAATCCATTCCCGGGAACACCCTGTCGACCTCAGTGGCCACGAACTGGGCGGTTTCATTCTTCGACCGTTCAACGGCGGTCTTCTCGAGAGAGGAGGTTACGATTCCTCCGAGAGCCAAGCCAACCAGGATGAAGGCCGCCAAGCCAAGGAAAAAGAACCGCTGCAGCAGACGGTGGCTTTTCACTTTTATCTCAAATGCCCTCTTCTCATCTTCCGTCGTCCTTCGAGGGGAAACCCGGTTCCCTCGAAGAATAAAACATCCCGATTTCATAGTACGCCATGTAGTCAGGAGTTGAGTTCCAGGGACAACATCTCGTCCGCCCCTGTCCGGAGAGATTGACGAGATTGTGCGCTTTCTTGGCACGCTGGATGCCGAACATCCCCGGGATTTTGGACACAAATGGGACACTCGCGACTTCGATTGCCTGATTGTTCGAGAGGGGATATGCCCGGCGCTATAATCGGCATATGGAACCATGCGGATCCGGCCGAAGCGAGATGGAACGACGGTACGGGAAGGTCGAGTCCGGGGCGAGGACGATCGACGTCCGGGGGGTCCGTTACCGCCTCCGCGAGGTGCTCGCCCGCTGGATGATGGATGTCCCCGAGATTTTTACGCTTGACGGGGGAACCTTGGGCGAAGACCGCTACTGGATCCGGTTCATCGACAAGGAGGACCGGACCTACGTCGTCTTCGAGTTCGATGGAGAGTTCGGGATCCAGTCGGAGATGCGGGTCGACAGCATGGAGTGGGAGGGCGACCACTTCTTCGGATCCCGCTGGACATAGGAAAAAAGCACCGCCACCACCTGCCGACGGAGAGACGATCGGGGAATCCCCCCGCGGAGGTCATTTCCGTGAAACGGGCGCGGCAAGAACCTTGTCGATCCGATTAGCATCCATGTCCACCACCTCGAAGCGCCACCCTCGCCATTCGAAATGGTCTGCCACCGCGGGAATCCGGCCCAGCCGCATCTGGATGAAACCGCTCAATGTATGGTAGGTGCCCGATTCCTCCTCGGGGAGTCCCACGTCCGGAAACAGTTCGCCGAATTTTTCCATCGGGAGCATGCCGTCCAGCAGCCAGGAACCGTCCTCCCTACGGACGGCAAAGGCCTCCGCAGGTTTTCCGTCTGAAGGGATATCACCCACGATGGATTCAAGGACATCGTTGATCGTGACCAGTCCCTGGACGTCCCCGTACTCATCCAGGACGAAAGCCACATGTCGGCCACTCTTCTTGAACATTTCGAGCAACTTCATGGCGGTAGCGGTTTCCGGGATAAACAACGGGGTCTTCAGCAAGGAAAGGAGGTCCGATGGTTCCCCGCAAAGGGAACGGCGGAGAAGATCCTTGGCGTGGACTATGCCCAAGACGTTGATGATTCCCCCTCGACATACCGGCATGACGGAATGAGCGCTATCCAGGATCTTGCGTTGAATATCGTCGGAGGAGTCTTCCACATCGAGATAGACGACGTCCACACGGGGGGTCATGATGGCCCCGACCTTCTGACGGTCCAGCCGGAACACATTCGCGACGAGCTGCTGTTCCTCCTGCTCGAAGACCCCCGCTTCCGTTCCTTGTTCCATCATGACCTTGATCTCTTCCTCCGTAACAGGAGGAGTTGACACCGGGCGGGAGCCGAGGAGCTTCAGCACGGACTCCGTTGTAAAGCTCAAGAACCAGACGAGAGGATGGGCGGCTTTCGCGAGCAGACGCATCGGCCGGGCAATCATGACGGCGATCCCCTCAGGGTTCCGGAGGGCGAACCGCTTCGGTACGAGCTCACCGAGGATCAGCGAAAGAAACGTGATCCCCAAGACCACGACGGCCAACGCAATGGTCTCCGCATGAGGGGCGAGGGACGGCACCCGGGCGATTCGACCCGATATTCCCGCGGCGATGGTCGCTTCTCCAAAGGCACCGCTCAAGATGCCGATCAGGGTAATGCCGACCTGGACCGCAGAGAGAAAATGTCCCGGTTCCGCGGCAAGCTCCAACGCCACCCCGGCCCCGCCCTTGCCTTCGTCCGCCCATTGCTGCAGTCGTGTTTTCCGGGACGAGACGACAGCGATCTCGGACATGGCGAAAAGCCCGTTCACGAGGATCAGGAGCAGAAGAAACAGGAATTCCATGGGGGCCGCCTTGAAAGAAGGAGTAGCCGTAAATTATAACGACCATGGTACCCCACCGGCGGTCGTACGGGTGATGCTCACGTCCCACGAGGACGATTTCCAGCGGTCTCGTATTGGACCCAAGGACCAAAAATGGAAAAAGGGAACTTGGCGCGAAGCCAGATTCCCTTTTAAAATGCCCTCCTCCGCCCCTTGCAGGAATGGGATCCCATAGCGGGGGCTACGAAGGGCATCCTTCGCTCGGGATGGCTTGCCATCCGTAGCTTCGAAATCCCGGGAGTGCGGTTGCGATGAGGAGCGAAGGATGGTGCCGAAGGCGGGATTTGAACCCGCACGGGTTTCCCCACCACCCCCTCAAGCAGCCTTACCTCTTATAAGGCACTCCAATCCTTTTACTTATCGTATAGATACGGTCATGCAAAAATTACACATTCCGTAAATTTAGGGAGATTTCCGTAGGCTTCCCAGGATTTTGGACACAAATTGGACACATGGGAAGTTTGCGATATTGAACTTTCAGCAGGCATCGTCCCCCCTTCTTCTTGCCATGTACCGCCAGATGCCGTGATCAAGGATCTCCGCAGGTTGCGGCATGACGTCGTTAGATGACCTCGTCCGATCGTGCGACCAACCATCAGTAATACTGCCGGATGTAGCCATAGGCTCGATCAAACAGTTCCTGATCCTGGTGGAGCTTGTATTTGAACAGCGTCTTGCGGAGCGCCATTTTGACCTCGCGCTCGCCCGCATGGGTGTTCTGCCATCCGTCGAAGCGGACGTAGCGCACGATCTCGTCGATGTCGTTGACGACGCGTTCGACCATGATGGGCGTCTTCTCGTTCTTCGCTTCCTGGAAGAGCTCGGTGAGGGCGGCCTTGCCGAGTTCTTCGTCTCCGATGGGCTCAGCGGCGTGTTCCGCGGCCACCACGTCCCGGGCTAAGTCGAGCAACCCTTTCAGGAAGTCGATGCTCAGAAGCAATCCCTGCTCGTGCTTCTGCTTGAGGGCTTCGAGCCGCTCGCCCAGCGCCTTGAAGCGTGGGTCGTGCAATCGCTTTCTCAAATGCCGCGCAACCTTGATCTCGATCTCCTTGGCCTTCTTGTTCGGGTCGGGCGTCCCCAGCACTGCTTCGAGCAGGTCGGCGTCGAGTACCAGTGTCTCCAGGTCATCGCGGATGGCGTCGACGTGGACGTGCTGGTGGATCAGCTCGATCGTCTTGGGCCCGAGCGCGTGCCAGAGGAGCTTGCCAGTGCCGGTGGAAGGCTTCACCGATTCGTATACGTGCGTCAGCCAGCGGTAGTCGGTCTCGTGCTGGCTGAGGACCGGATCGGGTGAGATCGCTTCCCAGAGGCGGCTCAGATAGCTGTAGTTCGCAGCGAAACGATCGCGTGTGTCGTTATTGGGCAGGCAGTCCTGCGCCGCAATCAACCCCTCGTAGCCGATGAGGGTGCGATCAACACCCGGGAAGTAAACCAGGCACTTCTGCACGGCGCCGGGCAGCTTGCCAACGAGTTCATTGATGTTGGCTACGACCCGGGTGATGCCCTCCTCGTCGAACTGTATCGCTTGGGCCACATCGTCGAAGACGCCGAGATAGTCAACGATCAGGCCATGCGTCTTCGCCTCGCCGTAGGGGCGGTTGGTGCGACAGATGGCCTGCAGCAGCGTGTGGTCGCGCAGCGGCTTGTCGAGGTACATCGCCTGCAGGATCGGCGCGTCGAAGCCCGTGAGAAGCTTCGAGGTGACGATCAAGATCTTCAGCGGATCCGCAGGGTCACGGAATCGGTCGAGGAGCTTCTCTTCGGCCTCCCGTTCACGCCGGAAGGGCGCGTACTCGGTCTCGCCGCTGTTCACCGTCATGACGATGTCGGAGACTTCCGGCGGCAGGTACTCGTCGAGGGCCTCCTTGTAGAGGACACAGCTCTCCCGGTCGAAGGTGACCACCTGCGCGCCAAAATCGCTGGGTGCCACCTTCTCCTGAAAGTGCCGGGCGATGTCCGCGCAGACCTTGTGAATTCGCTCCGGAGCCTTGAGCAGCACCGCCATCTTGGCCGCTGTCTTGGCGAGCTGGTCCTTGTCGAGGTCGCTAAGGTTGCCCGTGAGCTCCTTGAAGGCCTGGTCGATCGCCTCCTTGTCGATGTGCAGCTCCAGCAGGCGCGGCTCGAAGTGGAGCGGCATCGTGGCGCCGTCGCGGATCGACTCCTCGAAACCATAGCGGCTCATGTAGCCCGCCTTGTCCTCGTCAGCGCCGAACGCGTAGAAGGTGTTTCGGTCAGCTCGGTTGATCGGCGTGCCGGTCAGGCCGAACAAGAAGGCATTGGGAAGCGCCTCGCGCATCTTGCGGCCGAGATCGCCCTCCTGTGTGCGGTGAGCCTCGTCGACCATCGCGATGATGTTGCTGCGGTCGTTCAGGACGCCGTCAGCCTCGCCGAACTTGAAGATCGTGGTGATGATGATCTTCCGCACGTCCTGCCCCAGGAGCCGCTGCAGCTCGGTGCGAGTGTCTGCCTTGACGAGGTTGGGCGTGTCTGCGGCGTAGAAGGTGCTCGAAATCTGTGCGTCGAGGTCAATGCGGTCGACCACAATGATCACGGTCGGGTTCTTGAGTGCCGGGTGCAGGCGGAGCTTTCGGGCCGCGAAGAGCATCAGCAGCGACTTGCCCGAGCCCTGGAAATGCCAGATGAGGCCCTTCTTCGGGTGCCCGGCCACCACGCGCTCGACGATCTTGTTCGTGCCGTCGTACTGCTGGTAGCGGGCGACGATCTTGATGCGGCGCTTCCTCTTGTCGGTGGCATAGGCGGTGAAGTTGGCCAGCAGATCGAGCAAGATGTGCGGCCGGAGCATCGACGAGACCGCCTTCTCGATCTGTTGCAGGGCCGGCGTGTTGGTGTCAGCTTCAATTCGCCACGGCCCCCAGAGCTCAACCGGCAGCCCTATCGAGCCGTAGCGGAGCTCTTTGCCCTCGGTGGCGACGGAGAGGACGTTGGGCACGAAAAGCTCCGGGACGTTGCGCTCGTAGTCGTCGTGCACCTGGAGCGCCCCGTCGAGCCAGCTCTGGCTCGAGCGAACGGGGGTCTTCGCCTCGATCACGACCAGCGGAATACCGTTGACGAGCAGCACGAGGTCGGCCCGCTTCTCGGTGGCTCCTGCGCGATAGGTGTACTGCGTCGTGACGACGTACTGGTTGCGCTCGATATCGACGAAGTCGATCAGGTGGATCGTGACGTGCTCGCCGTTCGCACCGAAGGGCATTGACCGCTCGCCGGTGAGCCAGCCGGCGAACTCCTCGTTCGCCTTGACGAGGCCGTCGCTGCGGACGCCCATTAGGATTGCACGGAGCTTGTAGAGGACGTCGTCGGCACGGTCGGGCTGGGCGGCGATTTCCGGGTTCAGTCGGATCAGCGCCTCGCGCAGATGATACTCGACCAGGACTTCGTGCGGCTGGCGCGGGAGATTCTGCGGACCGAGGTAGTGCCAGCCAAGCCCGGAGATCTGGCCATTGCGGCGCGCAAGCGCCGGGCCGACAGCGGTGTGGTAGGTAATTCCGCCGCAGAGCCGGTCGCGAACGAAGGCTTCGACGGTGTTGGCTTCGTTAAAAGTCATCTTGGCGCTCGAGCATCGCCAGTCAGTAGTTGCACCGAGAGGCCTTGTACTTCGGTGTGTCGCCGCACAAGAGCCTCCCGCGCAGCCCACAATGGCTGAAGCTGGCCAACTATGCGCTCCTGATCGGGCCGGGTCGGACACGGAATGCTTACGTCACGAAAGTACGCGGCATTCATCTTGAAGTTGATCTGCTGCGATGTGGCGGCGCCAAAAAGCTGGTGCTTTCTCATGTAGTTCAAGAGACGCCACAGAAACATGTTGTAAAGGGCGTCACCAGCACGCACGCGGAGAATGAAGCTGGCAAATGTCCATTCACCCTCCAACTCGAAAATCGCGGTCTTCCCGACATGTGCCTGGCTACCGGATCGCCAATTCAGAAGGACGTCGCCCTTGCGCAACAAAAAAGCGTCCTTTGAGGGCGGAGCGTGATAAACGAGCTTCCGCAGGTCTAACTGTCCCTCAAGCGCTATATTGGCACCCGTCAGTATCGGCCATCCAATCGCCGGATCCCTGTTGTCTGCAACTGCAGCGGAAATGCCATAGGCCACGTCGGCGACCGCAGACATCTTTAACCTCGGCCAGCGCGATCCAATCTCATCAATCGAATTGCTCTTGCTTCTGTTCTTGCTTGAGAGTGGTCGTCGGGCAAGAAGAGAGAGAAAAAGAGCTTCCTCTGCTTGTTCGGCTTTGATACGAGCCTCGATCAACTTCTCCTTATAGGTGCTAACATCCGCCAAGGCGTCTGCAATACGTCGTTGCTCCTCCAGCGGCGGCAGGGCAAACTCTTCCTCCGCGAGCGTCTTCCAGTTGATTGTCGGCGAGAGCGAGCCCACTGAGATCTCCTTCGCTCGCTCCATGAACAGGTCACTCTGCATGAAGAACGGCAGAAATTCCAGCAGGGCGACTTCGGGTTTGGCTCGTAGCACCATCGCGTGCGCAGAGCAAATACCGTCGAAGTGAGCGACCGCGAGCTTTCGCTGATATACACGGCGACGACCGAAGATGATGTCTCCTGCTCGAAACCGCAGTTTCGTTGCCTCTACGTCGGATGGCGAGCCCCATCGACGAATGGTGAGCGACTCGGAGTCGAGGTGCTCAAGGCCTACGTAATACTCGACGTCGGCTTCCGAGGGGTCATCGATGCGGTCATTGATTATGACCGCCATCTCATCGAAACGGTACTTGCGCCAGCTGTTCCTTGATGTGTAATCAGGCATCGGGCGCCTCCTCAGCGACGACGCCGTCGAGCATGTCCACGAGCGCGTCCATTTGCTGCCAGAACTCCCGGCCGCCCGCGTCGAACGCGGTCCAGGTTGTCTTCAGGTCGTGGTCACCACCGTTGTTCGCCCCATTCCCGATCGTCCTGACATAGCGCGGGATCGACAGGTTGCCGTCCTTCTGGAGCACCTCCGCTATCGTCGCAACCTTGGCAAACCCGGGGTCATCGACGAACGCCTGATAGGCCCCTAAGATTCGCTGCTGATGATCCGACTTCAGGAAGCTCTGGGCTTGCTCCCGTGCGACCTCATGCACGGCGTCGATGAACAGAATCTTCCCATGGCGGCCGGCGGGCTTGCGGGTGCGGCAAGTCACCACGCAGGCTTCCATGGGCGAGTTGTAGAAGAGATTCGGTCCGAGGCCGAGGACGCATTCGATCAGGTCCGATTCGACCAGCTTGCGCCGCATCTCCGCCTCTTCGTTGCGGAAGAGGACACCGTGCGGAAAGAGGATCGCGCAGCGGCCGGTCTTCGGGTCCAAGCTCTTCAGAATGTGCTGAAAGAACGCGTAATCGGCGCGGCCCTGGGGCGGCGTGCCAAGGAAGTTGCGCCCCCAGGGATCGCTCTCCCACGCCTCGCGATTCCACTTCTTGATCGAGTACGGCGGATTGGCGAGGACCACGTCGAAGGTCCGCAGGCGGTCGCGCTCGATGAAGGCCGGGGTGCTCAGCGTGTTGCCGGCGACGATCTCGAAGTCTTCGACCCCGTGCAGCACGAGGTTCATCCGGGCGATGGCTGCCGTGATGTGGATGAGCTCCTGACCGTAAAGGCGAAGAGTCCGCGTGTCGCCGCCCCGACGCTTCACCTCGGCCAGTGCCGAGATGAGCATACCGCCGGTACCGACAGTTGGATCGTAGATCCGCTCCCCGGGCTGGGGCTCAAGCATCTGCACCATCAGATGGACGAGCGTGCGATTGGTGTAGAACTCCTGCGCCGTGTGACCGCTGTCGGCGGCGAACTGCTTAATGAGGTACTCGTAGCCGTTGCCGAGCTCATCCTCGGGGACGGCAGCGAGGCTCAGCGTGTGCCTCGAAAAGTGCTCGATGAGGTTCTTCAGCGTCTCGTCGGGCAACTGCGCCTTGTCGGTCCACGAAGCGTTGCCGAAGACGCCAGACAGGCGCTCGGGGTTGGCGGCCTCGATGGCGCGAAAGGCGTTCAGCAGCGCGCGGCCTACGTCGCGGGAGGCACTGCGGACGTCGGACCAGTGCGCGCCGTCGGGGATCGCGAAGCGGTCGTCGGCCGTAGCTCGGGCGTACGTCTTGTCGCCGGTTTCGTCGAAGGCAGCCTGATACTCCTCGTCCCACACGTCAGAAAGCCGCTTAAAAAATAGCAGCGGGAAGACGTACTGCTTGTAGTCGCCGGCGTCGATCAGGCCCCGCAGGAGTTTGGCTGCGCCCCAGAGGTAGGACTCGAGTTCCTGCTGGCTCATGCATTCGGGAGCCTTGATCATGCGAGCCAGCCTCCCTCGGTCAGGACCTCGCGCAGATTGTCCTCGGCAACCCGGCATTCGGAAAGTGCTTGCTTGAAGTCTGCGACAGCCTCCGGCAGCGAGGGAATCTCCTCACCGATGGGTGGCAGCACGTAGCGGGAGATGTTGAGCGTCCAGTCCTCGCCCTTGATCTCGTCGAGACCGACCACCTTGGCGCAGTCTTCCACGTTTCCGAAGGCGCGCACCCAATCGACGATCTGCTTGGCATGCTCGGGTTCAAGGAAGTTCTGAGCGCGGCCCTTGCGGAAGAGGCTTGAGGCGTCGATGACCAGGACCTTCTCTTTCCGCTTTGAGGGCTTCGCGCGACGTAGGATCACCACAGCCGGCGCGAGACCGGTGCCGTAGAAGATGTTCGGGGCGAGCCCGATGATGGCCTCGATGAGGTCTTTCTCCAGGAGTGCTTGGCGGATCCTGCCTTCCGCGTCCTTTCTGAAAAGAGCACCCTGCGGAAGCACCACCGCCATGCGCCCCGTGCCCAAGGCCATGGAGGCGACCATGTGCTGGACCCAGGCATAGTCGCCGTAGCTGTCCGGGGGCAGACCGTAGGCGGCACGGCCCCACGGGTCGGCTTCCCAAACTTCGCGGCCCCATTCCTTGAGCGAGAAGGGAGGATTGGCGATCACGCAGTCGAAGGTGGCGAGGCCGCCGGTGCTCGAGTCGGTGAACGCCGGGCTGCGGAGCGTGTCCTCGCGCACGACCTGGAAGTCCTCGATGCCGTGGAGCACGAGGTTCATGCGGGCGATGGAGGAGGTCGTGAGGTTCTTCTCCTGGCCGTAGATCTTTCCGAAGAAAGTGCGCGGGTCGCCGCCGGCCCGTTCCACGTGTTCGATCGCCCCGAGCAACATGCCGCCCGTCCCGCAGGCCGGGTCGTAGATGCTCTCGCCCTCCTTCGGGTCGAGGATGTCGACCATCATTCGCACGACGCTGCGCGGGGTGTAGAATTCGCCTGCCTTCTTGCGCTTGGTGACGTCGGCGAATTTGCCAATCAGGTACTCGTAGGCGTCGCCGAGGATGTCGGAGGTGACGGCCGTGTTGCCAAGGGAGACCTCCGAGAGCCCTTCGATGAGGTCTTTCAGGATCTCGTCGGTGAGAATCTCGCGGTTGCACCAGTCGGCGGCTCCGAAGACACGATAGAGCGTGTCGGGGTTGGCTCGCTCGATCTCGCGCATGGCGTGCGAGAGTGCGGCGCCGACGTTCGCCGGGGTGGCCCGGACATCACGCCAGTGGCAGCCCTCGAAGACGTTGAAGCGGTGGACCTCTGGGAAGTCGACGGGGTTAACATCACCGTACAGCTTCGCGGCTTCCGCCGTTTCCTCGTCCCATACGTCGCAGATTCGCTTGAAGAACAGCAGCGGGAGGATGTAGGCCTTCCAGTCCGTGCGATCGACGGCACTGCCGCGGAGGATCTCGGCGCAGTTCCAGAGGTGCGACTTGAGGTCTTGCAGAGTCAAGGGCATGTCAGATTGCGCCGTATTTAGTGTTCATTCGCTCCTCAGATTGGTACCAGGACAAACTCAAGAACCATCTGTACATTACCGGGTGACCGGCCCCCCGTCGGGTATTAACGTGGGTAAGTCGGACGCGAGCCACCAGAGCCACATTAAGTGAGGAACTGGTTATCATACAAGACGTGACCACTTGGGAATCATGGAAGAAGTTTACACGGAATCGAGGAAGAGGGGCATCGCTATCGTATGTGGTCACGCCATCCAGGAGGCGATGGAACACGACGACATCAAGACGACGATGATCTACGTGTCCCTCGGAAGTTCAATCAGGATTCAGATCCCCTCACCTCCGCTCGGCTCAAGCGGGAAACTGACTCCCTTCCCGAAGGCCATTTACGAGCTTGTAGACAATCGGGATTGGGCCAGGGAACCGGTCATGGACCCATATTCTTCCGGAGTGAAACAGTTGAAACAAGCGGCAGCGCATTCCGGCAAACTTCTCATGCCGATTCCCTTACAGGCGGCTGTCGGTTACGCAATAGGGGACAAATCTGGAGTCCAGTCAATCCCAGGAGCAGCCGGATTGGGTGCAGTCAGTAAGGGACCGTCCAAATTCGCATTGGTGCAAAAGGCCAAATCCGCCCTCAAGCGTGGGGATACGGAAGTGATGCAGGAAGCCGTCAAGGATGCACAGCACGAAGGGCAAATGTTGAACCTCAAGCGGCTGATGCGATCCGAGGTGTTAGGGGAGATGAAGAAGGAGCGCAAGGCCAGACAGTCGCCATACCCCAATCTGTACAAGCTCACCCACTAAGGAGAAACCGCTATTGAACCTTGTACAGAATTCGCTTACATGAGGCCCCCCCTCCTGCGGGAGTATGCACGGGAAACGTTGAAGCCATCGCGAAGGCGAATATAATTCGCTGAATGAATACTCTGAATGAATATTGCGGATCTTATGCTTTGCCGATAATATACCGTGCCAGGATAACTCTGGTCGGGCAGGTCGGCTACCC
>Ga0209212_1008436_pt1 | contig 11071 bp, 11 predicted proteins | sample RifGroC2_FD_183996 | JGI IMG/M metagenome (GOLD analysis project Ga0209212, IMG submission 183996) | Groundwater microbial communities from Rifle, Colorado, USA - Groundwater C2 (SPAdes) (version 2) | ecosystem: Environmental > Aquatic > Deep subsurface > Groundwater | place: Rifle, Colorado... | reverse complement strand
AACCGTCCGATTTCTTTTCGTAATGCCGCATCCTGTGACACTTCCGCTACCATTCGCTGATAAGCCTTTGCAACCGCAAAGCCACTCATGCCGCCAAGTAACTGGCCAATCTCCTGATTCGTCGCGGTGGTTCGCCTTTTCATCAGGTAAATGCAGCTTTTGCGGATATCATTCCGTTGCGCACTGGTGGCTATTTCCGCTGTGACACAGTAGTGCTTAGCTGCAACAGACACAACCTCGTCAGCTTCACAGGATGCCCTTAGCGCTTTTTTGTGCGATGTTTCAGTCTTCTGCAGATGATCATCATCGAGCCGATTCAGGATTTCCTTGATGAACTCCACGTTGCCAAGGATCATGCCGCCATAGACATTCTTCATCGGGCTTTCCAGTTTCTCTCCCAAAACACTCTCCACGAACGACTTGTATTTCAATTTTGCCGTGGAAGTGTCTGCAGAAATCATGGACTGGACAGTGGTTGTAGTGACAAGCTCATCGCCGCCAGCTATGTAAGCACCATAACTGCTATGGGGATAATCCCCGGGACGTTCCACCATATTTGCCCGAACCGGGTTTAGATGAAGGTATCGACTCAATTCAAGAAGATAACTGTCCCGGTCAACAAGTATGGCCTTGTAACGTCCCTGGAAAAGATGGCCGCTCCGTTTTCGCTTGGTGTTGATATAGGTGGTGTAGGAACCGTTCAGATGATGCATGATCTTGCTCAGATTCATTTGAGGGGTTTCGATGAGCAGATGATAGTGGTTTGTCATGAGGACATAACCGTGCAGGACAAAGCCATACTTGATCTGTGCATCGCTGAGATACTCTTTGAACTTCCGGTAGTCGGCCTTGGTGAAATATATCTTTCCTCGCTCGTTGCCCCGCGAAGTCACATGATACAGAGCCCCTTCATATTCAATTCGTATCGGCCTTGCCATTGCGTTTCCTCCGTCCACTTACAGACAGAAGCATACCCTATAAATGTCTCATGTCAAGGGCTGACCCCTATTATTCTCCTGACCCCTATTATTCTCCTCTATAAATGTCTCATGTCAAGGGCTGACCCCTATTATTCTCCTCTATTATTCTCCTATTACTTTCTAAATGTCTCATGTCAAGGGCTGACCCCTATTACTCTTCTGAAGGGTGGCTTACCACACCTGCACGCACCATGTTGAGATCGATATAAACAAGGCAGCGAATAAGGTGTTCATTTTGTTCAACAGCAGTAGCGTGATAGCGATCTTCCCAGAAGGCACCCTTTCGCTCCTTGCGTTGATTGAATTCCTGGGCGGTTCTTCCGGCGATCAGCTGCAGGCTTTTTGGGATGACATCCGGCCCACTATCAACCACCAGCAAATGGATATGATTGGAAGTGACCACATAATTGCGTATTCTCAATCCAAAGCGCTTCTTGGCTTCAAAGAGCCACGAATGCCAGCGCCGTCTGTCCCTGGCGAATTTCAGGAGAAATTCCTTTTTGTGGCAACGGTGGGTAATGTGCCACACCTGCCCAGGAATATGATGTCGGTTTGCTCTCGCCACTCTTAGAAGTCCCTTTTTGCCGGTAAAAACGTGGCTTTAAGGCCATAAATAGGGTCAATTTGGCACATTAGCATTGACATTTCAATTGGTTGACTTGGTCCGACCCCAGCCCACCATCTCCCCTTCGAGGATCGTCTGGGGTTACTGGTTGATCGAGAAGTCACCGTTCGTGATAACAGAAAACTCACGAACCTGCTGCGGGGAGCAAAGTTGCGCTACTCTAACGCATGCCCGGAAGAAATCGACTTCCGTACACCGAGAGGACTCGCCAAGGATGCACTGCTGTCACTAATGCAAAACGGCTGGGTGAATGGCAAACAAAACGTGATCATCACCGGACCTACCGGCAGCGGCAAGACCTTTATTGCCTGTGCGCTGGCAAACAGCGCCTGCAGGCACGGACGCTCTGCCCACTACATTAGACTGCCCCGGTTGCTTCAGGATTTACACATTGCCAGAGCCGACGGTAGTTACGGCAAGCTCCTGACACGTCTTGCCAAATACGCTGTGCTGATAATTGACGACTGGGGTCTGGCGAAGTTCAACGACAAAGAGCGACGGGATATTCTTGAAGTCCTCGAAGATCGGCACAGTATCACGTCAACGATCATATCCAGTCAGATACCGGTGGATAAATGGCATGACAGTATCGGCGATCCAACTATCGCCGACGCGGTACTGGATCGTCTGGTTCACAACGCACACATGATCACAATGAAAGGGGAATCGATGAGAAAAATGCAGTCAAAGACGATATGAACTGGACACCCTGAAACCAAAAACCTGACGGGAAGAAATCAGAAAACTACTGTCCAGTTGAAAACGGATTCAGTGTCCAGTTAGAACCGGATTTGCTGTCCAGATAAAATGGATTGCGCAGCCTACGCCCCACAATGATAACTATTTTTATTTATGTGTAACTTTTTTTATATTGACATAAATATTTTTACCTGTATTGTTGGGCTTAAGTTTTCAATGTTCCATTCGATAGCAGTTTAAAGAGAGGAGAATCTAAAATGGCCGTCAATAAAAGATATAAAATCGCACTTGAAACTAAATTAGATCAATTATCGCATCAAGGCTATGCCGTTTTTGAGCGATGGGAACTTTTGGCTTGGTTTAACAAGGAAAGACTCACTAATGTTGTTTGGAGAGAGATCCAAGAGACTTGGATAGACATTTTCAATTTAGATGCAAATGAAAAACCTTTACAAGTTATAAAATGTGACACAACAACAGCCCCCCAGACATTTGTCGTTATTCAAAAAAATAGAATTGAAGAAATGTCAAACATGGTCTAATAGTGTAATGAACAGTCTATGGGGTCAAAGCTCCAATTTTTAAAATTTGATATTTGGAGTTTTGACCCTTTATATTGTTTCGGTTTGATCCGAGTTTTCTATGTCAAGCCGGAGGATAAGCAGAATCAGATTTATTTTGTATTTCCTGCAAAGTTGTCATTCCTTTTTCAGTGATCTCCCAGATACCCCAACTTGAGTCATCACGCAGGAGCCCGTCTTTTATCATGTTTGATTTTTCAACAGCCGCAAAATTTTTCCATTTCTGAGTATATCCATCCTGATTTACAGAAAGATCATGGTCGGTAAAGCGATTAGCCATCCATTGTTCAATTATGGCAAATATCTCCGATTGTTTAGCTGTCCCGCCAAGCTTCATCAGAGCATCGATAATAAAGGGGCGGTATTCGCTTCTTGGGGTAATAGCAGTCCCTTTCTGAGCTCGCTTACTACGGATTACTAGACTGACTTCGCCTCCTTGATCATTACGTGATCTTGATCTGTTACAGTATCGGTGGGTTAATCGTGCATTCTCAGGCACAGTTCGTCCACCCCTCCAATATTGCTCAATATGATCAATCTCTGCATCATCTATTGATGTGATTTGTTGACCACAGATTGAACAGGATCCTTCAATTTCATAAAGTTGACGCTTTACTGCCATTGAGAAACAACGCGGTTCTTTTTGCGTATTTCCAATGATCTGTTGAAGTGTTTTTCGCCATACCTCAAAACGAACTCTCACTGATTGAGTACCGCTTGTTCCAAGCTCAATTGCATCTATAAATTGCTGATCTGTTGTCATTAAAAATATCAATGCCTCTCTAATGGCATCAAGGTTTTGCATAACTTTATTTTTGTCTTCTCTGGCAAACGAGTACATCAGGATGTCATAAAGTGAAGCATTAAATTTTTGTGGTTCCCAATTGCCATTCGGGTGGTCAGGAGTTCCGGGATAGAAACGTCGAAAAGCATTCTCGGCAAAAACTGACTTGACCAGACCTACGGCATTCTTGAAAGCGGTTCGTAGCTCCTTTGCACCATCATTACTGATGTTTTGAAATTTCCTCATATCTTCATTAAGAAATCGCCCCATCGGTGGTTTATAATGGTCATAAGTGGCATGATAGAATGCTGCAAACCGCAAGACATATTCGACATCTTTCATTCTTTTATCCAGAGCAGTGTATCCCATTAGTTTCATGAAATCAGTATCATGCGAAAGCTCTTTCAAAAGTTCATTGTAGGTTCCTCGGTAAACACAGTTACGTAATTCCTGATCATTTAGAGGCATTGCCCCGGTATTTAGTCGTTCAAAAACTTCAAATTTCAGGTCTTCTTGTGATTCTTTACGAAAGGTAATAGTCCTGATTTTGCAATATCTAATTTTGTCCTGATAAACTTCATCTAGCTCTTTATAAGTCTTTCCAATTAATTCGCTAAAGACATTCAGATTGGTCAGAACAAAGTTTTTCCCATCTGGAAACATGCCGTCAATAAATGAAAAAAATGAGGTAAGGCGTTGTTGCCCGTCAATCACATATTCTTTTCCATCATTTTCCTGTGACAAATATATGACAGGCAACGGAACTTCTAGTAAGGCTGATTCAATCAAACGACTTGCCTTAACGCGATCCCAAACAAATCTACGCTGAAAATCAGCCTGCACTATGAGTTTTCCTCTCTTATATTTGTTGTAGAGAGAATCAACTTCTGGATCACCTTGATCCGAATAGACAGTTCGCTTATCTGCTGGAATATCAGAAGAAATTGAGTCCTCCTCTTGGTTAAAGCTATCCTGCGTTATGTGCTCTTTAGTGCTCATAATTTTCATCTCCTTTTCAACTACCTATTGACCGGTTCCCGCGCGCGCGTGAACCGGTGATCTACCCAAACAGAACATTTATCCTGTGATCATGAATATCCATCTAAAAAAACACAACAATTACATTCAGCCACTATCCCGGCGTCTACTGCTACAGCTTTTTCACATAAACATCAGTCAATTAAAACTCATTATTTATAGCACGGCAACCCGTTGCCCGAAAGCGTTTTTCGGACAAAACCTGAATCCCTACCCTCGCGGCCCAACTATGTTGCTATCATCACTCTGCCAATCAAAACCTTACTTCGAGGAGTACTAAGAAATTTTTTGTGATGTCCGAACGGACATATTTCACCCGAGTATGCCTATGAATGGCAAAATTTATCCGTACGGTAAAACATGTTATGTTGAACAATATGAAGACATGTATTACAATACAATCAAAGTATTACCTTTTGACAAGAGTACAACAGGAGTCACTCATGCTATCAAATGTAACATCAAAAGGGCAAGTAACCATCCCGGCAGAAATTCGAGCCCGCTTCCATATTAAACCGAATGACAGGGTTGACTTCTTTGTGGATGGCGAACACATCGTCATCACCCCGGTCAAGACGCTTAAACAGCTTCGTGGAGCGGTTACCTCCGACGGGACCGGTAACATCGCCAAAGAGCGCGAGGCGGCAAAAAGTATGGTTGCTGAGCGGATTACAGGTGAAACCGCATGAACAGGTGCTTTGTCGATACAAACCTGTTCATTCGCTATTTGACAAACGATGATCCTGCCCTGGCCGACCGGGTGGAGCAATTGCTGGATGATGCCGCGAACGGAGCAGTGCAACTCGTGACATCCGAACTGGTGATTGCCGAAACCGTCTGGGTCCTCGAATCATCCTATCATCTGAATAATGCCGGTATTGCCCCGCTGGTGCGGGGTATTCTTGCCACGCCAGGGCTGGAAGTCATAAACGGCGATCTGATCGGCAAGGCGCTTGTCATGTACGAATTGCAGAATATTGATTTTGTGGATGCCTATATTGCAGCTCTGATGGAAAAACAGGGGATACAGGACATCTATTCCTGCGACAGGAAACATATTTCGCGCATAAAGAACATAAATCGCAAAGAACCTTGAAAATATGTAACCGTCATTTTTCAAAATTCTCAGGTAGTTAGGGAATAACCATTATTTAAGGAGTTACACCAATGTCTTTTGATTCTCTCGGCCTGCGGGCCGAACTGCTGAGCGCGGTCAGCGCCCAGGGCTATACCACCCCTACCCCCATCCAGACCGGGGCTATCCCGGTGATCTTCGAGGGGTGCGACCTGCTGGCCGGCGCCCAGACCGGCACCGGCAAGACCGCGGCCTTTGCCCTGCCGATCGTGCAGATGCTGGCCGAAAACATCCCCCCGGACAAGCGCCGCCGGCCGCGCGCGCTGGTGCCGACCCGCGAACTGGCGGCCCAGGTCAGCGAACAGATGAACAATTATGCCCGACGCCTGTCGCTGCGCTCGACGATGATCTACGGCGGGGTGACCATCCAGGCCCAGATCGAACGGCTGCACCGCGGCGTCGATATTGTCGTCGCCACGCCGGGACGGCTGCTGGATCACGCGGAACGAGGCACCATCAACCTTTCCCGGATCAAGTTCCTGGTGCTGGACGAGGCCGACCGCATGCTGGATCTGGGGTTTATCGACGACATCAAAAAAGTGGCGGAATATCTGCCGGTCAAGCGCCAGACCCTGCTCTTTTCGGCAACCTATCCGCAGAGCATCAAACAGCTGGCCGACGAACTGCTCGATCACCCGCGGCGGATCGAGGTGGCGCGTCCCAATATCGCCGCCGAAGCGGTGACCCAGGCGGTTTACGAGGTGGAACGCAGCCGCAAGCGGGAGATGATTTCGTTCCTGATCCGCAACGGGGGCTGGAATCAGGTGCTGGTCTTCGCCCGCACCCGTTACGGCGCGGACAAGCTGACCGAAGAACTGCTTTACGACGGGATCAAGGCGGCCGCCATCCACAGCAACAAGAGCCAGTCGATCCGGACGCGTACCCTGGCGGATTTCAAACAGGGTGAGTTTCGCGTACTGGTGGCAACCGATGTGGCCGCGCGCGGGCTCGACATAGAGCGCCTGCCGCATGTGGTAAATTACGACCTGCCCCAGGTTCCCGAGGATTACGTGCACCGGATCGGCCGCACCGGCCGGGCCGGAGAGGACGGGGTTGCCATCTCGCTGGTCAGCCATGAAGAAAAGCCGTTGCTGGCCGCGATTGAGAAGCTGCTCAAGCACGCCATCCCGCGTCAGACGTTGGAGGAGTTCCCGGTTGTTGCGGCCAGACGGAGTGTGCGGGTAAAGGAACTGAAGCAGGCCGCGAAAGCGCCTAAAACAAAGAAGCCTTACGAAAAGCAGGCCAAGGCTCCGCCAAAGACAGCGGCTCCCCGGCGAAAAAAAGCGGTTGAAGAAAGGCCAGCCCCCAAGCTCGGGCGCCAGAGAAGCAGGCAGAAATAACGACTATGATAATCGGTACTTCCACCACGGAGACACGGAAACACAGAGGACATCGTTGAATCTGATTAGAACTGATCTACCGCCAGCCCTTCTCCCTGAGGACCCATAGGGCCTAAAGGAGAAGGTGGCCGAAGGCCGGATGAGGGGGCAGAAATGCCGTATAAATCAACTCTGCCCTAGCCCTCTCCCTCAGGGAGAGGGGATTGTTTCGCCGCCATAGCGGGAGATTGATTCTACTCAGCTCGTTGAATAACAAATAACAAACAGAACGATTAGTGATTAAATCCACACATCGGGCTGATTGTTTGATTTTATGTCATTTCTTTTCTTTCTCCGTGCCTCTGTGCCTCCGTGGTGAATTGATTTTTTCAGAATACTGCCCTAGTGGGGAAAACACTTATGTCACACAGCAAACTGCCCAAAGGGGTCATAGCGCTGGGCCTGGTGAGCCTGTGCATGGATCTCTCCTCCGAGATGATTCACAGCCTGCTGCCGGTGTTCCTGGTCACCGTGTTGGGCGCAAGCGCCATGTCGGTGGGTCTGATCGAAGGGGTCGCCGAAGCAACGGCAGCGGTTGCCAAGGTATTTTCTGGTGTGCTCTCCGACTGGATCGGGCGCAGGAAACCCTTGGTGCTATTGGGCTATGGCCTGGCAGCCTTGACCAAGCCGCTGTTTCCGCTCGCCACCGGGATTGGCGCGGTTCTAACGGCACGCTTTGTAGACCGCATCGGCAAGGGTATTCGCGGTGCGCCGCGCGACGCACTGATTGCCGACATAACGCCGCAGGAAGTCCGCGGGGCAGCCTATGGCCTGCGCCAGTCAATGGATACCGTCGGCGCCTTTGCCGGGCCGTTGTTGGCTATTGTGCTGATGTCGGCCACCCATGATAACTTCCGCCTGGTGTTCTGGGTGGCAACCGTTCCAGCCATCGTCTGTGTGCTTTTGATTATCTTTGGGGTAGAGGAACCGGAGACATCGCGCCCGGCAGCCCAGACGCGCTTCCCGATCAGCCGTGAGAACCTGCAGCGCCTGCCGGCGCGCTTCTGGTGGGTTGTGGTTTTTGCCGCTGTGTTGACGCTGGCGCGATTTTCCGAGGCATTTCTGCTGCTGCGCGCCCAGAACCTGGGAATGGCAGTAACCTGGGTACCCATGATCTTGATAGTCATGAATGTGGTCTACGCCGCCAGCGCCTACCCCTTTGGCAAACTTTCCGATAACGGCAGCCGCCGCAAACTGCTCGCCTGGGGCATCGTCCTGCTCATTGCGGCCGACCTTGTGCTTGCCTTGGCCGGCAACATCTGGGCGGTAGGCGCGGGCGCGGCGGTGTGGGGACTGCATATGGGGGCAACCCAAGGCTTGCTCTCGGCAATGATCGCCGACGCCGCACCGGCAGATCTGCGCGGAACGGCCTTCGGCGTATTCAATCTGGCCAGCGGTGTCGCGCTGCTGGCGGCCAGCATTATCGCCGGGGTGCTGTGGAGCAGCTTCGGCCCGGCCATGACATTCTATGCCGGCGCGGCTTTTTCATCTGCAGCATTGGCGGGTTTGTTCATGGATGCTCGAAACAAAAAACGCTACAAACTTTCCTCCAGCAATTAACCCCATAAACCGCAGATAAAACAAGGGGGCAGACTCAAGGCCTGCCCCCGCTAATTTCCAGCTGTTCAAGCCACTTATTTGATGAACGTGCCGTTGTGGTATTCCTCGAAGGCGATCCGCAACTCTTCCCGGGTATTCATGACGATCGGCCCCTGCCAGGCAACCGGTTCGCCCAGGGGACGGCCGGACAACAGCAGGAAACGCACCCCCTTCTCCTTGGCCGTCACCCGGATGCCCGCACCATCCCGCTCATACAGCACCACCGTCTCGGGGCCGAAGGTGCAGGCCCGTTCCAGGTCGAGCCAGCCGCTGCCGGAATACTCGAAGGAAAAAGGGTCTCGACCCTCATCAAAATTCCCGGCGCCGGCCAGCACATAGGCTACTACGGTGTGCCCCTGCTTGACGACATGCTCAAAGACACCGCCAGGGGGGACGCTTACATCCATCAGTTCCGGGTCGATGACAATATCCTGCACAGGCCCCCGCACCCCGTTCAACTCGCCGCTCACCACCTTGACCCTGACACCGGAATCAAGGGCTACCTCGGGGATAGTGGCGGCCGGTACGTCCCGGTAGCGCGGCGGCATCATCTTCTGGCTGGCCGGCAGGTTGGCCCAATACTGAAAACCCCACATGGTGCCGGTTGGGCTCAACTGAGGCATCTCCTGGTGGATGATGCCGCTGCCGGCGGTCATCCACTGCACATCCCCGGCGCCTATGACTCCCTTGTTGCCCATGCTGTCGCCATGCTCCACCAGCCCCTCCAGCACATAGGTGATGGTTTCGATCCCCCGATGCGGGTGCCAGGGGAAACCGGCCAGGTACTCAGCCGGATTGGCCGTGTGAAAATCGTCCAGCATCAGGAAAGGATCGAACAGCGGCACCTGGTGGTAACCGAATGCCCGCTTGAGATGAACACCGGCTCCCTCGATGGTCGGAACGCTTCGAAATACCTTGAAGATCTTGCGAATGGACATAGATCACCTTTCATCCGATCATTATTTAAGAAGCCGGTACGGATCGGCCCTGATCAGCCAGGGGCTGTCGGGATAGTCTGCATCCAGCCGATCATAGATGCCGATCAGATTCGCTACATTGTGGGTCTCGATGAAACTGGAGACTCCGCTCAGGTAGACCGCTTCCGGCGCCAGACTGCTTTTCGGATACTCTGTGAGAACCTTGGCGAAGCAGTCACAGGCTGCCGGCCGGTCAGGAAGGTTGAACTTTGCCTTCCCCATCCCCAGCAGGAGCGAAGGGATCAGCTCTTCCGGCGGATAGAAACCGAGGGTGCGGTACTGCTCGTTGCCTTCCGCATCCAGCAGCAACAGGGTCGGGGTCCACTTGACCTTGTAGCGGGGGCCAAATACCTGATCAGCGGCCGGAAGGCGCACCGGGACGAAGGTTTCGTTGACGAACTGGGTGACTGCCGGATCGATGTACGCGACCGCGTCCATCTGCTTGCAGCCGATTCAGCCAGGACTAAAGAAATCCATGAAAACCAGCTTCTCCTCGGCCTTGGACTTGGCCAGCCCCTCCTCAAAGGAAGTAATCCAGTTGATCTGCGCCATGACTTTCTCCTTTCTGCATGATATGCAATAAGTGTATCAGAAGACAAAGCAGGCACAACCAACCAGCAGCGTTCAGCGGTTACACCCGGTGAATAATCGCCGAATGGTGCTGCACAGTCCGGGCGTAGCGCACCGCCGGCTTGCCAAAGACCATGGCGTAGCCGACCAGATGATCGTCCGGGATGCCAAGCGTAGTAAGGGTTTCCGGCAGAAGGTCATTGATGGCCCACTTGGCCAGGCCGTCCCATACGGTTCCAACACCATTGGCCTGGGCAAACAGCTCGAAGTACGACAGGGCAATCAGACAGTCCGGCAGCGGCGTCGGCACATCCCGCGGCGCCGAGGCAACCAGAAAGTGCGGCGCATTGCGGAAGATTATATCAACCCCCTTTTCCTCCCACAGCCGGACAAAATCGGCATAGAACCCCATCCCTTCCGGCAGGGCATTGTTTCGCACCAGGCTGCCGAGCCCAGCCATGACCTGGTCGCGCAGCTTTGCGACTTTCTCCCGGCCATCCACCAGCGTAAAGCGGACCTGACGGGAATTAACCCCGGTGGGGGCGTGCCAGGCCACCTCCAGCAGGCGCTGCACCAGTTCCGGTTCCAGGTCCTCATCCTTGTAGCGCCTTATCGAGCGCCGCCCCTTGATCAAGGTTTCCAGCTTGGCAGGATCCGGATAGTTGCCGAATAACGGCTGGCTGTTCTGTGGCTTGAGACCGAGA
>Ga0209212_1008431_pt1 | contig 11078 bp, 10 predicted proteins | sample RifGroC2_FD_183996 | JGI IMG/M metagenome (GOLD analysis project Ga0209212, IMG submission 183996) | Groundwater microbial communities from Rifle, Colorado, USA - Groundwater C2 (SPAdes) (version 2) | ecosystem: Environmental > Aquatic > Deep subsurface > Groundwater | place: Rifle, Colorado... | reverse complement strand
GGATAAATGTCAGAGAATAGTTTGGCTGGTTTTAAAAAGCTTAATTATTAAGCAGACTAAGTGTAACCCCCTAGAGGGGGTTTGTCAAGCCCCTAAAACTAAAGACTACCCTAACTCTATGCTCTAGGCTTTTTTGAGGTTTTAGCCCGCCAAGAAGCTATATTTTTATGATGTCCTTCTAGCAACACCTTGGGTACTCGATATTTTTTACCCTTCCAAACCAACACTTCCGGGCGAGTGTAATGATTATGCTCTAAATAGCCTTCGGCTGTGTGTGATTCATTAGCTACTGATTCCTGCTTACCAACAACCCCTGGGATTAAACGGGATACAGCATCAATAATAATCGCGGCTGGCAATTCACCACCAGTAACCACATAAGGTCCAACTGAAATTTTTTCATCAATAAACTTTTCTACTCTAGCATCCACGCCTTCATACCGGCCACAGACGAACACGAGTCGGTCATACTTTACCAATCGCTCAGCATCTTTTTGCTTAAACTGTTTACCATTGGCTGCCAACAGGATAGTTCGAATCTTGAATTTAGAATTACGAATTTGGAATTTTAAGCCCCTTGCGTCTTTGCCCTTATTCTTTATTCTAGATTCTTTATTCAGTGCTTTAAATGTGCTTAAAGCACGTAGTATCGGCTCGGCCAACATTACCATACCAGCCCCACCCCCATAAAGCTTATCATCCGTTTTGTGATGCTTGTCCCGAGTCCATTTACGCAGGTCATGCGACTGAATTTTAATTAACTTTTTATCTTGGGCACGCTTTAAAATGCTCGTGCCAAAATACGAATCAAGTGAGTTTGGAAAAATGGAGATGATGTCGAAATGCTTCATAAATTACTTACTACTATTCCTTATTAATCTCTCTGTTTTGTGTGCTAAAACTCGCAATGACTTACTAATAGTAACGGGGTAATGATAATTACGTTCAATCAATCTTATTTTGGGGCTGAACTTTATTAATTGGCTTTGGTAATATTTTGCTGATTCATCTAAACTTGGCAACTGCTCAATTAGTCTGCCCTTATTCATAAATTGATGAAGCAGTTTTTTGCCTTTAACCTTGTCTTTTTCCAATCCAATAATATCCTCTTGGTAAATACCCTTGCGCTCTAAGCGATAAACTTGTTTTTTACCAGGCAGAGTAGCCTTGCTTCTGGATAACTTCATTTTTGGAATAACATTATTCCCTTTAATAATTTCACTTAACTTATAAACTACTTCTAACTTGGGGTGGTCTGCACTGGTCATAACTTCAGTCGCTACCCCAAACCAATTAACTGGTGTTTTTTGCTTTACTATTTTGTCTATTTTATATTCTTCTAAATTACTCATTAACATTATCTCCACGTGTTGCAAACCAGCTTTATCTAACATAAGGCGAGCTTGTTTGGCGTGCTTGATTAAATCACCGCTATCAATACATATACCTTTAAATGAATTTGACCCTAATCGCCGGCTTATATTTATTACTTTTTTAATTCCAGCATCCATATCATAAGTATCAACCAGCATCCAACCTTTACCTGGATAATTCTTGGCATATATTTCAAAGGCCTGCTCTTCTTTATCAAATGACTGAATAAAATAATGGTATGTTATAACTCCGCTAGGCGGCATCTTCATTCTCATAGCTAGTATAGGTGAAGCCATTTTACTACAGCCAACCAAATAACCAGCTCTCATGCCTTTAATTGCCGCTTCCACTCCATGAGTTCTAATGACAGTGAGGCTAATAGGCACGCCCTTAGCAACATTAACCAATCGGGCGACTTTAGAAGCCAACATAGTTTGAAGCATCACAGTATTGGCTAAATACTGCTCAAATAAAACACATTGGACTATAGGTGCTGTTATCCTTATAACCGGTTCGTTAGCAAAAAATATACTGCCCTCGGGCATAGCGTGAATAGAGCCCGAAAACTTTAACAACCGCAGATATTTGATTGTATCTGGACTTAATTTCATGTAATCTTTCATGTATTTAACTTGACTGCTTGTAAATTTAAAATCCTGTAAATACTGAACTACATGCTCTAGGCCAGCAAACACTAAAAAGTTGCGTCCTTCGGGCAGATCACGCACAAACAAATCAAAAGTTGCCCAAGTATTTTTAAAGCCGGCTTTTAAATACATTTCAGCCGTAATAAATCGGCCATAGGTTGTAAAAAATGGTAAATCGTCTTTGCTTACAAAATCATTGATCATATAATTTTTATAATCCACGACCAGGCGGCCAAGTAGCGGCATTCCTTTGATTTTTAGCGGTGTTTATTAACCAGTGATTTAGATTTTCTAGATAATTTGATTGATTAAGGAATTCTCGCTCCTCGTTATTTAACTCTTCGCCATTATTTTGGCGATTATATAAATTTAATATTATATCAATATTTTCAAGCCAATTATTTGTATCACCAATAATATAAGTATGTTTTAGTCCAGCCATTTTTGATAATCTCTCATCATTACCAACCAATTGATTTAACGTGTTTAGATGCTCTAATTCAGGATCAATAATAATAGTTGGCCTCGGGCTGGGTTTTTCTTTTTTCATCTGTTGAACCGATTCACTATGTATAGCTGTTATTAATTCAATTACAGTGCCAACTTTTCCGCCTAAAACAATAAAGGCATTTGATTCATCAATTAAATGCTTAAGTCTTTCTATTAAAGTTGTTGATTCGCTGATTTCAGCCCCCCTAACCTTTTCCCCGGCAGCAATATTTTCTGTAAAAGGAAAGGCTTTAATTATTTTATTGGTATCCTCTATTCCATTTTGCTTAGCCGCTTCATAGGCGCTGTTAGTAGCCGCTTTCATTACTCCTTTGTCATATCCGCCGGTGCTTATACTATAACCCTGCTCAATCATTTTCCGAGCTGATTCTGTGGCATATTTTATTGCCTTAACATCACTTTCACTTTGTTCACTGCCAGTACCAAAAATAGCTACCCGAAAATTGGCCGGGTTATTCTCTGCTTCCTTATGTTCTGAATAACTCTCTGAAGATACGCTAAATTCTGACATATATTGACAGTTTAACAGATAATCATAAGTTCCAATAGTTTTTAATCTTCTAACAATAAAACAGGGCTTGTGTTTACACAAGCCCTAAAATTAATTGTTATATTAAACACTTTTTAATTTAGTTTTATTTCCCTTGTAATCATTGTCTTGCAAATCCTCAGGACTGACAATAATTACATCAACATCCTTAAAATTAAGGCCTTTCATAATATTCATATCCCTACTATCTGCCTTTTTTGTGGCATATAATAACATAGTTTTGTTACCTGTCAGGTGCTTAAAATAATAGTCCGCAAAATAAAGGGCTATGCCGATATTTTCCTCTTGCTGAATAGTGCATCCTTCCGACATATGCAAACGCTTTTCTGGTAACGAAGAGGTATTACCTACCCAAACCAATAGATCAACATTATTTTTCTTTAGTAAAATATTGGCTACTGTCAAAGCTTCGCTCGCAGAAACTCCTCTGGCATCAATCAATAGAACTATGGTTGATTCCACTGCCGGCTCTTTGACTACAAGGAAATAAACTGCAAGGAATATAAAAGCAAACGCACCAATAATAACTCCTAATTTTTTCATTTAAGTCACCTCATTTTTGTTTTTGAATATTAATTATTTAAAAGAACTAGCCGCATCTTAATTAAAAATTTCAAAAATGTCAAGGGATAATAAAACTATCCGCCGCGGCGGATAGTTTTATTTAAATTTATATTTTGAGGTCGTCCACGATTGAAGTATCAGGACCGCCTCCGGTCATGGCCTCATGCTCTTCGCGAGAGCGTCTTGGCCGCTGAGACCCTTCGGGTTCGTAAATCTTCAAATTCACGCGGGCGTTGTTCTTAGCACCCACTACTCTTAAAAGAGTGCGGAGGCTACGAGCAGTTTGGCCTTGGCGGCCAATCACTTGCCCCATATCCTCAGGGTTTACATGTAGCGTAATAAGAACCCCCATCTCGTCAACCGTACGTTCGGTCTTGACGTCAGTGGAGTGATCGACCAGCGATTTCACGACGTAGTCAATGAACTCCTGATCCTTGTGTGACTCTTCTGCCATATCATTCGGTAAATTATGAAATTAATTAATGTGCTTAAGCCCTTAAAGGAGCTAAAATTTAACTAGGAAGCTGCTTGATTGGCGAATTCGACCTTTCAGAGCCGCACAATACGGCTTGCCTGGTTATCTTATAATCTGCTTCAAAGAGCTACGAAAGAGATTATAAAACCGAGGGCGACTGTAGTCAACTCTCGGGCTAAATTGCTAATAAATATTGATTAACTAGCTGGTGATTCAGCTGGTGTCGTTTCCTCTGCTTTAACCTCAGCTGGTTTAGCTTCTGCCTTAGTTGCCTCTTTAATTTCCTCGGCTGAACGTTTTTTAGGTTTCCAAACTCTAAATTTTTCGCCCCCGATAACACCATTATCCACTAGCATATTGTGGACCGTAGGTGAAGCTTTGGCTCCCTGGCCTAACCAATATTTAATTCTATCGGTCTTAAGGGTAGCTTGAGATGGATTAGTATGAGGATTAATACTGCCTAAAACCTCCAAGTAATCCCCGTGGGTATCCTTGGTTTTTTCCGAAATGATCAAGCGAAAATATGCTTTCTTGGTCTTGCCCACGCGGGCTAAACGAATCATTAACATAACAAAAGTATAGAGTAAGAGATTTGAGCCTGCCTACCGCCAGGCAGGTAAGAGTTTAAAACGCAGGCTAATGATATCGGATGTTACTAAACATGTCAAGACTTAATCCAACTCTTACTCTTTACCCTTACTCTTACTGTTTTTGATCGCCAGCTCGTCAGCTTCAGCAAATTTAACTGACAAAAGCTTGGAGACACCGTCTTCACCAATAGTTACACCATAAAGAATGCTGGCTCGGCGCATAGTAGCGCGATTGTGGGTAACGGTAATAAATTGGGTTTTATCCATTAATGAATCCAAAATAGCAGCATAGCGCTCGCTATTAGCCTCGTCCAAAGCCGCGTCCACCTCATCCAGCACCACAAAAGGGGAAGGATTGTTGGAAATGATAGAACAAATTAAGGCAATGGAAGTTAAGGCTCTTTCGCCGCCGGAAAGCGCATTGATGGTTGATAGTTTTTTGCCAGGTGGGGTGGCACTAATTTCCACACCGGAAAAAAATGAGGCTTTAATCTTCTCTGTGGCCAAAAACTTTTCTTTGGCGCTGGGAGCGGACTTGTCCGCTAGGGTCGCTTCTTCGTCTTCTGGTAAAAGCTCAACTTCTTCTTTATGAGTATCAGCTCGCTGTAATACCAATTGAGCCTTACCGCCATCAAACAATACTTTGAAGTACTGAGTGAACTTTTCGTTAATCTCCTTAAAGCTAACTAAGAATTTCTTCTCAATCGTGGCATCTAGATCACGTATAATGCTTTCCAGGCTGGCAGTAGCGGTTTGCAAATCATCCATTTGCTCCGCCAGAAAATCATAGCGGGTTTTGGTTTGCTGATACTCACTTACCACCTCAGGTTCAATCCCGCCGGTTAACTCCAGTTGGTGCTTAAGCCTTTGCAATTCCAAAGCGGTTTCCCCTTCAACTAAACTTTTTACCTCACCAGCTTCTTTAATTACCCGCACTAGTTCAGGGGAAACCTCTTGGGCCATTTCCCTATCCAAGTCCTCCAGCTTTGTTTCTAGTCTAGTAAGTTCCAGGGCCGCTTCATGGGTATCTTGTTCCAATCGCCTCTCTTCTTCCCGGGCAGTATTTAATTCCCTTTGCCACTTAAACACCTGAGCTTGGCGCCCTTGGGATTCAGATTGATAAGCGGCAATTGAATTGGTAACTTCTTTTAATTCGGCTTCAGCGCGGACTAGATCTTCAGTCACATTGGTCTTAGTTTTATCAGTTACCTCTGCTTTATCACCTAATTCATTTTTCACTCTTTCCAAAGAACGCGTTAATTGCTCCTGCCGCTCCTTTAATGACAGCTGCTCGCGTTCCAAGGATTTATGGTTAGCTTTAATTTCCGCCACTTGCCCCACTGATACCTCACGTTCTTTCATTAACCTATCCAAATCAGTTAAAGACATTTGTCCAGATTGCTTCAGGCGTTTTAATAAAATTTTAAGCTTTTCTTCTAATTGAGTGAATTTCCCAACTAATTCCTTTATTTGCGATAGACTAGTGGCACTTACCAATGATTGCTTTAGCTCGGCTTGTTCAGCCACTACTGATTCCAACTCTTGCTCCAGCCAAGGGTAGCCGCCAAGCTGGAAACGGGAAAAGCTGGTGGCTATTTTCGCCTGATTGGCTGCCGCCTCAGTTAAAGCTTCTTGCTGGCTAATTATCTCACGCCCAACGGCAGTTAACTTATCCGCGACATTTTTTAACTCCTCGGAAATTTCACTTTGCTGCTGCCGGAGTATGGCGATCTCACCCTGACCTTTGGCTATATGCCCAACTTGAGCCTTAGCCTGCTCTAGAGCCTGCTGACGCACCAACTCTGCTATTCTATTGCGTAAATTTGATTGGCGAGTTTCCAGCTGCTGCCAACTGTCTGGGGTCGCACCTTTTTGTTCAAGTTCAACCAGCTTATTTTGCAATTCTTGGGCTGACTGGTTTTGTTTAGCTAAAGATTTATTAAGCCCGCTAACACGCTCAGCCACTTGTAAACGCCTGCTTTCTAACTCATGCCAGCGGAAACGATAGTAAAGTTTTTGCAATTCGCTAACTTCCCGTTCCAATTCTTCACGGCGTTCCAAACGTTTAACCTGCCGAGTTAGGCTCCGCAAGCGCGGCTCTATTTCCGCCATCACTACGCTGGCTTGATCTAAATTTTCAAAAGTTGCCAGAAGCTTGGCAATTGATTGCTCACGTTTTATTTGATACTGCTTGACGCCCGTAGCTTCTTCAAAAAATTCCTTGCGTTCAGCTGGTGATGATACCAAAATAGAATCCACCATCCCTTGACCAATAACACTGTAAGTTTTTTGCCCAAAATTAGCCTGAGCTAATAATAGCTGAATATCTTGCAACCGCACGCCCGCGCCATTTAATAAATATTCGCTTTGGCCGTCGCGAAAAACCCGCCGCGTGACCACGATCTCGGAAAAATCAATTGGTGCCTGTCCGTCTTCATTATTCAAATGCAATGAAACCTCGGCCATGCCCAAACGAGATTTTAAATCCGAGCCGGCAAAAATCACATCCTCCGCCCGCTTGCCCCGCAACAGCTTAATTGATTGCTCCCCTAACACCCAACGAATAGAATCAGCGATATTGCTTTTACCTGAACCATTGGGGCCAACAATCGCTGTCAGCTCACGGTTGAATTCCAATGTGGTCTTATGGGCAAACGACTTAAACCCTTGAATTTCTAGTTTTTGTAAATACATTAATTAAAAAGACAAATATTTTACTGCCAATCAGATTTTTGATTTAGTCCAGCCTCCGCCGCGGCCACTTGCGCTTCTTGCTTGGATGAGCCAGTGCCTTCAGCTACTAATTCCTCACCTAAATAAAGACCAACCCGAAATTGCTTGGCATGGTCTGGGCCTTGTTCATCCAGCACTAAATAATGGGGCGTGACGCCCACTTTATCCTGAGCCAATTCCTGAAAACGGCTCTTGGGATCTAGGTAGGTTTTATTAGCTAAAACCTCAGGCAATTTAACCAAGACCTCACGTTTAATAAACTCGGCTGCTACTGGCGTACCTTGATCCAAATAAATTGCCCCGATTACCGCCTCAATGGCATTGGCTAAAATAAATTGCCGCGCTTTTGTACCAGCGTCTTTGGCTTCACCGCGCGACAAGTACAAATAATCTTCCAAGCCTAAGTCAGCGGCAATTCCGGAAAGCATAATGGCGTTGACGAGTGCCGCCCGCCAGTTCGTCAGCTCGCCTTCAGGATTCGGGAAATTATTATACAAATGTTCTGTCACTACCAATTCCAGCACGGCATCACCTAAAAATTCCAGTCGTTCGTTGTGTGGCAGGTTAAAACCGGGATTTTCATTTAAATAAGAGCGGTGGACTAGGGCTTGCCTCAGTAAATCCTGGTTACTAAAGGTAACTCCCAGACGCCTCTCTAACAGAGAAAAATCTTTCATAATAAAATTTAATAAATAAAATTTGCTTTTGTCTTACTCAGTTTTTGGTATTTCAGTTTGTGTTTCTAATTTTTCTTCTGTCTCGGTACCGGCTGTTTTGGCGTACACCTGCTTAAAATCCTCTATCGGCACTTCCCCCGCCGCTTCCATCTCTTTATACAAACTACCTAAAACCCCGTTTACAAATTTACTGGAGGCGTCCGAACCAAAGGCTTTAGCGAGCTCTATAGCCTCATTGATCGCTACTTTGGGCGGAATTTCTTTACCAAACTTAAGCTCATAAACGCCTATGCGCAGAACATTCCTATCTATCCCAGTAATTTGATCTATCGGCCACTCTGGTGCCAGGCGATGGATTATGGCATCAATCTCAGGCAAATGCTTAACCAAGCCGTGAATCAAACGTTCAGCAAAACCATCATCAGCTAACCCGGGCGCTAGCTCGGGCATATTTTTTTCCAGCAATTTAATCAGTTCTCCTTGCTTGCCCACAAAATCCCACTGAAACAGTGTTTGCATAGCGACGGTACGAGCAAGATGACGGCTGGACATAACAAAAGCAAAAATCAAATATTAAAAATCAAAATGTTATTATCTTTACATTTCACTCTGTCATTTTGCCTTTTTATTTTTACATTTTTCATTACTACAAGGGTTTCTACTCTTCTTTCTTACTCTTACTCTTTTCCTCTTTTTCCTGCTCAGCTTTAGCCGCGGCTCGGGCCTTAGCTCGGCCAGAGATCTTAGTCTTGAGCTTAAGCACTTGCCGACCACGGTAATAACCACAATTGGCACAGACTTGATGCGGTCGAACCGGCATTTTGCAGTGTGAACATACGGTCAAGCTGGCTGGCTTGAGCGCAAAATGAGAAGCGCGGCGACGCTTGTCGCCTGAGGTACGTCTATGACCAGGTAATCCCATATAGATATATTCTAAGTCCTAATTATAAAATCCCAAAACTTGGGACAAATGCTTAAGTGATTATAACGATTTTGGCTTGATTGTCAAACCTTAAGATTATAATCAACCTTTGTGGAACAGGCCTGGTTAATGCTTATTTAACCTGCCGTTCCTCAAGGCTTGACAAAATTCCCCAAATGCGCTATATTTATGGGTTATTTAAGTTCTTTAAAAAGTGAATAGTCGTACTTCTTTCTCACTCACCTGGGAGGGGAGGAGGAATTAGTCATAGCTATTGGTTGGTCTAGTACTAACAAATTGCTAGGGTGCTAATTCTTGACACACTCGCCTTCGGGCAAAGGTGTGTCGCTCCACCCCAGATTAGTGAGAAAGAATAAACAACAATCTATCAACAAAAAAGAAAGGTAACTGTCATAATGGGTATTATCATTGGTGCATTAGTGGGTATTGTAATTGCAAAATTTCAACATGGTCCACGCTCAAGCTGCCCTAAAAAGTGGCTTAAATGTGAATTTACATACATATTTATAGTTCTCTTTGTTATACTTGGGGTTTTTACCCAATTGATAATTCAAAGTCAACTAAACTAGCTCTAATAATGATTAAAAACAATTAAACCACCTACAATAACTAGGTGGTTTTTTTATTCCACCAATACTAATTACAAACGTCACAATAATCCCAACAATATAAAATGGATAACCAAATAACGCTCGTAAAAATTTGCCCCTTCTTATACCTTGCTCTGAATCGTTAAACAAAAGTCACACTCGCTACCTGATCACCCGATTCTTTAAATCGCATGATGCGGACACCTTGGGTATCACGACCAAGAACAGAGACAGATTTGAGAAGTAGGCGAATAACCTGGCCTTTATCTGACATTACAATCAAATCTTCTTTTTCGCGTTTAGCATTCACTACAAAAGCGGAGACTACTTGCCCGGTTTTAGGCGTAACGTGGGCGGTGCGCACGCCGCTACCTCCCCTGTTCTGTACTTTATATTCCTTTAATCTGGTGCGCTTGCCATAGCCTTGCGCCATTATGACCAATAACTGCTCATCCGGCGAGGGTTTGCCTTCGGTAATCAAATCCATACCTGTTACCTCATCAGCGCTCTTTAATTTCATGCCACGCACACCGGCGGCTGCCCGGCCCATTGGCCTGACAGTTTTTTCTTTAAACCGAATACTTTGGCCGCGGGAGGTAACCAGCATAATCTCATCCTCGCCAGTTGCTGGCTTAACCCAATGCAGCTGATCGCCTGACTTAAGCTTGATGGCAATCAAACCACTACGGCGCACATTGGCAAAAGCATCTATTGGCACCTTCTTAATAACACCGTGCTTGGTAACCATAATGAGGAACTTATAGCCTTCCCAATCGGAAAGAGTCAGGACTTCGGAAACTTTTTCCTCAGGCGCCAGTTGCAGGAAATTCACCACCGCCTGGCCTTTAGCTGTACGCGAAGCTGGCGGAATATCATAGGCTTTAAGTTCAAACACCCGGCCACGAGTAGTGAAAAATAACAAATCTGCGTGCGTCGTAGTGGAGAACAAATGCTCGACTGCATCCGCTTCCTTGGCGGTTAAGCCAATCACACCCTTGCCGCCGCGGCCCTGAGCTTTAAAAGTATCGGGCGACAAGCGCTTGATATAACCATCATGTGTAATAATGACCACGGCCGCTTCATTGGGGATTAAATCTTCTTGAGTGAACTTATCAACTTCACCGGCATAAACTTTAGTGCGGCGGTCATCGGCATACTTATCTTTCAGATCAACCAGCTCCTGCTTGATCACGCCTAAAATCTTCTTAGGGTGGGCTAGTAATTCTTCCAGCTCTTTGATTAACTTTTTCTTTTCTTTAAGTTCCTCTTCTACTTTGAGCCTTTCTAAATTAGCCAACTGCGACAATCGCATTTCCAAAATGGCATCGGCTTGCCGGTCGCTAAATTTGAACTTAGCAATCAAATTAACTTTGGCATCTTCCTTATCTTTGGATTTTTTAATAGTAGCAATCACCCGATCAATAT
>Ga0209212_1008426_pt1 | contig 11080 bp, 9 predicted proteins | sample RifGroC2_FD_183996 | JGI IMG/M metagenome (GOLD analysis project Ga0209212, IMG submission 183996) | Groundwater microbial communities from Rifle, Colorado, USA - Groundwater C2 (SPAdes) (version 2) | ecosystem: Environmental > Aquatic > Deep subsurface > Groundwater | place: Rifle, Colorado... | reverse complement strand
GTCCGGTACATGCGCAAGGAACTGCTTAAAAAGGTAAAAAGGGTCGTGGTGAAGATCGGCAGCGGCGTGCTGACCAGCGAGGAGAACGGGGTGAATCCCGCATTTCTCGAGGGCCTCGCCTCCGACATTGCCGGGCTGCGGGAAAGGGGGGTCGAGGTCGTCATCGTATCCTCGGGCGCCGTTGCCGCGGGACGGCAGGCGCTGGGGCTGCCGGACCGGCCCAGGACGCTCCCCCAGAAGCAGGCGGCGGCCGCGATAGGGCAGTCCAGGCTGATGCGTGCCTACGAGGAGGCCTTCTCAGGTTTCGGCGAGAAGGTGGCCCAGATACTGCTGACCCGGGACGACCTTGCCAACCGGCGCCGCTTCCAGAACGCGCGCGGCACGCTGGACACGCTCCTTGCCTGCGGCATCATCCCGGTCATCAATGAGAACGATACGGTCGTCGTCGACGAGCTGAAATTCGGCGACAACGACAACCTCTCCGCCCTGGTGACCAACCTGGTGGAGGCGCAGCTGCTGGTGATCATGACCGACATCGACGGGCTCTACACCGCCGACCCGCGCACCGACCCGAACGCCACCCTGATCCACCAGGTGGGCGCCATCACCCGCGAGATGGAGCGGGGGGCCGGCGGCAGCGGCACCAGCGTCGGAACCGGCGGCATGGCGACCAAGCTCGCCGCGGCCAAAAAGGTGGTGAAGTCCGGCGTTGCCGCCATCATCTTTGCCGGCAAGGGAGAGGGGAACCGGGGCAACCTGACCAGGGTCATGAAGGGCGAGCTGATCGGCACGCTGTTCCTGCCGGCCGGAGAGAGTCTGAACCGGCGCAAGCACTGGATCGCCTTCACCATCAAGCCTGCCGGCAGCATCGTGGTCGACGCCGGCGCGCGGGAGGTGCTGGCCAGGCACGGCAAAAGCCTGCTCCCCTCGGGAATTGCCAAGGTGGAAGGGCGCTTTGACCGCGGCGCCTGCGTCCGGGTCAAAGCCCCCGACGGCGTCGAGTTCGCGCGCGGCATAGTCGATTATTCCAGCCAGGAGATCGAGCGGATCAGCCGGCACAAGAGCAGCGAGATCGAACAGATCCTCGGCTTTCGTTATGGCGACGACGTGATACACAGGGACAACCTGGTCATTCTTTAGAAACCGTTCGACGTTCTGCGTTCTATGTTCAACGTTTAAAAATCAGAAGCCCCCTTGCCCTTTGATGGGATGTGGAGGGCTTCTCCGGAGGTAGTGATATGTCCGTTGCCGAAAAGATCCGCACCATCGCAGCCGACGCCCGGCAGGCATCTTTCGCCATGGCTAAGCTCTCCTCGGGCGCCAAGAACGACCTGCTGATGGACATGGCGATGGCGCTCATCAACAACGCGCCGCACATCATCGAGGAGAACCGGAAGGACCTGGAGGCCGGCAAGCAGAGGGGGCTCTCCGCCGCCATGCTCGACCGGCTCATGCTGGACAGCGCCCGGGTCAAGGGGATGGCGGACGCGATCCGCGAGGTGGCAGCGCTTCCCGACCCGGTCGGCGAGGTGACCGGCATGTGGAAGCGCCCCAACGACCTCATGGTCGGCAAGATGCGCATCCCGCTCGGCGTCATCGGCATCATCTACGAGTCGCGCCCCAACGTCACTTCGGACGCGGCGGCGCTCTGCCTGAAAAGCGGCAACGCGGTGGTCTTGCGCGGCGGCTCGGAGGCGATCTATTCCAACGTCGCCATCGCCAGGATCCTGAAGGACGAGCTGGCCAAGCGGGACCTCCCCGCCGCGGCGCTCTCCCTGATCCCGTTCGTGGAGCGCGAGGGAGTGACGGAGATGCTCAAGCAGGAGGAGTTCATCGACGTCATCATCCCGCGCGGCGGCGAGAGCCTGATCCGCTTCGTGGTCGAGCACTCCAAGATCCCGGTCATCAAGCACTACAAGGGGGTCTGCCACATCTTCGTGGACGCCTCCGCCGACTTCGACATGGCCAGCGAGATCATCATCAACGCGAAGACGCAGCGGCCCGGCGTCTGCAACGCCCTGGAGACGCTGCTGATCCATCGCGACATCGCCGAGACCTTCGTGCCGTTCATCTACCAGGTCCTCACCGGTCTGAACGTGGAGCTGCGCGGGGACGACCTCTTCCGGCAGTTCGCGCCGCAGGCGACCCCCGCGACGGAGGAGGACTGGCACGCGGAGTACCTCGATCTGATCCTGTCGGCCGCGGTGGTGGACGGCATGGACGGAGCGATCGATCACATCAACCGCTACAGCTCGCTGCACACCGAGTCGATCATCACCGCCGATTACGGCAACGCCCAGCGCTTCATCCGCGAGGTGAACTCCGGGGTGGTCATGGTGAACGCCTCGACCCGCTTCTCCGACGGGAACCAGTTGGGGCTCGGCGCCGAGATCGGCATCTCCACCACCAAGCTGCACTCCTTCGGTCCGATGGGGCTCACCGACCTCACCACGACCAAGTTCATCGTCTACGGGGCCGGGCAGGTACGCCCCTGATGCGGATTTCGTCCCGGGAGCCGGAGGCGCAGGCAAAATGAGAACAGGGATACTGGGTGGCACCTTCAACCCGATCCACAACGCGCATCTGCGGATTGCCGAGGAGTCGCGCGACCTTTTCGGGCTGGACCGGGTGATCTTCATCCCGGCCGCGACGCCGCCGCACAAGCCTTTGGTGGGAGAACTCTCCTTTGCCAGCCGCCTGGAGATGGTGCGTCTGGCGGTGGCCGACAACCCGAGTTTCTCCGTTTCCGACATGGAGGGGGTGCGCGGCGGCCGCTCCTACTCCATCGACACGCTGCGCGCGCTGCGCCTGGAGTTCCCGCAGGACGAACTCTTCTTCATCGTGGGAGCCGACTCATTCAACGACATCTCGACCTGGCGGGAGTACCCGGCCATCTTCGGGCTTTGCAACGTGGTCTGCGTGCAGCGTCCCGGGTCCACCATTAAGAGCCTGGCAAAGGCCCTCCCTGTTGCCATAGCCTGTGAATTCTGTTATGATTCGGCGGCCAAAAGGCTAAGCCACAACTCAGGTCATGAGGTTTACGCGCTGGACGGTGTGCTGCTCGACATCTCCTCCAGCCATATCCGCCAGCTTGTCAGGGGCGGCCGTTCGATCAGGTATCTGCTGCCCGATGCCGTCGAACACTACATTAAGGAACAGAGGTTATACATCGATGCAAGATAACGAAGTATTGACGGCTCAAGAGCGCGCCGTAAAGTGCGCCGCTTTCGCCCTGGACAAGAAGGGACTCGACGTGAAGATCCTGGAGATCAAGAGGATTTCCAGCATAGCCGACTACCTGGTCCTCGCCAGCGGCCGTTCGGACCGTCAGGTGCAGGCGATCGCCGACTCCGTCAAGGTCGGGCTGAAGCCGTTCGACAAGCCGATCGACATGGAAGGCTATGAAGAAGGGCGCTGGGTCGTCATCGATTACGGCGACATCATCGTGCACGTTTTTCAGGAAGAGGTCAGGAAGATCTACAACCTGGACGAGCTGTGGGGCAGGGCGCCGCAACTCGACATCCCGAAGGAATTCCTCTGGGAGCATAAAGAGAAATGAGGCTGAAGCTCCTTTGGGTCGGCAAGACCCAGGAGAGCTGGGTCCGGGCCGGGATCGAGGAGTACGCGGGGCGGGTCAGGCGCTACCTCCCCCTGGAGATACTGGAGGCGCGGGAGGAGAAGGGCGCCCAGGCCAACGCCATGCGGGAGCGCGAATGCGAGAGGCTGGCCAAGCTCCTGCCCAAGGGGGCCAGGCTGGTCGTCCTGGACGAGCGGGGCGAGGGGATGACCTCCCCGGAATTCGCCGCCTTCCTGTCGCGCAACCGGGACCAGGGGACCGCCGATCTGGTCTTCGCCATCGGCGGGGCCTACGGGTTCACCGACAGCTTCCGCAGCCAGGCCTTCAAGGCGATTTCGCTCTCCCGGATGACGCTCACCCACCAGATGGTCAGGGTATTCCTGCTGGAACAGATCTATCGCGGCTTCACCATCATGAACGGCGAACCGTACCACCATGAGTAATGCTCGAGTAGTGCAATTAAGGTGAAGTCTTCTTCACCTTTTTTAATTTCACCTTGTGAGGGAGAACGCTATGCCAAAGAAGCCTCTGCTCTTGATGATCCTTGACGGCTGGGGGATCAACCCCGAACACGAGTCCAACGCCATCGCACAGGCGAGGACCCCGAACATGACGCGGCTTTGCGCCGAGTATCCGACCAGCGAGATCGACGGCTCCGGCCTTTCGGTCGGGCTCCCCGCCGGGCAGATGGGTAACTCCGAGGTGGGGCACACCAACATCGGCGCGGGGCGCGTGGTATACCAGGACCTGACCCGGATCAGCAAGTCGATCGACGACGGCGACTTCTTCGAGAACCCGGTCCTCGTGGAGTGCATGCAGAAGGCGAAGGCGGGAAGCGGCAGGCTGCATCTGGCGGGTCTTCTCTCCGACGGCGGCGTGCATTCCCACGACACCCATCTCTACGCCCTGATCGACATGGCGAAACGCCAGGGGGTGCGCGAGGTGTTCGTGCACTGCCTGCTGGACGGCCGCGACACCCCGCCGCAAAGCGGAGCAGAGTACCTGGCGCGCCTGGAAGCGGAGATCGCGCGGCTTGGGTTCGGCAAAATCGCCACGGTGATCGGCCGCTACTACGCCATGGACCGTGACAACCGCTGGGACCGGGTCGAGAAGGCGTACCGCGCCATCGTTTCCGGCGAGGGGAACCAGTACCCCTCCGCAGAAGCGGCGATCCGGGAGAGCTACCAGGGTGGGGTGCACGACGAGTTCGTGCTGCCGAGCGTGATAACGGAGGGGGGCGCTCCGGTCGGAAAACTGAGCGACGGCGACGCCTTCATCTTCTTCAACTTCCGCTCCGACCGTGCCCGCGAGATTACCCGCAGTTTCACCGCTGCCAACTTCACCGGTTTTCAGAGGGAGACCTGGCCCAAACTCTCCAGCTACGTCTGCATGACCAGCTACGACGAGACCTTCGGGCTGCCGGTAGCCTTCGGAAACGAGGAACTGGTAAACATCTTCCCCGAGGTGATAGGGAACGCAGGGCTGACCCAGCTGAGGATCGCGGAAACCGAGAAATACGCCCACGTCACCTTCTTCTTCAACGGCGGCAGGGAGACACCGTTCCCCGGCGAGGACCGGGCCCTGATCCCGTCCCCCAAGGAGGTCTCCACCTACGATCAGAAGCCGGAGATGAGTGCCTACCTGGTCACCGAAGAGCTTCTGAAGAGACTGGACCAGGACAAATACGACGTCATCATCCTCAACTTCGCCAACGCGGACATGGTCGGGCATACCGGCATACTCTCCGCCGCGGTGAAGGCGGTCGAGGCGGTCGACGAGTGCGTCGGCAAGCTGGTCGAGCGGGTGCTGCAAAAAAGGGGTACTGCCCTGATCACGGCCGACCACGGCAACGCCGAAATCATGAAGGACGAGCAGGGCGGGCCGCACACGGCGCACACCTGCGACATGGCGCCCGTGGTGCTGGTGGACGATGCCCGCAAGGGGGTCAAGCTGCGCAGGGGCGTGCTGGCCGACCTGGCGCCGACCATGCTGGAACTGCTCGGGCTGCCCCAGCCCCAGGAGATGACCGGGAAAAGCCTGTTGATAAAGTAGGCGTGGGGGGAAAGGCATCGTTCCCACGCTGGAGCATGGGAACGATGAATCAACTAGGAACTTAGCAAAAAGAAGCTGGACGTTGTCCATTGTCCATAGCCTTGTCAATTGTCTTACAGGAGAAGATATGAGCAAAACTGAGGAACTGAACGACTGGGCCTATGCCCTGAAGTGCGAGAAGGCGGTAGAAGGTCTCAAGAAGAACGGCTTCGATGCGGTTTATTGCCAAACCGGACAGGAGGTGTTTCACTATATCGTCAACGAGGCCCAGCAGGCGAACAGCATCGGGTTTGGCGGGTCCCTTTCCGTCGCCGATCTGAAACTGGCTGACAAGCTGAAGGGAATGGGGAAGGAGATCCTGAACCACAGTGCTCCCGATCTGACTCCGGAGGAAAAACTTGCCATCACGCGCCGCCAGTTGACCTGCGACCTGTTCCTGACGGGAAGCAACGCAGTAACCCTCTCCGGCGCCCTGGTCAACATCGACGGCAACGGCAACCGTGCCGCCGCCATGTTTTTCGGCCCCCAGAAGGTGATCGTGGTAGTCGGCAGGAACAAGCTGGTCGACGGCACCGTAGAGGATGCAGTGCAGAGGATCAAGAGCTACGCCTCGCCGCCCAACGCCAAGCGGCTGAACCTTGCCACCCCCTGCGCCACCACCGGTTTCTGTTCCGACTGCAACTCACCGCAGAGGATCTGCCGGGTCACCACCATCATCGAGAAGAAGCCGCGCAACAGCGACATCAGGGTGCTCGTAGTTAATGAGGAAATGGGGCTTTAAAGAGGAATGTAAAGGAAGGGCCGGATGGGGTGACTGGGGCGAATGATAATTCGCCCCTACCATTTCGTCACGTCATGCACGCGGTCCACGCGCCACGGCGAATGATGGGGCGAATAATGATTCGCACCTACGGTTGACCAACGCCATACGCCTATGTATGGGTGAATCATCATTTGCCCATACGTTGTCCAACAGCCGTAGGCATCTGTAGGGGCGAATTATCATTCGCCCTTTTCACCATTGCCAATGGTTCAAGGCCAAGGAGGGAGCATGTTTTTTCGCCCCCTGCTGGATCTGCTTTTCCCGCCTCTTTGCCATGTCTGCAAGGCCTTCATCCCGGAAGCCGGCGACCTCTTCATCTGCGCCGAGTGCCTGAAGGAAATCCCCTTCCTTGTTTCCCCGCTCTGCACAGTCTGCGGCACCCCGTTTGCCACCGAAGCAGGGCACGATCACACCTGCGGCGCCTGCCTCAGCCACAGTCCCATTCACATCTGCCGCTCCGCCACGCTTTTAGGAGGACCTGCCCAGGAATTGATACACCGCTTCAAGTACGGAGGGCGTGTGCACCTGTGCCAACCGCTGGGATTGTTAGCCGCCGGTGCACTGGCGCCCTTTTGCGCCGAGGCAGCTCCCGATGTCATCATTCCGGTACCGCTGCACCGTAAGAGGCTGAGGCAGCGCGGCTACAACCAGTCCCAGTTGATCGGCAAGGTTTTGGAGAAGCAGTGGAGGGTGCCGCAGGAGGTTGGCAATTTGCGCAGGCTGCGCTGGACCGAGCCTCAGACCAGTCTCGACGCCAACCACCGGGCGAGAAACGTCAAAGGGGCTTTTGGTGTACGGGAGCCGAAGCGGTTGGAAGGAAAGAGGGTGTTGTTAGTGGACGACGTCCTCACGACCGGCAGCACCATGCGCGCCTGCGTCGAGGCATTGCGCGAGGCGGAAGTGGCAGCGATATTCGCGGTGACCGTGGCCCGCGGCGTGCAGCAGTAGATAGGGAATCCCTGTAGATCTGTGAACCTCTCTGTGTCAGCCTTTCAGGTGAGGCCCGAAGAACCGCTCCATCTCCTCGCAGAGCATCTCCTCGACTCCCTTCACTACCGTCACCCCATGCAGCGCGGTCAGGAAGATCTTGCCGTAGTTCTTGGTAAGTACCCTGGAATCGAGGATCAGCACGGCGCCCCTATCTTCCCTGCTCCTGATCAGCCTGCCGAATCCCTGCTTGAACTTGATGACGGCCTGCGGAACGGTGTAGCTCATGAACGGGTCGCCACCCATGGCGGTGATATGCTCGCTCCTCGCCTCCAGTATCGGCTCGGTCGGCACCCGGAAGGGGAGCCTGGTGATCACCACCAGCTCCAGCCCTTTCCCCTGCACGTCGACCCCTTCCCAGAAGGAATCGGTGCCGAACAGGACGGGGTTGACGGCGGTCCGAAAGTTTGACAGCAGCATGTGGCGGTTGGTCTCTCCCTGGCGCATCGGCGTCAATCCCGCCGCCTTGAGGGGCTCTGTCAGCCGGTTGGCGACGCGGGTCAAAAGATCGTATGAGGTGAACAGCACGAAGGCCCGGCCCTGCGAAATCTTCAGCGCCTTCAGCAGGTGGCTGCAAAGCCGCGCCTCGAAGAGCGGCGAGGTCGGCTCCGGCATGTCCGAGGGGACACCGACGAAGGCCTGCCTGGCGTAGTCGAAGGGGGAGGGGAGCAGCAACTCGCTCACCCTTTCCTTGGCAAGAAGCTCGATCCCGGTCCTTCGCTTCAGGAAATCGAACTTGGAACCGACGGCGAGTGTCGCCGAGGTGAGCACCACGGTCTTGAAGCGGTCGAGGATCGCCTTCTTGATCGATTCGGCAACCTCCAGCGGCGAGCAGCAGAGCTTCACCATCGGCCCCTTCCTGAGCTCGAACCACCGGCAGAACCCTTCTTCGCGCGAGGTGAAGAATCGTAGCGCCTCGACTGCGGACTCGATACGCCCCTTGACCCCCCTGAGATCGGTGAGCGGTCCGGCAAGCCGCTCCAGCACCTTGTCCGAGAGCTTGTCGCAACCCTTCAGAAAGGCGTGCATGGCGAGGGCGTAGTCGGACAGCTCCTTGCACATGATCTCGACCTGCGCCGAGACCTCCGGCCAGAGCGCCGAATTGTAGATCGCCGGGGTGACCCGCAGCTTCTGCTCGGCACCCTCTTTTTTCAGCTTCTGGAACAGCGCCTCGCCGATGGCGTCCATCCCCCGCGTCACTGCATCCTGGACGGCGACCCTTTTCGGGATCAGCCTCCCCTCCAGCACCTCGGCTATCTCCAGGTACAGGTCGTCCTGGGACTCGGGGACCGCAGCGGAAAGCTGCGTGGAGAGTTGCGGCAGGATGCCGCGGTGCGCCTTCCTGGGATGCTGCAGCTTGCCTAATAGCTTCACCAGCCCGAGGCGCGAGACCTGGCTGGAGAGGAAGTTGGTAGCCACGTCCTCCAGGTGGTGCCCCTCGTCGAAGACCAACCGGGTGAAAGGGGGGAGGATGGCGGTGGCATCGTAGCCGGTCTCCTGGCGCACCGAGAGGTCGGCCAGAAGCAGGGCGTGGTTCACGACCAACAGGTCGGCGCCTGCCGCCTCGCGCCTTGCCTTGTAGAAGAAGCAGCGGGCATAGTAGGAGCATTTCACGCGCCCGCACTGGTCCGACTCGCAGCAGAGTTCCTCCCAGACCTCGTCCTTCGGGATGAAGGAGAGATCGCTGCGGCAGCCATCCTCCGTTTTCTTGCTCCAGGCGACGATGGCGTCCAGTTCCTGCGCCGTGTCGTCCTTGAATAGCGAGGCGTCCGCGGCATTGACGTGCAGCTTGCGCAGGCAGAGGTAGTTCCCCCTCCCTTTGACAAGCACGGCCCGGAACTTGATCTCGGCGTGCTGCTGCAGGAAAGGGATGTCCTTTTGGATCAGCTGTTCCTGGAGGTTGATGGTGTTGGTGGAGACCACCACCCGCTCCTTGTTCCTGACCGACCAGAGTGCCGCGGGGAGAAGGTAAGCGAGCGATTTCCCGGTCCCGGTCCCAGCCTCGACGACGGCGACCTTTTCCTCGTTGAACGCCTCCGCCAGGGTCAGCGCCATCCGGGTCTGCTCAGGGCGATGCTCGTACCCCGGCAGTGCCTGCGACAGAACGCCGTCCGGGGCGTAAAAACGCTCGATCTCCGGATAGGAGAGCCGCTCCACGCTCTTGCGGGCGAAAGGGGAGACCACCTGGTTGCAGCGCTCGCCCCCGTTGTCGACGATGTAGAAGCCTATCCCCTGGTTGCCAAGGAGCGAGGCGATCTCTATGTCTGCCTGCGAGGGGGTAAGGTTTCCGGAGGGGTGGTTATGAATGACGACGTCGCCGAAGGAAGCGGCGATCATGATGGCGGGGACCGCGTCCTTGTTGCCGCGAGCCAATGGCTCGACCTGGACGACGATACGCGCCTCGTCCGTGGTTCCCAGGAAGAAAACTTCATTGCCGCTTGCTTCGTCGATTGCGCTGCGGAGCTGCTGGACTGCGTTGCTTGAAAAAGACTTTTGCATGGTTTTTCGAAGATACAGACTTTGCCAGGGGGGCGCAACTGAAAAGCGGGAGAGGCTAGCCCCAGCCCCGACTCTCCCTTTCTGATCCCTTCCCTAAGCCCCGCCAACTATGGTAGAAGAGGGGAGGGAGGATCGATGCAACGTTACAACGCATTTTCTGAAGAGTTGAAGAGGGTGTTCGGCTGCCGGGTGCAGAGGCTCTCGGTTGACGCCGGCTTCACCTGCCCGAACCGGGACGGCAGCGTCGGGGTGGATGGGTGCCTCTTCTGCGGCGGCAAGGGATCCGGGTCTTTCGGCATCCTGCACGGCGCCGGGGTGGCGGAGCAACTGGAACACGCCAAGGAGGTCATGGTCCGAAAGTACAAGGCGGCCCGTTTCATCGCCTACTTCCAGTCCTACTCGAACACCTACGCCCCGATCGACAGGCTCCGGGCGCTCTACGACGAGGCGCTCTCCGTGCCGGACGTGGTCGGGCTGATCGTCGGCACCAGGCCGGACTGCCTCCCCGAGGAGACCCTGGACCTGCTCGCCGGGTACGCCAGGCGCTGCTATTTCTGGCTGGAACTCGGTCTGCAGTCGCCGCTCGACAGGACCTTGGCCGCCATCGGCCGCGGGCACGACATCGCCTCGTTCAACGCCGCCGTTGACGGCTGCCGCCAGCGCGGCATCAGGGTCTGCGCCCATCTCATACTCGGGCTCCCCGGTGAGAGCCGGGAGGAGATGCTTTCGGGGGCGGAGTTCCTGAACCGCTCCGGTGTGGCTGGAGTCAAGATCCATCTGCTGCACGTCATGAGCGGGACGCGGCTCGCCGACCGGTATCGGGCGGGGGAGGTGCGCATGCTGGATCGGGACGAGTACGTGGGTTTGGTGTGCGATTTCCTGGAGCGGCTCGACCCGGGGATCGTGGTGCAGCGTCTGACCGGGGACGGCAACCGGCAGGACCTGATCGCCCCGCTCTGGTCCCTGGCGAAATTCGAGGTGCTGAACTGCATCGACAATGAGCTTAAAAGAAGGGAGACCAGGCAGGGGAGCCAATCTGGGGCAACGATCTTCTGATCGATGCGGAAACCCCGCATCAAATCACCCGCCTCCGCCCCTCGTTAAAGATGCTTCGCCTTACACCCCTGCACCGAACTTTTTCT
>Ga0209212_1008423_pt1 | contig 11082 bp, 10 predicted proteins | sample RifGroC2_FD_183996 | JGI IMG/M metagenome (GOLD analysis project Ga0209212, IMG submission 183996) | Groundwater microbial communities from Rifle, Colorado, USA - Groundwater C2 (SPAdes) (version 2) | ecosystem: Environmental > Aquatic > Deep subsurface > Groundwater | place: Rifle, Colorado... | reverse complement strand
TCGCCGGCGTACGCCCTGGTCAAGGAGTTCGGCCTCGCCCTGCCGCTTCACCCCGAGTTCCGGACCCTGCCGATGGCGTATTACATCCCATCCCTGTCCCCGGTTCTCTCCACGCTGGGGGATTCCCACGAATTGGTGGAGCACGGGTTGTTTTCCGCGGTGGAAACCTTGCGGGCTCCCCTGAGCTACCTGGCGAGCCTCCTGTCCGGCGGCAACCGGGAGGTGGTGGCGGCGGTGCTGGCGAAGCTCATCGCGCTGCGTTCCTTCATGCGCGCCAGGAACCTTCATCAGCCGATGGACGACGGGATTCTCAAGAAGGCGGGTCTGGATGAAGCCGCGGCCGTTCGCCTCTACCGGCTGTTCACCATCGGGGGGTACGACGAGCGGAACGTCATCCCGGCACAGCAGAGAGAAGAGCAGGATCCACATACCCGCAAGGGGGCGAGCGGTTTCGGGATCCTTACGAAAGCGGGGAGGGGGAAATGAGTCTCCCGGAATGTTACGCCTCCGCCGCCCGTATGCTCGATTATCCCGCGGGGAAGGAGGGGATGCTGGCGGATCATGGGACCGTCAGCGGGTTCCTGCGGAAAAAGGAAATTGAATCCCCGCTGGAACCCTTCGGCAGGTTCGTGGAGACCTCGGCTCTGACCAGGCTCCAGGAGGAATATGTCGCGACCTTCGACTTCAATCCGGCGGTCGCCCTCTATCTGGGACACCACCTCTTCGGCGACAACCGGAAAAAGGGAGCCTACCTGATCCGGCTGAAGCAGGAGTTCGGACGCTGTGGTTTTGCTCCTTCCGGCAACGAACTCCCCGATCATCTGCCGTTGCTGCTTGGGTTCCTCGCATTCCTGGCGCGGAACGGGGAAGACGGCGTCCGTCGGGCCTTTATCTCCGAGTGCGTGCTCCCGGGGGTGGAACGACTAGGCGCCGCTTTTTCCGCCCGCGGGGATTCTCCCTGGAAGCCTGTCGTCGAGGCGGCGAGACTCCTGTGCGCCGCGGACTCTGCAATTCAGGAGGAGGGCAAACCATGCTGAATGTCTTCATATTCGTCGTTCTCCCCTATGTTGCGCTGGCGCTGTTCATGTTCGTGACCCCATACCGATACTTCTCGAACCGGCTCACCTGGTCGGCCTACTCCACGCAGTTTCTGGAGCAGAAGGCCCTCTACTGGGGGAGCAATCCGTGGCACTACGGGATTATTCCGGTGGTCCTGGCGCATTTTCTGGGGATCATCGCCCCCGGCCCCATGCGTACGATCCTTGCGAACCAGCAGGCATTGATCCTCCTGGAGAGCATCGGGCTCGGACTCGGGCTGTTTGCCCTCTTCGGATGCCTGGTGCTCATGGTGCGCCGGGCGCAAACCCCCTTGTTGAAGCCGGTGACCTCCGCCGCGGACTGGGTCCTTCTTTTCCTTCTGGCCGTCCAAGCCGCCACCGGGGTTTATATGGCTCTCTTCATGCGCTGGGGATCCCAGTGGTACCTCCACACGGCGGTTCCCTACTTCCATTCACTCCTGGTGTTCAATCCCCAGATCGAGTTCGTGGCCGACTTTCCGCTGGTTTTCAAGCTGCATGCAGCCGGGGCATTCCTGATCATCGCCCTGTTGCCGTTCACGAAGCTGGTTCACCTTCTCTATCTCCCGGTCGGCTTTCTCAGGGACCCGCCCATCCTGTATCGCTGGCGCGCCCCGAAAGGCGGGGAACAAGGATGACGCAGCGACATTCCATTCGAGGAGCGATCCGATGAGCTCTCGCGTCCTGACGGTCTGGAATCCGGAAGACAAGGAGTTCTGGGAAAGGGAGGGGAAGGCCGTCGCCGCCCGGAATCTCTGGATCTCCATTCCCGCGCTCTTCCTGGCTTTCGCCGTCTGGATGGTCTGGAGCGTGGTGGTCATAAACCTTCCGGCCATCGGGTTCCAATTCGACGCCAACAGGCTCTTCTGGCTCGCCGCGCTGCCCGGCTTGGCAGGGGCGACGCTTCGCATCTTCTACTCCTTCATGGTGCCGATCTTCGGAGGACGGAAATGGACCACCCTCAGCACCGCCACCTTGCTGATTCCGGCGATCGGCATGGGCTACGCGGTGCGAAACCCGGAGACGGGCTATTCGACGTTTCTGATCCTCGCGCTCCTGTGCGGCTTCGGCGGCGGGAACTTCGCCTCCAGCATGTCGAACATCAGCTTTTTCTTCCCCCAGGCCCGGAAGGGGACCGCCCTGGGGCTGAACGCGGGGCTGGGGAACCTTGGGGTCAGCGCGATGCAGTTCCTCGTGCCGCTTGCCATCACCGCAGGCGTGTTCGGCGCCTTCGGCGGGGAGCCGCAGATGGCCGTCGTCAAAGGGGTGACGCGGCCGATGTGGCTGCAGAATGCCGGGTTCATCTGGGTGCCGTTCATCGTCGCCTCCACGTTGGCGGCGTGGTTCGGCATGAACGACGTCGCCAGCGCCAGGGCGTCGTTCCGTGAACAGGCGATCATCTTCCGACGGAAAAACAACTGGCTCATGTGCTGGCTCTATCTTGGAACCTTCGGTTCCTTCATCGGCTACTCCGCCGGAATGCCGCTCCTCATAAAATCCCAGTTTCCCGGGGTGAATCCCACCCAATATGCGTTTCTGGGACCGCTGGTCGGCGCGATCATGCGGCCGGTAGGGGGCTGGGTTGCGGACAAATTGGGCGGCGCACGGGTCACCTTCTGGAATTTCATCGTCATGGCGGCCAGCGTGGGCGGAATTCTCGCATTCCTTCCCCATGGCGGCTCCGGCGGAAACTTCTGGGGATTCCTGGCCATGTTCATCCTGATGTTCATCACCACCGGGATCGGCAACGGCTCGACGTTCCGGATGATCCCCGTGATCTTCCTGACCGAACGGAAGCGGGAAGCGGAAGGGAAGGGGGCGGCTGCAGAGGAACAAGCCCTCAAGGACGCGGCGAAGGAAGCCGCCGCCGTCATCGGTTTCAGCTCCGCCTTTGCCGCCTATGGGGCATTCTTCATCCCGAAAGCGTTCGGCAGTTCCATCAGCCTCACCGGGGGCCCCGAGTCGGCGCTTTACGGCTTCCTGGCCTTCTATGTCACCTGCATCGCCGTGACGTGGTGGTTCTATTCCCGGCGGAAGGCGGAGATTCCGTGCTGAGAGCCCTAGACGAACAGCAGCTTGAATCCCGCGATGATCAGCACCACGGACAACGCTCTTACGATCCCCGACGCGGGAATGCGGCTGGCGCCGAAAAATGAACCGGTGATCCCTCCCGCCAGCGCGGCCACGGCCAGAATCGGCATATAGCGCGGCATCGCCTGAAGGCTGCCGATATGCCCGAGAAGCCCGGCGATGGAGTTCACCAGGATAAACAGCGCGGCGACGGCGGAAACCTCTTTTACCCTTCCCCATCCCAGCAGCAGAAGGAGGGGGCTCAGGAAGATGCCCCCGCCGACTCCGGTCAGGCCTGACAGAAAACCGAGTGCCGCACCGACAACCAGCGCCGCCGCGATGGGAGGCGGAATCACGTCAGTGGCTTCGGGATACTTCCGGAGGAAAAGGCGACAGGCGGATGCCAGCAGCACGATCCCCACGAGAGGCTGGTACACATGCGTGGGCAGGCTCAGGTAGCCTCCCAGAAAACTGAAGGGGATGGAGGTTGCGGCGAACGGCCAGAACAGATGCCGGGAGAAATGCCCGGCGCGCGCGAAATAGAAGGTCGCGATCGCCGAAACCAGGATGTTCAGGACCAACGCGGTAGGCTTGAAGGCGGCGGGAGCAAGGCTGAAAAGGGCCAGGATGGCGATGTACCCCGATGCCCCGCCGTGGCCGACGCTGGAGTAGAGGATCGCCATCACGAGGATGCAGGCCGCGAGAACGAGGAGCAGGGAAACGCTCACGGCAGGTCCCCGGATCGGTCCAGCAGGGAAACGACCACGCTCTCCCCGGAAGCCAGCGTGGCTCCGGGCGGAATCTTCATGAATCCGTTGGCCGCCGTCAGGGAGGAAAGTCGCGCGGAACTCTGGTTGCCGGTAGCGGATGCGACATAACCACCCTGCCGCGCCTCCACCCGCACCCGGATGAGGTGGGGGCGATCCCCCTTGTTGGCGATCGGCTCGGTCAGGGCGGCCGTCACCGTCGGGCGGAAGATGCATGTGTGCCCCGTCATTTTCAGGAGGGCGGGGCGGACGAACACCTCGAAGGAAATCATGGCCGCCGCGGGATTGCCCGGGAGGGCGAAGACCGGCTTCCCCTCCAGAATGGCGAAAGCGACCGGTTTCCCGGGCTTCATGTGGACCTTCCAGAACTTGATTTCACCTCCCAGCGCGACGATGGCCTCTTTCACGCAGTCCCTGTCTCCTACGGAAACCCCCCCGGTGGTGATAAGGAGGTCTCCCCGGATCCCCTCGCGGATCCGGTCGCAAGTCCGTTCCATCTCATCTTCGGCGATTCCCAGCATGACCGGGTCTCCGCCGGACTCCATAACCTGTGCGGCGATGCCGTAGCTGTTGCTGTCGATGATCTTTCCGGGAGCGGGGGGAGAACCGATTTCGAGAAGTTCGTCGCCGGTGGCGAGCACCCCGACCCTGGGTCGGCGGTAGACGCGAACCGATGATTTCCCGAGGGAGGCGAGCATTCCGATCTCCTGCGGCCGGAGGGGGGAATTTCCTGCGATCGCCCGATCTCCCGCCCGGATGTCCTCGCCCCGCTTCCGGATGTGCGCACCGGGCCTTGCATCCCCAAGGAGCCGGATCGAGTCTCCGATCGTTTCGACATTCTCGATCGGAACGACCGTATCGCATCCTCGAGGGATGGGTGCGCCGGTCATGATCCGGACCGCTTCACCCGCGGCGACCGGCGGGATCCTCTCCTTGCCGGCCGGGATATTCCCGGACACGAAGAGGCTGTTCCCCCGGACCGTGGCGGAGGAGAACGCATAACCGTCCATGGCGGAGTTGTCCGTCGCCGGGATATCCCAGGGGGCATGAACGTCCTCGCTGGCCACTCTCCCGATCCCCTGCAAGAGGGGGAGTTCTTCCGCCGGAAGCGGAGCGATGTGCCGCAGGATGATCTGTTGCGCTTCCTCTATGTGGAGCATGCGTCCGGAACCCCGTTCAGAAGCGGAGTTTGATGAACTTGCGGTTCACCATGTCGTTGAAATCCTTCTGCAGCGTGTGGAATTTTTCCAGGAAGGCGGCCGCTTGCGTGCTGAGTGCGGATGCCCCTCCGCCGGCTCCCCCTTTCTGGCGGACCACCAGGGGAAATCCAAGCCGCTTCTCCATGGCATCGATGTAGGTCCACGCCTTGCGGTAGGGGATTCCCATCGCTTTCGCGGCCGCGCTGATCGAACCCGTCTTCTTGATGAGGCGAAGCAGGTCCTCGCGTCCCTGGCCGAACACCGGTTCCCCGTCCACTTCCAGCCAGATCTTGGAGCGCACCTGGAGTCCGAAATCCCGGTCGCTCATAGAAGAAATTTCCTCTCGATGAAGTCCGTAATCCCGGCGGAATCGTTGATGTCCAGTTGCGGAACTTCCAGGTCCAACGGTTCGTCGCTGGCCACCGCAAGGAGCATCGGGTCATGTTCCTTCCCGCGGCAAAGCAGGTCGGCGCTGCGTTCCCTTCGGTGCACTTCGATTTTCGGCAAGGAGCTCGATTTGAAGCCCTCGACGAGGACGATATCCACATCCGTGAAGAATGCGGCGAGGAGATCCTCGACCGGAGGAGATTCCGCGTGCATTTTCACCAAGGCAAGCTTTTCGGGAGAGGAGATCACCATGGTATCCGCGCCGGCGGCGGTGAGCCGGTAGCTGTCCTTCCCGGGCCGGTCGATGTCGAAACGGTGGGCGTCGTGCTTGATGACTCCCACCCGATATCCACGGTCTTTCAACCGGGGGATGACCTTTTCGAGAAGGGTCGTCTTGCCGGCGCCGGATTTCGACACGAACGCCACCGCCTTGACGGTCATGAGGGCAACCTTTTCCCAAGCCAGGCGAAATCCTCCGGGGTGTTGATGTTCAAGAAGGACGTTCCCTCCTTGTCCAACGGCGCCAGTTCTTCGCCTGGAACATACCGGATGCCGACCTGCGGATAGAAATCGTAAACGCAATAGTTGCCGCTCTCGAGGAGCCTTCTCATCGGTTCAAGGCACGTTTTCGCGTAGAGGGCGAAGAGGGGTTCGAAGCCGCGGTGGGTGGTGGGCACCACCGCGTCATATCCTTTACGAAGGGAACAGATGTGATCGAGGACCTCCTTGTTGGGGAAAGGCAAATCGCAAGGCGAGACGAAGACGTACTCCGTCTGCGCGTGGTACAGGCCGGTATATAGCCCCCCCAGGGCGCTTCCCGGGAAAATGTCTTCCAATACGGGCAGACCGTAACCGGCGAAGCGCTCCCGCCTGTCGCCCACCAGCACGATTCGATGAAAACTTTCCCGGTATATTTCCAACACCCGTTCAAAGAGCGGTTCGCCCGAAAACTCGAGGAATGCCTTGTCCTTCCCCATGCGGCGGCTCTTCCCGCCGACGAGAATCACCCCCGTTATATCCCGGCGGCTGTCCAGGCCCGTGTCCATCGTCTTGGGAATCCCTACCGGGAGGGATGGCGTCATCGGACGGATCTCCGTTGGTCGTTGCCGCGCCCGGTGCGATGGAAGCGGCAACGGAAGATGATCACTATGGATGCGTTATACCAAAAATGCATAACGTTATGCAACGGGGAAGCTCCGTGTCATAATCGGCATGTTTCACCGGATCATGGGTTGCGTCCGCCCGTTTCCCCGTACCCCGTCAGCTCGACGTACCCGTCCCCCTCGACGGTCTCCCCGCGGGAGGTGCCACGGACCCCGACCGCCCCTTCCCAATACAGGATGGAGGTCCGCAATTCCTGGTTCGCGATGCGTGGGACGACTTCCAGCGTCAGCCCTTCGGACGGGAGCAGCATCCGCCAGCGGGAAGGATACCGCGTACCGGTCTCCGGGCTCTTCCAGTATCCGAGGGTCTCGATCCGCACGTTGTCGGGGGAAAGGCGTCTAACGGAGCCGTCCGGGTGGACCAGCGTGCCGGCGCTGAAGGGGTCGGTCACACCGTCCCCGCCGCGGAGTCGATAGAACATCAGGTCCCTGCCGTCCGCAAGTTGAAGGGCGAACCAGTCCCAGCCGGTCTGCCCCTTTTCGAGGGAACCGGTCCCCCATTCGCGGTCCAGCCAGGAATTTCCTTCCACCGGGAACGAAACGCCGCCGAGCCGCACGCTCCCGCGGGTCGCAAGCCGGGTCATCGAGTAGTAGTACGATGCATTCCCCGGGGCGGCGCTCTTCCGGCTGAGCCCACGGTCTCCCTGCGGCACGATCGGCCTCGCGGTATCGAGGACGAGGTCGATCGATGCCCCATCTTCCACGGCTCGCAGCCGGATCGGCAGGGTGGAGGCTTCCGCCCCTTCCGCCGACCAGTCGTCGAGCCACACCCGGAGCGGGCGAGCGGTCGCCCCGGCGAGACCGAGAGCGCCACGGCCTACCCGCTCGAAGGGGCGGAACCGGCGCCCTTCCACATCGGTGAGGGCGAAGTGGGCCATGTACGCCTGATTCGTCGCCCACCGTGACGCCCGGGCGGGAGGATCGGGGGACAGGGCGAAGCGGAAAAAAGTGAGCTGGTATCCGAACCGCCGGCCCCCTGGCGTCCGGAGGTTTCCGGTGAAGTACCACCACTCATGGCGGTACTCAGGGTGGGGGCCGTGGTCGTCCGGAAATCGGAAGGCGCGGGGGACCGTTGCGCGGGCGAACCCGCCCGGATCCTCCCCCCCGAGCAGCGCCGTTACGGACGCGGGAGGGGGGGAAGGCGTGGGGGGTGGAGTCCGGCTGCGCCACAGGGATCCGCCGGCGGTGAAAAGCGCCGCCGCGCACAACAGGGTGATGAAAAGGATCCGGCGCCGCGGCATTCACTCCTCCTGCAGCGCCCGCGCGGGGGAGGAGCGCGCCAGCCGGGTAGCCGGGTAGAGCCCGGCGAGCAGGGAGGCGGCCAGGGCCAGCGCCACGGCCTGGAGCAGGACCCACGGGTCGATGAACGTCTGCATCGTCCACCCGAAGGAGCGGCGGTTGATGAACCGGATGAGTACCAGCGCCTGCGCCGCCCCGAGGGGCACGGCGAGGATCCCGGCGACGGTCCCGATGACGGCGGACTCCCCGACGACCAGTCCCCACGTCTGCCGGGGGGTGAGCCCGATGGCCCTCAGAACCGCATGCTCCCAGCCGCGCTCCATCTGTATCGCCATCAACGCGTTCAGGACCCCGACGAAAGCGATCAGGATGGTGAGGGATCGGAGGACGTTCGTTACGGCGAAGGTCCGGTCGAAGATCCGGAGCGACGCCTCCCGCAGGGACCGGTTGGAGCGGATAAGAACCGGCCGGTCGCCCGCGATCTCGCGGATTCGCCCGATCGCGGCTTCGTCCGGGGTCCCGTCCGAGAGCCGGATTCCGATCGAATCCACGCCACGGTCGTCCCAGAACCGGTCGTACGTCTCCCCGAGGATCCCAACCAGTCCCTGGTCCGAGCTGTAGTCGTAATAGACGCCTGCCACGGGGAACTCCCGCTCTCCCCGGTCGGTGCGCAGGCGCACCGTGTCCCCCTTCCTTATTCCATGGCGGTACGCATACGGGTCCGAGACGATGACGGCGCCGCCATGCAGCGCCTCCCAGACGCTGCGGACGTCGCCCTCCCGGAAACGGAAGGCGTCGAAGCCCTCCCGGGGGATCCGCATCACGAACAGCTCGGTGATCCCCGCAGGGGACTCGAGGGTCTGCCAGCTGACGAGGGCGACCTGGAAGATCCCCGGAGCGGAGGAGACGCCCTCGACCAGGTCCGGCGGGAGGGGCGTCCTGTCGGGACCCCTGCGGTCCTCCATGGAGGAGACGTAGATGTCCGACCGCAGGGAATGGTCGAGCCAGTCGGAAACCGTTCGGCGGAAGCTGTCGATCATGATCCCGATACCCACCGTGGTCGATACGGCGACCACGAGGGCGGCCGCCGCCACTCCCGTTCGGCTGATCGATGCCGGGATGCTCCGGGCCGCCATCGTTCCCTGCGTGCCGAACGCCGCGGCCAGGACCGGCTGGATCCCCCGGACCATGAGCACGGCCGCGCCCGGCGCGAGGAGCGCGTACCCCGCCACGATGAAGAAAAGTCCTCCGAAGGACAGGGGGATGCTCCGGGAAGGATAGAGCTGGACCCCCGCGCCCAGCAGGATCATGCCGGCCCCCGCCGCCGAAACCGCCGGGAGGATCCTGCGGATCCCCGACTCGATGGCGGAGCGGCGCATCACGTCCCGGGGCGGGGTGGAGGTCGCCTCCCAGGCGGGTCCCAGGGACGCCGCGACCGCGCCGAAGATCCCCAGCCCGACCGCCTTGAGGAGCGTCGCCGCCGTCACCGACACCTCCCGGACGGAGAGGGCGAAGTACAGGTCCCCGATCGAGCGGGTGACCATCCCCAGGAGGAATTCGCCGAGCAGGTACCCGAGGGGAAGCCCCAAGACCGTCCCCGCCGCGCCGAGGACCGCCGCTTCGGAGAGGATCTGCGCGAATACCTCCCTCCTCGTGACCCCGAGCGCCCGCAGCGTCCCCACGAGCTGCCGGCGCTGAAGGACCGAAAAGGTCATCGTGTTGTAGACGAGGAACGTGCCGACCACGAGGACGAGGAGGCTCAAGGCGCGCAGGTTCAGGGAAAAGGCCCGGGTCATCTGTTCGAGGGCGTTGCCGCGGGCCCCGGCGGGGAGGATCTCCGCATCGGGGGGAAGGAATTTCCGGACCAGGGAAAGAGCCCTCTCCCCCTCGGCCCCCTCGGGGACCAGAAGGTCGATCCGGGACAACCGTCCCTCCTTGCCGAGGAGCTCCTGGGCCGTCGAGATGTCCGCGACGGCGGTCGTCTCCAGCGCCTGGCGGGTCACATCGTCCGCCGGACGGAGGAAGCCGGACAGCGTGGCGTGAGCGGGTTCGACGCCGACCTGGAGCGGGAGAGCGTCCCCCGGCGACACCCCGATCCGCTTCGCCGTTTCCTCGAGGAGGAGCACCGCCCCGGGGCGCGTCAGGAGGCGGGGGATGTCGGCGCCCACCGACGTCCCCCGCGTGTAGTTCCGGAACGGGGCCTCGGCGAACGGGTCGACCCCGAGGATGTGGAGGGTGAGCCCGGGACGCGCGGGGACGCGGGCGTACCCCTCGACGACCGGGGCGATCGTCCGCATTCCTCCCTGGCGTCGAAGCGTCGCGTACAGCGCCTCTTCCAGCCCGGAAGGACCCCCGACGATCCGGTGCGTCGCTTTCCCGGCGACGGTCTGCGCGGAGATCCGGAAGGCGCGCAAGGCGCTCTCGTTGGCGAGGTCGATCGAGAAGACCGCCGCCACCCCGAGGGCCACCCCCACGACGCTGAACATCAGCTGAAGGGGATGCCGGGACAGGTGGCGCAGGAAGGCAAGCCGGAGGATCACGCCGGCGCCCCTCCCTGGAGCGGCAACTCCACGAGCCGGGCGTCCCCGAGGACGAGCACCCGGTCGGCGACACGGGCGACGGCGTCGCTGTGCGTCACGACGACCATCGTCCTCCGGTCGTTCCGGGCGAGCCTGACGAGGAGGTCGAGGACCCGCACCCCCGTCTCCGCATCGAGGCTCCCCGTCGGCTCGTCCGCCAGCAGGAGGACCGGGTCGTGGACCACCGCGCGGGCCACCGCGACCCGCTGCTGCTCCCCGCCCGAAAGGCGGTCGGGATACGTCCCTGCCCGGTCGGCGAGGCCGATCCTCTCGAGGAGGTCCAGCGCCGCCGCGTTCGCGGGCCCGCCGGATCTGCCGTTCAGTTCCAGGGGAAGGAGCAGGTTTTCCATCACCGTCAGGGTGGGGATGAGGTTGAACGACTGGAAGACGAGTCCGATGCGGCGACGCCGGAACATGGTCCGCCTCTGCTCGGACAGCCCCGTCAGGTTCGTCCCGTCGAGGATCACCTCGCCCGCGGTGGGGATGTCGATCCCCCCGATAAGGTTCAGGAGGGTCGATTTCCCGGAGCCGCTGCGGCCGAGGAGGGCCACCGTTTCTCCCCGGCGGATTCCGGCCGAGAGATTCCGGAACACGACCCGTTC
>Ga0209212_1008422_pt1 | contig 11082 bp, 7 predicted proteins | sample RifGroC2_FD_183996 | JGI IMG/M metagenome (GOLD analysis project Ga0209212, IMG submission 183996) | Groundwater microbial communities from Rifle, Colorado, USA - Groundwater C2 (SPAdes) (version 2) | ecosystem: Environmental > Aquatic > Deep subsurface > Groundwater | place: Rifle, Colorado... | reverse complement strand
ATCCAGCCAACCTTTTTTGTCGTAGCGGTAAAAGGTGAGGTAGAAACGAGATAGTACAGTGGTGGGTCGTGCTCGACAGATTGAGGACGTGCCTAAAAGCCAACAGCAGACTTGACCCCTTTGTTTCACAAACCGCAATCCATCTCGGGTCAAACCGTCATCCGCTATGCCGGTTCGCCCTTCCCCATGTCAGTCACCGAGAAGGTTTATCAACACAGTATCGTCGTGATCGATTTCGACGAGACGGGCGGCATGAAGACGGACTTGGTACAAACGCCGAGACCAGTAGCGTTCTATCGCGTGCCGACTATCGGCGCAGCCCCGCTGGATGTCGTCGAGGATGAGTTGCGCCGTCTGGAGCTCTACGATCCTGGTGAGCATCGCAGACCGTTCCTCGAGGTCGCGGTGCGGCTTGATGGAGCCGAGCCGGAACTCCGGCAGCGGATCGAAGCCGCATTGGAGGGGAAACCGGTCCGCCTAACGCGTATCGTTCGGCAGACTGAGGGGCAAGGAGGTGCACTGGCCGACACCGTCGAGGGAGACACAGCGTTAAACGAGCTAGAGCCAGCCCACGTCTTCGCCCGTCGACATGCTGAGGAATACGGAGTAGAGCCATCGGACGATCTGAAGAGAGCCTTCGACGAGGTACTCATTGGCGTTTTGTCGCCGAGTGACGACAAGGCAGGCATAGCATGAGAATCCTTGCAATCCGAGGCGAGAACCTCGCCAGCCTCTCCGATCCGTTCGAAATCGACTTCGAGGCCGAGCCGATCCAGACCTCCGGCATTTTCGCCATCACCGGGCCGACCGGAGCCGGTAAGACAACCATTCTAGACGCGATCTGCCTTGCGCTCTTCGACAGCCTGCCGCGGATGGATACCGCAGAGCGAAGTGCGTCAGTTGGAAGGGCCGAATCAGACAGCGGGCAGCAGGTCAAATATGACGACGTGCGTGGAATACTTCGCCACGGCGCTGGGGCCGGATATGCTGAGGTCGACTTTGTCGGACAGGACGCCCGACGCTATCGCTCCCGGTGGGAGGTGAATCGCGCGCGCGGCAAAGCCAGTGGAAAGCTTCAGAATCAACGTATCACTCTGACCGATATCGATTCCGGTGAGATCGTAGGGGACAAAAAGACCGATACCCTTCAGGAAATCCAGAAGCGGATCGGTCTCAGTTTCGACCAGTTTCGTCGCTCGGTCCTCTTGGCTCAGGGCGACTTCGATACTTTTATACGAGCTGGTTCCAAGGACAAAGCCGAACTTCTCGAAAGGATCACGGGTACAGAGATCTATTCCAGGATCTCACAAGCGGCGTTCGACCGCGCAAAGAAGGAGCGAGAGGCTATACGCGACTTTGAGACACAGCTCGGTGAGCACCAACCGCTTACGGATGAGGAGAAGGCCGCAGTCGAAGAACGCGTCAAGGAAACCAAGAGCGAAGTAGACCGCATCGAGGCCGAAAGAGCAGCAATCGGCAAAGCACAAGAATGGTATGACGTACAGTCTCGTGTCGAGGCACGAGTTGCGGAGGGAGAAGCAACCCTGACACAAGCTCTGGGGTTGGACCAGGCAGCCGACGCTGATCGGGCTATTCTCACGGTGGTGTTGAAGGCATTTTCGTTGCGTGCTGAACTGGAGGCAGCCGCGGCGACCGACAAGAAGCTCGTAGAGGCAGAAAAAGCGCTTGTCGACGCGGTGCAAGCCGACCGCAAGGCCGTCGAAGAGCGGGATCAGGCCACCACGGCAAGCAATGCCGCTAGAGCTGAACGTGATGAGAAACGAGCCGCTTACGATGCGATCGGCGCGGAGCTCGACAAGGCCAAAGAGCTCGACGCCAAGGTGGACACTGCCAAGACCGATTTGGCCGATCGGAAGAGTTTACTGGAAAGAAGAATCTCCGAGAAGGATGCGGCGCAGACAGCCGTCACGGATGTCGAAGCTGCTCTCCTATCGGCACGCCATCAATATGAAAATGATAGTCGTTGGCTCGTGGAACGCCAATCGGTAGAGGCGTTGTCGGTACGAATCGAGGATGTTGCGAAGGACTTGTCCGAGCGGATTACCCTGGAACGCGGCATTGCGTCAACTACCGCGAAGGTCGGGCAACTCGAACGCGAAATGGAGGTAACCAGAACATCCCGGCTAGCCAAGGAAACAGAGATCGCCACGCTCCAGACGCGGGAGCATGAGCTAGAGGAACGCATTGCTGCCTGCAGGGAAGTTGCTGATGCGACCGACGTGCCCGCTCTTGAGGCGAAGCGCGACAAGATTACGACTGCCCAGGCCGTGCTGAACGACTTCCGGGATGCTGCAGAAGATGCCGCAAAGGCGCAGGCGAGAATCGTTACGGCAGACGAGGAAGCGACAAGTCAGAACAGTCTTGTCCGTCAGGCCACCGACATGATTGTCCACGTGGATGCTGAGTTGCCCATAGATATCGCACGCCTGGAGGAAGCCAGGCGCGGCCTCGATCTTTGCGAAGCGGCCGGGAGCGAGGCGGCCGAGCATCTTCGACTCAAGCTGGAAGACGGACAGCCCTGCCCGGTATGCGGGGCGACGGAGCACCCTGTCACCGATGTGGGTCGGCTGCTAAAGGATCGCGTGGAAGCCGACCGAAGGCGCGTTGCGGAGTTGGAGGCGAAGGTGTCCGCCTCTCGGGAGGACCGTACGCGCGCAGAGACTCAGATCGGCGCGGCAAAGGACGCGCTCCACGGGATCGCCAGACGGAAAGCCGGGTACGAGGCGGAGTTACAGACGGCGCGCACAACATGGCAGGATTCAGTGACTAGAGTGTTGAACTCCTGCGGCGAGATTGGAGTGGCCGTACCGACCTTCGCCGATGATGCCGCCACAGCCGAAGCGATTGCGACCATCGGATCGCTGCGGGAGATGTTAGACAAACTTCTGGGCGACGCCAGAGAAACTATCAAACGTGTCTCAGACGCGGAGGCTGAAGCAAGAAAACTCGATTCGGAGCGCGAAACCGTTCGCACCGGCCTTACGACCGCGCAAGAAGACGCCCGGAAGCTCAGAGATGACGAGCATACCAAAGCCAGCGAAGTGGCAATATGGGCCGCAACGCTTCAAGGAATGAAACAGAATTTTGCCGCCGTGTGCTTCCGGCTCGACACGGCGCTCGCCCCTGTGTTTCCCGACTGGCGACAGCAAGTCTCGAACATCGGTGCGACATTCGAAGGGGTTTGTCGCAATCTCGTTGAGCAGTGGCGCGAATGTCGAAAGAGGATTGAGACAGCGGATGCGGAGATCTCGCGGCTTGAGGCTGATCTCGAAGGGAAGCGGGCAACGTTCAAGGCCGCCGAGGATGTCGTCGGGGAAGCCGAGAAGCACTATAGCACCAAGAAATGTGAACTGAACGAGCTTGCGGCAGAGCGCCTCAACGTCATCGGAGGACGGCCCGTCGTAGAAGTTCGGACCGGTTATCGAGAGCGCTCGGAAGCCGCGGAAGCAGCCTGGAACGAAGCCGAGACGACGAGGTTCAACGCCGAACAACTCGCTGCGGCGACATCGTCCAATGCCATCGCCGTTCACAAAGCTTGCGATGTGGCAAGGACCGAGCACGGATCTGCCGAACAGTTGCTCGCAGAGAAGCTGGAGGCCAGCGAGATCAACCGCGAGCAAGCCGAATCTGCGATTGCCAAGGGTACCGCATGGGTTGGAGCGGAGCAGTCCCGTCTCGATGCGCTTCGAGAGGCCGTTGCGACCGCGAGAGCGACGCTAAACGAGAGGCAACAGTTGGCTATGGAGCACGAAGCGGTCGGTCGGCCAGAACAAACTCGCGAAGAGATCGCCGCCGCGCTCGCGGACATGGAGGTGCGTCGCGCCAAGGCCTCAGAGGATTTCATCTCAGTGAGTGCCACCCTCCGTAACGACGATCAGGTGCGAGTTCGGATGGCCGAAATTAAGGCTGCTCTCGACGAACGGCGCGAGGTGGCACGGGTCTGGAGTCAGCTAGACGATCTCATCGGCTCCGCTGATGGTTCCAAGTTTCGCCGCTTTGCTCAATCGCTGACGTTCAATCACTTGATCCGCCTGGCAAACCGGCATCTCGCGGACCTGCATCCGCGCTACGAACTGCAACGCGCGCCTGGTAGTGACCTGGTGTTGCAGGTCATCGACCGAGACATGGCGGACGAGGTACGCGGCGTTCATAGCCTCTCAGGCGGTGAGAGCTTCCTTGTCAGCCTCTCTCTTGCTCTCGGGCTCGCGAGTATGTCGTCGAGCCGTGGGATCAAGGTTGAAAGCCTGTTTATAGATGAGGGCTTCGGCTCGCTGGACAGCAACAGTCTAGCGATGGCGGTCTCTGTGCTAGAGCAGCTTCAAGCCACCGGGCGACGGGTTGGCGTCATCAGCCATGTAGATGAGCTGAAGGAACGAATCGCAGTGAAGGTAGAAGTCACCCCGGTCGGTAGAGGCCGCAGCACTGTCCGGGTCGTAACTGCCTGATCATTGAGATCAGTGGAAAAGAAAAGGTGGTGGCAAATGATATTTTTGCAGAATAGCAATTATCAAGTTCGACTGCGATGACAGGATTCGGGCCTCAGGAGAAGGATCTTTGTCCAATATTTGCTTGACGGATAGTTAGGGGTGGTCTAGCCTACACCCATTCTCACCGCCAAACTCATAGGAGTGTAACCACAGATGCCGGTTTTGCAGTTTAAAGGAAAGACCGCGATTGAGTGCTATCACCACACGGTCCCGCACACCTGGCAGAAACTCGCGGCAGATTTCCAGGAGGAGACATTCCGTTTCCAAGTCCTGGACGAAGGAGAGTACACGGATCGTGACTGGCGAGACGACCTAAAGAAGCTGCTTGAATCTACTGTCTAGCCAACGAGAGCAAATAATAGCAGAGAGCCAATTGGGGTCGCGTCTTGTGGCCTCTTTCGTCTCGCCCATCCTTATAATCTCGTCGTGATTTCCCGGTACATTTTCCGCAGAATTTACGTGATTTGGCTGAGCCCGTTCACCTCTTAGAGTTTTCCCCAGCTTTTCACGCGGGCTGGCCGGATCTGGATCATCGGTCTGTCGTGGATCGCCATGTGTCGGTACTGAGGATATTTCTTGTGCAGCAAAAGCAGGGCTCGCCGGTAATTTTCTCCTTTGGTTAAGAGCTTCGCTCTTCCCTGGATAAGGATGTAGGGGGTTGTGGGGTCTAGTCTTGGCAGACCATTGAAAAAGGCCCATCTGCTTCGTTGCGCTCGACCGCCTCGCATCTGGGACCTTTTTGACCGGCCTGAAAACAGCGTTTTTCAACACCCTGTTGGATCTTGAGTTCAGACTACCATGCCCGAACTTTCACATTTTCGTAATTGATCAAGAGTTTCATTATTCAAGCCAGTCTTTGATGAACGCTACTAACTCACTGTAGTCCTCTTGGTCAGCGGCTTTCATTGCCGCTATATATCGGTTTCGAATTTTGTCGCCCTCGAGAATTGCGATATTTTCCTGCCCACTCCCAAATCTCGCCAAACATATCTAAGTGTACACGGCGGATAAATTCATCGGTCAACCACTGCGTACCGGCTCTTTTCCCCTGAGCTTTAAAAATATGTTTGTCGTAAGCAAGTGAGATGGCATCTAGCTCGGCTGCATTACGGGCGCGACGATCTGTCAGTTGTTTTTGAATTAGACCGGAGGCGTCGTCCCCCGGCGTGGCGCCAGGCGTCTTGGTTTTGTCAGTCATCTGTTTGGCGCCAGAGTTTCTCGCGTCGATCACTAAGGATTTCGTCAGTACGCTTCTCCAAGAGTTGCTTAAAAACCTCAGAGTCTGGCGCTTGTTCTTCGAGCGCCATAGTTCCCATAGACTGCTTCAGGCGTTTCAAGGCGATACTGCGTGCCCGCCCGCGGAGCAGATCTTGAATAGGTTTAGTGGGTCGCGGTTGAATAACCAGATCGCATGACAATGCTTGAAATATGCGTTTCAGGGTGTCTATTTGCGGATCGGTTTTACCACTTTCAATGCCGGCAAGATGGGGTTGACTTATGTGTGCCCGCCGCGCAAGTTCGTCCTGCGTCATTCGGAGAGTATTGCGAAGAATCCGTATCCAGTCTGCGTGTGACGGCTCGTATATCGGGCTATCCTCAGGGGGTGCGAGACGAGATAGAGCCATTTCATCTAAAATATTTAAGCGCTTTTGAGGCATAGCTTTATATTAACAATAGTATTGTAAAAGTCAAGTTTTATCCTAAAAAATATATGAATGAAGCCTAGTCTCATATGTTTAACGATATTAAGACTAATGAAAGTGGCTGAAATACAACAAAAATCATGATTTTCCATGTCTCTATAGAGACATGGAAATGGCAGGCTGTATCAGTTAGCGAAGAGCGAAAAAGGAAAACCCGGGCCAGCTCACGTCTGAAGTTGTGGCCTCTTTCATCTCGACCCATCCTTAATAATCTCGTCATGGTTTCCCGGCATGTGTTCTCCGTATTTTACGCGATTTGCCTGAGCCCGTTCACTCCTTATAAATTTCCCCAGCTTTTCACACGGGTCGGCTTGATCTGGATCATCGGTCTGTCCTGGATCGCCATGTGTCGGTACTGAGGATATTTCCGCCGCAGAAGGAGTACAGTCCTCTGGTGTCTCTGTCCTTTGACCAGAACCTTTGCCCTCCCGGTAATCAGCACATAGGCAAGCCTTCTCCAGTCGTCGTCGTATCTGTCGACGACCACGGAAACATGCGGGTTTTCCCGGATGTTTTTGATTCTTTTCAAGAGCAGCGGGAGCCTCTTTTTGGGTTTTTCGTCGATCGGAGAATAAAGCCCCTCGCCATCGAAGGCAAAGCAGATGGGAATGACGTGGGGTCGGCCTTCCCTATCAGCGGTGGCCAGGTGAGCCACGCGCGCAGAGCGGAGGAACGCTGCGATCTTTCTGGATGCGGGCATGTCGGGGTTCTGAGGATCGATGATCGAGGATGGCAAAAAGACGATGTCCAATGTTCAAGGTTCGAGAATCAATTCTCGTATTTGCGATCCTCTATCCTCCATCTTCCATCCTCTAGATTTTAAACTCGCCCGCGGTATTTGGCGCAAACAGCTCTTCCAGCTTGACCGGTCTGTCTATGAGCCCCTGCTCGCCCATGTAGCGAATCAGGGTCTCGAGAACGTGGCGGTTGGGCTCGATCCCGTAGGGCCACCAGTCCGTTCCGAAAAGCGATTTCAGCTCCTCGACCTCGGCGAAGAGCCACGGGAGCGTGGCGGCGTGCGTGTTGGTGATCTTGAGCATCGCGCCAATGGCGCGCTCCTTCGCCTCGGAGAAGGCCTTATACAGGCTTCGGGCAACCCAAGGGTGTTGCTCGTAAAGTGCCCTGCGGATGACGAGCACGTGCATGATGGGGAAAATCTTGGTTCTCTTGTAATAGTCCATTTCGACTTCTTTGTAGTTGGGGAACAGTCTGCGGATTTTGGGCGAGCCCTTGACAAACGAAGAGGGGGCGCGAGCGGAAATCAAGGCATGAATCTCTCCGCTTTCCAGCATACCGTTTAGGGTTTTATCCGGGGCGATGGGGTTGACTTTGATCTCTGAGGGCAGCTTAAGGGTGACGCGCTCCTTTCGCCCGGCCTCCTCCTGTCCCCCCACGAACCACTCCATCTCGTGGGTCTTCACGCCGTACTCGTCCTGCAACATGCCTCGGATCCAGACCGCCGCGGTGATCGAGTATTCAGGCGCTCCGACTTTCCTGCCTTTGAGCTCTTGCGGTTTCTGGATTCCTGAGTCCGCATTGATGAAGACGCAGGAGTGTCTGAAAAAGCGCGAGGGAAAGACCGGAATGGCTACAAAGGGCGGATTGCCCCGGCTAACCATCGTGATGTGGTTTGAGAGCGACATCTCGGAGGCGTCGAATTCGAGAAAATTGCTCATGCGCCAGAAGATCTCTTCCGCCTGCAGTGGAAGATAATTTAGGCGAATCCCTTCCGGCTGAACCGAGCCGTCTTGGAGCGTCTTGGTCCTGTCGTAATCACCGCACGCCACCGTCAGAAAAAGCTTCTCCACCTCTCCTCCTTAGTCCATAGCGTCTTTTGTGTCTGTTGCGTCCATTGCGACATTCAGTGATTGAAAAAACTCAACGGGCTCTCTGGACTCAATGACACAATAGACTCGGTTACCTTGCCTCCCAGCGGGAAAGCCGCTGGGCGAAGGCGATCAGAATGACGCAAATTATAGAGATGACTACTCCCAACGCTCCCACTCGTCCACGCATGCCATCAAGGTAGAGAAAATAGAGCAGCGGTCCCAGAGGCTCCGAGCCGGGGCTGTAAAGGAAGATAGAGGCGCTAAACTCGCGCACGTAGATGGTTGCGAGAATGATCCACCCGGCCATAATCCCGGGCCGCATCAGGGGAATAAGGATACGGCGGAAGGTGGCAAAAAAACCGGCGCCGCAGGCGGTCGAAGCCTCTTCCAGCTCTTTGTGAATCTGAATAATCGTGCTGGTCACCGCCCTGAGCCCGTAAGGCAGGAAACGGGTCACATAAGCGATCAGAATGATCCAGATCGTAGCGTAGATGGGGATGGGAAAATCCACGTATGCCCAGAGGAGACCGAGGGCCAGCGCTGTCCCGGGAAAGGCCCAGGGGATGAAGACGAGCCCTTCCAGGAGGCCGCGGCCGGCGATCTTGGTTCTTACTGTAAGGTACGAAGTCAGGGCGGCCAGGAACATGCAGATGGAAGCGCCGACAATGGCCAGAAAGAGGCTGTTTGCGAACGCCCTGTGGACCCTTGGGGTCTCGATAATGTAGAGGTAGTTGCTTAGAGTCAGATTCTTCCAGGTTTCCCAGGTGGGCACATGGTAGTAAGGCAAAAGCGAGACCAGGAGAAGAATCAGAAAGGGCAGCACCACCATCAAGATGAGGAGAACAAAAGCCACGCCCGAGGCGAGATATCTCCATTTGCCGAGATCGATCTGATGAGGGCGAAATGCCTTGCCGGTCACGGTGGAGAAGCTCTCCACCTTTGAGGTGAAGCGACGGTAGAGATAGACGAAGATCAGGGCGATAACAAGAATCCCCACGCCGTAGGATGCGGCGAGATTGTGGTTGGTCGGGAACGAGCCCAGGGCCTCACGCCAGATCTTAGTCGTGAAGACTTCGATCCTGGCCGGGAGCGCAATGATTGCGGGGGTATCGAAACTCTCTACAGCTCGGACAAAATTCAGCGTAGCCGCCGCCAAGATAGCCGGTCGCATCAGGGGAAATGTGATGCGCCCGGCGACGCCGAACTCATTGGAGCCGAGCGTTTTGGCCGATTCTTCCAGCGCGGGATCCATGCCTTTCATGGCCGCTGCTATGATCAGAAAGGCAAGGGGAGTCAGGATCAACCCTTCAACAAAAATCAAACCTGGGAGGGAGTAGATATTAAAAAGCGCTTTCTCCAGGCCCAGAAGCCGCATCAGCGTAGCATTGATAAGGCCGTTACTGGGGTTGAGGAGGAGGACCCATGATATCGAAATGAGAAGCGGCGGCATGATATTGGGGATGATCGCGGTAAGCTCGAAGAGTCTTCTGAAAGGAGCGTCGGTCCTGATGGTAATCCAAGCCAGACTCAAGGCCAGGACCACGGACAATCCGGAGGCTCCGATGCCGAAAATAAAAGAGGTCAGGATCAGGCGGTAGGCCTCCGGGTCTGAATATGCCTGAATGTAGTTCTGCAGGGTAAAATGGCCCGGCACCCCCAGGGGGGAGTCCGTCAGGCTTCCATAAAGGAGAAAGAAACTCGGGTAGAGGCTCAAAAACGCGAGGACGGCGGCCACCCCGAGAAAGATCAAGTTTATGGGTTGGCTGACAAACGACCACGCGCGCGTCAATGTCCAGGCAGCGGGAAACCCTCGCCCGATAGCGATAGACCTGTGATTCACGGAGCCTTAATTTCTACTGCAGGAAGATCTTGGTGTATTCCTTTTTCTTCTCCGCGAACCCTTTCTTGTCCAGATCCACCATCTCGACAAATTGGATCTTGTCCGCGTCCGGCAGCGGAGGATAGACCCCTTTGCGATTCACGAACTCGCCCATGCTGGCCATGATTTTCATGCTCTCGTCGCCGAGGAAGAAATCGATGAAAGCCTTGCCGGCATTGGCATGCGGGGCCTTGTTGTTGAGCGGCGCATAATGTCCGTCTCCGAGCATTTTCCCCAGTCTTACGTAGTCCAGAGGCGCCCCCTTCTGCCCGAAGATAAACGTGTACTTCACATAGGTAATGGCGATAGGCGTCTCTCCGGTGGTGACCCGCTCGGCCGCGGGCAGGAGCGATTCCACCAGAATAGGTTTCATGGCGGCCAGGTCGTGAATATACTTGTCCGCTTTTTCCTTTCCCATGAGCTTGAAGAGACTGGCAACCCACTGCGTGGTAGTCGTGTGCTGCGTCGGGTCGGGCATGACCAGTTTTCCCTTGTATTGGGGCTTGAGAAGGTCTTCAAGCGATTTCGGCGCATCCGCAGGCTTGATCACGCTCTTATTGTAAATGACACCGACGATCACGTTCCGATATCTGGGACCTAGATTTGGATCAATGGCATCCTTTGGAAAATCCTTGGCCGATGGCGAGTCATATTTGGCGAAGATTCCCTCCTTTTGCATAATCTGTAACGGATTGTCGTTGGTGAGGATGACATCGAAGAGAGGCCTTCCGGCCCGATACTCGGTCATGGCCCTGTCCATGACCTTGGTTGCAGAGGCGCGCCAGTATTCCATTTCTATTCCCGTCTTCTTTTGAAAGGCTTTCCTGATGGCCTCCACGGTGTCGGACTCGAGCGAGCCATAAGCCACTATCTTGCCTTCTTTCTTTGCCGCCTCGATCAGTTTGGCATCCTGACCGAAAGCTGCCGGTGTGAGGAAAAGTAAAGTTACCATGAGAGTTAAAAACGGCCTGATTTGTTGCGCCATAATTCGTTTCCTCCTTTTCTTGGTCTGCCGGGTGAGTCCGCCAAAGATACTTTCAGATTTGCGGTTTGGAGTCAAGCTCCGCTCTCGGCGCCGCGCGCGACTATTGGCACAACCTGTTGACAGCGATTTTTGCCGGTCATATAAGGGTTTCCAAACATTTCTGAACGGAGATTTTGAG
>Ga0209212_1008421_pt1 | contig 11082 bp, 14 predicted proteins | sample RifGroC2_FD_183996 | JGI IMG/M metagenome (GOLD analysis project Ga0209212, IMG submission 183996) | Groundwater microbial communities from Rifle, Colorado, USA - Groundwater C2 (SPAdes) (version 2) | ecosystem: Environmental > Aquatic > Deep subsurface > Groundwater | place: Rifle, Colorado... | reverse complement strand
TGTGTGATACACATACCTGTTGGGTTATTGGTTGTTAAAGCACTACCAGTATATCCCGACAGGTTTTGTGTTGTTAGGCTTGTTGCATTTGGAGGTTGAATTTAAGCGTCCCTAATAACGTCCCTAATAACCTAATAACGTACCCGTCCCCAATAACTGTTGTTTTATAGAACCTTTGGATAATATTTGCGGACATTACCCCAAATCATTGACTTAATAAAAATTAAGTATATGCTCGCTTTGGGCGTCGATAAGATAACTCAAACTTCAAGGAGGAACATCATGATTTTCGACATCTTTTTCGGTAGTTTAGTAATGATCCTTTCAGTTTTGTTAACCAAGTTTACCTGGTTTCCCACATGGGTAGCGTCTCCCCTCTGCATTGCAGGATGGTTGTATATTGGGTACACCATTTGGCGCTACGAATGCTGGCGAGCAAGCGGCCCAAGAGGCATCTACCTCAACCCGGGCGGAATGAATGGAGATATCCGAGTTGTTCTCGCGTGGCTATTCTTTGGACCAGCACTCATGGGTGTAAATGTTGCCCTTCGTCGAGGATGGATTCATCGTAATCGAGAAGGAAAACTTACATTCGAGAAAGAAGAGAAAGAAGTGGAAATCCAGGTTGATCTTGAGTAGTGAAGACAGAGTAGTGGCCACAGCAACAAGCTGTGGCCACTTTTGTTAAAAGACGCTTGTCAGAAAATACTACGACACCGATTGGTACCATTCGGTAAAAAAGCCCCGTGTTTGTGCTGCGGGTGAAAGATAATGGGTAAAGGTTGAACCTTTACCCATTATTTTTCTAAAACCTTATATTTTTACATTTCCTTTGAGTTGGAAAACACGTTCTTATACTGTTGCGTATTTTAGTATTGGTGATACTATGACCCACAAAATTACAGTACTTTTTATGTAATTATACGAAGAAACAGGACAGTACGTTTTGTATGTTGCGTAGTGTTCAACATGAGATGAACGAAACAATGGAGGTAGTGATGAAGACAGAACGAACAGCAAAATTGTATGCTGAATTGGTCGCTCTAAGTACTCAGGCAGGGGAAGTTGGTTCTTCAATAGATAGCATCGGCTGGGATCAGCATGTGATGATGCCTCGTGGTGCGAAAGCTGTCGAGGTGAGAGGCAGGGAAAATAGTGCCTTGTCCGCACTTCATCATGGACTTGTTACCAGTCCGCGTATTGGTGAATTACTCCAGGGTATTGATGTCACGACGCTTTCAGAAGCAGAAGCTGCACAGGTGCGTGAAATCAAAGAAATGTACAAACGTGCGGTGGGTGTACCGACGGAGCTTGTGGCACAAATCACCAAGCTTGCAACGGAAGCTGAGATGGCGTGGCGCAAAGCACGATCAAATAACGATTTTGCGTCATTTCAGCCATACTTAGCACAGCTTGTTGCGCTTAAGTGTGAAGAAGCGAGGTGTATTGACCCGCACAGCAGGCCGTATGAAGTTCTCATGCAAAAATATGAGCCGGGCATGACGTTGGAAAAACTCGATGAGTTTTTTGCTGCGATACGGAGCGTCTGTGTTCCGCTCATCCAGGAAATTGCCGGTCGTCCCAAACCGGATGTGAGTATACTGCGCAAAGAAATTCCCATGGAGCTTCAAGTTGCATATAACAAAATGCTTGCCGCTCTTCTGGGCTATGATTTTGAAAACGGCAGGCTGGACACATCCACACATCCAATGACTTGCGGGTTTGGTAGGGTTACCAACCGCTATACGAGTGGTTGGCTGTCGGCACTTCTGGGAACGGCACATGAGGTTGGACATGGGAAATATGGCCACAATCTGCCACTTGAGCACTACGGAACACCGCTTGGTACGTATCGTTCGCTCGGAGTTCATGAATCACAATCACTTCTGACGGAACGACACATTGCGAAATCATATGCATTTTGGCAGGGTAACTTTCGTTACCTTCAAGCTATGTACAGTCCGACCCTCAATGGTGTGACTATAGAACAGTTCTACCAAATGGTAAATCTGGTGGAGCCGGGAGTCATTCGTGTTGAAGCGGATGAACTTACCTATACCATGCATATCATCCTCAGGTATGAGATCGAAAAAGCTCTCATGGACGGAAGTCTTGCAGTAAAGGACTTGCCTCGGGTGTGGAACGGAAAGATGAAAGAATTGCTCGGTATCGTGCCGCTCAATGATACTCTGGGCTGTTTGCAGGATATTCATTGGACCGATGGGTCGTTTGGATATTTTCCCACGTACACGCTTGGTGCTGTTGGAGCGGCCCAACTCTTTGCCGGAGCAAAGGTACAGTTACCCACCCTTGAATGGGACATTACTCACGGGGATTTGTCCTTGTTGAATAGCTGGCTCAAGGAAAACGTGCATCAGCATGGATGTCGGTATACGTCAGATGAGTTGTACAGACTCGCTACTGGCAGTGAGCTTACCGTTGGGCCATACCTTGCATATCTTACGGAGAAATTTACACACCTTTACAAACTGTAGACTCGTATAGTTTCGTCTTTGAAGCCGTTGGTTATGCCAACGGCTTTCAAATTTACCTCAACACCCCAGCTATGCTGGGGTGTGTTGTTACCCTATAAACCCACAGCGTATAACTACTACTAGTATTTTTTACACAAGAGTGTAAGACATTTTTAAAATTGCGAAATTAAAATAAAAACGAGGGGTTATTGTCTGAGACAATAACCCCTCGTAACGAAATATAATTTCGCTTTTCTCTTTAATTTCTGATATCAGATGGGTTTCCAAATCCCATCAGTTCTGGACGAAAAATTCTTTTATCCATCAACTTGGGTTCTCTAGGGATAATCGGTTCAAAACCCATATGATCAAGAATGTCGAACAGTAGGTCCACGCCGGGCGCAATTTCAATGAGCTCCATACCCCTCGACGTCAACTGAAAAACGCAACGTTCGGTCACATAGAGTACCTTCTGACCGCGCTTCATCGCGTAGTTGCCACTGAAGGTAATGTGCTCCACTTCACCACTCACGAATTTTCTGGTACCGCCTTCCTGTGCAATGCGAAGATGCCTGTCCTCAACCACGGTCTTCAGACCACTCGCAGTGAAACTGCCGACGAAAACGACCGTTTTGGCTGTCTGACTGATGTTGATGAAGCCACCAGCTCCTGCGAGTCTGGTGCCAAATTTGCTCACGTTGACATTACCCTTCCAATCGACTTGAGCCATACCCAGAAAGGTGATATCAAGCCCACCCCCGTCATAGTAGTCGAACTGGTACGTCTGGTCGATAATCGCTACAGCATTGACTCCGACTCCAAAGTTGAGACCGCCGGCAGGGATACCGCCGATGACCCCCGATTCGGTCGTAAGGACGAACTGGTTGAGTAAGCCCTCTTCATTGACCACACTGGCAACGCCCTCTGGTGCGCCAATACCCAGATTGGCGATAACACCTGACTGAAGTTCAAGCGCAGCTCGTCTAGCGATTATTTTACGGTGACCCATCGCCATAGGTGCTATGGATTGAACGGGAACCTTGATTTCACCACTGTAGGCTGGATTGTACTGTACTCCGAAGGTTTGCCAGTGGTTTTCTGGTTCCGCCACAACCACGTAGTCGACGAATATACCTGGTATCTTTACTTGTCGCGAGCTAAGCGAACCAAGCTCGGCTACGCGTTCCACTTGGACTATGACCTTACCACCACTGTTGCGAACAGCCATGGCGATAGCAAGCATCTCCAGAGTGAGCGCCTCCTTTTCCATAGTGATGTTGCCGTCTGGATCTGCGGTGGTGCCACGTAGTAAGCCGATGTTCACCGGTAGTGTTCTGTATGCAAGATACTCCTTGCCATCGAAGTGTATAAGTGTGACAAGATCTTCCGTAGTAGCTTTATTCAGCTTGCCACCACCATTACGTGGGTCGACGAAGGTGCCGAGACCGATTGCGCTGATGGTACGTGGCTTTTTTGCTGCGGTATCCCTGAACATGGTGGAGATGATACCTTGGGGCCAGTTGTAGGCGATAATCTTGTTGTCATTCGCAAGCTTCTGCAATTTGGGTACCAAACCCCAGTGACCACCGATGACTCTGGCTATTAGGCCTTCGTGACCGAGATGATTAAGCCCGCGTTCATTTCCGTCCCCTTGGCCTGCAGCATAGAGGAGGCTCAATCTACGTGGGGTGTTAGTTGTTAAAAAACGATGCTCGAGAGCCACGACGAGTTGCTCAGGAACACCACTGCCTACGAAACCTCCAGTAGCGACAGTGTCGCCATCCTTGATTACATTCACTGCCGTAGATGCACTTACCACTTTACTTTTCATGAAGTACCTCCTTGTGTACAACTTGTTACAGCATGGCTTATTCAAAGAATTCGGAAATGTTGCTTATATAAGCCTTGCCGCCTCTTTGTTCTTATGTAAAGATCAAAATTTCTTGAACTATATAAAATCAAGTTCATTTGTCAATTAATTCACAGGCCTATCTCTTTTGGTTACAGCTTGCACTACTGTAAAGGAGGGCGAGAAAATCATCAGGGATTTAGACAAAAAATATCCGAGAAAATAGAGTGTTATTCGTGCTTAATTATCTTTATCGCTTTTCCGTTGATTAAAGCGTCGGCTATCTTCTCATACGCCGAATTCAAAATACGCTGATACGTGCTAGTGGTTGCTCCCAACTTTTCTGCTGCGTCTTTCTGTTCCAAGTTACCAATATGACGTAGGCGGTAAGCCTCTATTTCTTCAAGTGTCAATTCAATCACTTCGAGATTGACCATGGGTATGCCTTGGGGTTTAAAAAAAACCACACCTGGTTCAAATCGTATTTCTTTGCAAAAGCATAATTGAGGTCGTGGCATAATATACTATTATATATTTCGTAATGTTGTTTTATACAGCAACTCGGTCTCTATAAATAAAGAAACCGAGTCGTAGGTAAATTTTTATTGATTCGACTTTTTTAAATTCTCAATCTCCCCATTAATCGCTTCAAGTTCGTTTATTAACATTTGTTTTTCTTCTTCCAAAACCTGAAGCTGGTTTTTCGAAGATCGAAACTGTTGTTTCCAGCGAAAGCCAAGTCCCAAACCTGATGTGCCCATTCTCATTCCCCCACAGCATGGGCCAATACAGTAACCAGTCATTGGGCCTTGTCCTAAGGGGCCAGTCCCATCCATTTTTGGCATGGTATTGAAGTTATGTTTGGTAATAAGCACGTCGACCACGGTTGCATATTGAGTATATACCCATAACAACTTAAAGTCAAGATAGGTAGATTATCTTATTTTCATTATAAAAATAGGAAATAATGATATAGTTAAAATTGAGTAGTAATCTGAAAAAACATGAACAACAAAAAATCATCTCAGTATTTTCTGTTTCTCGCGCTTACGGCATCAATTGTTGTTGTGTATTTCATTGCCAAACCGTTCTTAGGGGTACTTATTTTGGCTGCCGTATTCGCATTTCTTTTTCAACCGATTTATAAAAAGTTTCTAAGTTTCTTTGAAGGCCGAGAAAGTTTGTCTACGTTCTTAACGACACTGGTTGCAATTATTTTAGTCTTATTGCCGGTCTCGTTACTCGCCACTCAAATTTTCAAAGAGTCGAATCAATTGTATCAAACACTCATTACCGAAGAAGGTGGTTTTGTTGGTTCAATAGAAAATACTGTAAACAATATTCGTACTGCTCTCCCGATTCCTGCGGATTTTCCGCTTGATCTAGGTCAGTATGCTGAGCGAGGTTTAGAAACTTTGATTCAAAACCTTGGCACATTTTTTTCAAGCTTTGCCAAATTAGTACTTAATGTGTTTGTGTTCCTTACAGCTTTCTATTTTTTCATCAAAGACGGTAATAAACTGAAAGAGTATCTTATTGCTTTAAGTCCCTTAGAAGATGTGGATGATACGTTAATTCTGACACGACTCAAAACGGCAGTGTCGGCAACTGTGAAAGGTAATCTCGCTATCGGACTTATTCAGGGTGTTTTGAGCGGAGCAGGATTTGCAATTTTTGGCGTACCGAATCCTTTTCTTTGGGGTGCTGTGGCCGTTGTTGCAGCCTTTATTCCTGCTATTGGTACTGCACTAGTCATAACTCCTGCGATTATATTCTTGTTTCTTTCAGGCAACACATTTGGCGGAGTCGGACTATTGATATGGGGAGTGACTGCTGTAGGTTTGGTTGATAATTTCCTTGGTCCCCGACTCGTTGGTCGTGGTATGCAGTTACATCCGCTCGCAGTGTTTGTTTCCGTCTTGGGTGGTTTGGCATTTTTTGGTCCACTTGGATTTCTCCTTGGACCACTTGCTATGAGTGTGTGTCTCGCTTTGATTGATATCTACTCATCGCTCAAGTCACAAGAAAAGAAAGTGGCGTAGAATACATCACGATGTCTATCGTTTTGCTACGACGGTAAGTGTTCCAACCATCCCCATAGCTCTATGGTTATCTACTGAACAGTAGTATTCAAATTCACCCACTTTATCAGCTACGAAGGTTACCGATGAAGGCACACCGACGTTTACTTGTTTTGTAGAGGCGTTAAATTCATCTATTGTCCAGTCATGAGCATTGTCGGTTGATTCAAAATTTATAGTCACTGTATCACCTTCAGTAACTGAAAGTTCATCTTGGTCAAAAGAATAATTTGATCCTTTGATATTGAAAACAACCTTATTGCTTGTTTGGGTTTGAGATGACGGTGTCCGTGTTGTTGTGGGTGCAGTAGTTTGGGTTGTTACAGGTGCAGTCTGCGTTGTCGTAGGTGTTTGGGTTGTTGAAGGCACTCGTGTTGTAGTATCAGAAGGGCTCGTTAAAAACCACAAGCCAGCAGCGACAAGAATTATAATTACTATTATCCAAAGTATATTATTGTTCATAAAGTTTTAGTTACTATAATATAGCAATTCTAAACCATACTCATTAAGACAGTATGAATTCAAGGATTCTGGTTTTAGGGCCTAAACCTTTACGGTTGCGTACGGCTACGTAACCGATTGGTACCATTCGGTAAACAAGTCGCGTGTGATATCGGAAACAAGAAGGATACCTTTGTTGTCGACACTGTTAAAGTTTTCCGTTGCGACAAAATTATCAACAAAAACACCGATACTTACAACTCCTTTCGTTGTTTTAAGGATAACGGTGTCATTAACGGTGTGGTGCACCTTTCCCGCTTTTGAATACCGCTCGGAGATTATCGGTTTCTTCATGTTGAGTGAGGTAGGGAGGTGACGGAGTCCGAAGTGTGTGTGTCTTGACTGAGCTAAGTAGGTAAGTATGAGTGTGCGAGCTTCTGGCTCAAAGGTCTCCCCGTCCCAGAGTCGCTCCATAAACGTTACCGCGTCGTGTGGGGTGGTGCTTGGAAACACGGTTTTGGTAGGGTTGTTTTTCGATAGGAAGGTTGTTCCAGAATAACCGTGTCGTTGAATGTACTCGTTTACCTCTTGTGGAGAAATGAGTTGCTCGAGGGTGTTTTGCGCCGTTGTGTCACTGTGTGCGAGCAGGTAATACAGTAGGTCGTCGATGCGCATCTCAGGTGTTTTAAGATCAGCAAGGATGCTGGCACCGGGGACAAAATGTGAAGGCTCTACAAGCAGGGTGCTCGATAAAGACAGGTTTTTTTTATGAATTGCTTCTAGTATAGCCCCTGCAAAAAAGAGCTTGATACAGCTTGCCGAAGAGAGAACCATTTTTTCTTGATGTGCAAAGAATGTGGAGTGTGTTGTGATGTTTCGGGCTTCAACTCCAATGATACAAATATTTTCTTCCTCAAGGTTTACAAGATGATTTTTCATATGCATACTCTGCGTAGAATGATGTTTACCATAGTATCATAAATCTTACCATTACATGGAGGTTTGCTATGATCGATAATCTCGCTAGAGAGCTTGATTTTGTTGGTTCTAGGAAGAGGCTCCCGTGGTTTACAAGGAACCTTACAAAGAAGACAAGTTTTGTCGGCTTAGTGGAAGACATACAGGAAAAGAGGAGTGAAACAAGCTTGCGTAACATTTTGTATAGTCTTCTTCCCATCTCTGAATACGTGGCGTCTCTCAAGAAAGGAAAGTTTGATCGCACAAGTGGCGAAGATGAGTGGATAAAACTGCTCGAAGAAAATGCACATCTGATACGACACCTTGCGGTGAAGTACGGTACACAAGGAAACATTCCTCAAAGAGCTGCTATTATTCTTGACTACTTTTACAAAAGCAATTTGCTTTCCAACAGGTCTGCTACGGTTGTAGAGCTTGGATGTTCCGCCGGTCTTATCGGGACAGTGTTATGTTCGTCAGAAACTCTGTTTTTGCACCAAGGGGGTTCACTGGCAAAAGAGTATTTTTGGCTCAAGAGGATGCCACGTGTGCGTTCTTCCTATAACATCACCTACAGAGGCTATGATCGCACACTACCTCTCAAAGAGCTCATACCGTTTTTTGTCTGGGATGTAGACAAGAGACACCAAGTTTCGGCATTTGTAGAAACGTGTCCGGAGAAAGGAGTATTGTTCGAGAAAACTTTCGAGGAAGCTCTGGAGGATGTGTCGAAAGTGAATTTCGAAGCAGTTATTATCCTCACCTCGTTTGTGTTGTACCAGCTTACACACCCTGAAGTTTTGATTGATAAGATTATGGAACTTGTGTACAACATGGGAAATGTTCACTGGCTCGACCTTTCTCGGAATGATGGACTGCCGTGCCTGTTTCAGAGAAACACTTGTGTTCCTGGTCATGTGTACCTTTCCCACAACGGTACGCAAGTCGCCCACGTTATAAACGGAAGTGATGACTGCCCAGACTGGGAGTATATGTATTTAGGAGGTCCGACCTCCTAAATAAAAAAAGAATCTTTTTACCCAACAGCCTCACGAAAGTGGGGTTGTTTTTGTCACCCCCGAAGGGGAGGGTAATAGAAACATCCAAGTAATGTTTCCAGAACCACCTTCAAAAACCCCCTTTACAATAAGCATATTTTATTGTTCAGCTTGCTATCCCACATCACCTAGGTATACTGAGTTTCAATGTCAGGAACAAAAGCTCAAGCAAACGTAGATATAGAAAGCACAGACTTGAGTCTTCTCCTCGCCCCCTCATCACATATCCTTGAATACCTTGGCAATGTTTCTTACGAAACAAACCAGTTGCTTTTTAATGAATTTAAGAAACGAATGAAAGATGCGGTAGATCAAGAGATAGTACTTACTGTATCTTCCTCTGGGGGACCAACCGGTATAGGTATGAATTTTTATGATATGGTTCGGTATATTTTGCGTCCCAATCTTACTACTGTGGGTTCGGGTGATGTAGATTCCTCAGGGGTTATTATATTCCTGTCAGGAATACGACAATACGTCACACAAAATACGACCATGTTGCTACATATGGCTGGAAGAAGTTTTGATCCAGATGTTCGGTATACCACGGCTGAAATGGAAGCAATGTATAAAGAGGACATGATGAAAAATCAACAATATGCAGAAGTTGTGGCAAAACATTCCATACTCACGACAGATGACGTGCTTTCTTTGATGAAGAAGAATACTGTGTTGGGTCCTCAGGATATTGTCGAAATAGGACTTGCACAAGCTATCATAAAGTAAGTAATTGCAACAAATTTTTGTTTAATCAAATTCTCATGCTACTTCCTTTATAGTGTGCATAAGGGTCGAACATTATAACAACGTAACCCCTTACACCATGGCTAATTCAAATCGAGGTTTCGCTTCAATGGATCCTAAGAAACAACGTGATATTGCCCGTAAAGGTGGGAAAGCTTCTCATGAAAAAGGAACCGCTCATGAGTTCAACACTAAAGAAGCAAAGGAAGCCGGACGCAAAGGCGGGAAAGCTTCAAGCGGGGGGGGAAACCAATCTAGATAATACCTAGGTGTTTCTCCATGAATAGTGGGAACAACGGATACTGTTCCGTTGTTCCGCTGTGCATCATTTGATACGTATAAAAATACTAGTAGTAATACTAGAATGTATACTACTGTATTCCTGCTCGATTTTGTAGAATAGATTACTGCACTATAGTAATTTTCTAACCGATGTTTGAGAGAGAAGGTATCTAACTGGCAGAGTCACCAGTGGTATGTCCTGCGGTGCAAACCATCCCCACTGTGTTCCTTCCTCAGCTTCAATAACTGGTACTATGTCTTCCTTCACATGGTAGAGGTAGGCGTACCAAAAGTGTATATCGACACCTCCAACACAACTGTCTCCTCTAATCTCACCTACAAATAATTCCTGTAGTTCATCTTCTGCTACGATTGCGGTCTCTTCCCCAAGTTCTCGTGTGGCTGCGAGACGTGGATCCTCTCCGATATCACGATGCCCTGCTGGTATGGTCCATAAAAAGGGATACTTGACCCGCTTGAAGAGGAGTATCTCTCGTTGTGGGTTCTGTACGATGACGCCTACGCTTTCATGTACCAACTCACCATCGTCATTAAAGAATTGCGCCATGCCTGGGTTCCATCCTAAAAACCTCTCCGCATCACCTCCGCAACTGTTGCAGTGGTGTGTAGCCGTACCGTCAGCACGTATAACTTTCTGTATATCTGTAGCTCCGCAGAGTGAGCAGAAAAACGTTTTAGTGGTTGGCAAATGCTCTGGAAAATCGCTCCGCTTAGTAAATCGTTGCATACTTGTTAAGGGTGACTATATCACAAAGTTAGTATATATGTTAAAAGTTAAAGCCTTCAGAATGATTGAAAGAGTAACGATATCAAACACCGCAGTCTTCGCACTGCGGTGTTTTGCAGTTATGTTTCTAACCTGAGTAGGCTTTTAACCTTCAACTTTTAACTTTTAACTTCCAGTTATATACTGACGAGATGAAAAAAGGTCAGGATTATACAGGGGTTACCATTGTGTACCTGTGTCACGATGGAGAAAGGAATGTCCTTCTTAACAAGCGAAGTGCAAATTGTCGTGACGAGCAGGGTCGGTGGGATATAGGCGGTGGCGGATTAGAGTTCGGTGACACGGTCGAAGCTACGCTAAAAAAAGAAATCGCCGAGGAGTACTGTACAGACGTTGTCTCATACGAATTCTTGGGATATCGAGACGTGCATCGTGAGCATGAGGGCAA
>Ga0209212_1008420_pt1 | contig 11083 bp, 8 predicted proteins | sample RifGroC2_FD_183996 | JGI IMG/M metagenome (GOLD analysis project Ga0209212, IMG submission 183996) | Groundwater microbial communities from Rifle, Colorado, USA - Groundwater C2 (SPAdes) (version 2) | ecosystem: Environmental > Aquatic > Deep subsurface > Groundwater | place: Rifle, Colorado... | reverse complement strand
GAATTCAAGATGAAAGATCTCCCGCAATTGAAGCTGTGAGTACATATATGTATTATAATTTAGTTTTAACTAAATTTCAAGACTTATTTACACATCCCCCCAACGTCAAAAATAAGGCCCGCCCCCCTGCTAAAAGAGGCGGACCTTACGGAGTTATGCCCGAAACCTTGGTTTTAGAAGCTTTTCTTCAGCGTGATCTTCTGCGTATTACCCAATTCCCCATAGGGAGTAACGGAATAGTCCAGGCTCGCGTTCATTATATTAAGCCCCACCCCGGCGCTTATCCCCCCGCCTTTGACCTCGGTAGCGGCCGCCCGCGTTAAATAGCCGCTGCGCAGCGAGAGCCCGCTAAAAACCGCGTATTCGGTGCCCAAGCTCACGCTGGTCTGCTTGTCATACACCAGCCGCCGCACGTCCACCGCCAGGTTAAGCCCCGGGATTATAGCTGAAGACAGCCCGGCAGACAGCGACAAAGGCAGCGGATCCCTCTGGCTTATATACCTCATCCCCCGCCCCAGGTTCTGTACGGAAAGCCCGAGGCTGAGCGGCAGGCGCGTATTCAAAGAACGGCTAAAGCCCATATCCACCGCCACGGTGGCGGCTTTCTCGCCGGCTATGGAACTTTCAAGGTACTTTATCCCCATGCCCAGCCTCGTCCGGCCAAGCGCGCGGGCCAAGCCCACCGAAACTGACTGATCATAGGCGCTGAAACTGCCTCCCACACTTCTGTCGGCGTTACGCACTTCCGTAGAAGAGTTACTAAGCCGCGTAAGCCCGAGCCCCGCCACCCAGCGGTTTCCGCCGGCCGGGGAGTTCCCGCCTTTCAGGGGCAAGGCCACTCCCACAAAGTCGTGGTTAGAATCCATAAGCCAGCTGGTATGGCTGAACCCCACCTCGGGCCGCCCGGCGAAAGAAATGCCGGAGATATTGTAAGACATGGCGCTCACCCCGGACGCCAGCGCGGTGTAAGCGGACCCCATAGAAACCGCCCGCGCATCACTATCTATTTTAAGAAAAGCCGCGCCGGAGCTGGCGGCAAAGGCAACCGGCGCCTGCGAGATCAGGACAGCGAGTGTTAAAAGTTTGTTCTTCATACGCTCTCCTTACCTTATGACGGCGAACTTGCCGGTCTTCTTAAGCTTCTTGCCATCTTTCGCAGCTTCTATGGCGAAGTAGTATATCCCGCTGGGGATATGCCCGCGCCAGGCATACTCGTATGCGTATTGCGCCCCTTGCCCGTCGTCCACTGTGGCTGGATTGCCGGCAATAGTGTAGCTGTGAACCAGATCGCCAGAAACCGCATAGACATTTATCTTAACGTTATCAGCTATGCCAATCTCAATGTGGAACGTAGGCACCTGCCCACCCTTTGCCGGGTTAGGATAAACATACACCTCGCCCAACGCAAAAGCGGAACTGGGTCCAGCCGCCTCCACCTTAACCTTGGCCACCGTAGCCTGCGGTCGGGACAAAACGGAAACCGCCTTCTTTAACATGTACGGCAACCCAAGGCCGGAGATCACTCCGCTCCCCTTGCCGGACACTCCGCCACCAATAGACACGCTCTTAACGGGCCCGTCTGGATTCAGGCTCCCGCCGGAAGATATCCCACTCCGCCCGGCAAAGACCGGTAGCAAAAGCCCGGCCAGAAGTCCTCCACAAATCAAACTCCCATAGGATTTTTTCATCATTTCACCCTCGCACAAAGTGCATATGCAGTTGGATTCCCACTAGAGCCCCAATAACACGCCCATGTGCCGTTATACGCCGGGAAAGATTGCACTAGGGTATTCACTCCAGCGACAGCACAACCGCCACCCAGAACTCGTTCCCCACTATCGCACGTGACACTGCAACTAGTAACCCCGGTACAGGAATTTGTTTTAATGTGCAATCCAATATCCACCCACCCGGAAAATGTGGATGTGGATGTCGCAGATGAGAATTTAGAATCCCCGTTAACCTCCAACTTTGCCGTTGGATTTGTCACCCCTATCCCAACATTGCCGCTATTAAGTAACGTCATTTTTTCATCCACCCCATTCACGTAAAACCCAAGCCTATAATTTGGGGTATCGTAGGTGTTCCTTGAACTAATAAGCCACTTTGCAGAGCCGGAGTCAGAAAATCGCAGACTGCCACTATACGCCGAAGGAGAATTTATCTCTAACCCAAGATGTGTGGAAGTGCTTTTCACCTCTAGTTTTTGTGTTGGATTACCTGTCCCTATACCGACATTTCCAGAAGCATTCCATATGCCAGAACCGGGGAAATATGTGTTCCCATAAAAAGTGTTTTGTCCGGTAAAGGTTTGGGTGGATGCCCTGTACACATCTCCACTTCCGGCAAGTCCGGTAAGACCGGATCCGTCTCCGACAAATCTACTCGCCATCACCACCCCTGTGGAAGAAACTGATGAAACAATCACCCCGTTCCCATTGCGCCATATCTGCGCATACACATTGGACGCCGTCCCGGTAGAAGCCACATCCAACGCCGCCTGCGGGACTCTATTGGAAACCCCCAAAGTTTTATCCGCAAGATTCCCGAACAGAACCCCCCCGATGTTAAGCTCGGCAGACGCCGCAGGAGCCGACAAATTCTGCCCCGAACCAATTACGATGTTAGATGAGCCCACGGTGTTATATAAACCGGACTCAAATCCGATAAACGTATTATTTGATCCGGTGGAATATGCCCCAGACCGGTAACCATAGTAGGAGTTCTCTCTTCCCTCTCCAGTGGAAAAACCCGCCCAAGAACCGAGTATCGCATTGCGCCGCCCACTAGTAATACCGGCTCCTCCCGCAAACCCAACTACAACATTATCTTCACCGGAAGTGTTTAATTCTCCAGCCTCTGTCCCTAGGAATGTGTTCGCATCGCCTTCAGTAATAACTCCCGCACTATAACCCATAAAGACGTTATCGTCACCAGATGTCATTAGCTTGCCTGCGCCATCCCCGACCATGGTGTTATAATTGCCCGACAAAACACTTTCCCCCGCATATCTGCCAACATAAACACTATTCGGAGATACTCCCACCACTCTCGCGCCATTTATTTGGTAGCTTGCAGCAGTAATATTTCCCGACGCAGTGATTGTGCTTACGTTATAGATATTGTTCCAAGACATTAGGAGATTATCTGTCGCCGTGTGATTTCCGAGATTATCTCCGACACCTGTAATTCCAGTCAGTTGAGAGCCGTCGCCATAATACTGGTTGGCATAAATTGCGCCAGCCCCATTCATTCTAATTACTGCTTTCCCTCCTGTGGACACAACCACGATATCATCTGAAGATCCGGCGGCACTGGAGACTTCCAATCTATAGGCAGGAGCCCCTGTTCCTATACCGACATTCCCATAGGCGGCAAAGATATTCTGATTTCCGGTCTGGGCATCTCCGCGCACTGTAAGCGCAAAAGGAACAGCAGTTATACCGAAAGTTGAAATGACTACTATCGGACTAGTTCCGGTACTGAGCCGCATGGTATAGTCCGACCCGGTCTTGAATATCCCCGGATCAGTAATGTAAGTTTGAGTAGAGAATACGAAGTTCGTCGCATCAGGGATAAGGTCAATCGTGTCTTCCCCAGTCCACACAGCAGTCTCCCCGGAAAGAATCGCCACAGTTACCCCATAGATCGGTTCAGGGGAGGTCAATTGCCCTTGTATGGAAATGTTGTTATATGTGTCAGCATAGACATTCCCGGAGAAAAGAATCCATATTGCAGCTGTAGTTTTTTTAAACATTATTCTTCTTTCCCTTTTTTATTTAGCGCCACAAGTTTGAGGCAAAGCGCTATTTACCGCAACTCCATTAGGGTAAATTGACCCGAAGTCGCCATTGTGCCCCCGCCGTTAACACGAAGCGACAAACAGGCATAGTGTGTTCCCGCTGGGAGAACATCACTCACCCCGTACAAATATACAGGACGGTTCTGACCAGCAGGAGTTATATCATGCTGCCACATGGACTGGTTAGCGCTCATAAAATCTTTTCCATTGAACCTTATAAGCATGGAGAGATTTACATTTGCCACAGTTGCAGAGGTTAATCCCATATATTCAGCACGCACCCTGCTATTCCCATATGTTGTGATACTGTATGTTGCCTGACACACAGCAAAGTTGGACTGGGTCGTGGACATGGTAATGTATGACCCGAATGTAGTTGTACTAGAGTTGTGAATTTCATTACTAAAGGCCAATTTATCCCTAGTCGGCAATGTAACCTTCCCGGTAAAAGTTTTCTCTCCCGAAAGTGCCTGGTTTGCACTTAACAAACTCACATTAGAGGACAACCTGGCATCCGCGACTGTTCCATTTGTTAGATTGGTGGCGTTCAGGGATGTAATACCTGAGCCATTCCCGTTAAGCATTGCCGCGGAGACAGTGCCGTTAGGCATGTAAATGCCAGAACTAAGCGAAAGACTATATCCACTGGGATCCTTGCCGGTCACTGTGAGAGAAGAAATATTTAATATCTGATTATCAGCCATGTTCATCGCCTGAGTCGCGGTATGATTCCCCAGGTCATCACCGGCATTTGGGAGTGTAGCGTAGAGCGTGCCCTGCGATGTCATGGAAGCAACCACCACACCGCTCCCATTGCGCCATATCTGCGCATAGATATTGGAAGCAGTCCCGGTAGAAACCACATCTAACGCCGCCTGTGGCGCGCGCGTAGATATCCCGATTGTCCTTACAGAAAGATTCCCGAATAAAACCCCACCAATGTTCAATTCGCCTGATGCACTCGGTGAGGACAAATCCTGGTTAGAACCGATGACTATATTAGAGTCTCCATTATTCTCCCCTCCCGCCGCCCCACCTATGAAGACATTCCCGAAACCAGAAGTTGATGATCCTCCAGCATCGTCACCCAGAAACGTATTCGAATATGCAAATGCCCCTAGAAATTTGCCCGCAGAGTATCCAACAAGAACATTCCCCGAGCCAGTAGTTATGCTGCCTGCATAAGCGCCGATATTGACGTTCGCCCCACCATTTGCTGTACCTGCCGCCATCCCTACGACAGTATTATATGCACCGGTTGTATTAAATGCCCCAGCGTTCATCCCGATGAACGTGTTATAATTCCCGGTCGTATTATAGTCCCCGGCCATACTACCTAAAAAGGTATTCCGATGACCGGCTGTATTGTTCGTCCCGACAGAATTTCCCACAAAGGTATTATAGTCACCGACACTTACTTTTCCGGCATCATTGCCGACCGCGAAACTGTATTCGCCAGGAATTTTTGCAAGTACTGTGCTCCCCCCAATCTGGTAATACGCCGCAGTTATCGCACTGGACGAATTGAGGGCATAATTCCCCACATCTAGCGTCTGCGTCACGATGTGATTCCCCAGATTGTCCCCTACCCCTGTCAGGTTGGTCAACCCGGAACCGTCGCCGGTGAATTTGGTCGCGTGAACGCCGTCGCTGGCCACCCACATAAGGTCGCTGCCGCCGCTGGAGACCACCAGCCGGTACTGCGGGCTCGCCGTGCCAACACCCGCATTACCGTAAGCCGCAAAGATATTCTGGGTACCGGTATCCGCATTGCCACGCACCGTATGAGCGAACGGAGCGGCAGTAATGGTAAAGGTGGCGAGTATAACCCCGCTGGAGGGACTGCTGAGGCGCAGAATATAATCCTCTCCGCTTCGGAACACCCAGGGGTTGGTTATATAAGTTTGAGTGGAGAACACCATATCCGCATCCGGCAGTAGATCTATATCCGTGCCAGTACCCACAATGGCCCCACCGGACACAACACGCACAGCAACGCCATATATGGGCGTGGGTTGCGTTAGTTGTCCTTGTAGGGAAATGTTGTTATACGTATCCGCCGACAACGGCCCGATGGATCCCAGAATCACGAATACAACCAAGTTTCTCCGCATTATAACTCTCCTTAATACTTAATGCACCCCATGAGAGCAATATTTCGGGGCCGAGTTTCCGATGCAACACGTGGCGTGCCATTTACTCCGTCAGAAATGGGATCCGTAAGCAGTGTATCATCAGAAATTGAGCCATCAGGACGATACACTGGGCCGATGGTCCCCGAAATTGCAGAGTTATAGCGTTTTGTGGTCCTATGCCGGTGTCCCTGAAAAGCATCGCTCTGCGAGGTTCCGATTGACCTTCCACTATCCACACCTCGACCGTCATCATAGCCGCGCAGAAATTCACCACGAATGTCGGGCAAGTTGAACGTGGTCGAGCCATCTCCCGAGCCAAAAGTGACCCCAATCGCGTCATACAGTTTTGAGTAAGTTGTTCGGGAGACAGCCGCACCGTTGGCCTTGAGGAACCCATTCGGGCAGGAACTCTTGGCGAAGTACATTATTCCGCCCACTAGATTATCCGCCATAATGGACTGTACAGTAAGCGTGCTGGAAATAACTGCCTCGCCTTGCACGCCAAGTTGCGCAACAGGAGCCGCACTAGAAATGCCAACGCGGCCATTTACAACAACAAGAGTCGACCCCCCAACGGAAAACGCGCTGCCAAGAACGGTCATTGTAGAATAGCCTGTTATAGTGGAAACTGATGTAATTGCCCCGGCATTGTTCAAATTGAACCCACCCATGTTCAAAGCCTGTGTTGCCGTATGATTCCCTAGATTGTCACCGGATGTGCCCAGTGTAGCGAAAAGAGTTCCCTGCGACGTCATGGACGCAACCACAACCCCAGTTCCATTGCGCCATATCTGCGCGTAGACATTGGAAGCGGTCCCGGTAGAAACAACATCAAGCGCAGCCATTGGAGTTTCGGTCCCAATTCCTATAGAATAAGCGGCCATGTCTCCATAAAGTAGATTCCCAATATTCAATTTGTAACTCGCGTCATATGAGGACATGTGGGTATTATTCCCAATCATGATATTGTTGTCTGACGTGGCATATCTCACCCCCGTTCCGGCATTGTTCCCGATAAAAATATTACCGTCACCCGAGGAATCCCAACCCGCCCAAGCTCCGATCATGGTGTTGCCACTACCTATGCCAGAAAGTCCTGCAGCAACTGCGCCCAATATGGTATTTTCGTCCCCCCCGGTTCCGGAGTAGGCTGCCCCATATCCAAAAAATGAGTTATATTCTCGTCCGACTGTTGCCCAACCTCCGCTATCATTACCAATACTGGTATTGGCTGAGCCGTATGGCGGCCCATCCGGAGAAGCACCTATCCCCGAATAGAAATTTTCATCCCCCTCCACGATTAGAATTGTCTCGCCACTCTGCTTATATCCCGTTGCGGAAATTCCTCCTGCGGCATTAATATCATACCCAGCCATATCAAGCGTTTTCGTTGCCACATGGCTCCCGAGATTGTCCCCAGTCCCGCTCACATTGGTCAACCCGGAGCCGTCGCCGGTAAATTTGGTCGCGTGAACGCCGTCGCTGGCCACCCACATAAGGTCGCTGCCGCCGCTGGAAACCACCAGACGGTACTGCGGGCTTGCCGTGCCAACACCCGCATTACCGTAGGCCGCAAAGATATTCTGGGTACCGGTGTCCGCATTACCCCGCACTGTATGTGCGAACGGAGCGGCAGTAATGGTAAAGGTGGCGAGCACAACCCCGCTGGAAGGACTGCTAAGGCGCAGAATATAATCCTCGCCGCTTCGGAACACCCATGGATTAGTTATATAGGTTTGCGTGGAAAACACCATGTCCGCATCCGGCAACAGATCGATATCCGTGCCAGTTCCCACAATGGCCCCACCGGACACAACACGCACAGCAACGCCATATATGGGCGTGGGCTGTGTTAACTGCCCCTGTAGGGAAATATTGTTATAGGTATCCGCGGAAGCACTTGTGGCAACAAGACCTAAAATTGCTGCAGTCAGTATTTTTATCATGGTTTTCTCCAATCATCGGCATCAAATCGCAACAACCCGCAAACGGCATTAACGATACTTCTTAAAGATCTCCCGCATCTGCGTCCGGAGGGCCTTTCGCTCCTCCTGAGTTTTGGCCGCGCGCAGTTTCTCCTGCAGCGGGAGTATCTCCTGCTGCATGGCGGCATTCTTGAGCTCTCTTTCCTTGGCCATGGCGCGTTGCTCGGGGGTGAGTTTCGCCTCAACTTCCGCGCGATGGCGCGTCATAAGCACATTCATCTGTTCTTGATATTTATTCTTCTCCTCCACAGTACCGGCAGCGGCCATTGACCGCCGCAGTTGATAGCGCTCCCACCTGAAGGGGTCTTTTTTAAGGGTCTCCTCCATTTTGAGGCGACGGGCCTCCTGTTCGGCAGGAGAAAGCTCCGTGGGAGGATTGGCGTTACGATAAGCGGTGCGTTCCTCGCGCATACGGTCATGTATCGCGGTGCGCTGCGCGTCGGTGGCTGCCGCCTTGAATTCCACCATCAGGCTCCGCATTCTCTCGCGATGCGCGGATTTGGCGCTCTCCGCAGCCGGCAGCACCTGTGCCTGAAGGCTGCTGGCGCAGCAGCACACACAGGCGGCGCACAAGACCAGAAGAAGAGGTAGAGTTCTCATAATTCAATCTCCGTTGTCACGCAAAGACTACGCGTGGCGGCCTCTAGTTTAGAAGAAGCCGCAAAAAGCGTCAATCACGCAAGCGTGCGAGATTTTTATTTTTAACGTCGGAAGACCAACTGGAGGATTTTAACGACTAAACTGTGGACATTTCCGCGGAAGACCGCGGCTTTTCGGAACGGGAGCGCGGCTGCACATAGATCCAGCCAAGCCGGGACTTATTCTTGATGCGGCGTCCGAGCTGCTTGCCGAGCTTCTTGCGCAAGCGCTGCATCAATCCGCGGATAGAGTCCTCATTTTGAGGCGCGAAATCGGAATTATAGAGGAACCGGGAGATAGTCTCTTCGGAAACGAACTCAGGGCTCTCCTGAAGAAGAAGGTAAAGTAATTGGAATTGCTCCGGGGACAATTCAACAAAAGGTCTGGAATTACGCAGGACGCGGAAGCCCACCTTTTCAAGCTTTAGATCCCCCACTTTTATAACGCCGCGCTCCCAATTTATACGGCGCATCACCATTTCAACCACGGCGGTGATCCTCTCAAAGGATCCCTTTAAAACAAAGGCATCGGCCTGGCACACCGTGTAGGCCTGCATCTCCCGCATCTCTTCACCGCTCACAACTACCACCGGGGTACGCAGCAGCTTTTCACCAGAACGCACTTTACGGCAAAAGACTTCGGCATCGCCATCTATCAAGTTATAGTCCAGCAGCACACAATCGGGAACGTTGGAGACAAAAAGCTTCAAGCCCGCGGCGCAGGAATCCGCGGAATAGACCCGATAACCCTTGAAGGAAAAGAATCTAACGGCTGTTTTCAGCCAAATAGGATCGTCATCAACGATGAGGAGTTTACAATGATGCATAACCTAACCCGAAGCTAGTATATAAAAATATATCCATAAAAAAAAGGAACCCCGCCTTGCGGCGGGGTTCCGGTCTGGGAGGGGCCAGGCCTACTTGCCTATGGCCTTCACTTCGAAACCCAACTTACGCAGCTGCGCGTGCGGCAGGATATTGCGCCCGTCGAACAGGAAGGCCGGCTTGCGCATAGAGGCGTACAAGCGCTTGTAGTCCAGCGCTTTGTACTCTTCCCAGTCGGTCAGCAGCACTATGGCGTCAGCGTCCTTGGCCGCGGCGTAGGGGTCCGTGGTGGTCTTTATCTTCGCGGCCAGCGGGCCCAGGTCCTCGGCCACGTGTTTGAGGGCCTTCGGGTCCGTTATAACTATTTCCGCCCGCTCTTCGGCCAGCATCTGCGTTATGGCAATGGCCGGGCTCTCGCGGGTGTCCGAGGTATTGGCCTTGAAGGCAAAGCCGAACACAGCGATCTTCTTGTTGGCCAGGGTGTTGAACATGGTCTTTATGATATTGCCCACCAGGCGTTCCTGCTGGTACTCGTTCATCAGCACCACCTGCTGCCAGTAGTCCGCCACCTCGTTGAGGCCGTAGCTCTCGCAGATGTACACCAGGTTCAGAATGTCCTTCTTAAAGCAGCTCCCGCCGAAACCGGGGCCGGTCTTGAGGAACTTGGGCCCTATGCGGGAATCCATGCCTATGGCGCGGGCCACCTCTTCCACGTCGGCGCCGGTGGTCTCGCACAGGGCGGACAGGGAGTTGATAGAGCTCACGCGCTGCGCCAGGAAAGCGTTGGCGGCGAGCTTGGAAAGTTCGGAAGACCACAGGTTGGTGGTCAGGATCCTTTCTTTGGGCACCCAGGTGCCGTACACGTCGGCCAGCGCCTTTATGGCCGCCTTGCCTTTGGCCGTCTGGTGGCCGCCTATCAGCACGCGGTCAGGCTTCTCCAGGTCGCTTATGGCCGTACCCTCGGCGAGGAACTCCGGGTTGGACAGCACTTCGAAATGATATTTAGGATGGCGCTTAAGGATACTCTCCATGGCCTCGGCGGTGCGCACCGGCAGGGTGCTCTTCTCCACCACTATCTTGTCGCGGTTGGCCACCTTCACAATGTTGCGCGCGGTAGCTTCCCAGTACTGTAGGTCCGAAGCGCAGCCCGCCCCGCGGCCGAAAGTCTTGGTAGGCGTGTTCACACCCACAAAAATAATGTCGCAATCGCGGATGGCTTTATCTATGTCCGTGGAGAAAAACAGGTTCTTGCCGCGGCGGCGCCTAACCACGTCGGCCAGCCCGGGCTCAAAAATGGGCAGCTTGTCGGAATTCCAGGCGTCTATGCGTTCTTTATTGATGTCCACCACCACCACCTTGCGGTCGTGGTTATGGTCGGCTATCACGGCCATGGTCGGCCCGCCAATGTAGCCCGCGCCTATGCAGCATATCGATCTGTTCATTTTTTTCATCAAAAAAACTCCTTCAAGGAAACCCGGAGACAATTTTATCAGTATAAAGCACGCCGCGCAAATCCGCAAGGCCAAACCGTAGCCAAGTATGCGAATATTGCGTATTGCAATACGCAATACTTGCCGTGCAGCTTAAACCTCGCCAGGGCGGGAAGTCAATGTGTGGAATAGATGCTGCACAAGCGCTGGCGGTCCTCGTTAACCTGGTCGGCCTTGAAATATATCTCCACCAGTTCTACGGCGTCCG
>Ga0209212_1008414_pt1 | contig 11088 bp, 9 predicted proteins | sample RifGroC2_FD_183996 | JGI IMG/M metagenome (GOLD analysis project Ga0209212, IMG submission 183996) | Groundwater microbial communities from Rifle, Colorado, USA - Groundwater C2 (SPAdes) (version 2) | ecosystem: Environmental > Aquatic > Deep subsurface > Groundwater | place: Rifle, Colorado... | reverse complement strand
AACCGCCTTCGCTACATTTCGCCAATCCAAAACTTCGTTTTGTCTTAGCGAAACGTTTGATAAGCGCGCCTCATTATCGGACATGTCTCCTAGTATTAGGATATAATTAAAAGATTTGTGCATAAAAAAAGTCCCGATTAAATCGAGACGTTTTGTTTTTAATACCCGTCGACACATCAACGATAACACGGCGTATCTGACTACGTAAAAGTAAAATATTGTTTTTGTTTTTATTGTTACGATTTGGTCTTTTAGGTGTGGTGATTAAGTGGAAACAAAAAACCATCCACAAATCTCCTTTCCTAAATTTTCAATCATTTAAAAACTTAGGACTGGTGTGGATGGTTGATGCCCCCAAACTCCTTGCCCCCTCGTACGAGGTTTGGGATTGGTTTGCGCTGAAACGCGCGAGAGTAAAGAACGGCGGGACGAAGCGGCTAGTCCACGGGTATCCAGGTGACACTTCCATCGGAGTTTTTCTTGGCACCCGGACCGTCGCAGATTTTCCACGTGGCACAGCAATCGGTACAGATTTGTGGATGACCAAAGCATATACCGCATGAACAGCCGGTCTCGAGCCTGCACCCTTCCTTGTCGTACTTGTACCCCGACGTTGGCTCGGCCTTCACCACCTCCGCCTTGGGGGGGGTGCTGTCCGCTTGAGCGACGACTGGACATGGTTCTCCCGGACCGCACATGTGCGATGCGTTGCCCGCACCGCACCAGCACAGAACCAACACGACGATCAGCGTTCTCATTTTGCGTCCTCGACGCGGTTGTTAACCTAAAATCATACTAACAAAATCAGAGTGAAAAGTCAATGACACCCCACCCAAAAGACCAATAAATTAATGAGACAAAAACAATATTTTACTTTTACTCCGTCCATATTTTCCTCCTTTTGGTATAGTGGTAATACTACTTATTAGCATATTGAAGAAAGTTTATTTTAATGATATGATTTTAGTGTGTTAAAGACCAAAGGAGGAAAACATCAGATACGCCGATACATTATATGAAATTGAGAATTTGCCTTATTGGATGTAGTGGTGAGAAAATTATTTAAACCTATAACACTTTTTCAAAAACTATGAATGTAAAATTAGATCATGTTTATGTGTCTGTAAAAGACATGGACAGAGCAATAAAATTCTATGAGGATTTATTAGGCATGAAAGTTACTCATAGAGAAGAAAATACTTGGGCTGATTTTGATATTGGTCATAATTTTTATTTTGGCCTAATAAATCCTAAAATTATCAGCGATAAGCGTATTGTTGGAAATAATGCTGTCCCTGTCTTTTGGTCTGATGATGTTGATGCAGTTTTTGAAAAAGTGAAAAAGTGGAAGCGTAAGATTGTTGATGAGCCAACAGATTTAGATTTTACTGATTATCCTTATAGATGTTTTCAATTTTATGATACTGAGGGCAATCTGTTGGAAGTAGCTAAATACGATAGAGAATAATTTTCTCACCGCTTTTATTGATGAACGGCAAATTCTCAACTTGCTCCGCTACGCTTCGCACTCCGCTGCGCTCTCACTCCACTGCGTTCCGTTCGGGTCATATAACAAGGATTATGAGAAAAATGGCTCGGCTCGCCATTTTCCCAAATTTGCTCCACTGCGTTCCGTAAACTTCTCATAATCCTGACGTTCGGCAAAATCGCTTCGCTCCTTTTGCCGAATGAGGCGCGCTTACAGCGTTGTCGGCTAGTCGCTTCGCGACATCGCCGAACAACGCTTATCAACCGCCTTCGCTACATTTCGCCAATCCAAAACTTCGTTTTGTCTTAGCGAAACGTTTGATAAGCGCGCCTCATTATGTGAAATGCATGTTTTACTTTTGGGCTATCGCCCAGCTCCAAAAAAGAATTTGAATTTTGTTTTTTTATTTATTAGAAAGGGGTATAAGGTGTTTTCTCCGCTCCGCTACGAAAACGATTTATTTATAAGGGGAAAACGAATACAATAACATTATGAAAAACTACTATCGAATAATGCTTGGCCAAAAGAGTGTCTATGCCAAAGAGGCACATGACGGTAATTATATTGGGGCTGGCTGGCTACCCGACATTGATCTTGCTGGTAAATTTCCGGATAATTGGCGCGAGTTCAACAAAAAATTCATACCAATTTATCTCGAAAAAAATCCGGATAAGAAAAAAGTCTCCGCCGGGCTTGCTTGTGGCATGTTATACACAATCTGCAAAGGCATTTTGGTTGGCGACATTGTAATGTGTCCAGACGGAAGCGGTAATTATTACATTGGGGAGGTAACCGGAGAATATGAATTTGTAAAAGGTGGAACATTGCCACATCGCCGTGCTGTCCGCTGGTTTTCGCGCAGTGTTTCGCGCGAGGAAATGAGTGAATCTCTAAGAAATTCCACCGGTTCTATTGGCACAGTCAGTAATATTTCAAAATATGCAAATGAAGTTGAGGGTTTTATATCTGGCGCTCGTCCCGCTTCAATAATTTCAACAGATGAAACAATCGAAGATCCAAGCATCTTTGCTTTAGAAAAACACTTAGAAGATTTTTTAGTGCAAAACTGGCACCACACAGAATTGGGTAAACATTATGATATTTACGAAGAAGACGGAGAAAAAGTCGGACAACAATATCCAAGTGACACCGGTCCGATTGATATATTGGCGATCAGCAAAGATAAAAAAGAACTTTTGGTGGTAGAACTTAAAAAAGGAAGGGTTAGTGATGTCGTTGTCGGACAAGTACAGAGATACATGGGCTATGTTTTAGAAGAACTGGCCGAAGACAATCAAAAAGTAAGAGGCGCAATTATTGCCTTTGAGGATGATGTAAAAATTCATCGCGCTTTAGCAGTCGCGCCAAATATTGATTTCTATACCTACAAAATCAGCTTTAAACTGGATAAAAAATAGTCTATGAATCAAAATAATCACCAACAACTCGTCAATTTTATCTGGAGCATCGCCAACCTTTTGCGCGATGATTTTAAGCGCGCGAAATATCCGGATGTCATTTTACCTTTAACTGTCTTGCGCCGTCTGGATGCCGCACTTGAAGACACCAAAGCCGATGTTTTAGTTAAATATGAGAAATACAGAGGCAAGCTGGAAGACATGGACGGAATTTTGAAAAAAGCGAGTGGATATAATTTTTATAATACTTCGCAATACGATTTTAAAAAGCTATTAGACGATCCGAAAAACATCGGCAAAAACTTGCGCCTGTATATCAACGCTTACAGCCCACTCATGCGCGAAATAATTGATAAATTCAAATTCAACACGCAAATTGATGCGCTGGAAGAAGCCAATCTCACCTACCAAGTCATAGAAAAATTCAGCGAAGTTGAAATGCACCCTGATCGCGTGAGCAATCTGGCAATGGGTTATGTTTTTGAGGAATTGATTCGCAAATTTAACGAAGCGTCAAACGAAAATCCGGGAGAGCACTTTACTCCGCGCGAAATTATCCGCCTGATGGTTAATCTGCTGTTTTCTCCGGACTTAGATATTCTAAAAAAACAGCGCATTATTAAAACCATTTACGATCCAGCTTGCGGAAGCGGTGGCATGCTTACTGAAGCCAAAGAATGGATTTTGGAAAGCGTAAATGATACTGCTCAAGTAGAAATGTTCGGTCAAGAAGTAAATCCGGAAACTTTTGCCGTTGCTAAATCTGATTTACTGATCAAAGGCGAAAATGCTGACAATATAAAATTTGGCTCCACTCTTTCACACGATCATCTCTTTGGCGAAACTTTTGATTATATGCTTTCCAATCCGCCTTACGGCAAGGAATGGAAAAAGGATGAAAAAGAAATCGAAAAAGAAGCGGAGCTCGGCTTTCAAGGCCGATTCGGTGCCGGTCTTCCGCGCATTAGTGACGGCCAATTACTTTTTCTGCAAACAATGCTTGCCAAAATCAAACCATCAAACGGCGGAAGCCGTATTGCGATTGTTATGAACGGCTCGCCACTTTTTACCGGCGATGCCGGAAGCGGTGAAAGCGAAATCCGCCGCTGGATCATTGAAAATGACTGGCTGGAAACAATTATCGCTCTGCCGAATCAGCTTTTTTATAATACCGGTATTCATACTTATATTTGGGTGCTGACCAATCGCAAAAAAGATCACCACAAAGGCAAAGTAAAACTCATCAATGCCGTTGATCTCTACGAAAAAATGCGCAAAAGCTTGGGCGACAAACGCAATGTCATTTCTGATGAACAAATCCAAAAAATTACCGAGCTTACTTTGGACGGCGAAAAGAGCAAAATCGTCAAAGTACTCCCAAATGAATTTTTTGGCTATCGCAAAATTACGATTGAACGACCGCTCAAACTTAATTTTCAAGCCAGCGCTGAGCGTTTGGAAAAACTAAAAACCGAGTCTGCTTTCCAAAATCTTGCCAAAAGCAAAAAGCGCGACCCGCTCAAAAAATTTGAAGAAGAAAAAGCCGGTTTTGCGCTCCAAATTTCTATTCTGAAAGCGCTCGCCACTATCGGCGACATGCTCTATAAAAATCAAGACAAGTTTATTGAAGTTTTGGAAACGACTTTCAAAAAAGCTGATCTCAAATTGGACGCGCCGGTCAAAAAATCCATTCTCAAAGGACTTTCCGAGCACGACGAAACGGCTGATGTTATCACAGACAAAAAAGGCAATCCGGAGCCGGATGTGGATTTGCGCGATTATGAAAATGTGCCACTTGGAGAGGATATAAAAAAATATTTCACGCGCGAAGTCTTGCCCCATGTGTCGGATGCGTGGATTAGTGAAGATAAAAAATACTGCGACCACAAAGACGGTAAAATTGGTAAGGTGGGCTACGAGATTAGCTTTACCCGCTATTTTTACGAATACAAACCACTCCGTCCTCTTGATGAAATTGGCGGTGATATCAAAAAATTGGAAGATGAAATTGCCAAAATGCTAACAGATATTTAATTATGACAACTGCGACAAAATACAAAACATATTCCAAATACAAACCCTCCGGCATTGACTGGCTGGGTAATATTCCTGATGAGTGGGAAGCAAAACGATTGCGATATTTTTTTGATTATCATGCGGGCGGTGTTTGGGGCGACGAGGAAAAAGGCGATCAAAACGATTTGATTTGTTTACGCGTTGCCGATTTTGATTTTGGCCATTTTGGATTAAGTGGAGATGATTTGACCACAAGAAATATTCCTGAAAATCAACATTCGCGCATATTGGAAAAGGGCGACATACTTTTAGAAAAATCTGGCGGTGGTGAAAAACAAACAGTCGGACGCGCAGTAAGATTTGATTCAAGTGATCGTGCTGTTTGCTCAAACTTCATTGAAAAATTGACCCCGCTTAAAGTTCACAATTCAAAATACATTTCCTATTTAATGGGCGCGCTGTATTTCGGAACGATAAATGTACGCTCTATAAAACAAACTACTGGAATTCAAAATTTAGATATTTATGCTTATTTTTCGGAAGTTGTTCCTTTTCCAGAAAAAACAATTCAAAAGTCCATCGCTGATTTTCTAGATCGTGAGACGGCGAAGATTGATGAGATGGTGGCGAAAAAGCAAAAGATGATGGAGCTTCTCAAAGAAAAACGTCAAGCGCTCATCACCCACGCCGTCACCAATGGCCTTGATCCGAAAGCAAATAAGTGGATATTCTTTTGACAGTGAAAGTTACACGGACGATGGTGTCCCAATAATTCGTATAGGTGATATTTCGGAAATAATAGATTTTGAAAGCGTAAAAAAAGTTCCTGCCGATTTAGCAGTTGGTTTAGAGAAGTTCAGTATAAAAAAAGGAGACATTCTCCTTGCTTTAACTGGCGCTACTATTGGTAAAACCGCAATTTATGATTCAATGGAATTTGCTCTATTAAATCAAAGAGTTGCTATACTGCGCGGTAAAAAATTAGATCAAAAATATCTTACATATTTTATTGCTTCAAGTATTTTTAAAGAAAATATTGATTATTTATGTTTTGGAGGAGCGCAAGAAAATATTGGTAAAAGTGAAATAGGATCAATAATAATTTCTTATCCAAAAATTAACGAGCAAAAAGAGATTGTCGATTTTCTTGATCGCGAGACTGCGAAAATTGATGAGATGATGGTGAAAGTGGAGATGCAGATTGAAAAACTGCAAGAATACCGCCAAGCGCTGATCACCTGCGCCGTGACGGGTAAAATTAAAGTATAAATCTATGAACAATATTTGGTTTTTTGATAGATATGGAACAGCCCAAATAATCCTTGATGGCCAAGGCAGATTTTATAATCGCCACGGACACAATCTTGGATATGTAAAAGACAACCAATATATTTACAATTATAGAGGTAGGCATTGCGGTTGGATTGAAGGATATGTGATTAGGGATTTGTACGGCAATACGGCGGGTTTTTCACAATACTCAAACGATTTTCCTTCACCAATTTTTCCTATTCCACAAATACCGCCAATTCCGGCTATTCCACAAATACCGCCAATTCCGGCTATTCCACAAATACCAAATATCAAACCGATAAAATCATTTGGTTGGTCGCCAATATCATTAACTGATCTTTTTAATTGATATGGCGAAAAATAAATCACAAAATACGCTGACAAAAAAAGAGCAGTCAACCACGACAGCATATAAATTGATGTCGGAAAAAATAAATAACTTGGAAGCCTCGCTAAAGAAGACACAGGATGAAGCAGAAAAAATTCGTACCGAAAAATATGAGATTGAAAAAAAGAATGTTCTTTTGGAGGAAAAGCTAAAAAATTATTGGTTGATCACTTTTTTCGAATTTATCTCATCGGCCGGTTTTGGTTTTGCAGTCGGAGTTATCCCTACACAAAATTGGATATTAGCTTTATCCGTTGGAACACCATCTTTAATAATTTATATTGTCTGTCTTTATTTAACCAAAAAATAATATGATTGATACATCAGAAAAATCATTTGAAGCACATATTGAAACGGTTTTGACCGCTTCCGGCTATCGCAAGCGCGAGCCGAAAAATTATAATGCCGAATCCTGCATGGACGAGGAAATGTTGTTTGAGTTTATCTATGCCACCCAGCCAAAAGAATGGAAAAATCTTAAAGAACAGCACGGCGAAGAAGTGAAGGCAAAATTTGTGTATCGTCTCAAATCCGAGATTGAATCGCGTGGGCTTTTGGATGTGCTTCGCAAAGGTTTTGCCGACTATGGTTCGCGTTTTCAGTTGGTCTATTTTGCGCCGGAAAGCACTTTGAATCCGGAACATGCGCTTTTACATCAAAATAATATTTTTTCCATAATGCGACAGGTGAAGTTTAGCCAAAAAGACGGCAAGTCGCTAGATACGGTGATTTTCTTGAACGGTTTGCCGATTTCCACGCTGGAGCTGAAAAACTATTTGACCGGACAAAATGTACAGGACGCAATCAAACAATATCGCTATGACCGCGACCAACGTGAGGATTTGTTTGCTTTCAAGCGCTGTTTGGTGCATTTCGCCGTGGATAATGACCTCGTGTATATGACCACGCGCTTGGCGGGCAAATCCACTTTCTTTTTGCCGTTTAACAAGGGTTTTGAAAACGGCGCCGGCAATCCGGTGAATCCGAGCGGTTTTAAGAGCGCGTATTTGTGGGAAGAAGTTTTGCAGAAAGACAGTTTGCTCCAGATCATTGCCGAATTTATGCTCGTGTCTATCGAGAAGACAACGGATGAGGAAGGCAATCAAAAAGAAAAAGAGACGCTTATTTTTCCGCGCTATCATCAGTTGGACGCGTTACGCAAAATGGTGGCTCACGCGCGCAAGCACGGCGCCGGTCAGCAATATCTTATTCAACACAGCGCCGGAAGCGGAAAGACTAAAACAATTTCATGGCTGGCGCATAAGCTTTCCAGTTTGCACGATGCTAGTGATCAGAAAATTTTTGACACCGCCGTGGTAATTTCTGATCGGCGCGTGATTGATAAACAGCTTCGTGATGAAGTTCAGCAATTTGAGCAGACGGCAGGCGTGGTAGCGGCGATTGATCAAGGATCATCGCAGCTTAAAGAAGCATTAGAATCCGGCAAAAAAATTATTGTTTCTACTCTGCAAAAATTTCCGTACATTGTGGAGGAACTTGTCAAACAAGAAGGCAAAAAATTTGCCGTAATTATTGATGAGGCACATTCTTCGCAATCAGGGGAAAGCACCAAGAGCTTGAAAAAAGCGCTTGGGTCGTTGGAAGAAGCCGAAGCAGAAAACGAGAGCGAGGAAGAATTAACGAGCGAAGATGTGATTTTGGCGGAATTATCAAGCCGAGGACGACAGAAAAATATCAGCTTCTTTGCTTTCACTGCAACCCCCAAAGATAAAACCATGCAACTTTTCGGCACCAAAAAAGCCGATGGAACTTTTGAGCCGTTTCATTTGTATTCAATGCGACAAGCCATTGAAGAAGGTTTTATCTTGGATGTCTTGAAAAATTACACCACTTTCCAGACCTATTTTAATTTGATTAAAAAAATCGAAGAAGATCCACAATACGAAAAGAAAAAAGGCATCGCGCTCTTGAAAGGATATGTGGAGTTGCACGATCACGCTATAGGCAAAAAGACCGAATTGATTATTGAGCATTATCTGTCGCACACAACGCGCAAAATTGACGGCTACGCCAAAGCGATGATTGTCTCTCGCTCGCGCTTGCATGCGGTACGCTACAAGCTTGCTTTTGACCAATACATCAAAGAACACAAATACCCGATCAAAACCTTGGTGGCGTTTTCCGGCACGGTAACTGACGGCGGAAAAGAATATACCGAAGCCGGAATGAATGGTTTACGAAGCGATAAGCTCACCGCCGACACCTTCAAATTACCGGAATTTAAAATTTTGATTGTAGCAAATAAATTTCAGACTGGATTTGATCAGCCACTCTTGCATACAATGTATGTTGATAAAAAATTAGGCGGTGTTATGGCTGTTCAAACTTTAAGCCGGCTCAACCGCACCACTAAAGGTAAAGAAGACACGATGGTTTTGGATTTTGCCAATTACGAAGAAGAAATACAAAAAGCATTTCAGCCGTATTATGACAAAGCTATTTTGACCAAAGCCACCGACCCAAACAAGCTTTATGATTTAGAGCGCAACTTGCTTGATTTTGGTATTTTTGCCAAAGATGATGTTGAAACTTTCGCCAAAGTATTTTTCAAACGCGGAGCGACGCAAGAAAAACTGCATCCACTTTTGGATCCGATTGTTGAGGAGTATATGAAACGCGAGAAAAAAGAGAAAATTGACTTTCGCGATCAATTGAAAAATTATGTCCGCATGTATGCTTTTTTATCGCAAATTGTGTCGTTTAAGGATGTGAATTTGGAAAAGCTTTATGCGTTTTTGCGAATGCTTGGGCGTAAATTACCCGCCGAAAAAGAAAGATTGCCGGTTGAAATTACCGACAATGTGAATATGAATACCTATCGAATCCAGCAAATCTCCAGTGGAAATATTGAACTGGAGAAAAAAACCGGTGAATTGAAACCGATTGAGGGATTGGGAACAGGAAAAGGCGCGGGCGAAGAAAAGGAATTTTTGTCGCGCATAATTGACGAGGTGAATGAGCGATTTGGTACAGATTTTACAGAAGGAGACAAAGTATTTTTTGCCGAACTGCAAACGAGATTGGCAGGAAATGAAACTCTGAGCCAAAGCGCCAAGACAAACACCAAAGACGCACTCAAGCTTGTATTCGCGCATATTTTTGAGGATCAATTACACACTATGGTTGAATCCAACTTTGATATTTACAAGAAGATTGTAGAAAATGCGGAATTTGGAAAGTTTGTGAAAGAAAAAATGTTTGAGGAAGTATACAAAAAATTGGAAGAATAAGAAGACAAATAAAAGGCAAAAATTCCCTCCCCTTAAACCCCTTCCTTTTTGCCTTTTATTTAAAGAGAATAAGGAGTTTTGAAAAAATGAAATTCACCCCTAACCCCTCTTTCATTTTTTCAAAACAAAAAAAACAAAATTAAAATTCTTTTTTAGAGCAATCCCGATTGCTATCGGGATTAAAGTAAAACATGCACATCACATAACACGGCATATCTGGTTACGGTTCGCCTCCGGCGAGCCTCCACCCATATTTTGTTCCGCTACGCTCCACAAAACATCAGATATGCCGAAACGTTCGGCAAAATCGCTTCGCTCCTTTTGCCGAATGCTAGTCGCTTCGCGACATCGCCGAACAACGCTTATCAACCGCCTTCGCTACATTTCGCCAATCCAAAACTTCGTTTTGTCTTAGCGAAACGTTTGATAAGCGCGCCTCATTAAGTGAAATTGTTTTAATATTTTAGTATGAATAAATTATTTCTCATCACACATCCAGATGTAGTAATAGATCCAAAACAAGCTATTGATGAATGGGTGCTTTCAGAAAAAGGCATCGATCGAGCAAAAGCTTTAATGAATGAGTCATTTTGGAATAATATATCTGTAATTTATTCGAGTACGGAATCAAAAGCAAAAACCGTGGCCGAAATGGCCGCGCACAAATTTGGTATTCCGATATTTGAAAAAAAATGTTTAGTCGAGATAGATCGATCTTCGACTGGTTTTATGCCATTCGATGAATTTATGATTGTAGTAAATGATTTTTTCAAAAATCCCGACAAGAGTTGCAAAGGCTGGGAAACAGCTCGAGCGGCCATGAATAGAGTATCAGAATGCACTGAACAAATAATGCAAAAACATCCTGGGGAGAACATTGCTCTTGTCGGCCACGGAGCGGCTTTTGCTCTTTTGCTGAGCTACATAAAAGGTGTAGAACCAACCTTTGACCTTTGCCAAGACGGTGTTGGTTTTGTTTCTGAAATCGATTGGGATAAAAGAGAAATAATTTCAATGTGGGAGAAATATTAAAACAACATCACTTAACACTGGCTATGCGGTTCCGCTACGCTCCACCCATATTGCTCACTTCGGTCGCAACATCGCATAGCCAGAAACGTTCGGCAAAATCGCTTCGCTCCTTTTGCCGAATGAGGCGCGCTTACAGCGTTGTCGGCTAGTCGCTTCGCGACATCGCCGAACAACGCTTATCAACCGCCTTCGCTACATTTC
>Ga0209212_1008413_pt1 | contig 11088 bp, 7 predicted proteins | sample RifGroC2_FD_183996 | JGI IMG/M metagenome (GOLD analysis project Ga0209212, IMG submission 183996) | Groundwater microbial communities from Rifle, Colorado, USA - Groundwater C2 (SPAdes) (version 2) | ecosystem: Environmental > Aquatic > Deep subsurface > Groundwater | place: Rifle, Colorado... | reverse complement strand
GAACAGCAATTTCAATATGATACCGGCCGCTATCTGGGCCGTGTTCAGATACAGGCTGAACGCTGAAACGTCGATCTTGTTGATTATGACCTTGCACATGGCGTCGGATATCCCTATCAGCACGGCCGAAATGATCGACAAAAAAAGCCAAATACGCACGTCACGAGACGCCGCAGCACTCTCGTCCGCCGGCGCCGGGTTTGAAACGTAAGATAAAAGCCCGATCCCGGTCAATATCGTTACGAGTCCCAGCCACTGCCTTAAAACAAGGGTTTCGCCAAGAACGAAAACGGCAAAGAGCACCGTGTACATAGGATATGTGCCGAGTATTGCGCTTGCGATCGACAGCTCGCCGGCGTTCAGCGAATAGTAAAAAGTCAGATAACACAATGAAACCGCAAGACACAGCGGCAGATACAATTCGATGCCTGCAAAGATCGGAGGGTTCATTATCACATACGGCAGCCAGACGATGAAACCCAGAATGCCGCCGAGCAGGTACGAACTGATAGGCGTGGAGCGCGCGAACCCCAGTTTGAGAAGCGTCTGGCCGATACCCCAGCCGAGAACGGTTATGGTCAAATATAAGTATATCATAATATTTTAATTCATTTCAATTTCGTTATGCAAAGGATATCCTTGGAGAATATCGGTTATAAGCGAAGGGAAAGAGCCCGATAAGCCCTTTCCCTTCGCTTGTTATAAGTTGTTTATATTTCAATCGGACGCTTGATTTTTGCTTCCGTAAACGGGTTACGCCATTTCATGCAGTTTTTCACAAAAATGCATTACGTCGTTTTTGATACCGCCGAGCACTTCAGGCTTTTCGATATTATCGACGGCCTTTTTAATGAACGCCGCGATCGCTTTCATGTGCTCTTCCTTCGCGCCGCGCGTCGTTACCGCTGGCGTGCCTATCCTTATGCCCGATGTTACCATCGGCTTTTGCGGATCGAAAGGAATAGTGTTCTTGTTGACGGTGACGCCGGCAGCGTCGAGCGCTTTTTCTACTGCCTTGCCGGTGAGGTTTCTGGGTGAAAGATCTATCAGCATCAGATGATTGTCGGTGCCGTCGGAGACGAGTTTGAAGCCTTCATTTTTAAGAGCGTCTGCCAATGCCGCGGCGTTTTTAACGACCTGCTGCGAATATTGCTTGAATTCGGGCTTCAGCGCCTCGCCGAACGCTACCGCTTTAGCCGCGATCACGTGCATCAGAGGGCCGCCCTGGCAGCCAGGGAACACCCATTTGTCGATCTCTTTGGCGTATTTTTCGCGGCTGAGGATCATGCCGCCGCGCGGACCGCGCAGCGTTTTATGAGTGGTCGTCGTCACGAAATCGGCGTAGGGGACCGGCGACGGATGAAGGCCCGCGGCCACGAGGCCCGCGATATGAGCCATATCGACCATCAGGACCGCGCCGCATTTGTCGCAAATTTCGCGGAACCTTTTGAAATCGATGAAACGCGGATAGGCCGACGCGCCGGCTATTATCATTTTCGGCTTGTGCGTCATGGCTATTTTTTCGAGCTCGTCCATATCGATCTTGTTGTCGTCTTTACGCACTCCGTAACTTACGATCGTAAACAGCTGGCCGGAAAAATTTATCGGATGGCCGTGGGTCAGATGACCGCCGTGCGAAAGATCCATTCCAAGGACCGTGTCGCCGGGCTTGCACACCGAAAAATATACCGCCATGTTAGCCTGCGCGCCCGAGTGCGGCTGCACGTTTACGTGTTCGGCGCCGAATATCTCTTTGGCGCGGTTTATCGCGAGCGCCTCGGCCTCGTCGACATATTCGCAGCCTCCGTAGTAGCGCCTCGCGGGATAACCTTCGGCGTATTTATTGGTAAGGCATGAGCCCATGGCCTCGAGAACCGATTTGCTGACGAAGTTTTCAGAAGCTATCAGCTCGAGATTATTTTTCTGACGATTTTTTTCGCGCATTATTATATCGAATATTTCCTTATCGGTGTTTTTTAAACTGTCGAACGACATTTTACCATCCCCCGTATTTATTATTTTTTGATTTTATCCAGATTGACCGCGTTGACGAAATTGTTCTTGGTGAGGGCTTCCACTATCTGTTCGCATATCTGAACGGCGACGAGTTCCTGTGCCTCTTTCGTCGAGGCGCCGACGTGCGGAGTAGCGCAGACTTTTTCGTGGTTTATAAGGTCCCATTTTACCGGCGGCTCGGCTTCGAACACGTCGAGGCCTACGCCAAGGAATTTATCCGGCATGGTGTTTAAAACTTCGAGCAGCTCGGCTTCGTTTATTATGCCGCCGCGAGCGCAGTTTATCAGTATCACTTTATTTTTCATTTTGCCGATGACTTCTTTGTTGATCATGTTCGTGGTTTCCTTGGTTTTAGGAACGTGCAGCGAAATGACGTCGGACTGCGTAATAAGAGTGTCGAAATCTACGAATTCGAAACCCATGATTCTTCTGTCTTCTTTATTTACATAATAAGGATCGTAGCAGAGGACCTTCATGTTGAACGCCTTGAAACGCTTGCCGGTTTCGACGCCGATCCTTCCGCCGCCGATTATTCCGACAGTTTTGCCGTTGAGCTCGTTGCCCATGAAACTCTTTTTGTCCCATACGTTCGTCTTCATCTTCGCGTCGGCGAGGTGTATCTTGCGCGAAATGGCGAAAGTGAGGCCCACCGCGAGTTCTGCAACCGAGATAGTGCTGCCGAAAGGCGAATTCATTACCACTACGCCGTTTTCAGAAGCGGCTTCGACGTTTATGTTGTCGTAGCCAACGCCGGCACGGCCCGCTACCTTGAGTTTCGGAACGCCGGCGTTCAATATCTTAGGCGTAACTTTAGTGGCGGAGCGCACTATTATGGCGTCGTATTCTTTTATCATGGCGGTTAATTCATCTTCGGTCTTGCCGTTGGCCTCGACGCATTCGATGCCTTTCGATTTAAGATATTCCACGCCTTTTTTCGCTACGGAATCACAGATCAGAACTTTAAAACTCATTTAACTACCCCCGCTTAGCGGCCCCAAAAAACGCCGCTTTTTTTATGATATCATTACTCAATGTTACATACTCGTCATGGCCATAATTATAATCGATTGCGGCGAAAAAAGCAATATATTTAAATGATAATATTAAATTTATCACATGCTCTCGAACGCGCACGCCGGACTTTAGTAACCGGTATTACGAATATTTACGAAACGCCGCGCTGGCGAAAATCAACACAAATTAAAGAATATTCAAAATTAATATAATATATTTTTCGAAATGGAAATTTTTCCTATTGACAAATGCCGTTTCAATCATTATAATTATGTGATACCTTGTAAAAAGCTATTGAAACTAAAGCTTAAAAGGAGTAGTCGATGGAATTGAAAACTAAAAAACATCCGGTTAAAACAGAGAGAAAATTTAACCTGCAGCACGCTTTAGAAGAAGCGGAACGCTGCCTGCTGTGTCATGACGCGCCCTGCAGCAAGGGCTGCCCCGCCGGCACCGATCCCGGTAAATTCATCAGACAGCTGCGCTTCAGAAATATCAAAGGCGCCATCCGCACCGTACGCAAAAACAACGTGCTCGGCGGTATCTGCGCCGAAGTGTGCCCCACCTGCAAACTCTGCGTCGAACGCTGCTCACGCACCGGAATCGACCGCCCCATCATGATCAACCAGATCCAGAGCTTCCTTACCAATCACCAGCACGATATAAAATTCAGCGTCTTCGATAAAGACGACGCCCCTGAATCTAAAAAGAAAGTCGCCGTCATCGGCTCCGGCCCATCCGGCCTCGCCTGCGCCGCGCAGCTCGCGCTTTCAGGCCATGAAGCCGTCATATTCGAAAAGAACGAAAAACCGGGCGGCGTGCTCACATACGGCATCCCTTATATCCGCCTGAACGCCGAAACCCTCGCCAACGACATCAAAGAAGTCACATCGCTCGGCGTAAAGATCAAATGCGGCTCGAAGATCACCGGCAAAAACGCCATAAACGACCTTCTTAAAAAAGGCTACGACGCCGTATTCGTCGCCTGCGGCCTTTCGCAGTCTAATATCCTTAAAATAAACGGCTCTGAACTCGCCGGCAATTTCACATGGTCCGACTTCCTCGAAATGTCGAACGACCCGAAACTCCGCGCCAAAGCAGCTAAACTCGTTGCCGGCAAAAACGTCGCAGTTATCGGCGGCGGCTCCGTCGCCATCGACGCCGCGGTCTCCGCTAAAAAACTCGGCGCCGTTAAAGTTTACGTTATCTCACTCGAAGGCCTCGACGAACTTCCCGCCGACAGCGAAGAGATCGAACTCGCACATAAATCAAATATCATCTTCAAACCTCAGAGCCGCGTCACCAACATTAAAGGCGACGGCAAAAAGATCACCGGCATCGACGGCGTCGAAACCGAATGGATCAAAAAAGGCGGCCCGCTTGCGCCCGCTAACGCGCGCGACGTCAAAGGCTGCGAATTTTCGCTCAAAATAGACGCGCTTATTCACGCCATAGGCTCGCGCGTCGAAGACAGCGCCCTCGAAACGCTTAAAGGCGCCGGCGTTAAAACTGGCGACGGCAACAGAACACTCGTCGACGGAACCTACCGCACCAGCGTCAAAGGCGTATTCGCCGGCGGAGACATGATAGCTTCCGGCAGGAAGCTCAACACGGTAGCGGCCGCTGTTTACGACGGCAAAACAGCCGCCATGGCGATCCACAATTTCTTGACTTCAACGAAAAAAGGCGGGATTAAATAATGGCGACGAAAAATAAAAAAGTAGACCTTTCAGTTAAATTCTGCGGCGTTAATTTTGAAAACCCCTTCATGCTCTCATCGTCCCCAGTTTCCGACTGCTACGAAATGTGCAAGAACGCATTCAACGCGGGCTGGGGCGGAGTGGTATATAAAACCCTCAACCTCGAAAAAAGATTCAAGGTAGTAATGCCGTCGCCGCGCCTTAACGCGCTGCACTACGACGGAAAACGCGTCATCGGCCTCCAGAACGTCGAACAGATCACCGACCGCACCATTAAAGAAAACCTCAAAGACATCAAACGCCTGAAAAAAGAATTCCCGAATAAAGTCCTCGTGTCGAGCATAATGGGCTACAGCGACGAAGACTGGACCGAACTCGCCGCGCTCTCCGAAGAAGCCGGCGCCGACATGATCGAACTCAACTACAGCTGCCCGCAGATGGCCCGCGAAGGCGCCGGACACAAAGTCGGACAGTCGTATGAACTTATGACCGAATTCACGCGCGCCGTCAAAAAAGGCACGAAACTCCCCGTAATGGCTAAAATGACGCCTAACATAACCGATATGGTGCCCGCCGCCATGGCCGCCAAAGCCGGCGGCGCAGACGCCATCAGCGCCATCAACACGGTCAAAGCCATCACCGCCGTCGACGTCAACCTGCTGACCCCGCTGCCTAACGTATCCGGCACATCGTCGATCAGCGGATTCTCCGGCGCCGCCGTTAAACCAATCGCACTTCGCTTCATGGCCGAACTCGCTAAAGATAAAAACCTTAAACTGCCGATATCCGGCATGGGCGGCATCACCACATGGATCGACGCCGTCGAATTCATGCTGCTCGGCGCAGGCACCCTGCAGGTAACCACCTCCATCATGCGCTACGGCCAGCGCATAGTCGAAGACCTCAAAGAAGGCATGCTCGATTATATGATCGAAAAAGGCTTCAGAAGCGTTTCCGAAATGGTCGGAAAAGCCCTGCCGACCGTCGTCGACCCCGGTAAACTTCCCCACCAGAAACAGGCGTTCTCCGTTATCGATAAAGATAAATGCGTCGGCTGCGGCCAGTGCTACATCAGCTGCATGGACGGCGCACACCAGGCCATCAGCCTCGATAAAAACCGCAAGGCCGAAGTCGACGAAAAAAAATGCGTCGGCTGCCTCATGTGCTACCACGTATGCCCCGTCGATGGCGCTGTCACCTACAAATACGATAAATTCAACTTCAAAACTCATTAGAATCTAATTCATAACTTAATTTATAAACGCTTCTCTCGATAAGGGGGAAGAAAGGACTAATAGCCCTTTCTTCCCCCTTATTAACCCCCATCTATCCCTTTTATTAAATCATCGCAGCTGCGCTGCGATGATTTGTTGCATCGGCCGAAATAATCCGCTGCGCGGATTTTTCGGCCGGGCGAAGGGCGCTGCCGCGGTCTTGGCGGCCCCCTATTTTCTGCCAATAACTTCTTTCCTGCCGGCTTTTATATTTCACGTCAGTTAAAGAGAATGCCGATTTACAGAAATGCTTTCCGTGAGCCAGCAAGTTGACACACTGAAATGCCATTATTGCTACGCAGCCGCGCGCATGCGCGCGGCTGCAGAACTAAAAACAGGCAAGACAAAACAAAAAGGCAAGACCGAAAAAATACAGAGGAATATAAAAAATAATGAAAAAATGCAGGAAAAAAGAGAAAACATAATTAATTTAGATAATTAAAAGTTAAATAGTTAAAATAGTTTTGACAGTTAAATTAAAGACGAGAAAGAAAAAAAGGCGCGAACGCGCATAAAGCGTCAGGCAATTCAGGGAGAGATTGGGGTGAAATGAGGGGAAAGAGAGGGCCATTGGCCCTTTCTTTCCCCTCATCAAAAAAACGGAAGAATTTCGGATTCGGATAAAATATATTATTTTTTCATAATATGTTCGATCACTGAAGTATAAGGAATTCTGAATATATAGTAGTTATCGGTAGCGGGCATGCCGATGTAGATGGTGCCTTCGGAGCTGACGGCGAGCGACGATTCGAAGTAGCGCGGGAACTGAGGCGCGGTGAAATCGAAATCGCAGACTTTATCGCCGGTGACGGCGAAGATCGATATTTTCTGGGCCTTTCCGTCGAAGTGAGTGATGAACATATTCACGTTCTGGTCGGTTCCGATTATGTGAGCGGCGCTGAGGTTACCGGCGGCGCTTTTCAGAGTGATATCCTTTTCGAAGCGTTTCATGATATTGCCGTAGAAGTCCATGTAATTAACCTTTACCTCGCCGGACGTTTCGGCGGGGAAAAGCGATATCATGTCGGAATTAGGCATCGTGAAGAAATTAGAATCGGCCATGGATTCGAGCGATTTTTTTTCGCCGCCCTTAGCGTCGAATATGATCGCGTCGCCGTCGACGGACGAATAGAGAATAACCTCGCCGATGGAGTTAGCGAAGATGCGGTCGTATTTATCGACGCCTTCGCCGCCGAAGTCGACGATCTTAATGTCATAGGCGGCTTCGCTTTTACCGGCGGTCTTTTTGATCTGGTAATATTCGCCGTTTTTGGAGTCGAGAACATAAATTTCGGAGCTGGACACCGCGTACATATCGCAGAAATCGAAACCGTCTTTCTTTCCGGCTTCTTCTTCTTTGAGGTTTTTGACTATCTCGACGGCCTTGATATTGACGAAGGCCTCGTCAACGCAGAGCACCTTGCCGGCCGAGCGGTCGAGTATGTAGAAGTATCCGTCTTTATCGCAGCGCAGTACGGGCAGTTTAGACGAAACCGTTTCGAACGGGCCGGAAAGTTTATTAGCGGCATCGCCGTATTCGATTTTAGTGGCGGCCTTTTTCAGAGGGGTTATGTTGTCTCCTGCGGCTTTTTTGATGCCGGCGGCGGCTTCGAAGCCGGGTTCGATGAGGGTTATTTTATAATCACCGGCCGGCGCGCGGTCGGCGTTATAGTTCTGGTAATAGGCTTTATTTTCGGCGGCGTCAAAGTAGAACTGGCTGCCGAGGGCGGCGCAGACGGGAACGGTCTTAGTGTCGAGCATCTGGCCGTTAGCCGAAAAAACCGCGACGGTGTAGTATCCGGCCGGGTACTCGTCTTTACTTTCCAGCATGAGCTTCGTCTGGATGGAATCGTCGAAAAAAGCGGCCATGACGGCGCCGTTTGCGTCGACGCCGATAATTTTAGCGTTCCTGAATGTGGGAATATGGATGGTGAACATAAGTTCGCAAAGGCCGGTCGCGATCTCCTGTTTGTAGAAAGCGAGTGATCTGTTGTTATGCGGGGTAATGGAGTAAATATAATTAGAATCGGCGTAGATGGAGCATAAATTCCAGCCGAATTCTTTGACGCCGTTTCCGTCGGCGGTAAAAACCGCGACCTTATTTTTAGCGTAATCGCAGGCTAATATGCGGCCGTCGGGCGTTGCGAAAATCTGTTCGAGCTGGGTGAATTCGAAGGGTTTTTCTCCGCGCGCGCCGAAAGTTTTAACGAGTTTTTTAGCCGCGATGTGGAATATCTTGGAGCTGATGGCGTCGGCGGCGTAAAACTCGGAGCCTGCGGAATCGTATTTAACGAAGGCGAGGCCGGACAGGGCGATCTCGGCCGTCGCGAGTTCTTTTTTAACCAGTTCGAGAACATTGACGCATTCGAGCAGTTTCGAATCGGGTCCGAATACCTTGACGGAGTTGTTGAAAGTGTCAAGAACTGCCACGGTGCCGTTTGGCAGAACGCAGAAATCGGCGGGTCCCATCGGATAGGGTTCTTCGAATCCCTCGACGGTATGGTTGTAATACATGAGCTGGTTTTCGGCCTTGCCGAATTTAACGCTGAAATCTTTGAGATCGGCCGCGAGCGCGGCTGAAACAAAAGCCGTCACGGCGGCCGTGAATATAACGGCTGCAATGGCTGCTGCAGTGAATAATTTCGCGTGATTGAAAGATAGAACGGTTTTCATTTTTTCTCCTTTTACACCTTGTTGAAATTTCTTTAATTACGACTTTTAAAAAAAGAAAAGCGGGGCATCGCATCTGCAACGCCCGGCGAATAAATTCGGATGTTAAGTTGTTTGTAATTTTTTATTTTGTTCTTTAATTATGTTAATCCTCATAATAACCCGAACCATTGAAATTGAATGTGAATTCCGCGAGCCGGCGCGTAGAGAGCCGGCAGTTAAGCCTGCCTGAGCACGCGGCAGATCGGGCAATAATAAACGCTGTGGCGGCGGGGCATTTTCTGCGAGGACGAGTTCGATATGGCCTGGCCGTCATTACCCATAATGCCTATGTGCGTATCGTTATCTTTAACTCCGTCGCCGCTTCTATCGTAGGTTTTCCATGTGACGACGTCGCCTGGTTTGAACGGGGGCGCGGATACTTCTTTCCAGCCGCGGGACCTTAAATCGGAAAGCACGCCGAGCACGCCGAGCTGAACGCGGCTGACCGCGCCGGCATCTTTAAGGGCGGTCGAAACGAACTGGGCGCAGGCGAGATTGCCGTAGTTGACCTCGGGCCCTCTGAAACGCGTCGAGCCGATATATTTTTCGGCGCAGGAAACGATCTTGGAAGCCGAAGCGCTGCCGCCGGAGGAGTTAGAGTTATTGTTCGATGAAGAATTATTGTTATTGGACGCGCTGCTGCTGGAGCCGCCTTTGGTTATGTAATTCGAATGGACGTAAGCGGTCGAGCCGTTGTATTTGATCTTGTACCAGTCACCGCTCTTGCCGACGATCTGCACGTTAGCGCCACCGTAGAGTTTGCCGACTATATTGCCCCAGGGGCCGGATCTGACGTTAAGATAAGTGGATACCTGAACGGTGCCGGAGCCGCTTGCGCTTTCTTCCTTGTCAGAAGACGAGCCTGAAGTATTGATATAATCGCCGCTGACGAAAGCGGTGGAGCCGTTATATTTGATCTTGAACCATTTTCCTTCTTTGCCGATGATCTGAACGCCGGCGCCGGGAACGAGGCCGCCTATTATTGAATTATCGGTTCCGGGCCCGGTGCGCACGTTAAGCCCGCCGCAGTTGTATACGAGGCCGCCCTTGGGAACATTGGCATTATCTCCAATATTGTCTTTGGAAATGGAGCCGCCCACATTCTGAATGTCGGACGCCGCCGAAGGCGATATCGCCCACAGGAGCAGCATGATGATTATAAGGTAAGATTGCCACTTGATTTTGAAAACTCTTTTTTCGTTCATACTTACCACCATCTTTCAATTTATTTTTTAAAAATTTTCGCTAAATTACCGTGATATCCAGTTATACTTCGCATGCCGCTGAAAAGTTCCAGAAAATATTTACAATCCTGAAAATAATTATATAGAGCATAGTTAAATTGTCAAAAGCAATGGTAAATCGTCAAAACAATAAATTATAGTCCGTTTTAAAAATATCCAAAAGTATTTCCCTGATCTTCGCGGCATTTTGTCTTCCGCCGCAGCATACGCTTTCTCTGGCAACTGCGATCGTGGTCACGCGGCTCATCACGCGTGAAAAAGCCGGCTTGATCCTGGCGAAAGCCGATCTGATATCTTCTTCCCGCCGGACGAATATGCCGTCGTCAGGAGACTGATAGGTGAAGTAATCCAGGTCAATATCTAAAATAACGCTTGCGGCGGCGGCCAGCCTGTCGTAAAAGAACTTATAGGTCGGCGTTCTTTCAAAATCGCAGTCCGGCGCGAAGACATCCTGCATGGAAGGCAGGCAAAGCAAATGGTGCGGGTTCGAGCGCCTGTCGAAAAACGGAGCGTTCAGGGGGACCATGGATCTTTTTTCAATTTCGTAATAATCTTCGTAAGCGATGGCGATAGCGTCGGAGCAATAATCGTCGTAAAAGGCGTAGGCTATAAAATCGTTATTAGCGATGGCCGGAATTTCGTGGACGTTGCGGATGAACGAAGTTTCGCAGTCGCCGTAACCGGCGAACTTTTCGAGATCCTGTTTTTCCGCCATAACGAAGTCGCGGTGCCGGTCGATGGTTATAGCCATAGACGACGCGGGCGCGTTTCTCAAACGGTCGTCGCGCCAGGCGGCCAGGGAATAGCGGTGGTATTCGAATTCGAAGTACCTCGCGGGCCGCCCGTTCAGGCTGACCTCGCTGCGGATTATAGCGTGCACTTCACTCATACGGGTTCAGATTATATCATTTTTATCGGATAATTGCAACAGTCTTGTAAAAAGCTTCCTGTAAAATAACGCCCAAAAAATATTCTGTAAAAAGGCATTAAAAACTCGGTTTAACTTCCGGGCATTACAGCTTGCCTATGGAATTCAAATGTGATATAATAAGTTCCATGCGAATAATTCATTGTTTCAAGATGAAAAAAGTGTGGAACGAGCCTGCTGCTGCGGTCCGTCGGGGGATC
>Ga0209212_1008412_pt1 | contig 11088 bp, 8 predicted proteins | sample RifGroC2_FD_183996 | JGI IMG/M metagenome (GOLD analysis project Ga0209212, IMG submission 183996) | Groundwater microbial communities from Rifle, Colorado, USA - Groundwater C2 (SPAdes) (version 2) | ecosystem: Environmental > Aquatic > Deep subsurface > Groundwater | place: Rifle, Colorado... | reverse complement strand
GCAGCGCATTTGTCGTTCATGGCAAAATCCACCATAATACCATTATTATCCAAGGCGATTACCTTGCAGTCCTGACCGCCGATATTAATAAGGGTCCTTACATTTACCTTCCCGTTCATGAGCCATTTGGCGGCCCGGGCATTTGCCGTTATTTCTGTGACAATTTCGTTGGCATGTACCATCCGGCGGCCATATCCCGTAGTTACCGTATACTGGATTTCTTCCTCCTTTATATCAAGGTCTTCCAGCATTTCATCAAGCAATAGTTTTACGGTCTTCTTGCAGTTAGCGCCTGTAGAAGATATTTTTGATCCGAGGATCGTATTCCCTCTCATTATTACGGTCTTAGTAGTAGTCGATCCGATATCGATTCCTGCAACAATTTTCATAATTTTCAATAATAACCGCTATTGACATACAAGGCAAGGCAAAAGGTCATGGTACATAAAAGTCCTGATGTGGTAAGATGTTTTACTTAAAAGACTTGACGGATGTATTGGTTTTTGGTAATTTAAGAAAAATTTCAGCATTGTCCGGTTAAGTTTTTGCGCGTTTTATTCCATTGCTCTAAAGCTGTCATTCCCGCGTGTTTCCCGCGAACACCATGTGAGGACAAGCTTTAGCGGGAATCTGGGATGGACGAGCCTCTGGATACCCGATAAAAGCATTCGGGTATGACAAAAGCCGGTACATGCAAATTTCTAATCGGACAATGCTGATTTTTATACCTAGCCAGAACGAGTCGGAATCCGTAGAGCGGGTGGTTTATCCCCCGCCTTTGGTCGACCTGGTGGGTTCAGGTTTGCAACCTGAACCCATGAGTTTATTTGGATAATAGCGCTATATGCAAGCAATAACGAGGTCAAAAATATAAAAAGTGGGGGGGGCAAGCTACAAACTTGATACCCGCGAAGGTTAGGCGGGTAGCGGGTAGGTTGGGTTGAGGAACGAAACCCAACATTTTTTGAATATCACGAACGGTCATCGTTGGGTTTCGCCTTCAGACCCAACCTGCATAACTCCGCAGTGTTACCTTCTCAGGGAAAAATAAAATTATAATTATCATTTTTGTTGACAATAAAGGATTTGTTTGTAAAATATTACTAATTATGTCTGGCGTAGTTGTATGGCTTGATGACTAACTCATGTGAATATGTTGTAATTTAGAGCCGCTACGATTTATCGTTGCGGCTTTTTTATTTAGTTTATTTTACCACAGAAAAAACATAAAATATCAAAAAGAAAGATATTTAGTTTAAGGAGTAATATGACACAAATAGTAAGAGACGACGTCCGTAATGTGGCAATTATTGCCCACGTTGACCATGGCAAGACTACCCTTGTAGATCAAATGCTCAAGCAGAGCGGTACATTCCGGTCTAATCAGCAGATTCAAAATGTGGAAAGGATTATGGATTCCAACGATCTGGAGCGCGAACGAGGGATTACGATCCTTGCCAAGAATACCGCTATTAACTATAAGGATGTAAAGATTAATATTATTGATACTCCAGGCCATGCTGATTTTGGCGGAGAGGTGGAGCGCGTACTCAAGATGGCAGATGGCGTACTGTTGCTGGTGGATGCAGCCGAAGGGACGATGCCCCAGACGCGTTTTGTGCTCCGTAAGGCGTTGAGTTATAATCTGAGACCGCTTGTGATAATCAATAAGATTGACAGACCCGACGCCCGTTGCGAGGAGGTGCTGAACGAGGTGTTCGATCTCTTTGTTGAGCTCAATGCAACCGATGAACAGTTGGATTTTACCGTGATTTATGCCAGCGGCCGGGAAGGGTATGCAAGATTGACCTTAGAAGGCGACAATAAAGATATTATACCGATGCTCGATGCAATTTTGCATTACGTTCCTAAACCCAGTGGTGATCCCGGCGCGCCTTTGCAGATGCAGATAACCTCGCTGGATTATAATGATTATGTTGGCCGAATTGGAATAGGGAAAATCTTTATGGGGAGTATCAACACAGGCCAGCAAGTTACGAGAATCGACAAAAATGGCAATCATACGACGCATAGGATAACTGAATTATTTACTTTTACAGGGTTAGGAAAAGAGCCGGTAAAATCAGCCAAGGCCGGAGATATTGTTGCGTTAACCGGGATTGAGAACATTGACATCAGCGATACCATTGCCTCTATTGAGAACCCACAGGCAATGACAAAAATTAGTATTGATGAGCCTACGCTTTCGATGATATTTTCAGTTAATAATTCTCCTTTCTGTGGTCAGGACGGTAAATACGTTACCAGCCGAAACCTGAGGGAAAGGCTTTATAGGGAACTGCGATCAAACGTAGCCCTCAAGGTGGAAGACACGGAAACGCCGGATGCCATTCGTGTTTCCGGGCGTGGGCTTTTACACCTGTCCGTGTTGATTGAAAATATGCGGAGGGAAGGATACGAACTACAGGTTTCCAAACCCAAGGTTATTTTTAAGGAATTGGAAGGCGAAAAAGCGGAACCTATAGAATATGTTGTGATTGATGTGCCCAAAGAATATGAGGGTCAGGTGATTTCTATGCTCGGTGCACGGAAGGGAGAAATGCTCACTATGGATACCGATAAGGATATTACTCATTTCGAGTTCAAGGTACCTTCCCGCGGCTTGATCGGTCTAAGGAACCGCCTCTTGAGCGCTACACGTGGAGAAGCAGTGATATATCATAATTTTTATGCCTATGAACATTACAAAGGTGATATTGCCCATCGCATACAGGGTGTATTGATTTCTATGGCTCTCGGCGAAATAACCGCTTATGCCCTGGATGGATTACTGGACAGAGGTACCATGTTTGTAAAACCAGGAGATCGTGTGTACGAGGGGATGATAGTTGGTGAACACTGTGAACAAAACGATATTTCGGTAAACGTCATCAGGGCCAAAAAGGCGACCAATATTCGCTGCGCTACTGCGGATAAGGGAATCAAACTTCCTCCACCCAGAGACTTTTCACTTGAAATGGCCTTAGAGTATATTGAGGATGATGAATTGGTAGAGATTACACCCAAAACCTTTCGGTTGAGGAAGAAGCTCCTTACTGAAAACGAACGTAGAACTACTCGTAGACAACAAACACTGGAACCTGTGGAGACGTCCTCGGAAAAGACGCCATAATGGGTGAACGTTACGGAGAGAAACGAAACACAAACAAAAAAGCAGGCCTTAAAGCCTGCTTTTTTGTTATATAATCAACGTGAACTGTTTATTTGTTTACAGCGTTCTTGAAATCTTGTCCCGGTGTAAATTTTACCGTCTTGCTGGCCTTGATGTTAATCACAGCCCCTGTCTGCGGATTACGCCCCTTCCGTGCTTTTCTGGCTCTTACTGAAAAAGTGCCAAATCCAATCAAGCGGACTTCTTTCGTCTTTTTAACGCCATTCTTTATACCGTCCAAAATAGCGTTTACCGCTTTTTCCCCGCAAGCCTTTGATACCTCACATTCTTTTGCCACAACTTCAACCAATTCCTGCTTATTCATTCAACATCCTCCTTTCATAAAAATGGTTTACGTGATATGAGTACGATATACCAAGCATGCTATTTTCTTGGGTTAGAATACCTTAATTGACTTTCTGAATCAAGTATTTTCTGGATTTTTTCAATAAATATTTTTTCCCGGAATCGTTCTGCAAAGAGTTCTTGAATATTAGAATGCTCATTTTCGTAATCAGAAACAACCAACGATACCAGGGATTTTAGCTTTTTTCCCAATCCTGAGTATACAATACAGACCTTTTAAACTCCTTTTCAAATACCCATCCGACAATGATGAGCGCTGATTTTTTAATTGATTCCTGTTTAACCTTTTCAGCAATATCAATGAGTTTACTGCATACAATCTTCTGCTCAGGCCAGGTTGCCTTATATACCACGGCCACGGGGCAGTCTTTACCATAATGGGGAATGAGTATTTTCACAACCTCATCGATTTTGTCGATACTCAAAAAAATACACATCGTGGGAGTAGTGGTTGCCAGTTTGCCAAGGTGTTCTTTTTCGGGGATGGGGGTTTTCCCTTCCATGCGAGTAATCACAATGGTTTGTGTGGTTCCGGGAAGAGTTAGCTCTTGTCTTAATGCCGCTGCGGCGCCAACAAAGGAACTGACTCCGGGAATAACCTCATAAGGAATTCCTAGTTCGTCCAGGGCATGCATCTGTTCCTGCATTGCGCCGTAAATTGATGGGTCTCCTGAGTGTATCCTTGCTACGTCGGTATTTTGCTCAAATGCTTCTCTAAAAACAACAACCATTTCTTCCAGACGCATAACAGAAGAATCGTATACCTTTGCGTGGGACGGAAGGGCATTAAGTAATTCTTTATTTACTAAAGAACCGGCATAGATGCAATATCCGGATCGTTGGATAGCCTTGAATCCCTTAATCGTTATTAACTCAGGGTCTCCTGGGCCTGCGCCTATAAAATATACTTTCATATGCCCTTAATTTCCGTCTTTCCAATGAATGGCATTAACGATGACTTTTTTCGATTCTTCTCCTACAATCTTGAATTGACTGTCCTTTATTAAATACGTCGAGGCTTCTTTGCTGCTGGTTCTAACGGTAACGACCCAACATCCCCCGTCTCTGCTGACAGACTCAATCTTTCCTTTCTTTACCGTAACACTGATATTTAATACGGACTCCTGCTCTGCATCCGTTATTTGCCGCACATTTTCTACGGCAAATACGCTCGGTAAGCCGGATTTTAGTTTAATCTCCGGGACCTCATAATCATAAAACTGTCCAAATGCAGTGGAAGACATTCCACATAACAAAAATACAAATACAACTATCTTGTTCCTCATGTATGTCACCTCATATTTATGAATGAATGCGTGTGAATATATAGGGCACTATTTTACACACAGAACAAAGAGGTAGCAACCCATTTTTAGTATATTTATATTATATTGACACATCTCGAATTGTTATTTATATTACTTCATCTGAATTTAATGTATAGGAATTTCAAGGTTGGAAACAGAGCAGTCAGGCAACCCCCTTAATCCCCCTTTACTAAGGGGGACTTGTGGAAATCCCCCTTAATAAAGGGGGCGCGGGGGTTGTTTTTAACCGGCATTTGTCGTGTATCTAAAAGTCGTTGCCAAAGGCAGCTTAATTTATTTGATAGTTTGTTCAATGGTTAAAATTGTAAACGTAAGAAATCTGGCTATTGGTCAAAGACAGCCGCTGGCCTTCATTGCAGGTCCATGCGTAATAGAAAGCCATGAAAGCTGTTTGAAACTGGCAGATCAATTAAAGACCATTTTTCAGGCAAAAAAATTACCATTTATTTTTAAGGCATCATACGATAAAGCAAATCGGACATCTGTCAATTCGTATCGGGGACCCGGCGTCAAAGAAGGTATAAAGATTTTAGCTGATATTAAAAAACGGTTGGACTTACCGATACTTTCTGATGTCCATAGTGAGGAAGAAATTCCAATCGTATCGGAAACACTCGATATTATTCAAATTCCTGCCTTTCTCTGTCGTCAAACTGATTTGATTCTGGCAGTAGCAAAGACGGGCAAACCAATTAATATCAAAAAAGGGCAATTTTTGGCGCCGTGGGATATGAAGTCAGTTACCGAAAAAGTACGAAGTACGGGAAACGAACAGATTCTATTAACCGAACGAGGTACGTGCTTTGGATATAATAATCTGGTCAGCGATATGCGGTCGTTAGTCATAATGCGTGAATCAGGCTACCCTGTTATTTATGATGCTACACACAGTGTTCAATTACCCGGTGGCCAAGGAAACGTTTCCGGAGGTGAAAGAAACATGGTTATCCCGCTCGCCAGAGCCGCTGTTGCAACGGGATGCGATGGATTGTTCCTGGAAGTGCACGAAAACCCGGAAAAAGCGCTTTCTGATGCCGCAACAATGCTTTCAATAGAAACCTTGCCGAACTTGCTTGAACAGGTATTGGAGATACACAGAGTGGTTACAACAGATACTTAAAAATATATCACCCTCCCATAATCCGGGGCTGTCCAAAAAGTATTTTGAACGTACATATGTAGGGGCTGAAGATTTTCAGCCCCTACCTTTTGTATGGTTTATGGACTTTTTGGACAGCCCCGGAGGGAAAGGTCCCGCGCCCCTTGTGGGAGAACCTCTGGGTGAGGGGTATTCTTGTGTAAATTAATTATTGTAAATACCAAAAATTTTAGTATAATCTCACTGTTTAAGTTATTGCCCGCGTAGCTCAATTGGCGGAGCACGTCATTCGTAATGATGAGGTTGTCGGTTCGACTCCGATCGCGGGCTTTTACTATTAAGGCATAGTCAAAGGTAGATCCCTCCTGATTCTTTAGAATCATATCAAAACAGCATATATTTCCAGGAAAATAATCCTCTTCAATTCGGATTTGGACCCCTCATTTGTAGAATAATTATGGTTATTAATAAGAAAAAGGTATTCGTATTGGGACTGGACTCGATACCACCGGAACTCCTATTTGATAGGTGGTTAGACCAGCTACCCAATATAAAACGCCTTGTTTCCAATAGTATCTATGGTGCGATGAAGAGTACCATCCCGGCTATTACCTGCCCTGCGTGGGTGTCTATGATGACTAGCGCCAATCCCGGTAGGTTGGGATTATATGGGTTTAGAAATCGGTCGAGTTACGACTATGAGGGATTGTCATTCGCAAATTCAAGCACCATTCGTCAGGATACCGTTTGGGATATTTTATCAAAAATAGGGAAGAAGGTTGTAGTGGTTGGCGTACCCATGACATACCCTCCAAAACCTATCAATGGATGTATGGTAACATGCTTTATGACGCCCGATACGAAGTGTGATTACACGTATCCCCACGGTTTGAAACACGAGGTAGAAGCCGTTTCCAATGGCTATATTCTCGATGTTAAAGAATTCCGGAGCGATGATAAAGCGCCTATTTTAAAAACAATCTATGATATGACGGAGAAACGGTTCCGGCTAACCAGACATTTTATTCGTTCCAAAGAATGGGATTTCTTTATGGTTGTAGAAATGGGTACCGACAGGATTCATCATGCATTCTGGAAATATTTTGACCAGGATCATCCTAAATATATACCAGGTTCCAAATATCAAGATGCCATTTTAAATTATTATAAATACCTGGATGATGAAATTGGTGAAACCATGAAGCTGTTAAGTGAAGACACCTTGATTCTTATTGTATCCGATCATGGGGCTAAAAAGATGGTTGGCGGTATCTGCATCAATGAATGGCTTATCCAGAATGGCTACATGAAGCTGGTACAATATCCTGCAGAAAGTGCACCATTTAACAAGCTTATCGTCGACTGGGAAAATACGATGGTCTGGGGTGAAGGCGGATATTACGGCCGAATTTTTATGAATGTAAAAGGTCGTGAACCCGGAGGAGTCATTGCACCGCAGCATTATGAGTATTTTCGGAATGAATTGATAAGGAAGTTGGAAGACCTGAGGGATGAGAATGGCAGGAATATTAATACAAAGGTCTTTAAACCCGAAGATATTTACACGGAATGCAACGGCATACCGCCGGATTTAATTGTATATTACGGCGATCTCTCCTGGCGGTCTATTGGCAGTGTGGGGAACAGGACTATATGGGCGAGTGAGAACGACACTGGTCCTGATGATGCAAACCACTCCCAGTACGGTATCTTTATTATGCGAAACGGCGGGAGTCAACAGGGAGTGCGGCGTGAAGGTGTGACTTTGTATGATATTGCACCGACGATACTGAACTATATGGGTGTTAAGGTGCCGGAAGATATGGAAGGGAAGGCGCTTCTGTAGCTATTTTACAAAAAACATTCGTGCATTTTTAGCGAAAAAATTATATTGACATTGTTTTGCCAACTACTTAATATACCGGCAAGTTTTCTACAAACTTTAATTATATGCCCAAATGGGCATATAATATGGTATCTGTAAGAGTATTATATGTACTAATAGCCGTAAAGCAAGACGGCTTTTAGTACGCCTATTCATGTTCGGCGAACCTGGGCACAGCTTCCTCAGTTCCTCATGCGAGTGAGTTCCTGTCACAGTTGACGCCTGCTCCGCGCCGCAGTTCACACATTCACGCAGTTCTCCGAAGCGGTCAGAGTTTGCGGTGCTTATGATGGTTGATCTCCAAGCGGACATTTTGTGGCTCTTGTCGTTAGAACGCACGAACTATTTATGGCATAAACACTCAAGTTAAGGACATTTTGCAACATTAAACATTATGGAAGGAGATATATTGTGAGTTACAAACCAGTTTCACTAGCAAGCCTTCTCAATCTTAAGAACAGAGATTTGTTCTTGCCTCACATCCAGCGACCGTTCGTTTGGGAATATGACTCACAAGTCCTTAGATTTCTTGATAGCCTAATGAAGAATTATCCGATTCAAACTTTTCTATTTTGGAAGACTAAGGACGAGATAAAAGCAAGAAAATTTATGGACAACGTCTTAGATGATGCCGATTTAAGTGACTTCTATGACCGACAAGTGAGCGAACAAGGAAGAGAGAAGATTTTTGTATTGGATGGTCAACAACGTTTACAATCTCTATTTGCGACTTTTGATGGCACCTTCTTTGGCAGTGATATCTACATTAATCTACTCGATGGTGATCGAGAAATTGAGAATGGCCTTTCCTATCGTTTTTCTCTTTCAACAGAGGCTCTCTCATTGCCTCAATACAAGATTCGTTCCCTAACGGGCGACCGCCGTAATGCCGAAGACATTGCCTTGAACGATATGATGAATTCCGCAATCAAAGGCTCGATAAAGTATTTGAAATATGTAACCGTGTTATCAACAGATAAGTGTTAATTAATCTACTGTGTGCGTTCTAACCAGTCGCTCAAGCTGACCAAGCAACCGCTCCCAGTTGTCGAGTGTGGCGTGGCAGCTTAGCTCCAGTCATAAGGCATCGCGCGGAGGTCATTAATAAGAGGAAGTCAATATGGGTTGAAGTAATCAGGAGACACACTGCACCTTTAGAGCAGGACGGGCTATACGATGTCAAGCAACTGACAACCGTTTTTTCAAGTGAAGGCGAAAGGTCAAAATGCACGGTGTCTGAAGATTCCACGACCACGAGAACAATCTCTCAAATTATTAGAGGCATCGAAGGTAAAATTACCTGAGGTTTTACCGTCGCAATATCGCCTTACCGGGAGGCTGGGGTATATTTAATAATCTTTGATGAAACTATGTTTATCTTCAGCATTGTCCGGTTAAGTTTTTGCGCGTTTTATTCCATTGCTCTAAAGCTGTCATTCCCGCATGTTTTTAGCGGGAATCTAGGATGGACGCGCCTCTGGATACCCGATAAAAGCATTCGGGTATGACAAAAGCCGGTACATGCAAATTCCTAACCGGACAATGCTGGTTTATTTTGTACTTTTTTTGTTTGCGTAGGTGATCTCAACTACCTTCTTCGTTTTTGTCGAAAACTTAGAGATGAGTTTATCCAATTTTGGGATCAGAATAGGGCTTAACGTCTTAGCAAGGATTCCAAGAAAGGCATTGTCGAATTTTAAATGAACGGCAGTTTTTACCTCCTCAAAATATCCCTTCTCATCTTTGTGAGTTGTATAGTTAATCTCTAATACAATAGTGCCTGAAAAACTGAAGAATACAGTGGCATTGCCGTGTCCCAAATAGATTACCTTGTTTGGTTGCCGTTCTATAAGCTCAAACTCTCCTGTGATGTGTTTTGACGGCATCTGTATGCCGTACTTCCCATTGCCCTTAACCTCAAGTATCAACTCTTTTCTGTTAAAATCCCTCCCATGCTTTGTAAGTTCTTCAACGTGTTCTATAAAGTATTCCAGTGTCTTTTTGTCTGTGTGTACTGTGAGGGGTTTCTGAATCCTGGTGAATGTGCTGGAATTGATAATGGACTGTACATTATCTGAATCTGACAGGACGGTTTCAGGGTAGAGAGGCACAAGCCAGGAGAAAACGAAAAGACAGATGAATATCGCATTAAGGAATATGCGCACAGTTCAATTCCTGTATATTAAATTAGAAAGTCCCCTCTTGGGAGGGGATTTAGGGGTGGGTAAGTCGGTAATTCGTGAAATATTCACCCCGTTAGAAAGGAGTCTCCGTCCGAAAGGGCGGAGTTTGTGAAAATACTGTGTGGGAGGGGTTTGAAGCCTCTTCCAAACTTTCTAATGGGGTTCGCTGAGATTTCACGACCAAGGGACCCACCCCTAACCCCTCCCAAGAGGGGAATAATCCATGCCACCCTGTAACCCGCAGCGGCAATTCTATCACAAAAATGATTTGGCACAATAAATTAATTTTTGACAGGATTAACAGGGTAAACAGGATGAAATAAGGTAGTTTTTATCTTGGTAATCCTGTATATCTTATCTAAAACAAGTCTTTGTTGTTGCTACGGGAAAACCTGTAGGACTTATTCTTAATTTTGGGGAAAGCAAAGTTGAGGTTAAACGAAAGGTCAAGGATTTAAAGTAAAAGATATACAGGATGAAAAAGTTATCATGTAAATCCTGTTCATCCTGTCTAAGATAGCTGAACTATTACAAGGATTCTAGTTGACAGTTTTTGCTAAAATTTATAAGCTCATAAAAGTATGAATAATTTCTTATGGGCGCTTAAATTTCTAACCATTATTCCCATAGACAGGGAAGACAGGATAAAGCCAAAGGATTTTGGTTCCGTTGTCTGCTGGTTTCCTGTCGTAGGTTTGTGTATTGGTGTGTTCCTCTCAGCAGTATACCTGCCGCTCTATTTCTTTTTTCCACCGCTTATTACGAATGCCCTGATTATCCTTGTTTCTATTGCAGTAACAGGGGCATTACACCTTGATGGGCTTGCCGATACCTGCGACGGCATCTGGGGCGGCTGGAATAAGGAAAAACGACTGGAAATAATGAAGGACAGCCGCATAGGCAGCTTTGGGGCGATTGGACTAATCTGTTTGCTCGGACTCAAATACCTTAGCTTGCACAGTATTGGAGAAATTTCCACGATACATAATGCGTTTTTTGGTGACAATACAAAATGTATTTCCTGTTTTATCTCTCCTCTGTTGGTAAATAAATGT
>Ga0209212_1008411_pt1 | contig 11088 bp, 8 predicted proteins | sample RifGroC2_FD_183996 | JGI IMG/M metagenome (GOLD analysis project Ga0209212, IMG submission 183996) | Groundwater microbial communities from Rifle, Colorado, USA - Groundwater C2 (SPAdes) (version 2) | ecosystem: Environmental > Aquatic > Deep subsurface > Groundwater | place: Rifle, Colorado... | reverse complement strand
GTCAAAGAATTTCTCCAAGTCGATATCGACCACCCACCGCTTGCCGCTCTCAACATATTGACGAGCGGCTTTGATTGCTTGATGGGCGCTCTTTCCGGGCCGAAACCCGTAGGAGTGGTTGGAGAAGGCTGGATCGAACATCGGTCTCATTGCCTGATGTACTGCCTGCTGAATGAGACGGTCAAGTACGGTGGGAATTCCCAGCATTCTTGTGCCGCCTCCCGGTTTCGGTATTTCTACCTTCAACACCGGCAGCGGAGTGTACTTCCCCGCCAGCAGTTCTTCTTTGATGCGCGGCCATTCTTCCTGTAAGTAACCCTTCAGGGCCGTTACCGGCATGTCGTCCACGCCGGGGGCTCCTTTGTTGCGCATTACACGATCATATGCCGCCATCATGTTGCCTCGGCTGACGATTGCTTCCATCAGTCCGTCCGTCTTCGGAGCAGAGTTGTCCTGCTTTCCCGTGACGTTTGCCGCACCTTTACCGGCCACCTGCGGTTTCCGACCGCCCAACTCCGATATGGCGCCGGGTATCTCAATCCGGCCTTCTGCTGCTACTGTCGTCATCGAAATTCAGGGTTCCTTTCCGTCGTTTCAAGTTCCGCCCTTCATCGACTGGTCAGGCCGACTACTATGGCTTCTGCTGACTTCTGCCGAACATGAGGGAATTGCTTTTCAATTCCCCTGCACCTGGATTTCGCCCGGTGCGGGACGGTAGACCTCCCCAGGTAATTCGCGTGACCTTCATTCCATATACCCGCCGCATTTACAGCCACACCCTCTGGATGGTTGTAGGGCTTTGAAGTTACGTGCCTTCTCGCCCGAATGTGACTGCCTCATATGCGATTTCTGTTCGTCGGGCCGGAATTTTGCCTGCGGCTTCCTTCAGATTCCGCCTCGCGACGGACACCCTTGCCGTCCGGCTAATGGTTCCCACCATCAGGGTCCATAGAGGACTTTCACCTCCAAGTCACTGTTTTGACCACCACAATCAAAACAGATGGCGCTTACGCGCCACGCGCCATGCTGGGCGCACACGGCATGTGAGCACAGCGGGTTCACCGCTGTTGCGCTTTGCCTACCTTGCTCGATAAGTTACATATCTTACCGGTGTCCCCACCGACTTCCATTATCGACCGGCAGCATTTTGATCAAGATCGAGTTTTGTACGTTCATCGTAGTCAAGTTGTAATTGATGGTATTTGTCTATGACGCTGTTACCTGTATTGTTAACGGTCTCTGTCAAATCCTTGCATGTTTTGTGAGGTGGAATTTCTGAAATTTTTTGCTGTACTTCACGGGCCGCTTTTTCAGCCAAGTCGCGATGGCCATTCTCGTGCCTCAATAAAACATCATAACAACGAGCCCACCAGTCCCGGAGATTCGATGGTGCAGAATCTTGGTTACTCCAATGTGGCATATGATATTTAACATCCAACAAAACCTCAACTTTATTGATTAAGCATGATTCTTCATTCATAAGTGTGTGCACATTCCAGATTACATTATAAAATACTGATGCAGCATGTCGTTTGTTATCATTAAATGGTTGGCCGTTCTCTTTCATTTGCTGCCACAATTCAGTTTCAGACATGCCGGTAATATTGTAATAATCAATGCTCTCGGTAACATGTGGGTTTATACTGTATTTTTCGAGCTCTTTAACAGCAACAGTCTGCGAATTTGCTCTTAATGGCTCATGGCGTACTTGAATCTCTGTATTCATGGCGATTATGACAAGCAGCACAAAAACACCTAAGGCAATATAACGGAGTTGAAGATGCCGCTTCTTTACTGGCTGTTCATCGCCTCGTAGCGAAAAATGCTCTTTAATCTGGTTGGACCGAGCAATTAGCTGGTCGCAGTACCTGTTAAGTTTCTTTTTAATAAGGGGATCATCGCACTTACTGTCCAGTCTTTTTAAGACCTCAATACTGTTGTTGTTCGTGTCGATTCGTACTAATTGGATTGCATAAAATGAAATCAGTTCCAAAGTTTTTTGTTGCGCGATTTGATATAATTTTGATTCATAACCTTCTGCTCGTGCTGTTTGTTGTAATAGTGGAAACATACGAGTGGCAACCTCATCGAGTGCGGCAATGAGTATGTTGTATGTTTCTACCGTATTCCCAACCTTATTTAGTTCGTCTTGGTATCTTGTAGAAATACCATTACAAGTATTCGTAATTTCATGAAGCAATGATGAGATCCCCCATGATTAATTTTCAAATCATTGTTAGTTGGTTTCCGCATATATGTAACTTTTATGATTATTTTGTCAAAAATAAAAAAGGCCCCGCCTTCCAATTCAGGAACACGGGGCCTTTCTCACTTCATTAACCTCTGCCAAACGCTCAACGCCAGAAAAACAGCTCTCGTACATCTTGGGGCACATCAAACCTGGGCGTGCGATCCACATCTTTATTACACCTCCACAAACAGGCCGTCACATCAACCTTGTCATTGGAGGTAGCAAATCCAGCTTCAAAAAACAAGCTAATTAAATTAATCTATCTAAACGATGCCTGCCGAGTAATATCACGCCTTCTTAAGCGTGAACGAGAACACCGATCCCTGGCCCGGCTCGCTTGTTACGGAAACATTACCGCCGTGCAGCTGCACAATGTGCTTCACAATAGCCAGTCCCAGTCCGGTGCCCCCCTGTTCGCGGGTTCTGGCCTCATCCACCCGGTAAAAACGTTCAAAGATTCTCGGCAGGTCCTTGAAGGGGATGCCGATCCCGGTGTCTGACACCGATATCTTGACACATTCACCGTCATCCTCGGTAAACAGGCGGACCGCGCCGCCATCGGGGGTGTACTTGATGGCGTTCTCCAGCAGATTGACCATCACCTGTTCGAGACGCCCCTGATCCGCCATCACGCGCGGCAGTGCCCCGCCCACGGTTTCATTAATAATGATGATCTTTTTATTGACCGCACGCTCCTGCAGCAGCATGCAGGCCTTGGCGATCGTCCCGGAGACGTCCATGGGATTGAGCTCCAGCAGCGCCTCTTTTGTCTCAAGACTCGAGAGGGTGAGGATGTCGTTGATCAGATTGGTCAACCGTTCCGAATGGCTGGAGATGATCTCCACAAAACGGATGGCGCGGGCCGGATCAGACACCAGGGTACCATCCAGCAGGGTCTCGGCGTACCCCTTGATGATCGTCACCGGTGTCCGCAGCTCATGGGAGACATTGGCGACAAAGTCCCTGCGCATGTTTTCCGCTTTCTTCAGATCGGTGATATCGTGAAAGACCGCCACTATCCCCTGTCTGAGCCCATCCACATTCAGCGGCACCCAGTGCGTAAACAGGGTAATATCGTTGGGCTGGATGGAAATCTCCCGCAGCAGCTCGTTCACTTCAGGTTTGGCCAGGTCGTTGAAGGCCTCCAGCAGGTCGGGATGGCGCGAGATCTCCACCAGCTTTTTCCCTTCTACTTCACCGGCAATCGAAAAGAGGCGGCGAAAGGCGGGATTGACCAGGGTGATGACGCCGTCTGGGGCAGTCACCATGACCCCTTCGCCCATGCTGCGCAGGATGGTGTCCAGACGCTGTTTTTCCGCTGAAAGCCGCTGTACCTGATCTTCGATCCTCTCCGACATGTCATTCAGCACACCTGCCAACTGACCGATCTCATCGTTGGAATCCACCGGAATTTTGGCCTTTCTACTCCCATGTCCAATGCGTGCGGCAGCGTCGGCCATGTCGCGCAGCGGCTTGGTGGTCAGGTTGGATAAGGCATAGCTGAACAGCAGCGCGATCAGTATGGTTACCACGGTTGCCCCGCCCACCATGCCGTGCAGTGTGTTGCGGGCAGACGCCAGGTATTCCAGCGGCATGGCCAGTCGGATGAAGCCGTCGGTGCGGCCGCTGCCGTAGGTCATGGCCGAGTAAAGCATGGAGGTGCGCAGGGTGTCCGAATAACGCATGGCGCTGCCGCTGCCGTGCTTGAGCGCCTCCTGTAACTCGGGGCGTTGCAGATGATTCTCCAGTTGCGCCAGGCGGGCCATGCCCACATCCGAATCGCCGATAACCGTGCCGTCCGGGGCAATCAAGGTGACCCTGGCCTTGATGACGGTCCCGATCGACTCGGCCAGCTGCTGCGGTGAGGTGAGCTGCTTGTTGCTCATCACCAGCAGGCGGGCCAACTGTGTCTGGCTGGCCAGGTTGGCCCGGCTCTCCTCGATCATCCTTTTTTGCAGGGTGTGATCGAAATAGATATAGAAACTTCCGGTGATCAACGCGATCAGGAAGATGTAGGACAGCGCCAGCTTGGTACGAAATCCCATGCGTTACTCCTCGATCTTGTAGCCGAAACCGCGGACGGTCTTGATGATGTCGCCAGGCGTTCCAAGCTTGCCACGCAGCCTGGTTACATGCGTATCAACGGTTCTGGTATCAGCGGTATTGTTGTAGCCCCAGACCTTCTGCAACAACTGCTCCCGGCTCTGCACGCACCCCTTTTTCTCCACCAGGTAAAGCAGCAGCTTGAACTCGGTACTGGTCAATTCAACCTCGCTGCCGGTACTCATGACAATATGGCGCTGCTTATCGATGACAATATCACCGATAGCAAGAATATCAGCAAGCGGCTGTTCGGGCTCATGTTCGAAGCGCCTCATGACCGCCTTGACCCGCAAAGCGACCTCGCGCATGGAGAACGGTTTGACGATGTAATCGTCAGCTCCGACCTCGAACCCCACCACCCGGTCAATTTCGTCACCTTTGGCCGTGATCATGATAATCGGGATATGGGCGGTGCGCTGATCCTTGCGCAGCGCCTTGCAGACCTCGGTCCCCAGCAAACCCGGCAGCATCAGGTCCAGCAGGATCAGGTCAGGCAACTCTGTGCCGGCCCGTTCCAGGCCCAGTTTACCGTCATGAACACAGATGGCGACATAGCCTTCCTTCTCGATGTTAAACGCCAGAAGTTCCGCCAGGTCTTTTTCGTCCTCGATAATCAGCACTTTTTTCATGTCTCGCTCCTGCTCTTGATCCATAACATCCATCATATCTGAAGCTGCATGATCATTTGTAACATACATTTGTTACAGCCATGTTGCAGTCATATTAATTTATTGTAGAAATTGCATCTTGGAGGTTTTTCGTCAATTGAATTTACAAAGATTTTATCTTACCTACACATGTTTGTAATACTGATTATATATACTAATGGAAAAACAAACGGAGGAACTACAAATGAAAATCAGGCTCAATGAAGACTATTACTTCTGGTGCTGCGACTGGTGCGACACCGAAAACAGGGTGCTCTGGGCAAAAATGCAGACTGGCTCCTATTGCGGTGCCTGCCACCGGCCGATGAATCTGCCGGAGTTGACCAGCGTTTCCACCGAGTGCGCAATAGCGGCAGGATTGTGCTAGCCATGGACGGGTGGCTGACAGCTCTGGCTAAATGGTGCCGCTTGCCGGTGAGAGGCGGTTTTACTGAACTGGACCAGCAGATAGAAAAATTGCGCATGTTGCGGGATTCCTATCAGGCCCCGATCCAGGAACAGCGGCATATTCAGATGAATGATGTGAAGAAAAGGGAGGAGCGCTTGTGTATTCAGTAACAATCAAAAGTTGCATCAAGCGCAACTAACAACTTCTGAAAACCGGGCAGTTGGGACATTTTTGCCTTAGAATTTCCAGTTCGCGCAGTCCAATGTCATGCAGTTTGTCATCGGCTGATACGCACAATTTCTGCACCAGTTCTTCCCATTCGTAACTTGAACATGGCTTTTCCAGCGGTATTTCCCTGATTCTGCGCCCGATCTCCACATACCTGGCTTTGTCTATCACTATCATGGCTGTGGCCCTCATTTTTTAGCGTACTACCAACCCGTTCCCGTACAAGTCACAAAGATGAATAGATGTCATGCCGCACAATTGGAACTTGGCTTCAACCAGGATAACTTGCCGGCATCCGGCGGATTCACGCACTTTGCTGGCAGGGCCGGACCCTGTTGTCCGGTATGGGTAAAGCGGCTGATCTCGGTCTTCAGCTCAACCGAAAGTCCGGCCAGGGCATCCGATTCTACGGCAATGGCGGCAGCAGCCTTGACGGTCTCATCCGAGACCTTTTCGATAGCCACGATGTCTGTGCTGATCTGCTCCGCTGTTGAGGAGAGTTCCACCGTGGCGGTCGCAATCTCGCTGGCCATCCCCTGCAAAGAAGTAACACTTTCGACAATCTGCCTCAAAGAGTCTCCAGCCTGTCCGGCATGTTCCACCCCCAAGCGGACACGCTCCAGGCTTTTATTCATTGCGGTGACCGCTTGAGCGGCATCCGCCTGGATGGCTTTGACCCGCTCGGTGATACCCACGGTTGCCTCGGCAGTGCTGGTGGCCAGCTTACGCACCTCATCGGCAACCACGGCGAAACCGCGGCCGTGATCTCCAGCCCGGGCCGCTTCAATAGCTGCGTTCAGAGCCAGAAGGTTGGTCTGGTCGGTGATCTCGATAATGACATCAACGATCTCGCCGACCTGTTGGGAGCGCTCGTTCAAGGTCTGCATCACCACAGTGGACTCCTGCACCGTCCGGGCGATCTCCTGTACTTCTCGCCCGGTCTGGCTTACCACGTCGGCACCGCAAGCAGCCAACTGACGGGCTTCGGTGGCAGATTGGGCAATCCTGGATGTGTTCTGGGATACCATTGAGATGGTCTGGGACATCTCCACCGCAGCGGCGGCAACCTGTCCGACACTGGTTGATTGCTCCTGGGTTGTGGAATGGATTGCCTGAGCAGTACGGGTCAGTCCCTGTGAACTCCCGGTCAGCTTGCCGGATGATTCGGAAACCTTGGCCAGGATTCGTGAAAACGAGTCGAGCAGCTTGTTAAAGGCATTGATCGTTACGGCAAATTCGTCATCATTCCTGATCTCGGCCGTCTTGGTAAAATCACCGGTTTCGGCAATGGCTACGATAGAACCGTTCAGTCGTGCCAGCGAGCGGACGATGCAGACGGTTGTCGTTATGGTCAGGATCAGCACCAGGCCGATCACGGCCAGGGAAATGCCGATCAGCAGCTTTTTGAACAGGTCGACCCTCTGGGTAACTACACTCACGAATTTCTGCTGTTCCTGGGCAGTGGACTGAACATTGGCCTCGCTCTTGTGTCCCTGTTCAAGGGCGACCATTTTGACCTTTTTCACCGAGCTGTCCACCAGTGTCATGTTTTCCTGCACCTTGCGCTGCGAAGCACTGATGGTGCGCAGGGAACTGCCTGCACTGGCGACAGCGCCGTTGATGGCAGCAACGGTATCATCCACGAATCCGGAGCTCTTGATCTCCTTGATGCCCTTGCCGGCCTGGGACATGTTGCGGCTAATACGCGCCTGAATCGCCTGCACCTCTGCCGTTGCCCGGTCCAGTTCGGCCGGGGTCTCGCTGAGCATGATCATGCGGGCCTTGGCATCCAGAAGCTTGGCATCCACGCCAATAGTATAAACAACATCGTTGATGGCGTTGATCTTCTTGTTCAGCTCAATGTCATGATCAACTTCATTGCGGAAGTTTTGTACATTGGCCAGCAGTTCCGGCGCCGCACTGCTGCTGATGTTTTCATTCAGGGTCTTGGTGGCGGTAGACGCCCGGCGTGACGCGCTGATTACCAGGCCGGAAATGATCTCCTTCAATTCAACCAGCGATTTATCAATACGGGCCATTGCCCCGTTAACCCTGGAGGCTTCTGCCTTGAACACAGCCATACTTTTGAATTTTTCATCGGTGGCCTTCAATACCTGGTCGTGCAGTTCGGAAAATATACCGATGTCCATGGAAGTCTTATTGAGACTGCTGATCTCGTTATTGATCCGTTCAAGATTTTCCCTGCTGCGGGTGATGGACGTTGATATCTGTTGCACCTCTTTGGGGTCATGTGCCAGGCCGAGCTGCAGCAGGTCAGCGGAAAGCTTTTCCACCGCTTGCTGGAACCGGACCGTCTTGACCTGGAGCGGCGTAGACTGGGAGGTCAGCAGCGTGATTTTTTCCTTAACCATCAGGATCGTCATCAGGCTGAAAACGGCAATGCCGATGATGCCAAGGATACTGATGGTGGAACTCATATAGAGTCTGGTTTTTATTTTCATTGGCAGTCCTTTCTGCATATCCTTCATTAAAGCATAACATACAGATGTTACAGGCATGTTCCATGGATGAAATATTTCTGTTACATTGTGGCTCCGCTCTTTCTGGCCTTGAGTTTCCTTTTGCAGGGTGAGTACTGACTGATTTACGAGAACGTAACCAGAATGTTGCCAGATTGCTACGCAGCAACAGTACATGATCTGCTATGATCCTGTGATTTCAGGAGTGATCTTTTATTATGATGCCAACTAATGAAACCGGCAAACATAGGCCACACCTGATTATTAATTCCTATTCCGGGAGTTACTCCCGTCGTCATATGGACAGAGCTGTGCTCAGCTTGGCCGAGGCCGGGATTACGCCTTATATTCACGAAATAGCAACTCTCGACGAAGCTGAGATTTGCTGCGCGCAAATCCGGAAAGCAGAGGCTGTTCCGTACGTTATTGTGGCGGCAGGCGACGGCACCATCAACGCCGTTCTGAACGGCATCGGGCCTGGCAAGGCTACCTTGGCGCTGATTCCTCTCGGCACCTCGAATGTGCTGGCCCGCGAACTTGATATACGTTCGCTTGATGACAGTATCAGTCGCATCGTGCGCGCTGAGACCAAGCCATTGGCAGCCGGTGTGTTGGAATGTGGTGGAGCGCGGCGCTATTTCAGCCTGATGGTTGGTATCGGGTTTGATGGGGCGGTTGTTCGGGATGTCAGCCAGTTTGAAAAACGATTTCTCAAGCAAGGCGCCTACGGATTATCGGCCTTGCGGCAGATGTGGGGGTGGGACAGGGAGCTGCTGCTTGTTACCAGCGGGGATAAAAGCGTGTCGTGCCACTCGGTCATCGTCAGCAATGCAACACGTTATGGAGGCGACTTTGTGCTTGCACCCGGCCAGGATGTCTCCAGGCCCGGATTAAGCGTTGTCTGCATCACCAGTAACCGTCGCCAAACCTACCTGGGGCTGGCCATGGATCTGCTGCTGAGACGGAACTGGCCAGACTGCTCCGTCAGACGGTTTACGTCAGATGAGCTGACAGTCAGCGGCGCCAAGCCGATTCAGGTGGATGGCGATTTTGCGGGCTGCGGCCCGGCGCGGTTGAGCGTGGTCGATGATTTTGTCCGGATCATTGCTTAGCAATACCCTTTGCCGGCTGGGCTGGATGCTGATCCCTGCCGTTATACTGATTGTCACGGCAGATGTTGTTCCTGCAAAAGCATCCAGGTTCACGGTAACCATTCAGGCCACACCGCGACTGCTCTCTGCGCCGGTCGCCCAAGCCGCCATCAATGACTCCAGGGCATTACTGCAGCAGGCCATGCCATCTGCTGATGTCCGCATCAACAGGAAGGCCGGAGCCCAGGTTGTCATCATCCTGCCGGATACAAACTTGTCTACGGCCAAGCCGCATCCCTTCCCGCCTGCATCGGCCAGACACCGCCTGCCGGCTCCCGGCCGTTCTTATCGTTGGACATCGCGTTCCGAAAACGGGCAGACAATACTCCGACTACAGGCCGGCTCGCCTCAGGGGGTGGCCTGCGGTCTGTATGGCCTGCTCCAGGGCAAAATGGGCTTCCGCTTCCATCACCCGCGGGAATCTGTCATCCCGCAGCACCGCAGGTGGCCGCTTCCTGTTCGCTTCACGTTTTCAGGCCGGCCACGTTTTGAAAAAACCGGCTTTCATCTTCATACCATGCACCCGACCGAACTGGCTGAACAGTTTCTCAACCCCGATTATCCCAATGCCTTTGAGGATGTGTCGCTTTACATCGATTGGCTGGCGCGCAACAACCAAAATGCCATGCAGTTTGTGCTGTTGCGCGGCATCGATCACTACCGCTGGCCCAGCCATGCGGCCCGGATTGTCCAGTACGCCCATCGGCGCGGCGTGCTGTGCGGGGTTCAGATATCCCTGAGCATGCTCCAGCAGCAGGCCTTCCAGGCCATTACCCTGTTGCGACTTTATCCGTCATACCTTCGGCAGGTGGACGACACCCTGGCCTGGCTGTTCCAGGTCCCGTGGGATTTTGTTTCCCTGGAACCGACCATGGGTGAACATCTACCGTTTCTTAACAAACTGGTGCCGGATATCCAGGCCCATCTTGAGCAGCAAGTAGCCGAGCGTTACCAGGCCCTGCTGCTGTTCGGCACCCATGTCATCGGCGGAGCCGAGACGAAGCGTGAACCGCAGCTTGCTTCCAGCGGCATCCTGGTGCATTCGGTCATGTGTTATTCCGTGTCGGAGAAGACAGCACCGGTCTACGGCAACCAAAACCAGTGTTTCATGCTGCAGACCGCGCAGAAGGAGCAGTTGCGCCGGGAGACCTGGTACTGGCCGGAATCATCCTACTGGGTGGGTTTTGATACACCCATACCGCTGTTGCTGCTGCCATACCTGGATGCCCGATACCAGGATATGGAAACGATGGCCAAGCTGGCTGTCAACGGCCACCTGACCTTCACCTCGGGTTGGGAATGGGGGTACTGGCTGATCGATTGGAGCATCGCCCGCTGGTCGTGGCAGTATCGTGATGCGCAGACGGTCCGGCAGAGCAGCAACTTGACCCCGCTGTTGGAGATACTCCCTGATTCACGGCTAAAGCCAATGTGGAAAGAGGCCCTGCGCCTCCAGAACCTTTATCTGAAGGAACGGGATTTGATGCGCTTCATGGCGGCCGCCACCCCTTTTTCCGAGCTGCCGCACCCTTTTGACAAACCCTTTCAGCCTGCGCCGGAATTCCATTATGCACAGCTGCTCCGATCTGCCAGTCCGCAGGAGGTAAACCGGCAACTCAGCGTACCGGTCAGTGACCTTGAGGAGTACGCCAGCAAGATGGGCGCTCTTTCGCAGCGGATGGAAGCGATGCTCGCAAGGGATGACAGGGCTGGAAACTCGGCAGCGACCATACAGCGCAGATTGGCGCGTGAATTGACCCGCGCCCTGGCGGTCAGCGCGCTACGGGCACGTCATCGGGCTTTCACCCTGCGGGCCCTG
>Ga0209212_1008410_pt1 | contig 11090 bp, 6 predicted proteins | sample RifGroC2_FD_183996 | JGI IMG/M metagenome (GOLD analysis project Ga0209212, IMG submission 183996) | Groundwater microbial communities from Rifle, Colorado, USA - Groundwater C2 (SPAdes) (version 2) | ecosystem: Environmental > Aquatic > Deep subsurface > Groundwater | place: Rifle, Colorado... | reverse complement strand
TAATTATATTAAATTTGGATTTAAAAGGCTTACCGCTATACGCTTTTAATTATTTTAATATTATTTTAAAATTTAAAAAATAATATCAGAAGACTATAGAAGTAAGAATTTTTCGAGCACGATTAGTTTCCAGACTATTAGTAATCGCGGACTAAACACCTCGTTACCTAAGTGCGTACATCCCGATCCTATCAACCTCGTCTTTTACGAGCGTCTGACACAATCTCTTTTTGAAGTGCGCTTCGGTCTTAGATGCTTTCAGACCTTATCGCGACGAGCGTAGCTGCCCGGCGTTACCCTATCGGATAACCGGTACACCAGGGGCTCGGACCCTTCGTTCCTTTCGTACTTAAAGTATCTTCTCCTCAGATTGTTACACTTCCAGTAGATATCAAACCAACTGTCTCGCGACGTTGTAAACCCAGCTAATGATGCCTTTTAATCAGTGAGCACCTGCACCCTTGGTCGCTTCTACACGACCAGGATAGGCAAAGCCGACAGCGAAGAAGCAAGCGTCGAGGTCGATGTGTACTCTAACTCGACACCACTCAATTATCCCCAGAGTACCTTTTCTATCAGATTGGGCCCTCAACAAGAGGGAACACCAATGTTCGCTAGGCCACACTTTCGTGCCATGATTCCTCGCTGATCAGAATCATGTCAGGCCAGCTTTTCGCCTTACCGTCTACATTCGGTTTCCAACCGAACTGAGCTGACCGTTGGGTCCCATCGATGCATTTTCGACGGGTTGCCGCCCCAGCAAAACTGCCCACCAGAAGATGTTCTCCTAAGAGTAAGTTGCTGTTTCACAACTAGCCGGTGTTACACTTTCCTCTATCACTTGCCCGAAAGCAAATGCGTGACGAGTACCGACTACACTATGTAATCATAAAAAAGCAACAACCACTGGCTGCAGTGAAGGTTCATGGGGTCTCCGCTTCCCACTGGAAGTCTCTGGACTGTTCACCAGAAAAGAGAGTTCATGAGACTCATCCTAGGGACAGTGGGAACCTCGTTAGCCCTTCATGCACGTCACCAATTAAATGACAAGGCATTTCGCTCACTTTGTTACTTTCATTTAATTTACAAAATTGCAAATCAAACTATTAACCAATTATTATTGGCGGATATGCATTTCTGCATATCTCCTCATATCGCTATGAGGGTCGGACTGTATCTTCAACTCTTATGAGTTGTCTAGCGTGCAGTCTCTGAGGGTTCCTGTGAGTTTAACTCATAGGTCTTCCCTGCTGATTTTCTCTCCACTTGAATTTTTAGATAATTACTTTGTCACCAAAGCAACTTACTATCAAGCTTCTTCGAGAGTTTCCAGCAAATAGCTAGATTTTACTAAGGCAGTTTTTTGCGCTACCTTAAGAAGGTCAGAGTTACCTCCGCCGTTTACGGACCCTTCGTCCCCTTGAACGGGGCTTTCAGGCAACCGCACTGGGCAGGAATCAGCAACTATACGAAGCCGTTTAGGCTTTGCAGTTACCTACGTTTTTATTAAACAGTCGGGTTCCCCGAGTCACTGCGCCCAGCAATCCCTTTCAAGACTGCTGGGATCCCTTATACCGAAGATACGGGACCAATATGCCGAATTCCCTTAGAATGATTAATCTCTCACGTCTTAGCTTTCTCTGCTAGGGCACCTGTGCCGGTTCTGAGTACGATTACGTAACCAGCTTATGTTTTCTTTTTCACGGGCTCGAAGCATCAAACAAATCCTCTTGCGAAGACCATTCGTATGTTCACCTCTTTCTCTCCATTACGGCACTCGAGAGGCTTCGATACTTAGTAACATCGATGGATGTTATCGTCTTAGCTCCAAGCGTCAGAAAACACCTTGCGTTGCCGCGTGCGGTTTCGTAGTTTCCGAATATTAACGGAATTCCCTTTCGACAAAAACAATTACGCATTTGCCTTAGGATCGACTAACTCTCGGCTGATGATCAGTGCCGAGAAACCCTTGCCCTTACGACGGTGCAGTTTCGCACTGCACTAAGCTCTTACTAACAGCAGCATCTGCATCTGCGATCGGTCCACTAATGTTCACACACTAACTTCTGCCCGAACGCAGCGCCCATCTACCTAACACTTTCGTGTAGAGAAGTATCGGCGGTTGATTTAGCCCAGTCCATTTTCAACCTTATATCCCTCGACCGGTCCGCTGTTACGCGTTGCTTAGAGGATGGCTGCTTCTGAGCCTACCTCCCGGCTGTTTTTGGAATATAAAATCTTATTTGCACTTAATCAACTCTTATGGGCCTTAACTTCTCGTAGGGTTGTTCCCCTTTCGACAATCCAGCTTAACCGGATTTCCTCACTCCCGGCTTCTACGTTGCCAGCAAATTTGGAGTTAGACAGAATAGTGAGGCTTTACGCCCCTACGTATTCAATCTGTACTCTACCTCACTGACTAACTCTGCCGAGGCTGTACTGTGGCACATCTCGATGGGAACCAGCTATTGCCTGACTCGATAAGCTTTTCACTCCTAAACCCAAGTCAGAAGAACGCATATATGCAGAACCTCTTCAGACCTCCACCACCTTTTACAGCGGCTTCATCTTGCTCAGGTTTAGCTCGTCAGGCTTCTGGTCATATCCTAGTGACTCCTCCCGAACTCAGGACGCGCCTCGTCGAAACTGCGCGCATTTTGCTTTCGCTACGCCTCACCCTTTGCGGGTTAAGCTCGCCACTAAGATACACTCGCCGCTCCGTTGTTCAAAACGGACGGTGCAACTCCTAAAAGCCGCACCATACTATCACCTCTTGTTTTCAAGCTCTTTTCACTCCCTGTTATGGGAGCTTTTCAGCGTTCCCTCGCGGTACTATTCGCTATCGGTCTTGGCTAATATTTAGAATTGGATGTTATTGACACCCATATTCGTACGCGAATTTCGACGCGCACTACTCTCTTCCACAATTTACCTTACAACGCAAATTACAGGGCTATCACCTTCTGAGGCAACCTTTTCCAAGGCACTTCATTATTGTTGTTTGGTAATACATGGCTCCACATCTCTTTCCTGTTGCCAGAAAAGATTCAGTTCGTTCTATTCTCCGTTCGCTCGCCGTTACTAAGAGAATCTCTATTGATTTTTTTTCCTCCGCCTACTAAGATGTTTCAATTCAGCGGGTTCCCGATCCTTTCGGATCAATGTCCGAAGACATTGCGAAGTCGCATTGGGTAATATCCAGATCAATGACTGCGTGCGTCTACCTGGATCTTTTCGCAACTTGCTACGACCTTCATCGGTTTCCAAGCCAAGCTATCCCACAAGAGGTTTAGCTAAACGTGCTCTCTATATGTCAAACTATTTTGACAATATTCTTACTTCCATAGTCTCATGAATTATCAACTCTTCCTTCCCAAATAAATTTAGGAAGTGCATAGTATCAATTCTAAGAAAAGCCTAAGCTTTTCTGATGTAAAAATTGACTATAATATTTACACTACACTTTAAAAAAGTGGACCGAACGGGATTTGAACCCGTAGCCTCCCGCTTGCAAAGCGGGCGTTATACCAGGTTTAACTATCGGCCCATACCGAGCCAATAAAGTTTTCTGTTTAAAAGTGTAATTGATTTAGAGAATCGCATAATGTAATATAAAGGAGGTGATCCATCCGCAGGTTCCCCTACGGATACCTTGTGTCGACTTATCCCTTCTCGCTGAGCTCGAATTCGACTTCCTCATCGGGAGCCTCATTCCAACCCAACTCGAATGGATTGACGGGCAGTGAGTGCAAGGAGCAGGGACGTATTCAATGCGCTATGCTAAAACGCGTTTACTAGGGATTTCGACTTCACGAGGGCGAATTGCAGCCCTCGATTCGAACAATGTTAAAGTTAAGGGATTAGCTTCTCCTTTCGGAGTTGCAGCCCGTTGTTTTAACCAATGCGTGCCGCGTGTAGCCTAGCAGATTCGAGGCATACAGACCTAGCGTTGCCTGCACCTTCCTCATACTTACGTATGCAGTCTTTCTGGTGTGCTCCCTCGATAAATCGAGAGATTGCAACTAGAAACACAGGTCTCGCTCGTTCTCAGACTTAACTGAACATCTCACGACACGAGCTGACGCCGGCCATGCACCATCTCTCAGCGCGTCGAGTAAACCATTCAAGTTGACCTTCATTCTGCTGTCGCTGCTAGTGAGGTTTTGGGCGTATAATCCAATTAAACCGCAGCATGCACCCCTTGTAGTGCTCCCCCGCCTATTCCTTTAAGTTTCAGCCTTGCGACCGTACTCCCCAGGCGGCCTGTTTAACGCCTTCGCTACGGCACAGCAATTTCACGAAGAAATCACTGCACCAAACAGGCAGCGTTTACAGCTAGGACTACGCGGGTATCTAATCCGCTTTGCTCCCCTAGCTTTCATCCCTCACCGTCAGATACGTTCTAGCAGAATGCCTTCGCCATCGGTGGTCCTCTGAGGATTAAAACATTTTACCGCTCCCCCCAGAATACCTTCTGCTCCTCCCGTTCTCAAGTCTACCAGTATTTTCTGCACGCTCGACAGTTAAGCTGCCGAATTTCACAGAAAACTTAGCAGACCGGCTACGGATGCTTTAGGCCCAATAATCGTGGAAATCACTCGTGGCGCCGGGATTACCGCGGCGGCTGGCACCGGTCTTGCCCACCACTTATTCGCCGAGTTTTTCACGCTCAGCAAAAGCTTAATCATAGTGACTAAGCACGTGGGATTCCTTTGTCACGCTTGCGCGCATTGCAAAATTTTCGTAACTGCTGCACCCCGTAGGGCTAGGACCCTTGTCTCAGTGTCCTTCTCGGGGCTCAGACTCTCATCCCCCCTACAGATCTTCGGTTTGGTGGTCCTTTACACCACCAACTGCCTAATCTGCCGCCAACTCATCCTGCAGCGCCGAAGCTTTCAAAAACTGGCTTCTCCGAGTTTCAGTTTTCTATAAGATATTACCTTCAGTTTCCCGAAGTTATTTCTCACTACAGGTAAGATTATTGACGTGTTACTGAGCCTTGCGCTATGCCTTGCGGCATCAACTTGCATGTCTTAGTCGAATCCCACTAGCAATTTCCTCCCGCAGGATCAACGGGAATTGTTATTAGGACGGTCGCTTGACCTCCATCTTTACTTACACTACATTATTGCGATTCTCCATCATTCCAATTACTATAACTGGAACTCACAGTTCCTATACTTCAATTCAGGTTAGCTGAGTTTTGAAGCTGTCATAACAAAAGCTATGACATAATTATGTCTTGAAACATAAGCAACGAATGCTTAGCGAATCATTAGAATTTCTTCGCCTTAGTGCTTCAAGCGTGATTGTTTTTGTTTAAGCCGTTTATAAACTTTATGTATCGCACTTGAAGTCGATTTTACTGCATCAAAATTTTATAATCATACATTACGAAAAGCAGCATCAACCAAATAGCTACAAAAACAATATTTATTCCACCAGTTGGCAAAGTTCTTGTCAATATTTCCTGTAAAAATACATATCCAAAATAAATTAATATTATTCCAATAAAAAATATTGGAAAGGTTTTCCATCTTGGGGCGAATCTAACGCCTAAAAGTGTGATTATGCCTTTCGGATTAAGTATTATGGGTTCAAAATAGTAGAAGAGTATAAACAATACGCTAATAATAATTATATCTTTAAGAGATGACTGAAACCAAACCGTCATAACAACAATCGATACTATGAATGCTATCCATATCAAAGCCAGCACGTCTTTCTTTAGAGCTGTTATAATTTTAGCTACCCTTTTAGCTACTATTTCAGCTACCATATTAATTATGAATGAATCTGGCTTTGATAAATCTTATCTTGCGATGGAGAGATTGACTAATGCAGGAGAAAGGATTCGAACCTTCGAAGGCACTAAGCCAATAGGTCCTAAACCTATCACGTTTGACCACTTCGTTACTCCTGCAGATTCGCAAATCTGGAGTGCTGTCGCATTCTTCGAATGCAACGTGCGCTATGCGCAGGCTTGCGTAATACTATTTAAGAAATCCAGTTAAAAGATTATCCTTACTTGCCAAGTCGCTTAATTCGTCTAAGTCTCTTTCTTTTCTTCATTTTCTTTCGATACCATTTCCATCTGCCACGGTATCCAGACTTATTCTTTTTCTTCCATTTGCGAGAGCTTCTTTTCATTCCAAATTAATCTACATAACTTTTGTAGTTTGTATATTAAGCAGGTTAAAGGCGTTTTTTAAGGTTTGTGTAAAAGCCCAAACGAGCAAAACTCTTGCTTTTTTATGCGGCATAGACGCTTGCTTAACCGGACAGACTTCGTAAAATTCATTGAAATCTTTTGTTAACTCATAAGCATAAGTAGCAATCAAATAAGGTGCCAGCTGTTCATTAGCTTTTTCAATTACATCTCCGAACTCGCCAAGCTTTTTTATCAATTTAATTTCTTTCTCGTGGCTCAATATATTATAATCAACATTAGTTATTGGTTTAATTCTTACTTTCTGTAGTATTTTTTCTGCTCGTAACAAAGAATAAAGTAAATAAGGTCCTGTATCTCCTTGGAATTCAAGAGCTTGTTTTGGATCAAAAGTTATTGTTTTATTCGGAGCCTGTTTTAACATTCCATACTTTAATGCTGCTAGGGATATTTTCTCTCCAGCTTTATTTGCAGACGAAGTTGAAATCTTTGGGTTTCTTGATGCAACTTCCTGAACAGCATTCGCTTTTACTTTCTCAAATAATTCTCTAAATGTAATAATATCTCCTTCACGCGAACTCATTCTGCCAGATGAAAGCATAACTAACTCATACGCAACGTGCTCACATTTATCTGCCTGCCTAAATCCAGCCAGCTGCAGCGTCTTGAACAGCTGTTGGAAATAATGCGACTGCTCTGTCGCAGTTACATAAATGCTCCTGTCTATTTTTCTTTTTTTGAATTTTTCTTCTGCAAGAGCTAAATCCGAAGTTGCGTAAAGACCTGTGCCGTCTGATTTCAAAATAACTAATACGCCTAAATCATACTCTGACAAATCTACAATTAAAGCGCCTTGATCTTTCCTTGCAACATTTTTCTTTACTAAACCCTTTGCTAATTTTTTGCCTTTTGATTTAATTTTTGATTCATAAAACCATACGTCAAATTTAATTCCGAGAGTTTTGTAAATTTCTTTAAATTCGTTAAGACTCCAGTTACGAGTAACATTCCACAAAGTTTGCAGTTTCTTATCTTTCTTTTCTTCTAATTTCAGCAGTATATCCGAAACTTCCTCGTGAAACTCTTCGTGACCTTCAAGCGCTTTTACAGATTCAGTATAAACCTGTCCGAGCCATTCACCAGGATTTCCCTTAGGTTTAGAAAATTGGTGATATTTTTTCAAAGCCCAAATAGTTTTAGCCACGTGCGAACCTACGTCATTAATGTAAGTTGCGGATACAACATTATTGCCAGAAAACTTCAGTAGTTTTACAATAGAATCTCCTAAAACAGTTCCTCGTAAATGGCCGATATGAAATGCCTTATGCGTATTAGGCTGTGAGAACTCTATCATTATTTTATCTTTTTTAGGATTGCCCGCTCCATATTTATTTTTCTTTTTATAAATTTGTGACAAAATCTGTTTAGATATTTTAGAATTATCTAAATAGAAATTAACATAGGGTCCAAAATGTTTTACCTCTTTAACTAAATCGCTTCTTGAGATTTTAATTTGTTTAACAATCTCCTGGGCAACTTCATTTGGTTTTTTCCCTCGCTCAGATGCTAATTTAAAACACGGAAAAGAATAATCTCCCAGCTCTGAATTTGGTGGAACTTCTAGCAATTCAGCTGCCTGCTTGTAAGGTATTTGTAATATAGGTGTGAGCAATTTTGCTGCATCGCGTCTGAAATCTTGCATAACATAAGAATTATTCCCTAGTTTTTATATCTTGTTTCGCCATTTCCATCTTCTACGCGAAACGAGATTAGCGAAATTCCAAAGGATTTTGATATATCTTGTTTAGAGCGTTCTCAACTCGTTCTTCACTAAAATTGTGCTCCTTAACTAAAATTCTTTTAATTTCTTTCCTGTCCGGCTCGCTCCATTTCAGCTTATATTTATCTGTAACTGGAATTTTTGCAAACAAATTATAAATTTCCTTCCAATCATAATTCAGATCTAAATCTTTGAATATTTGCTTATTGCTTTTCCTCTGCACAAATTTAACTGCTTTTTTCGGTCCTATATTTGGAATTTTATCATTGAAATCAGTTCCAATCAACATTCCCAACGCAATCAGCTGACGCTGGTTAATTTTATTTTCTTTCAAAAATTTTTTCAAGTCTATTAATTCAAGAGCGACTTTTGCATTTCCGCCTTGCGGGAGTTTTCTATATTTAGCTAATGTTAAATTTCTAATCAATCTCGGAGATCCAAATAGCAACGCATCGTAATCTTGACTCACAGTTGCCCAAACTTTTCCCTTCTTACACATATATGCACACTGCGCTTCTCCTTCTGACGGAGCTTCTACTACTGGAATTCCAAGCGCTTCTAATAATTCAATAGATCTTCTCCTAATTTCTGGAGTTATTCTAATTAAATATTCATGTTCAATTCCAAATTTGCTGGCATCATATCTGAATTTATGGCTTGGAGATTTGCCATCAAATACATAGCATAATTTAATTCCAGAAGCCATCAAATTAGTACTTCTATAAAACAAGCCCGATAAATAATTGGTTAATCTGCCTTTAGAATCAGATAGCTGCGGCATAGTTGTTAAAAATTGATACAAAGTTAAATACGCATCCACAGCAAGTTTTTTGCCTTTCAAATCTTCCAAAGTCAGCTGCTTTGTTCTAACTAGTGATTTTAGATTAACACCCATATAAAAATAAAATAAATGAAATATAAAACAATTCCGAATTGATTATGATTATCTTCTACGTTTTTTTGTAGTTGTTGTTCTCTTTCGCGAAGCTCTCCTTTTAGTTGTTCTTCTTGTAGTTTTTCGCGATGCTGTTCTTCTTCTAACCATTTGATTATACCTCCTTGAGTAATACTTGTCAATTAACATTAGTCTAAAGTATATAAGTGTTTTTATCAAAATTTGGAAACGTAATTATTTTTAGAAATGTAAAATCTTTGTCTGCGTTTTGTATCTTTAATAACGCCGATGCGGTAAGCTTTGATTATTTTTACTTGCTCATCGCTATCTGAGATGTAAATTTCGGACTGCACAGTCATATTTTTTTCCTGAAGTTTTGGAGAAATATCAAACGCTTGAGTAAGTTTTCCTGGTCCAGAACATAGTTGTCTAACATCACTTACATTAGAATTTATTTTTTTACGGAGTTCAAACATTTTATCAACGCTGCTTAATGGTTCAATTGCGCGGAGCAAAACTCCAGACGGTTCATTTTCTTTGCCAGTTATAACATTAAACATCCAATTGCCGTGCACCATATAAACAAAAGCTGTTCCTGGTTTATTCCACATATATTTATTGATATTATTTTTCTTTCCGCCAAAAGCTCTGCTCGCGGGATCTCTTGTGCCATGATAAGATTCGGTTTCAACTATTTTTCCTACTAGTAAATCGTTATCTAGCGACCTTACTAATAGTTTACCTAAAAGTTCCTTAGCTACTATTTCAGCATGTCTTGAATAAAATTTTTGTGGTAAAATTTGTTTAACGTTAAGTTTCTGTATTAGAGATTCTGATTTTTCTTCTTTCGAAGTTTTTGCCGTATTTAGCTCTCCTTTGGAATTAGAACTTAACATTTTATTCGCCTAGTAATTCTATTAGTCTTTTCTTAAATTCTTCCAGCTTATTTTCAGATATTAATCCGCCTGATGCCTGCGGATGCCCTCCACCTATGCCGTTAAATTCTTTAGCCAGCTGCATCGCTAACTTATTACAATCAACTTTAGAATTTTGATTTCTATAACTTATTTTTATAGAACCATTATTAATTCGTAATACAACTACGGTTTTATTTTTAACTTGCATAGATATTATAGTAGAAACTGCAGAAATTATTTCGTTTTTTGGGGATATTTCATAAATAATTAAATTTCCATATTTTTCCGCTTTGTTTTTCCAATCATCAGTGTAATATTTTATTTCGTCTTCCCTGCTTTTTCTGTATTTGCATAATATTGCGGCTTTGCCAGAGCAGTCAAGTAATTCTTTTGGTATTTCAGCTTCGAGTGCAACTTCTAATGCCAGTCTCTCGCCGCCAGCTCTATCTTTTCCAGATGAAAATAAACTTGCAATCTCTCCTAGTTGACTTGAAAAGTCATACTTTTTCTTGCTTTTGCTTAATTCAGGATAATTATTATAGATTTTATCAAGAAATTTTTTCCAGGCTGTTCCGCCGACATCATTAATTATACCTACTCCAGCAAGCCAATCCAAATGTGAAATATCAACCACAAGCGAACAAATATCGAATGTTAATTTAGCTCCACAGTATCTTGAGCCCTCTAATTCTTTTTGGAATAAATCCGGATGAATATGTAAAATTCCGTATTCATTTAAATTATTTGCAATTGTATGATGGTCGAACACCGCGATCTTAGATCTCTTGCTCCAGCGTAAAACTTCTTTTAAATTCTGATCGGCTGCCAAATCAGTAAAAATAATATACTCGTAAAACGCTGGAATTTTTACTAAATCTAACTTTCCAGGATTTGCATAAATTATTTTTGCTGGGCGTTCTCCAAAATATTTTTCAAAAGTCTTAATTAAAATAGCGGCTGCTGAAATTCCGTCGCCGCATCCTCTGTGATAAACTACAGCTGTATTTTTTGGTTTACAATTTCTAATGAAATCTGCGGCTTCGTTTAACATAATATAATGAAATTCAAACTATATGCTAAAAAGCTTTCTCAACTAATGTACGACTAATAACCTTATAAACCGACAAATTACACTCATAGCATAAGAGACGACAGTTCTCGAAGTTACTGCTGAACATAGTTCAGCGGTTAGCCGAACTCATTCGGTTATATGCCTCTTTTTAAGAGGGCCGCGCATCGGGTGTAAACCTAATATGTGCACTCGATAATTGTTTTCTTGGTTAATAGAAATATGAAATTTCAAGAATTGGGTTTAAACCCACAATTAGT
>Ga0209212_1008406_pt1 | contig 11092 bp, 8 predicted proteins | sample RifGroC2_FD_183996 | JGI IMG/M metagenome (GOLD analysis project Ga0209212, IMG submission 183996) | Groundwater microbial communities from Rifle, Colorado, USA - Groundwater C2 (SPAdes) (version 2) | ecosystem: Environmental > Aquatic > Deep subsurface > Groundwater | place: Rifle, Colorado... | reverse complement strand
TATCGCCGGCTCAACGAATCGCTGGCAGAGCGCATCGAGGAGGCGGTGGCCGAGCTACGCGAGAAGGACCGAATCCTCGTCATCCAGGGGCGTCAGGCTGTCATGGGCGAGCTGATCAGCAACATCGCCCACCAGTGGCGCCAGCCGCTCAACATGCTGGGACTTCTGGCCCAGGAGCTGCCGATGAGCTACAAAATGGGGGTCTTCACCAAGGAGTTGTTGGAGGCGAACGTCGCAAGGACCATGGAAATCATCAATCAAATGTCCCAGACCATCGAGGACTTTCGCAGCTTCACCATGCCGGATCGGGAAAAGGTCGATTTCATGGTGGTCCAGGTGATCACCAAGACACTGTCTCTATTGGAAGAGGGCCTCAAGGCGCACAGCATCAAGACGGTGGTCGAACAGGAAGGTGATCCCGTCATCAACGGCTACCCCAACGAGTACTCCCAGGTGTTGCTCAATATCCTGCTCAACGCGCGGGACGCCTTCCTGGCCACAAAGGTTGACAGCCCCAGCATCGCGATCAGGGTGTTCCGTGAAAACGGCAGGAAGGTGGTGACGGTCACCGACAACGCGGGCGGCATTGCGCCGGAGATCCTCGACAGGATCTTCGATCCGTACTTCACCACCAAGGGGCCGGAGCATGGGACGGGAATCGGACTGTTCATGTCGAAGACCATCATCGAGAAACACATGAAAGGCGTTTTGAGCGCGTGCAATACCGGGAGCGGCGCGCAGTTCCGCATCGAGGTCTGAGATTGAAATGGAGACATTATTTACGTGTGATTCCCAGATCTTTCTTAACAGACTTAATGTAGCGACCAAAAGCCTTATCCTTCTTTCGCTTTTCAAGGCACGACAGATCATGAAACTCTGATTCACTCCTTAATTTGATAAAGTTCTGATAGTGTACCCGATGGAGACTTCCTTCCTCAATTGCACTCAAAACAGCACAACCTGGTTCGTTAGAGTGAGAGCAATCACTATATTTGCATTTCGATGCTAACGCATAGATATCGGCAAAGCTGTCGCCCATTCCTTCCTCAGCTCCTAGGATGCCGAATTCACGCATTCCGGGGTTATCTATCAACATTGCACCATTATTCAATACTACGAGTTCGCGACGCACCGTCGTATGTCGTCCCTCGCCTGTATCACTTACCACCTTGGTCTCAAGTATATGACGGCCAATCAACTGGTTGATCAATGTACTCTTGCCAACCCCCGATGAACCTAAAAGACAGTAGGTCTTTCGTGATTGTAGAATTTCGCGCACATTATTAACACCTTCGCCGGTGACGTTACTAAGCGCGATTACCTCCGTGTCGATTCCAGCGCCTCTAATTTTTTCTATCAGTTGCTGGAGAGTTTCAGGACTGACCAAGTCGGTTTTTGTAAGTAAAATGACAGGATGGACATGCCCATTTCTAACCATTACCAAGTAACGCTCAAGCCTATTAACATTGAAGTCGAAATGACAGGACTGGACTATTAAGGCTACATCGATATTCGAAGCAATCATCTGGTATTCAACGATATCTCCTGCAGCCTTACGACGAAGAACCGACTTTCTAGGAATGACGTCATGAATAATTCCGAACATGTCAGAGCTGCTGCATTGAATGCATACCCAATCCCCAACACATGGGAAATCGATTGATTGCCCGGTCATATATAGAAAACGGCCGGCAAGCTTTGCGCGAAATTCGCCAGACTCATCTAAGACAAGAAGTTGATCACGATCCACAGCAACAACACGTGCAAGACGCTGTCCTGCCAGGCCCTTTTCATCTGCCTTTGCATCAAACCACTCATCCCATCCAAATCGATTTAGTTGTTCAGAAGCAGAGCTCATTTGAATTACCTCAAATGTAGATTTATTTTCTCATTACTTTTCACACCAACGCCAGGGTGGAGCGGCGCAGCGGCCTTGCCGCGGTAGCCGTCTCCACCCGCCTGGTTGGCGATTGCCGTTCATCAACTCTTCTCGGCTCCAGTTTGCTCTTGAACCGACTTCCGTCCGCAAATGTGCAGGTCAGACGCAAGGTCAGACCCTACGGCATGCAGGCCTTGCGGTAAGCTGGAAACTGCTATATAGTCTTACATAATTCTTACTGGAGGTGTCTAGTGGAAACCGTCAAGCTATCGAGTAAAGGGCAATTCATTCTTCCGAAATCCATTCGTGACCGGCATCACTGGGAAGCGGGCACAGAATTTATTATCATTGATCGAGGCGCGGAACTCGTCATTAAGCCGATAAAAGTTTTCTCTCCCACCGAATTGGAATCGCCCAACACCCCGTCAGTCTACCGTGGCAAGCCGCTTTCGCTGGAGGACATGGAACGGGCCGTGCTCGCCGAAGCGGGAAAACATCGATGATTGCAGTAGATACCAACATCTTGGTCCGTTACCTGGTTAAGGATGATCCTGAACAAACCGTACGAGCAACCGACTTTTTAGCGAAAAACAGCTGCTTCGTTCTTAAGTCCGTCCTGATCGAAGTTGTCTGGGTGCTGTCGTCGTCAGTCGGTTACAATCTCTTGCGGGAAACCGTCCATGAGCGATTACTCCATATTTTGGGCCTATCGTCTATCGAAGCCGAAGATGCAACCAGCGTTGCCCAAGCTCTCGCATGGTATGCCAAAGGCATGGACTTCGCTGATGCCCTTCACCTGGCCTGCAGTAGTGAACTTTCTGGACTTGCTACATTTGATAAGAAATTCGCATCAAGCGCAAAGAAGCTTCAGGCCATTCCGTCGATAATCCTGCTCCGTTAACCCCTCTATTTGGAACAATTCTCGAAACAATTGCCCCCACAACAAAATTCAATTCTGCACCTATTCATGGGACCAATAATCTACTATCCTGATTTTAAAGTTGCGCTCTCGCGTTACACGAAATATCACACGAAAATACGGGACAATATCTCAATTCCCTGCTCAATCTCGGCAGCAGTCATCCCGCCGAACCCTAGAAGAAGGCTGGTTGTTGCGGGCGCGCCGGTGGTGCAGGTCGCGCTGAACGGAAACAAATTGATCCCGTTTTGCGCGGCGAGGCGGATGATTTCTGCTTCGCCGGGTTTTTCGTCCTGCAACTGCATAACCACATGCAGTCCGGCACCCTGGCCGACCACAGTAACCCTGTTGCCGAAATACTGCTCAATCGCCATGAGCATGGCATCGTGCTTCTTCTGGTAGATAATGCGCATGCGTCTGACATGACGATCCCAGTATCCCTGTTCCATGAATTTTGCCATGGTTTTTTGTTCCATCAGGGATACGGTGGAAAAATAATCATGGTAGCGCACGTGGAACCGAGCGAGCAGCGAACGGGGGAGTACCATGTAGCTCAGACGCAGTGCCGGGGAGAGTATCTTGGAAAATGTCCCCATGTAGATGATGTTCCCGTCGGGTCGCAGCCCTTGCAAGGACGGGATCGGTTTACCGTGGTAGCGAAGTTCGCTGTCATAATCGTCTTCGATGATCAGGTTTCCACCTGATCCGGCCCAGTCAATCAAGTTCAACCGGTTGGCGACAGGCATCACATAACCCATTGGTAGCTGGTGGGAAGGGGTAACATAGGCAATGGTGCTGCCGCTGGCCCTAAGGATGTCAAGGTCGAGCCCGCCCGATCCGACGGAAACCGGAACGATGTTGAACATATTATTCCGGAAGACCGCGCGCGGCAGGTGGTATCCGGGATTCTCGACCGCCACCGTCGAGTGACTTTCTTTCAGAAGGTGCGCCACGAGATCCAGGCCATATTGGAGGCCGGCGCAGACGACGATCTGATCAGGCTCACAGATCACGCCACGGGAACGCTCCAGGTACCGTTTAATATTGCTGCGTAATACCCAATCCCCCAGGGGATCGCCGTACTGCGAAAACTCGCGGGAACTCTCACGCAGGCACTCCAGAAAGCATGTGCGCCATAGTGCCGAGGGGAAACTGGCCGGGTCGAGTCGTGCGGGATGGAAATCGTAGGCGAAGCTTGGCGAAGGTTGTGGGGGACGGCTCTGTTTACGAGGTTCTTGGCTCAGTGGCAATGGTGTGGCAATATGATCGAGCGCCGACACAAAGTATCCGCTTCGTCGCTTGCTGTAAATATAGCCCTCTGCATACAGTTCCTGGTAGGCGCCATCAACCGTGTTACGACTGGTCGACAGTTCGGCTGCAAGGTCCCTGACGGACGGGAGTTTGGCATGGGCCGGCATTTTTCCTGACAGCACATGAGCCCTGATCTGTTTATAGAGTTGCTTGTATAACGGCTCTTGGTCGTTATGGTCCAGAATAAACATAAGCTCTTCCAATCACAGCGTATAGCTGTACAACAATCGACTTACAGGAGACAGCAAAATGATTCCCGAAAAACTACTGGAAATTCTGAAACAGGACGGCATAGTTGCCATCGCAACTTTGGGTCAGGACGGGCCACATATGGTCAATACCTGGAACGGTTACATCCGTATATCCGCCGATGGCCGTTTGTTGATTCCTGCCGGCTATATGCATCGGACCGAGGCGAACATCACGTTTAACCCCGAAGTCCTGATTACCCTAGGAAGCCGTAAGGTTCAAGGGTTGCATGGCCCTGGCGCCGGTTTTCTGATCAAAGGCAAGGCAGAGTTCATAACGTCGGGGCCGGATTTTGATCTACTGAAGTCAAAGTTTGATTGGCTACGTGCCACGTTGGCGATAACGCCTGATTCTGTTTCTCAAACGTGGTAGTTTAACGACGGATAACGGAGGACAGTTACTTAATATCTCTTATTTGGCAACTTGTCCTCTGATTTATGGGGTTTCAACCATGTTGAGGCGCAGCGGCGGAGCGAAGCGGAGACCGTCTCTGCCGCCGATGGTTGGCTGTTACTGTAGACATCATCGGTGCCGGTACCGGTCGAGATCCGATGCTTTCGTGACAGGTGGAGGGAGTACGAATTGATTATGTGCAAGCCACTCTTTTACAAACGCATTATGACCAGCTACATAACCCTTCACCCTCAACTTAGACCCGCCGGTAGTATGCACCACTGGCAGATCCTTCACAGGGGGGTCGTCTTCCGGATCAAGGACAGTGTATCTATACCAAGTCACATACGGAACCTCTCTTTTTGCAGCTGCTTCCCCACGTTTATAACCCCTGTAATAAACGAAGCAGGACAACAGTGCCGTTACTGCCAGCACTGCGCAAACAGATGCAAATTCCCCTTTTTTCCACAGCTTATTCTTCTCACGTTCTTCGTTGGCAACTTTTTCTGCAGCCCTGATGTCGAAACAGAGGCCTTTGCATTCGGGGCACGAGGCAAAGGGGGGTGAACCAGAGTATCGTTGTGTCTTGACACATTCTTCACAGAACTCAGCACCGCAGTCATTACATCTCCAATTGCTCATGACCGATGGATGTTTTTTGCAAAAACCCGGTTTTTGTTTCCCAGTTTTTGCATATGCTTTTTGGCATTGGGGGCATGACCAGTCAGGGCCTTCGTCGGTTGGTTTTCTAGTGTATTGGCAAGCTGGGCACCTAATGAGAGTTGGAATTTGGTTGTCTTTAAGAGAGTTAGGGGCATCAGCATTATTTTTTGTCATATTGTACCCTTTGAGTCCTTTCCCTTTTCATCAGCCAACGATTTAAAGTTTATGCCGTGCGCAGCGAAGCGGAGCCACCGCATAAACTGTAGTTGAACTAAGCCGCGTGAGCGCCACCGCTGTATGGACTTTTGTCAGGGTTTTCTGGTTTTTGCTGGGGGGATGATACAGGCACGGCGAGGTCAATTCAATGTATAAATTCGCATACTCGCCTGATCCGGTGCCGGGTGTAATGTGGTGTTAGGCATCTTCACGGCTGGCAGCCAGTATGCTAGCCACCCCAATCTTTATCTTTCACTTTGATATGGAATTTAGTGTCGAAATCAGCATCGCCAACCTGATAGTCATACATAGCTAAGACATGCTCTGAGATCCAGTCCAAGGAATTTGATTTCCTGATACCGAAAAAAGGATGTGCATAAAGTATTTTTGTTTTAATTTTAAAAAATGAGGGAGTTCCTACTAGATTTTCTTGGCCACCTCCCCGTACAGGAAGGTAAATAAACATCAGATACTCTCTGTCACCTCTCGTGACTTTTATTTCACCGCCGCCGTAATCAACACCAAGTTGAGAGGATAAATTGCGCAATACTTGAGTCGTCGTTAGTCCAAAATTTTCATCGAACAGTTCAATCATTCCAATCCTTATTGTTCAGCCAACGTCGTGGGGGCGCACCAGCGCGTCAGCGTCTGTGCCGCCTCCTGGTTGGCTTCGTTGTTTTTGGTTCATTTGATTTGAGGCTTGCCCCTTGAGCCCGTCGATTTACTTTCAGGACTCCTCCTCCTTCGATGAATTTCATTCGCCCTCAACTCTTATCAGCTAACCCACTGACATCATAGCCATTGACGCAGATCCGAGCTTCAATAGATAGAAGCGTTGGTTTCACAAAGATTTCTACAATAGCGTTCTTGCCATCTTCGGCGGTAATAGAGGATATCAAAAACACATCTTCTGAAAATCCAAGGTGAAGCTTTATATTTATTTGATCTTTTAAGTCCTCATCGATGAGCAATTGAAGCATGTTTATCCAGGTGTAGATAACCCTGATTTTATGTCCTTTATAAGTCGCTCGCCATTCTTTCCTAGGTTTCATGATGTCTCTTTTTCGCCAACGGGCCGCGCAGTTGACCCGTTCGGGCAGCCTTTCCGCCCGACTGGTGTCAACTGCCTGATTGCAACCTTTTGCTTTCTCTCGTTTTTACATTTGTCTTAAAGTACTTCTCTGTTTTTTCTCTTCTCATAAAGCAATACAGCAGGTACCTCTAGGTTTTCTCAACCGCGACGCGCAGCCTCGATTGCGGCGATGTCGATCTTTCTCATCTGCATCATCGCATCGAACGCACGCTTGGCGGCAGCGGGATCGGGATCGGTTATCGCTTTCGTCAGCGCCACCGGCGTGATTTGCCAGGAGATGCCCCATTTGTCCTTGCACCAGCCGCACGCACTTTCTTGGCCGCCGTTGCCGACGATTGCGTTCCAGTATCGATCGGTTTCGGCCTGGTCGGCGGTTGCGACCTGAAACGAGAATGCTTCGTTGTGCTTGAACGCTGGTCCGCCATTGAGCCCGAGGCAAGGAATTCCCATCACGGTAAACTCGACCGTCAACACATCACCTTTCTTCCCGGACGGATAGTCTCCCGGTGCGAGGTGCACCGCGTCGACGGATGAATCGGGAAAGGTCTTGGCGTAAAAGCGCGCCGCGTCCTCTGCGTCGCCATCGTACCAAAGGCAAATCGTGTTCTTTGCTGGCTTGGTCATGTCATTTCTCCTTTGTGATTAGACACCCGACGCCGGAGTAAACGATGCGCTCGCAGTCGAAGGGTATTGGCTCGGCGGACAACGGTCGGGAGTTGACCTTCCGGATGTTCGGGCCGGTCCAACTTCCTGGTTGGGCATCCTAATTTTCTTCCACTCTGGCAGATGGAAATAGAGCCGACGGGCCTTCGTCGTAAAATTTTCCCAATAAGTGCGCTATAATACGTTTCCTAATCCAAGTCAAAGGGGCACCTGATCAGTGCTATCTTCCGCACGCTGCGCAAGCACCCCCTCCCCTTTGACGGGGGAGGGCTGGGGAGAGGGTGAAAAGCTGGCATGAGCCTCACCCTCCCCCCGGCCCCACTGCCATTAAGTTAAGCGATGATTCCGTGAATCATGTAGGGTGGGCCGTGCCCACCATCAGGATGCGGGTGTGGTGGGCACGGCCCACCCTACCTCTCATTCCCTCCTCCCTTAATGGCAGTGCCCCCCGGCCCCTCCCATCAAGGGAGGAGGGAGTTTCAACCAGCAGAAGATTGACGCTAATCACCCCATGCCTTTGGAGCCAGACGGCCTTAAAAACCCCAGTCAGTTGAACTCCAGCTTGTAGTAGAGATCCAAACCGCTCTCGCTGCCGCTTTGCGTTTCCAGCTGCCAGCGCCGGCTGATGTCGTAGCGCAGCATGAACAGGTTCCCCCCGGTGATCAGGGAGCGCCCGTAGCTCAGATAAAGCTGCGGCGTCAGGTATTTCCCCACGGTCAACAGGGATTCTGCGGCAGCAGGCCTTGCCTGCGCCTCCCCCGTCGGGGTGACCGGGATTTCCTTGTATCCCATCAGGCCCACGCCGGCGGTATCCACCGTCTCGACGCCGAGCACGCTCAGCCCGAGCCGATCCTTGATCTGTTCCTGCACCGAGCTCGATTCCCCCAGGGAGAAGAGCGAGGTGGCAGCCATGGCCACCATGTTTCCCTGCTCGCTGCTGGCGCCAAGCGGATGCCCCAGCACCATGTAGGCCAGGATGTCGACCTCCGGCATGGGTGGCTCGGAGTAAAGCTTCACGATCGGCGCCTTGAGAAATCCTGCTACCGTCACGCCGGCACGCACATCGCCCACCTTGCGCAGCGCCAGGATGTCCAGGGTCGGCTGGTCCACCGGGTCGTCGACGTAGTACACGCGCCCGCGCACGATCTCCAGGTCCATGCCGTAGGCCCGGTAGCGCCCCTTCACCACCCGGATCTCACCGCTGCTCGTGATGCTATCGACCCCCTGCAGCACGAGATCCATGCTCCCCCCGAGCTGGGCATCGATACCGGAGGCCTTCACCTCGACCTTTTCACCCAGCACCACCCGGATCCTGCCGTCCAGGGCCAGCGGAAACGGCTTCCCCTCGGAGGCCGGCGGCGCCCCCTCCATGATCACGTCCCCGCTCGGGGTGACGATCTGGCGCACCGGCGGCCCGGAAACGAGCATCTCGGGGACGCGGAGCTCCCCCCGCAAGGTGACGCTGTCGCCCCCGCCCTTGAAACTCAGCTGCGGGGAGGTCACCATCTGGAGTTCGGGGAGGTAGACGGTCTGGAAGCGCTCGCCGCTCAGGGTGCCGCTGTACTCCGCCACCTGCCACCCTTCCAGCCGCGCCTCCAGGTTCCCCTCGATGTGCCCCGCCCCGGAAACCGCCCGGAAGTTGTCGATGCGGACCTGGTCCCCTTCCAGACGCGCCATGAGCTGCACGTCGGAGACGCGGATTCCCGCGGTCGGCAGGTAGGCCCCGGCCTTGGAGAGCTGGAGGCTCCCCGCGATCCGGGGATCGCTCCAGGTTCCGGCCAGCTTGAGATCCAGGTCGAGATCCCCGTGGCTCTCCTGCACCAGGCCGGGGAGGAACGCGGTGAGGAAGCCGCGTTCCTGGACCCGGCCTGCCAGCGCCCCCTGCAGCGCCCCGTTCCGGTCGGGGAGCAGCGGGAGGCGGGCCGGGATCGGCAGGACGAAGCTCCCCCGGGCCTGGCCGTATTCGGCGAGCGCCAGGGAAAGGGCGCCGGAGAGCGTCTCGCCACGCCAGTTCCAGGAGAGGTTGGCGGAGCGCAGATTGGCGCTCACCTCGCCGTTTTCCCCCTGCCACTTGGCCCTTCCCTGGGAAAATTCCGCCTGGCCCGCCATTTCCAGGCGCTTGCCGGGCAAAAGCCTGCCGCTCGCCTCTCCGGCAAACTCTCCCTGCAGGTCGAGGGTGCCCGGAAGCCAAGGCTTCAGGAGCGCCGGATCGATACCGCCCCACTCCATGGCGAGATCCCCGGTTTCCGGGATGCCGAGGGAGGCAGGGGAATCGGAGGATAGGTCAACCCTTAGCGCCCCTCCCTCCTCGAGCGTCAGGTCGAGGCCGGCACGGCTCCCCTGCTCGTCCGCATCGGCGCGAAGCGTGCCGCGGATCAGGGCGATGCGCTGTCCCTTCGACGTGTAGAGACCGGTTGCAGCGGCCCGGGCATTAAGCGTCAGGAGTCCCGCGCCCCCTTTGCCGGCCCCCTGAGTCCCGCCGCGCCAGCTGAAGGAGAGCTCGGCGCTGTCGATTGAGGCATCTAATTCATCGCCCTCGGCGCGCCAGTTGAGGTGCCCCTGGTCCAGGGCCGCATTCCCCCTCAGCTCCAGTTTGCTACCGGGAAGAAGTTTCCCCCTGACGAGCCCCGCCGAACGCCCGTCAACAATGAGCCCGGCGGGGGTAACGGGACGCAAGAGCGCCAGGTCGAACTCCGACCAGTTGAGCGTCAGATCGCCCCGTTTGGGGAGTGCAAGGGAGGCCGGGTCCGTTGAGGTGAAGAGGAGATGCGCCTCACCGTCGCCCCCGGCAAGAGTGAGGTCGACGGCCGCCCGCAGACCGCCCGCGTCCCCCTGAAGGGTCGCCGCCAGCCGCTCCAGATCGACGCGCTGCCCGTCCGCCACCAGGGTGCCCTTGGCTTCGGCGCGCCCGGTCAAAATGAGCCGCTCACCCGGCAGAAGGCGCAGGCTCAGATCCCCCGAGCTGGCGCCGGCCAGTTGCACCCCGTCCAGCCAGGCGTTGGCGCGGGCCAAGTTGAGACCGCCCCAGGCGCCGCGAACGGCACCCGAGAGCGGCTGCCGTTCCAGCTCACCTGCGACCTCGACCCTCTCCCCGGGAAGGCCGTTGATCACCAGGGGGGCTATCCGCATCCTTTGTGCGCTCAGCATCAGGGGGGTCGGGGCCGCCAGGCTCCAGGGGCCCACGCCGTCCCGGCCGGAGAATCTCGTCAGTTCGCCTCTCCAGACCCCGTCGCGGTACCCGCCGGAAAGCGCCACCCGAAGCTCCGCCAGAGTTTTAGCGGAGGCGGAAGCTTCAGCGAAGGCGGACGAGTCCGCCGGAGCTTCAGCGAAGGAGGAAGAGCTGAGCTTCGCGGTGAGGGTGTGGCTGGCCGGGGTTCCCTGCAGCGTGAGGAGAGCGCTATCCGCCTGGAACCGTCCGACCCGCAGCCGGTTCAAGGAAGCGTCGAGGTACACGGGAGGGCTCTTCCCCTCGCCGAGGCGGGCGTCCAGCCGCAGCGCCGCGGCGCTCACCCCGGCCGCGGCGAGGTTAGCCCCCTGCCCGCTCGCCGCACCGGAGAAAAGCCCGTCACGCCAGCGCACCCAGCCGTCCGCCTGCAGCTGCCCCGCCGCCCCCGGCACCAGCCCGGAGAGATCGCTCACCCTTGCCGCCAGGTTGAGCCGCCGGTCGAGTTCCCCCGCTCCCTGCAGGTTGAACCCTCTCCCCCTG